>Ga0172379_10007658_pt1 | contig 13925 bp, 8 predicted proteins | sample GrowelOW334metaG_FD_119756 | JGI IMG/M metagenome (GOLD analysis project Ga0172379, IMG submission 119756) | Groundwater microbial communities from an aquifer near a municipal landfill in Southern Ontario, Canada - Groundwater well OW334 metaG | ecosystem: Environmental > Aquatic > Deep... | reverse complement strand
GGTCTTGGCCAAGTAGTCCGGGAGCGCGCAGACCTGCTGTTGCCCCATCCCTTCGGGACCGGGTGCTTTCGGCACCGGACGCTGTCGGCGGAAAGGGACATACCGCTTAGGGTATGCCCGTCTCTCCGCCGACAGCCCCCGGCATCCGAAACCACCTCGGCCAACGTCATCGGATTTATGAATACGACTGCTAAGCCTTAAAGGCCGCCCCCTATGGCTTTGTCTGCTCGGATTATTTTAACTCCCTGAAATATTCCGCTCTTATTGGCGGTTTTCTTTACGCGTACCGTTTAAACCATGCTGACCGCTCATTTTATCTCCCTCCGTTTTTCTTGAGTGCTTTTTCATATGTCTTTATTTTGGCGGTAAACTCCCGCTGCAACCAATTCTTGTTTAACGCGTAATAATATGCTGTCTCCGGCAAACCAGCTTTTTCCGCCGCCCGCCTTGATTGTTCCAGCCTTGCCACCGCCTTTTGCAGGGATTTCAATCCCTGCCGCAACGCGGCATGAGAAGCGGTTTCTATATATTTTGCGATGTTGTTCACGCCATCCTGCTGACTCGCCATCACCCTCAGATCGGATGTCTCAAAATGCGCACGTCCGGCTTCCCGGAGCCCAAGAGTTTTGACTCTTCCCGAACGGCAGCCGATTTTTTTCATCAGTTCCAGCCCAGCCTTGTCGAGGTCTACAGATGCATTTGCATACGCCCGTGCCATTTTCGCGCCAAATGGATGCGCGGTTTCCGGAAGCCAGCGATAATCAAAATAAATGTCATTGGAGTGATCGCAGAGGCGCATCGCCGAGGCGAATACGCGCCGCCGCCGCTGCAAGTACGTCTTCCACGCTGCGGATGCTCCCGGATTATTTGGGGCAAGCTCACCGGCGATCCGAGCGACGAAACCGTCAGCGGTCAGTTTGGCATTCCAATGGCCCCGTGAAAAAACCAGCATGTTGAATTCCGGTGCAATGACCGGTCCGCCGACCTGCAACGACAGATGTGTTTGGATTCCCGCTTTCTCGTATGCCGCCATGTCTCCGAGTATCACATCTGGGATGAACGGATAAAGCCCTCGGAAGAGAATCTGGTCGAAGTAATATTCAAAAGTATGGGCGTCGTCGATCCCTGCGAACTTCGCCATCCATTCCTGCAAAGCTTTGAAGTAGAAGCGATTCTTGGCGCATGCCGGGTCGTTGATGGCATGGGCATAGCAGCGTTCACGGGGTGCATAGAGGAGGAAACCCTCCTTCGGAGCAGGCACCAGTTTGCCGGGATACATGGTGTCGTGATATGCAATCACCGGCACACGGATCGGCAGTTTTTCCTCTGCGATCACTTCGGCAAAATGGCGCATGGAGATCATGCTCTGGTCGGTCGGAGTATAGGAACGGCAGAGCGGGCACATACACCAGCCGCCAGCCGGCAAATCATCGGCCCAGTTATGAACCGCGTAAATCCCCTTGAGACTTTTCACTTTCTTCCGGTAGTTTTCCTGGACGATCCGCTTGGAGTCGGGATGATTGCAACAGAAATTGGAATCACTCGTCCGTTTGCCGCTGAAATCTTCCGGCTGGAACATCCGGAACAACTCTGGTCGGGTTTCAAAAAGCTTACGCGGCAGCAGTTCCGACATGCCATGCAAACCGATTTCCAGTCGGATTCCGGTCTCCGTGGCAATAAACGCGTCACCTTCATTCTGGGAAGTGGCATTGAATTTTAGCTTGGCAAAGAAACGAAACCACTCCTCTACCGTAAACGGCGCTGTGGTGCTGCCGCCGAAAACTCCGCGGTGCGGAAACCGGGGATTGAGTTTGACGCTTTCCTGAACAAGCGCCGGACACAGCCCCTTAAGATCAGGGATCCATTCGCCCGCTTCGCCCGGCATCAGGAACAGGAATCCCAGACGCTCGGCCAATTCATAAACACCGTTGAGAATCCCCTTTGGCTCAAGCGCGGCAATCGCCACTCCTCCGGCACTGATTTTCAGGGAGAACCCGTCATGCTTCAAACCAACCGGCGAAGCTGCCGGCGGCGGCGCCGCGGTTGAACTGAGCAACAGCCAGTTGCCGGTCTTCGGCCCGGTGGCGGCTTGGATTTGGGTATGAAGGCCGATCCGTTCCAGCAACCGCCGCAGTTCCGCAACAGCGTACTGGTAGCATCGGTTATCTTGAGACTCAGACTTCAGAATAAACATATTCTGCGGAAATTGATACTGCGTCATAAATCATTTCTCCTTTTTTCAGCGGCATCTGTTTTTCCCTGTTCCGGCACGGCAGCGACAATAATACCCACCTGCGGCTTGCCATCCTTGACGATTGCCAGGTCATTTCGGATTCGCGCGGTATTCCGGGAATTCCGCCTGGTATTTGGACAGGACTTCCTCCGGCGGCAACGACCGATCGTAAAGCTGGATATGCCTGAGCGTTCCAAGGAAAGTCTTCCACGCTGGATTTTTCGGTTCGCCACCAAAGCGAAGGACGGCATCTGGGCCGGGGAAGGGTAATTCGTTTGATTTAAACGAAATGCGCGAGCGACCGTTTTCGTACACCACAACATTGTCGCCATCATTGACCAATGTGAGCATGTGCCATATCCTTGGAGTCAATTCCACTCCAGTCGGACCTCTGCCGACGACTTTTCCGCCGCTGTCTTTCCAATTTATAAGGATCTTTTGATAAGGTACGGCTACGAACAGAACCCGGAACGACTCCAAGGAGAGAATCGGCATTCCTCCAGCATGGTTCGCTTTAGGATACATCAGCCAGAATGAGAGCGTATATTTCTCCGGGAGTCGCCCTTTCAAAGATGCGGCCTCGACATATTGGTCGCCGTCGGTGAACTCCACGCCGTTATTGACGCGGTTGACGGTTCCGACAATAATCCCGTCATTACCGTGGCTGGAGCGATCCCTGGCAATCCTGCCCGTCCCGGAAAAATCCCAGTCCATAATCGGTTTTTTGGACGGCGCCGCCGCTGATTGCACCACCGGCGCCTTGTCAAAATAAATAAACACCCCAGTCTTACCAGACTCGAAATCACCGCCGGTGGCGACCCAGACGGGACTATCCTCGCCGGTCGCGTGATTTCTCCGGCAGTTCATGAACAGGGCGCCATTCTTGTCAAGCCGTTCCACCGGTATTGGCAGGGCCAGAAGCGTCTCCCGGTGATTGTCCACCGCTTTCGTCAAGGCACTGGCTCCGTGTTCGCGCCACTCCTGCGGAATACCGCCGTACTTAACAGTCCTTCCTGTGATTTTTCCGGAACTGTCTATGAACAGATTGTACGAAGTGTCGGACTGCCTGTCGGGCAGGAGGATTTCCCACGTGTCGCCGGGACTCGGTTTCCCGCCGGGGGCGTCTTCGGCGAGAGCGAGGTAAAGCCACTTGCCGTCATGGGCCATCTTCCCGCTTATCTTGCGCAGGCTGATGTCGCCGTCGTCCTTCAGCCCGCCGTTAAAACCGTCGAATTCCTGGGTGTCGCGCCAGTCAACCTTCTTCAAGTCTCCGTTTGGCGCTTCGCCCAGCACGAAAGGGCAGCAAACCCCGAATGATGTCGTCGTTTTGGATGTCCTGCTTTTCAGATACTTGGCGAGACCTTCCTTCATATAGTCCCAAGTGCCTTTCCGGAATAATGCGAGCCTCTGCCTGACGACACCAGTGTCGGCTAATTTATCGGCCTCGGCAAGCAGTCCGCCCCATTTCTCCATCCGCTCCGACGTCCCCAGGCATCCCCAGTTCAGCGCCGGACCACCAACCCGTTCTTTGGGACGCAATAACGGGTCGCAGTAGATTTTTTCCATTTCCAGATACATTTGCCTCATGGGTTCGGCGGCCTTGCCGTACATCCGCATAAAGTATTCCTCCAGAAGTGTGTCGATATCAAGCGACGGATCGTTCATCAGCCTGAACGTGACATAGGCCTCCACTTCCTGTCCATACCCGCAGTGGAACATTCCATAGATGCCGTAATTCTGGAAGAGCTTCATCTGTTTGGCGATAGTATGCGCGAAAAAAGCTGGAAAGCAGTTGAACCCCCCATTCCTGGCTCCTTCAAGCGGATAACAATAGTAGAGCCAAAGGCCAAGTTGCCTTCCAGATATCTTCTTCTCCTTTGCCCACTCCGCAAGGCCTGCCAGTCCACTTTCATATTCAAAAGTGCCATAAGGCATCCGGTTGGCCCCAAAACAGTATTGGACATTTATATTGGGTTCTAGCTCAAAAGACGGGAGTTTTGAATGAGTGGAATAGGCCAGGGTTATGAGGCTGGCGTCGGGATGGGTTTTCTTCAGCTCCTTAGACACATTGTTGACGAAGGTGAACCAGTAGTCACTATCACCTGTACGCTCTTTCGCTTTTAAAAACTTGGCGCAGTTGTCACATTTGCAGTATCCGGTGCAGTCCATGGGCTCCAACGGGAAGGGGTTGGGAAGTTTTGGACACCAGGATATGGATAATTCCTGTCCGGACTTTTTGCCGTCATAATAGTCGGCGGCATCCTTTGCCACCTGTTTAATCAGTGCCTGATTAGTATAGCAGAGATTGGGAGGCTGGGCTTTCGGATCGTATCCCTGGGCGAAATATTCCGGACGGCTTCCTTCGAACACTCCCGGCCTCTTGGGATTTTGCTCCCAGAAACGGTCATAATAACCGTAGAACGAATGGTTGCAGTCAATGCGCTCTCCGCCGCAACGGCTTCTAAGAAGATAGAGGTGTGCCAGGTTTCCCCTTGCATTGGTGTATTGCCTGTCATCCGTATATTTCCCGCGGAGTCCGGAATAGGCCATGGAATCCCATTCCTTGTATTCTGGAGCATCCGATTTCCAAAGGGCGACATACTGGTTGTAGCTGTCATGGGAATTAGGCCGGGCGGAATAACAGGCGTTACGATAGATGAAAGCCGGTGTGCGGCGCAGCTCGCCGCAGGGAACGGAGAGGTTTTCCGTATCGGGAATGAAGGTTCCGGATTCGGTCTGGTTGAACCAGCGAACTCCGCAGGAGCGTTCAAGAAAATCATAGACCGCATAGAGCGAACCGTTCGAGACCCACAGGTCGGGAATCCCCGTCATCTTCAACGGGTCATCCATGTTGTAGGTGAATGCGCCCTTGTCGTCGGAGTCCTTTCCGGCGAGGACGATCCTGCCGGGCTTTACGGACACAACGTATTCCTGCGACTTGAAGCTTTCGGAGCTGAAGCCCTCGACGGCCTTAAGCGCCGGACTATCCCCTACATATATGAGGAAGCCCTGCGTCTGCGGCTCCGGCGCGGTCACAATCGGAATATCCGCCCCGGTCATTCTCTTTATGTGCCATTGCAGTTCGCAGGCGCCGAAGCGTGCCGACCTTGCCCCATTTGGATCGACGACGATGGAACAATTCGGCTTCCCGTCCTTCATCAGGGCAAAGGATGAACTTTCCTCCGCCATAAGACTATAGCCCATTACCGCAGCGTATCCAGCCAAGACCGTTCCTGCAAGCCTCATGAACCATTTCCCTTTCACGTCCATCTTCCGCCCCTTTCAAAGTTCGTTTAATTGATCACATCCGGATTATCAAGGACGGAACCATGCTGATTTCATTTCTCCACAGTCACCGGAAGCGGCATGCGGCGCCACCCGGACACCCTCCGAATGGCCGTCGCAGAATATCACGTTCTGACTCTTTCCGTTGCCATGAACACCCCAGGTGTGTTTCCAGGAACTCGCATAGTCATTGCCCCAGCTATAATAATAAGTTGAATTGTCTAACATATTATAGGCGTCCTTTAACAACAAGATACCGGGTTTGACCATGCTGCGTTTGTTGCCGTAGACACACAGGAAGCCGTTAGAAGCGTAGGTAGTCCATCCCAGAGAGCCGCCAGCCGATGTGTTCGCCAGGTTGGACGGACAAAAATATACACCCTGCTTTGTCCCATAGCCGGCGTGTGGCACGTAGACCGACGAGCCTAATGGTTGAGAAGCCGCATCCGTCCCTGCCAATAATAAATACCATACGCCGGGAGTCGTTTTATAATATGGAAAATAGTCGTTGTAATCTCCGCAATAATTGTCTTCACCAAGCCACAGTTGCCGCAAGTTTCCTATGCACACTATTGACTTGGCCGTGTCCTTTGCGTTCTTGAGCGCCGGCAGCAGCATCGCCGCCAGAATTGCGATGATCGCAATCACCACCAGGAGCTCAATAAGCGTAAAACGATTGATGATTTTCAATTTCCAATTTTCATTCCACATTTGAACCTCCCGTGATTGATTATGTAAGACATCTCCCAAAATTGACTCAGCTCATGTTCTCCATCAACTCCGGCTCCAATAGGATCTTTTTCGGAGGGCTGTCCGGAAATTCAATTCTCCGGCTCAACATTTCGACGGCCTTTTTGCCCACAAGATCGGCATGCGTATCAACGTAGGCCGGCAGAGGAGTTAATTTCGACAGTTCCATGAGTTCCTTGTCGCAGGTGACAATCTCGATGTCTTTTCCAGGAATTACGCCCCGGCTGTTGAGAAAGGAACAAATGCTGCCGGCCATCCAGGCGGCTGGGATGAAAAGACCTGTCGGCACAGGTTTTTCATTGAGCATTTTTGCGAGTTGCCCGGCTATCGCATCTATTTTCAGACCATTAACGATGTTGGGAATTCCCGGTATAATCATACTGGCATGACCTCCCGCCTTTGCGAGAGTCTCGCAGAAAGCTGTGCCGCGATCGAGAAGGAGCTGCCGGTCATTGCTGCATACAAAAGCACATTCACTGTGACCTTTACGGCGCATATGTTCAGCGGCAAGACGGCCAATGGAATAATTATTGAAAGTCACATGATCCCGGTTGTCATTGTCATCTGCCGCCCCCATTACACGGACAGCGGGAAAGTCATCGAGGGTCTTATCGAGCCTTGGATTTAGATCTCCGAGGAGTATGACTCCGTCGGATTCGTTCTTCATGTTTTTCAAGCTCAGGAGTTCGGTTTCAGGATCAATGTTCTTGAAAACCATTGTCAGTTTCTTTTCATTCAGAGCCTCTTCAACTCCATGAATAAGATCATCGTAAACAGTCAGCCTTCCCTGATTCCTGCCGTCTTTTCTAGACAGGAATACAAGGGCGACGCGGTATGTTCTCCTGACAAATGTCCCCTTGTTCGGTATCCGGTAGAGCAGATTCTCGTCAACCAGCATGTTCACAGCCTTGTTGACAGTCATGAAATTCACATCGAAATCACGCGCCAGCTGTTGAACTCCGGGCAGCATGCCGACATAATCCCCGCGACGGATTTTCAACCGTAAAGCATTTAATACTTTCGGGTATTTCTTTACTATCTTGGAATTTTTAGGCATGTCTATGTTAACCATTACGCAATCACCTTTACCCCCTGCAAATACCGCTTATGGCCATCTTACGCTTATAATTATAACCAATATCGCAGCAAAAGTCAAGAACTGGAACAATTATTTCCAATATTTGTTTCAGCCGGAGTAATGCCTCTTTTCTTTTAGTCTCTTAACAGTTAAATCTTGTGTTTTCAGCACAAGGCCTTCCCGTATCCATCCTAATATCGTTTACGTTACAGTGCCAAAGCGTCATCATGATTTTCCTTCTGGAAAGCACTGGCCATTCGGGTCTGGCACCATATTTTTTTTGTCACCTGCCGTATAAGGGGGCAAGAACAATACCGTCGCCGCATTTCACCCGGATAGGCCGCTCGGTTTGAACGGTTGCACCATGCGCGGGATCGTAATCGACTGTGACCTTGCCAGCATACGGACTTAACAGCGAATACCGCACTGCCACCTTGGGATCCCAGCACGGTAGGATGACCAGCATATCCGGGTAATCCTGGAGCAACATCTCCAGCACGGGGATAACTCCGGTGCCCAAGCCTTGCATTGACGGGCTCTGGTGGGATTCATCCTCCTGCGCCAGACCACAAGGATAGGTAAATGTCGCGTCGAAATGAAAGGGCCACCAGCGTTCGACATCCGCGCGCAGTCCCAGGCAGGCGGCAAAGACAGGATCCAACGCCCAGCCTGTCGTGATATGCTGATTGAACCGTGCGATATACGAGCGGTGCGCCGCATCGCGCTCGCGGTCGTCACGAAGCACCAGCTTGCCGGGCCAGATGGAATAAAGTTCGGGGTGTTGTCGGTTGATCGGTCGAGGCGGGTCGATTTTATCCAGCCGGGCAGCCGGTGCCAGAAGGTCGCTTGACTTCAGAATGGGCTTCTCGGCGCCATTCTCGTAGCAGATGCTGCCGCGAGGCAGATCCGGCAGATCCCTTCGCATCCGACTCCACAGGGCAAGGGTTGTTTTGTCCCAGCTGCGGGATTCGCCCAGTGCCAACAGCCGCGGGAGAAGGCCTTTCATTGCTGTGATAAGTTCGGCAGAATCCGTTACTCCGCTGAATGTCTCACCGGCCGCGCTGGGAGTAAAATCAATACGCCCGTTGCGGCGGTTGGGGTAGTGTGCATGAAAAAATGCCAGCACCTCGGAGGCGTATGTAAATAATCCCTCGTCAATGAGCTTCGTGTCTTTGCTCAGTGCCGCATAGTCGCAGAACAGCATCAGCATCCAGAGATTGCCCTGCCAGCTGTAGCGCATCCATGGACTCCCCGCCTCGGTCCAGTTGACTCCGGGCATAAATGTGCCCCATATGTTGTGCTCATACGGTGCGACTGTGCCGGCATGCCCAAAACGATGGCATCCATGGATCTTCATGAGTGGCAACGCATGGACATAGAATTCCAGACGGCTGGCTAAAGCGGATAGGTCGCCCGTCCGCATAGCCCCGTACAGCATTTGATAGGTCTCGATGGAGGTGATGTCAAAAGGGTTACACGGCAGTCCGGGGCGGAACAATTCGTTAATCCAGCGAACCGGTGTCTCGCGCCGCCGATCAGCCGAGCATGTGAGGTAATAGCGGTACAGGTCGAAAGCGGCCTGAAGGCGAAGGTTCGTCCCGTCGTCACCAGGCAACTCAAGTCGGCTACGCCCCCAGAAGTCACGCCACCAAGTTTCGTGCGACACGATGAAATCGTCTCCCATCGCCCGCGCCCGTGTCAACCGTGAAAGCACATCGCTACGCCAGGCATCGAATCCAGAGATGTTGGAGCCGGCAGCAATCCACAATGTGACATGCCTACCTCTTCCGGAAATATTCCCCGATCTCCACTGCGCTTTCCCGTCCGGGACATCCATGGCAATCGCCGTCCCGAAACAGCGGCCGAGCAGGAAGTCTGGCGACGGATCCGTCGGGGGTACGCCGCATTTCTCGTTGAGAGCCCGATAGACGCTGGAGCTGTTGACATGCCAGCTCAGCCAGGTGTCTCCCTCGGCTCTTTCCTCGAAGGCGTAATCCTTTAATAGTTGCAGTTGGAGCTCTTGCTTCATCTGTCGCAAGTCCACAATGTCAATACGAATGACATCCAGCTCCTTATGAGCGCGGATCTCCAGGCGAACATCTCCTTCCTTGCTTTCGATGGTGATGACGGATCGGCGCAAATCATGTTCCATGCGTTCAACGGTATTACCACCCCAGTCCAGTCGGAATCTGCCAAGGCTGAGGAGATTGCACCTTTCGCCAAAGGCGGCGGAATGGTTGAGCTGGCCGGAGATCTCACGCCCGGCAGCGATTGTAAGTCCGCTCACTCCTGTGCCTGTAGCCATGAACTCCCAAGGATGGACGCACTGGCCATCAAAGACAATACGTCCGTCCGGTGTGTAACGCCCATAGACGGCACATGGCCTGTTACTGTTAACAAATGGGCCAAAGGGAATCGCGGGATTTGGTTTAGATAGAGCCAGGAAAGACGACAAACCGGCAGGCCGTACTGCCTTCGTCGAGGCATTTCGCCCCGGGATACTTGCCGGGAGGGCATCTTTCTTCAGGAATACATCCGTCAAATTCCGCCATTTCATCAACAGGACAAGCATATCATCCGGGTCGGCATCTGCGCACGACTGCAAAGCCGTCAGCTGCGCAAGGACTTCCTTCATAGGCTTGTTCGTCACCGCCAATGCAGGATTATCCAGTGCTGCCTTCAACACCCCTTCTCCGGCGGCCTTGATTCCCGTAGCGCATTGCTCCCTGAGATATTGATGGAAAGGCGTATTCAAGCGCTCTTCATCTGTTTTGACCTGATTGCCGCCAGGAACATCACCACTGAAAACAAACCGTCCGAACCGATCCAGATCATTAAATCCCTTTTGCAATGACGCCCAACAATTCGCGCGTTCAGCAGCCGAACCGGTCGTAGTATTCCGGGCGATATTTACCGGCCACTTCTCGCCGGCTTTCGGAGTTCTCCCCAAAACGACAAATGGGATACGGATTTCCAAAAACCATCCTTTTTCCAGTTTCCCTGACCTGACGTCCCACTTCCTTTGCGACACCCCTCTGCCACCGGTTCCGGCCCAGCGTGCTCCGACACTATTGGCGATAAACTGAAATTCGGGGACTCCAGGAAATAAAATTTCCACGGAGTCTTCATTCCACGGCAAGTCACCATCCGCACTGACGGCCTTCATCCTGTCCGCCAGCGGTTCATAGCACTTGACGTGAATATACAGGTTGTCGTCCGTCCATGCGGCGCGAAAGAAAGTCCTTTTTTCAATGGCATAGTCCTTTCCACCATGGATAAAAAAGCCGCCAGCCGTCGGCAATGCCGACCACCCCGCATCGTCATCCTCGCCATTAAGGACGGGGGGCATGGCGACGTGATAACACGGATACTCCGGGGAATCCGCAGCGGACAATAAAATGGCAAGATGGAATATTACGGTTATCACCAGCAGAGACTTGTAATCGTTTAGTACCTTAAAGTTGCTTTTGAAAAACTTGAACATATGTACCAATAGTTTGGTGTTTAAAAGTTGACTTTTTGAAATATTTCTCATTTTTTTCATACTCCTTTGTTTTTGACTCAAGTTCTGATGTTTTTGTTGCCATAGCGCTCCTTTTGATTCAGGATCAATGTTCTTGAAAACCTAGGCATGTCTATGTTAACCATTACGCAATCACCTTTACCCTCTGCAAATACCGCTTATGGCCATCTTACGCTTATGATTATAACCAATATCGTAGCAGAAGTCAAGAAGTGAAACAATTATTTTCAATATTTGTTTCAGGCGGAGTAATGCCTCTTTTCTTTTAGTTTCTTAACAGTTAAATCTTGTGTTTTCAGCACAAGGCTTTTCCGTATCCATCTAATATCGTTTATGTTACAGTGTCAAAGCTTCATCGTGATTTTCCTTCCGGAAACCACTGTGTCAGAACGTCAGAGAAAAACTTTGACACGCTGATACTTTGATTCTGGCTACGCCGGATTGGGAAATCTCTAAAACAAGAAGCCCCGGCGGGCACACGCGTCAAATCAATGCCTGTTTCCTCTTGGATGAAAAGGACTTAACTTCCTTTACTCTTTTGAGGATGAATTGACTCCTGTCTTCAATGAACCACTCCATCTCCTCGCTTTTTTTAATGCTTACGGCATCAGCGAAAACTGCCGGAAACTTGACGTAAAAAGATATGCTGTTTGCCCGTTCCACTTGCTGAATCCTCACTTTACATCCCATCATCAGCTCCTTTTATGTTGATATTGTTAATAGTATGAGCCAATTTCAAAAGACATCAGGAGTCAGAATAATTCCAGCCAGCAAATGTCAAAGTTATTTCCTTACGGCTCCTAAGACCCTTGGAAAGAGAATTGTCAAACTTGAAGAAAAATCTTTACAGTCACGCCTTGTTACGTGATCATAGGTGTGACCCCAAAGCCGCTAAGTATTGGCTAAGAGTATTGTACCCCGTCCCTGGTTGACCCCACCCCTGGTCGCCACCCGGAATATATAAAATATGTTAACAGGATTAAGGATTAGCTTCCTGAATGATGTAAAAATCCTGTTTGGAACTATATTTGCAGTCTTGAAAGGGTAAAATTTTCCAAAAAATTTATTAACCGTATTTAAGGAATTGGAATTGGGTTATGAAATCAAGTTATAAACCACCATTTAGCATTAGCCCAAAGTCGATCAATCTGATTGCCGATATTTCTGCTCAAATTGAACGCTATGCCATTCGGATGGAGCAGGAAGATGGTCTGCTATTACGAAAAATCAACCGGATAAAAACCATTCAGGGCTCTTTGGCAATTGAAGGTAACACCCTATCCGAAAATTTGATTACCGATATTATCGAAGGTAAACCGGTGGTAGCACCCTTGCGGGAAATCCAGGAAGTAAAAAACGCTATCAAAGCCTACGATGCCTTCTCGTCTTTAAATCCTTTTAGAGTTGATGATTTATTGAAGGCCCACGGTTTAATGATGGAATCGTTGGTAGATGATGCTGGTCATTTCCGCAGGAGTGGGGTTGGTGTTTTTTCCGGCTCTAAGGCTATTCATGTTGCTCCGCCTGCCGGTAATGTTCCACATCTAATGAATGATTTGTTCGATTGGTTAAAAAAATCAGACGATCATCTGTTAATCAAAAGTTGTGTTTTTCATTACGAATTTGAATTCATACATCCATTTATTGATGGCAACGGGCGATTGGGCAGACTCTGGCAGTCACTGATATTGAGTAAATTGCACTCCCTGTTTGAGCATTTGCCGGTCGAAAACATCGTCTTTAAAAATCAGCAACAATATTACGATGCCATAAGCCAAAGTACAAAAGCAACCGATTGTCGCCCGTTTATTGAATTTATGCTTGAAGAGATTCTTACGACACTGAAAAAACGACAAGGTGAGCCGTTGAAGCTAGAAAGTAATGACACTGTAAATGACACTGTAAATGACACTGTAAAATTGATTAAAGCGAATCAGAGAATTACGATTGATGAACTTGCATTAAAATTGAATAAATCGCGCAGAACAATAACTCGGATTATCAAGAAGTTGCAGGAAGATGGGATTATTTCCAGAATCGGTTCCGATAAGACGGGACATTGGGAAATAAAAAATGGGTGAAGGATAAATTTTACACAAAATGAATAACAGTGGACACGGGGTACAATACTCCCACCTTTGACTTCAAGGCATGACTCCAGGATACTCAATCTCAACGCTCTGCTCATACGCCCCCTTTTTTTATCAGGGGACTAAATCATAATCTTTTTCTTTGTCAAAGGTGGGAGTATTGTACCCCGTCCGTCATCATAGAATCGGCCAAAGACCGAGCCGCCCTTTATTTCCACCGTTCATTATTTCATTTTCGTAATTTTGAAATTATCTCTGTTGGAAGAACGGTTCGGCGGTATTGAATGGGAATGCAGGCAAACCTTCTTTATTGCATAAATTTGGAATGGCAAGACAATCCCAGGCATAGCGCACATATACCGGATTTTTTACTGGCGAAGCGTTGATTACTATCGTATCATCCTGTATAACCGCCTTGGCTTTCACGAATTTTTTATCTGCGTCCGCAACTTCAATCCAATTTGGCACTTGTCCATTTTTAGTTGTCAGACCGATACCAGTATTGTCAAATGCAATCACAATTTTTTCGCCATCTATTTTTACCCACTTGTAAGTTGGTCCAGAAGCAACAACGTCTTTCATTCCATAGGTATCCCGCAACGCCAGCAAAGCGAGACGCAGGCCGACATCTCGCTTGTTTTTCGGGTGATATTCATTGCTGTCGCCAATCTCCACGGCTGAAATCAATCCGGTATTGGAGGTTTTACGCGCCGCTTTATACTGTTGCATCCAGAAATCCGGCAGTGGGGACGGGGAGTCCTTGCCATCCTTGCACGGTGCCAGCTGGACGATATAGAACGGGAAATCACCTTCATCCCAGAGTTTTCGCCAGCCTTCAATCAGAATCTGCTGTTTCAAGGCATATTGCTTGTCGGCTATGTTGGTTTCACCTTGATACCAGATCACTCCTTTAATCCCAAACGGAACAACTGGAACAATCCGGGAATTATAGAGAAATGCCGGTTT
>Ga0172379_10007657_pt1 | contig 13927 bp, 9 predicted proteins | sample GrowelOW334metaG_FD_119756 | JGI IMG/M metagenome (GOLD analysis project Ga0172379, IMG submission 119756) | Groundwater microbial communities from an aquifer near a municipal landfill in Southern Ontario, Canada - Groundwater well OW334 metaG | ecosystem: Environmental > Aquatic > Deep... | reverse complement strand
GGTGCACGGCCGGTTTTTTGCGACATCCGCCCGGATACCCTGAATCTGGACGAAACGAAACTTGAGGAGCTGATTACGCCGCGGACCAAGGCGATTGTTTTGGTTCACTATGCGGGGGTGGGATGTGAGATGGATGCGATTTTAGAGATTGCAGGCCGATATGGGATTCCGATGGTGGAAGATAATGCGCATGGACTTTTTGGAAAATACAAGGGCCAATGGCTCGGAACGTTCGGTGCCCTGGCAGCGCAGAGTTTTCATGAGACAAAGAACATTACCTGCGGAGAGGGCGGCGCACTTCTCGTGAATGACGCCAGCTTGGCGCAACGGGCAGAAGTTATCCGGGAGAAAGGGACCAACCGTGCGCGGTTTTTTCGCGGGGAGATAGATAAGTATTCCTGGGTGGATGTCGGATCGAGCTACGTGATGAGCGATGTGCTGGCGGCGTTTCTTTACGGTCAGCTGGAGAAGTGGAAAGAAATTCAAGCGAAGCGGCGAAAGATCTGGCAGCGATATGCTGACAGCCTGACGGATTGGGCAGATTCCAATGGGATACGACGGCCGATAATCCCAGAGCATTGTGAGCAGGCTTCCCATATGTATTATTTGCTGATGCCATCGGAAGAGGCACGAACAACATTTATTGCGCACCTGGGAAAATACGACATCAAGGCCGTATTTCATTACCTCCCGTTGCATCTGAGCGAATACGCGGCGCGCTGGGGCGGAAAGGCAGGGGACTGTCCGGTGACGGAGGACGTCAGTGATCGGCTGGTCAGGCTGCCATTTTATACAAGTATGACGGAGGATGAGCAAGGAAGGGTGATCGAGGTAGTGACCCGATCCTGCACAACGCATAGAATCTGTCCTTACAAAGGTTGAAATCTCGGCGCTCTGAAATCTAAGGCTCAATTAAAACAATATGTGTAAATTAACAGATAGAAGCAGCCTGTTTATATTGATTGGATTCTATTTTCTTGCTCACGGAGGGATTCTTTTCATTCCGAACGCTGTTTACTGGGATGACTGGTACTTATACAGGGCAGACTCCAGCGTCATTTATGATTTGTTCCGACAAGCTGGCTCAATGTTCAACCTGTTTGGGCGTTTGCATGTGGCTATGTTGACGGTCGGGATCTGGCCTTACAGAGTGCTAACTTTTATTTTGATGCTTGCCTCAGGTCTCGTGTTGAACTCAATAATAAAACGGCACGCTGAAATAAAGCTGGAAACACGATTTCTTATTGTCTTACTGTTTCTTGTCCTTCCATTTAATATAGCCCGAGCGACTGCGATATGCTTCCCCTATGCGGTTTGTTATTTTCTTTTTTTTCTTGCTTGGTTTCTAATGGATCGATTTCGCGTTCTGGCGCTGGCGCTTTTCTTTCTTAGCTTTAACGTAAATTCATTGTTGGTATTCTATGCCGTTCCCGTTCTCGACATGCTCTACAGGAAAGGGTATTTATTCAATCTGAAGGCGCTTTTGGGATTTGGAATTCGGCATCTGGATTACATTCTTTTACCGTTCCTGTTTTTCTTTATAAAGATTTTCTTTTTTTCTCCAACTGGGCTGTGGGCAGGATACAACCAAGGATATACCATGAAGGCCCTGATTTGCATGCCGTTCTTTCAGTTGTTTACCTTACATGACATGACTGTGAATGTCGTCGCAGTCATATTTTTCTCGGTATTTAGTTATTTCTTTATAAAGCGCAGCCTGTTGGTTGCTGGCGATAATGATCTGTCTCCTTGGAATATGCTGACGCTCGGTCTTGTCGTGTTTATTCTCGGTGGCATTCCTTACTGGATATTAGGTAACGTCCCAACATTTCTGGATTTTGACTCTAGGAATCAACTCTTGTTTCCGCTTGGAAGTGCCTTGGTTATAGTTGCAATTACTTCTTTTAGAGGTTTTAGCGGCAGAGCGGTATTCATCTCAACGGTATTGGGTGTTTCACTTGCATTTAACCTTTCAAAATATTCGGAGTTATTCATGGATTGGCAAAAGCAGGCTCAGCTCATCCGATTATTTGCCGCCAGTGAGGATGTCAAGAATGCAGGATTAGTTGTTATCGAAGATAAAACGCAGGGTCTAAATGCCTTTAACCGTGAATATCCTCACTGGGAAATTAACGGGCTTCTAGAAGCCGCCTTCGGCAATCAAAAACATTTTGGAATTAACCGAGCAGATTACTGCAAGTACCTGAAGGGAGAATATGATCGCTTTTTCGTAAAAATACGAAAGGCAGGATCGCATCGAAAAGAAAACGCATTGCCCCAGGTTCTCGTTGAGATTGACTTAATTGAGCCAAAGAAACTGAGAGAAAAAATTATGAGCAGCGTGTCGCCTGGGTTGAGCCTTTCAATTTCTGCTATAAACAATAATAAACTTCCTTAGGCGACGCTGTTGGCATGCTTGCAAATATGGGAACAAAACAGATGTCGAGGGGGTTCTTATTAAACATTTCTGGCTAAAACCGGTTCATTTTTGTCCTTTTTATGAAAATATTATTTGTCTTGGGGACCCGGCCGGAGGCGATCAAGCTGGCGCCGCTGATCCTGGCGGCCCGTTCGACGCTGGGGGTGGAGGCTGTCGTCTGCAACACGGGGCAGCATCGCGAAATGTCGTCCGCAGCGCTAGCTCTGTTCGACATCAAGGCCGACATTGATCTCGGCATCATGCGTGTCCGGCAAACTCTTGGGGACATCACGTGCGGGGTTCTCTCCGCCCTTCCCGCTCACCTCGACCGGGTGCGGCCGGACTGGCTGCTCGCCCAGGGCGATACCACCACCACGTTTGCCGCATCGCTTGCGGCATTTTTTCAAAAAGTGCCGGTCGCCCACATCGAGGCTGGCCTGAGAACCGGCAACTTTTTTGCCCCGTGGCCCGAGGAAATGAACCGCCACCTGGTCTCCAAGCTGGCGGCGCTCCACTTTCCGCCAACATCGTCCGCCGCCGAGAATCTTTACGCCGAGGGCATCCAACCGGCAAACGTCGTGATAACGGGGAATACCGGGATTGATGCTTTGAAATGGCTGGTGGGGCGTCTGAATGCGGATACAAGACTGCAGCACCTGGCGCGGACCGAGCAGGCGGCAGCCGGGATTGCGGATCGCAGCATTTCCGGACAAAGGCCTTACGTGCTGATTACCGGCCACCGCCGCGAGAGCTTTGGTTCGGGATTCGAGTCTATCTGCGATGCGATCAGCGAGCTCGCAACAATGTTCCCCGAGCGGGATTTCATCTACCCAGTTCATCCGAACCCCGCGGTTCGAGACACGGTCTTTGCGAGGCTCAGCTCCGAAAAATACCCGAATGTTTTCCTCGTCGAATCCGTCGGCTACCTGGCCTTCGTGGATCTGATGGCCCGTGCCGAGCTGATTATGACAGACTCGGGCGGGGTTCAGGAAGAGGCTCCCAGCCTGGGAAAGAGGGTGATCGTCATGCGGGAGAGCACGGAGCGGACGGAGGGCCTGGATACTCCATACATCCGGCTGGCCGGCTCCGATCGTCTGGAAATCGTCACGCAGGCGCGCGCCGCACTGTCCGGGGCCTGGCCGAACCCGGAAATCGGATCGGACATCTACGGGGATGGCCTGGCATCGCACCGCATCCTTGAGGCTCTCCAGCACCGGCATGGCGCGGCCGCCTGACCAGCCGTAAACGGGATTTACCCTAATTCCGGCAGAAGAACGAACCACGGATGGACGCGGATAAACACGGATGCCGAAGGAGCTCTTTTTCGGGCTTTCTTTTCTGAATCCGTGTCCATCAGTGTTCATCCGCGGTTTTTCTTAAAACCCTAATAATCCTTCAGAAGAAGAGGAACCACGGATGAACGCGGATAAACACGGATGTCGGAGAAACTCTTTTTTGGTCTTTCTTTTCTGAATCCGTGTCCATCGGCGTTCATCCGTGGTTCCAGTACTAGTTTTTAGCTTCATGAATGCCCCGCCTCAAAAATCCCGGATAGCCTATCTTGATTCGCTGCGCGGGTTGGCGATCGTGATGGTTCTTCTGGCGCACTACCTCGCGCCGAGGCTCGATTACAATGGCCCGGGATACGTCTTCAGCACGTTTGGAGGCGGGGGGGTCATTCTGTTTTTTATCCTCAGTGGATATTTGATCTACAAGACAAGGCAAAACGTTGATGCCGGCACATTTCTGGCCCGGCGTCTCTGGAAATTGTTCCCGGCGTATCTCGGCACCTGTTTCCTTGCAATTCTCCTATTTTACATCGCCAACAAAAGCCTTCCTTCCGCACGCGAGATTGCCTGCAATCTCACGATGACCCAGGACGTCTTCCGGGAACACATGCTCAGCAATGTCTTCTGGACGCTCCTGATTGAGATCAAGTTTTATTTTTTGATGGCGCTATTCAGCCCGTTGATTTGCCTTCTTCCCTCGACCGTTGTCGTCCTGGTGTTGTTTTTGCTAAATTGCGCTTCCTTTGCTTATGCGGGGAGGGGCAGCAACCTCTTAACTTTCTTTCCCGTTTTCTTCATCGGAATGGCGCTCTACCGGCTTGAGGTTTCAAAGTGGCAGAAAAAGAAGGCTTTGGATTTTGTCGCTGCGCTTTTGATCGTTTGCGCGGGTTTTTTGCTTTTTCTTTCTGAAAACAGATACTCCAACACGGTTTTTGTAGCCTGTTTGTCGCTGCTCTGCCTTTCCGTCATTCTGTTCCAATGGCAGGTATCCGCGCTGAACGGGGTCGGCAGGATTTCCTACAGCCTGTATTTGTATCATGCCGCTGTCGGCTATTTCCTTTTTGACTGGATCAAGCTGCAGTTCGGGGTGAACGACTGGGTTTCGTTGGTCGTTGCAACTCCCGTTGTTTTGCTGGTGAGCTATCTCTCCTATCGCTTGGTTGAAAATCCTTTCGTTCGGTGGGGAAGGCAGTTGGAGACGTTTTATAGCTCCAGAGGAACCACGGATGGACGCGGATAAACGCGGATGTCGGAGGAAATCTTTTTCGGGCTTTCTGTTCTGAATCTGTCCATCAGTGTTCATCCGTGGTTCTTTTAATCCTGAAAAGACTGGCCCGCTGCTTTTTAAGTGAAGATGATATCTGATCAGCTACAGGTCCTGGCGGTTTCTTACGCCCTGCCGCCGAGTCTCTTTCCTCAATCAATCCAAATCGGGCGGCTGTTGTATCATTGCGCCGCGAAGGTCGGAGCGGTCTCGGGGAAGTTCGGGGATGACGTTCAGGCGATGGATTGTTACCCCGATTTCTCCCAGCGAATGCTGTTCCATTTGCAGGTGGAATACCGCCCTGCCTTTCCTCCGAAAATACACCGCATCGCCAGGAAGTTCCTTCCGCTCTATGGGAGGGCGCCCGACGAATTTAAAAGCTGGATTCCCCTTGCAGAAAATGCGGTCCTGCAACAGCTCTCCAAATCGCACGGCCCCGGCCCGCAGATCGTCACCTTTGGCGAGCCCATGTCCGACCACCTGCTGGGCTTGCGGCTGAAAACAAAAACAGGACTCCCCTGGGTGGCCAATTTTAGTGATCCGTGGGTCGATAATCCCTTCCGAAAGCTGTTTTTTTTATCCAACGTTCTCAACCGACGGATGGAAACTTCGGTGGTACATACCGCCGACAAATTGATCTTCACGTCCCAGGAAACCTTGTCTCTGGTTATGGGAAAGTATCCTTCCGCGTTGTCGAAGAAGGCCTATGTGTTGCCCCATAGCTACGACCCGGCCATTTACCCCGCGGCACCAGTTTCCTCTGAGCAGGAAATTGTCGTCCGGTATTTGGGCTCCTTTTATGCAAACAGGACGCCGTTCCCGCTTCTGGCTGCCTTGGAAAAACTGCATCAGACATGCCCGGAGCTGCTCAAGGGGGTGAGGTTTGAGTTTATCGGAGGCATCCCGTCCCGGATGATGAGAAACCGCTTGGTCAGATCGCTGCCACCCAGCATGATCAGATTTTTGCCCTCGGTGAGTTACAAGGAATCCCTGCGTCTGATGAAGGGGGCAGATCTCCTTCTTGTGATCGATGCTCCGGCCGCCCTGAGTGTGTTTCTGCCCAGCAAGCTGGTGGATTACCTGGGTGCGGGCGTTCCGGTTGCGGGCATTGTGCCGAAGGGCAGCTCCGCCTCCTTGATCCAACGGATGGGAGGGAGCGTGGCCGACCCCAAAAATCTCCCCGCAATCATTGAGATGCTGACGCGTGACCTGAAGGAGTGCCGAACCAGAAAAGGCGGCAGCGGGAGCAAGCTCTGGGGCAATGAAAATGTGCGGCAGGAGTATGCGATCGAACGCGTGGAGAAGCAGTTCTTGGAAATCCTCACCAATGCCGGATAAACCTCACGGCAGCAGAGGCTCACGTATTTCAGAGAGGAACCACGGATGCACGCGGATGCCGGAGGATATTCTTTTCCTGTCTCTTTCCCCAATCTGTTTATCCGTGGTTCGTAGGTTGCTTGATGAAGTCGTGCGTTTCACAGAGGAACCACGGATGGACGCGGATGAACACTGATGCCGGAGAAGCTCTTTTCCGGGCCTTCTTTTCTCAATCCGTGTCTATCCGTGTTCATCCGTGGTTCTTCTTCAACATTTGTTAAATGAAGACTGTTTTCCTCTACGGCTACTACGGGTGTGGCAATGTGGGCGATGATCTGCTGCTTTCGGTGGTCACCAAGCAGGTTCTCGACTGGAGTCCCGACGCCCGGGTCATCATCAAATGTTTGAATGTGCCTCCAGTGGAGGGCGGCGATAGAATCGAGTTTGAAACGTGCGAAAGGATTCTGGCGGATCCGGCCCTGCCTCGCCGGGTGAAAGTGTGGAGGTATTCGCTCCGGATGTGGAAGGCCTTGCACGGGGTTTCCGCATTGGTGTTCGGGGGCGGCACATTGTTTCACGCGGAGAAAGGATCGCCGGTCAACCTGCTGCTGCTGCTTTCCGTCGCGTGCATGGCCAGACTGCGAGGCGCGCACGTCTATGCGCTTGGCGTTGGCGTCACCCCGCTTTGCGGAGCAATCCCAAGGATTTTGATGTCGGCTCTCCTGCTGTTGTCGCGGGACTTTGCCGTAAGAGATGCCGCCTCCTTTGAGTGCTGCCAGGCTCTCGCAGGGAGGCGCCGCGTGCGGAAAACTGCCGACCTGGTTTTTCTCGCGGATTTTCCCGCCCGCGCGACCAAACAAGCCGGCGGACGCGTGCTCGGTCTGACTCTCGCCTCCAGTGCGATCCGCGGCCAGAGCGGGAACGATAACAATGCTCTCAGGGAAATCGTCCGTGCGCTGAACCAGCTCGCAGAAGACGGCTGGACGCTCCGCTTCCTTTCTTTTCAGGAGCTCACCGTCGGGAATTTTCGATTGTCGGATTCCGTAGTCTTCGAATCCCTCAAGGATGCCGGACTGGAGGCAAATGCCGCTTTGATCGAAGTAAACTCGGAGAACGCCCGGCTCGCCGAAGTGTTTTCAGATCTCGATTTGGTTGTGGGAATGAGGTTTCACGGGTTGGTGATGGCCGCTGTTTCCGGAATCCCATTCATTGGAATCGGGAAGGATCACAAGCTTTCTAACCTCTGTGCGAAGTATGAGTTTCCCTTTTTCTCTATTGATGATTTGTGCGGCGGAAAACTCATTGCCGCGGTCAAAGCGTCGAAAGAAAAGATCCCTGATCCGCGCATAACCCAGGAGTTGCAGCTTGCCGCACGTGCAAACTTTCAGGCTTTCGAAGATGCGAACTTAGGGACGCACGTCAGGTAAAAGAGGAACCACGGATGGACGCGGATGAACACAGATACCGGAAGAGCCCTTTCTCAGTCATTCTTTCCCCCATCCGTGTCTATCAGTGTTCATCCGTGGTTCTGCTTAAATGTTAATGATCCTTCAGAAGAAGAGGAACCACGGATGGACGCGGATGAACACTGATGCCGGAGGAGCCTTTTCTGCTCTCGTTCCCCCATCCGTGTCTATCAGTGTTCATCCGTGGTTCTTCTTAAATATTCCTGGCGCGATGGTATAAAATGAGAATTCTATTACACGGCTTCGGCTCGTTTCCTGTCCTGTTCTGGCATCTCATCCGGCATGCAAATACCACCGCCTTGCCGCCGGAGTGGGCAATTGTGCTCAACTCCGACCACCATGAGGCCCGATTCAAGGCGCTGCTGGGTGAAAGCCGGGTGCTTGTGCTCAATCAGACAGGCGGCGCTCCTCTTCCGGGCGAGGAGAACTGGGTTTATCCGGGAGCCCTATTCCGCGATATCGAAGCGGAAAAGCGAACCTACAAGCAGGATCCCGCAAAGGTCCAGTTTGAGCGGGCGATGGAAATGTATCGTCAGGTTCGGAGGTTTGCTTCCGCATTCCAACCAACACATGCTCTGGTTTCGCAAGTGGAGGGGTTTGATGGGAAGGTTTTTATTGCCGCAGCCAAAGAGCAGGGGGCAAGAGTTGTCGTTCCGACACACTGCCGGAACCTGGGGGGGATCTTTTTTGCCTCCGATGATTTCGAATCCCTCCCGAAGTATGCTTCTGCCGATCGCGCGGAGGACCGCGCCGCAGCGGAAAAGCTGATCGCAGAGTTTCGCGCAAACCCAACTTCAGCGAGAGGTCAGGGGGAGATTCTCGGCAGCCAGCTCGACGCGTTGACTCCCCCTCTGCCGGTCCGTTGTAAGAACGCATTGCGGAGGTGGGCTTGCACGCCGGGTGGATTTCAGTGGGATTTCCTGCGGGCCAGCTTTCTCAACAACCTGCCTTTCCTGCGGGATCTGATCTGGGGGATCCGCAGGTGGAAGAACGCCCGATACTGCAACATCAGATCCGTGGCGGATCTCCCCAAACGGTTTATCTTTTACCCGCTGCAATACAGTCCGGAGTCTTCGATCAATACACCGGCTCCTTATTTTCTCGATCAAATGCGGGCGATCGATGCCATCCGCTTCGCCATGCCCTCCGACTGTACTCTCGTCGTCAAAGAGCATCCTGCGTGCATCCTCATCAGGCCGGGCGGCTTCGCTCACAAGTTGCAAAAAACAGGCGGCGTCGCGATCGCCCACTTCGGAATGTCCTCGACGGAAATTGTCAGGCGCGCAGACATCACGATTTCGATTACAGGAACGGCAACACTCGAGGCGATGTTGCACGGACGCCAGGCCATCTGTTTGGGGCATAACCTGATCACTCCGTTTCTCGGTGGGGTGTGCCCGCTGGACGAACTGCCGTCCCGGATCAAGGAGAAAATGGGCCGGGAATTCCCATTGGACCAGACGGTGCGCGCGGTTGCCTCGATTTTCAGCGCAAGATACGAGATCAATTTCGGAAGCCCGGGAACCCCCGGCGAACCGGTTTTAAGAGACAAAAACATTGAGACGTTCTATGCGTCTTTTCTTGAGCATTGTCGAAAAGAAGACGCCGCAGGCAAATGAACGTTGAAGAAGAACCACGGATGAACGCGGATAAACACGGATTCCGCAGGGCACAATAACAAACAAGGGATGAACTCGACAAGAGATCTGGATATCCATGTTCAGGAGGCCTGGGTGGGAGCTCTTCTTATCCGTGTTTATCCGCGTGCATCCGTGGTTCCTCTTTGAAACCTTTACATGCAAAAATCTGACACAAAAAATCTTCCGCGCCCTTGCCCGATTTGCAATGGCAGCACTTTCTGGCCGGTTTCTTTCACCGATCCTGCCAGCGGGAGAATTGTGCAGAGGAGCGAGGGCTATCATTGGAGGCTCTGCCGGAATTGCGGGAGCGCATCGCCTTCCGCCCGGGTTAGTCGAGAGGACTTGCAACAGTATTGGGATAACAACAGGGTTGAGGAGAGCGCCTTCCGCGTTACCGCGGAAGTTTGGGCCCGTCGCCTTGGTGACAGCAGGGTGTGGGGAAAAAGAACTTTCGATTTTGTTGCGCCTTGGGTTCGCCCCGGGGGACGACGCTTTCTGGATATCGGATGCGGGCTTGGCGGGACGGTCGCGTGTTTTCAGGGAAACGGATGGGATGCCCTTGGATTGGATCCGGATCCCAACACAAAGCCTTTTCATGAGGAGCAGGGGCTGCAAACTCGAATCGGCCGGTTTGAGGACGCTTCGATGGAGCCCGCCTTCGATGTGATTTGTATCGCCCACGCGATCTACTTTGTCGAAGACCCACTGGCCTTCGTTCAGCAAGTCCGCAAGGCCTTATCCGAGCGGGGGCTTTTTGTGATCGTGAGCACCCACTTGCTTTCTTCGATGTGTGTCGGCCGGCCTGGTTTCGCTCACACCTGGTATCCCACGCGGGAATCATTGATTTATCTGCTCGAACAGGAGGGTTTTAAGATCCTTCGTTCCCGATCCCTGAAGGGATCCGACCTGATTCTGGCGGAGGCATCCGTCCCCCGGAAACCGACAGGACATCCTTGGAAAGCTTGGCTGGCCCATAAAACTCAGTCTCTCAGATACCAAACCCTCGGCCGGATCCTGCTGCTTGGTCTGAATTTCGTAAGAGGTATCCGCAAGGTTTGGAAAAGAACCACGGGTGGCCACTGATTGTTCTAGGATGAAGGTCTTGCACATTATCGCCGGCCTGGATCAAGGAGGGGCCGAAGGGTGCCTTTGTCGATTGATCAAGTCGGACAAGGAAGATCGCCATTCGGTTGTTTCTCTGCTCGACGATGGAGTGCATGGAGCCGCCCTTCGCGAGGCGGGGATTCCGGTCCACACGATCGGCATGCGCCGTGGAAGACCATCCTTGAAGGGGTGGCTCAAGCTCGCCAGGACAGTCAAAAGCATTCAGCCCGATGTTGTTCAAACCTGGATGTGCCATGCGGACCTGCTTGGAGGACTGGCCGCCTGGATCACCGGCGCTGGAGTTGTTGTCTGGGGCATCAGAAACACTTTGTTGGATAATAAAACCACCTCGCTCTCGACCCGGCTGGTCGTTCGGATTTCCGCCCTGCTTTCCCCGGTGATTCCCTCGGCCATCGTGAGCTGCTCCGCGACAGCGGCGCAGCAGCACATCCAAATCGGATACGACTCAAGAAAGATGCGAACTATTCCCAATGGAATCGATCTCGACCGTTTTCGACCCGACCAAGCATCGAGAGCGGAAATGCGATCCGAAATGGGCGTCACGGCGGATGAATGTCTTTTTGGCATGGTGGCCCGCTGCGACCCGCAAAAAGACCATAAGAACCTTTTGCTGGCGCTGCGCATGCTGGCCGATCTTCCAGGCGCGCATTGGAAATGCGTTCTCGCAGGCCGGGGGATGGATTCCTCGAATGCCGCGTTGCGGGATCTCATTGAGAATCTCAGCCTCACTTCGCGAATTTTGCTCCTCGGCTCACGGGATGATATTCCCCGGATCATGAACGGGCTGGACTGTCATGTGCTCTCAAGCGCTTATGGGGAGGGGTTTCCCAATGTTGTTGCCGAGGCCATGGCCTGCGGGGTTCCTTGCGTGGCCACGGATGTGGGAGATGCCCGCCAGATTATTGGCAACACAGGCTGGGTTGTTCCTCCGCGCGATGAAACAGCACTCGCCGGGGCATTGGGCGAGGTGCTGGGTGAACGCGGATCGGAGAAGTGGAAAATCCGACGACAGCAGGCGCAGGGAGCCATCCATGAGAACTTTAGCTTAGATCGCATGCGCGACGCGTTTAGGAATGTCTGGCTCTCCTGTGTGCCGGAGGGAAAGAAAGCGGCTTAGAGCATTTATAAAATCATACTATGTCAACTCACTCTGAAGAACTAAAATCCGGGAAGCGTTTTGCCTTCGGATCCAACTGGGCCAGGTTTCATAGCGTTCTTGACGAAAATCGCATTCTTGGCGCGGAAACGTCGCTCAAGGATATGCTGCGCGTTGAAAATCTCCGGGGGAAAAGCTTTTTGGATGTCGGCAGCGGCTCCGGTCTCTTCAGTCTGGCCGCGCGCCGACTGGGAGCTTCGGTCCATTCTTTTGACTACGACCCCCAGTCCGTGAAATGCACGGAAGAGCTGAAACGCCGATATTACCCGGAAGACCCCGAGTGGACGATCGAGACGGGTTCCGTCTTGGATTTGACCTACCTGGGAAAACTGCCGCAGTTCGATGTTGTCTATTCCTGGGGCGTTCTTCATCACACCGGCTCCATGTGGGAGGCGTTGTCCAACATCTGTCCGCTGGTCGCTGCAAACGGGAAACTCTTCATCGCCATCTATAACGACGAAGGGCTCTGCAGCCGTTACTGGCTGCACGTCAAGCGCGCCTACGTGAGGTTTCCCGCTCTCAGGTGGTTCCTTGTCTTCATTCACACGCTCTACCCGTTTTTGCCATCCCGGATCTACCGGGCACTCACCGGCAGGCTCAACAGAGAGCGGGGAATGTCGGCCTGGTACGATCTGATCGATTGGGCGGGCGGGTTTCCCTTTGAAGTGGCCTCAGTCAAAGAGCTGTTCGAGTTTTACCGGGGCAAGGGGTTTCGGCTGGATAACATCAGGACCACGAACAGGTCGGGCTGCAACGAACTTGTGCTGATTAAAACGACCGCCGACGCATGTGTGGAATAGCGGGAGTTCTCGGAAGACAGGATCCAGGCGCTCTGGAACTGATGGCACGGGCTCTCCGGCATCGGGGGCCGGACGACAGCGGCATCTGGATGGACTCCGAGGCGGGAATCGGGCTTGCCCATACCAGACTGGCCATCCTCGACCTTAGCTCCGCGGGGCACCAGCCCATGCTCTCCTCGAGACGGCATCTGGCCTTGGTATTCAACGGCGAGATTTACAATCACCTGGAGTTAAGGGAGAGGCTTTCCCGCGAAGCTGGACGGGAGCTGGCATGGAAGGGCCACTCCGACACCGAAACCCTTCTGGCCGGTTTTGAAACATGGGGCGTGGAAGCAAGCGTCCGCCTTTGCGTGGGCATGTTCGCCTTTGCGGTCTGGGATCGGAGTGCGCGCACGCTGACTCTGGGACGGGACCGGCTCGGTGAAAAGCCGCTGTATTATGGGCGGAATTCCGGGTCGTTCTTTTTTGCATCCGACTTGCAGGCCATCAAGGCCCACCCGACATTCCGTCCGGAGATCGACAAGGGAGCGCTCGCCGACTACCTCCGCTATGGCTACATTCCCGCGCCTCAATCGATCTATCGGGGGATCCATAAGCTCCTGCCCGGATCCACCCTGACGATTTCGCCGGATTCCGCCGAGGTTCCACTTCCGCAAAGATATTGGTCGCTGGCACAGGTGGCGGAATCGGGGAGGCGCTCCCCTTTTCGCGGAAGCGAGGAGGAGGCCGTAGATCGCCTGCACGGGCATCTCAACGAGGCGGTCAGGGGACAAAAGCTCTCCGATGTGCCGCTCGGGTGCTTTCTTTCCGGAGGCACTGACTCTTCGCTGATCACGGCGATCCTCCAGGGAAATTCCTCGAAGCCTGTCCATACCTTTACTATCGGATTTGAGGAGGAATCACACGACGAGGCGGAGCAGGCCCGGGCCGTGGCAAAGATTCTGGGGACATCTCACAACGAGCTCTACCTGACCCCCTCAAAGGTTTGTGAGCTGATTCCCTCGCTGGGCTCTATCCATGGCGAGCCATTTTGCGATCCTGCTCAGCTGCCGACGCTGCTGCTGAGTCGCTTCGCACGACAATCCGTCACAGTGAGCCTGTCCGGCGACGGGGGGGACGAGCTCTTCTGCGGATATGAACGATACCGGATCTTCGATCGGATCTCCAAGTGCCCGCGCGCCCTTCGGGCCACGATCTCGGCTTTGCTGGCTGCCCCTTCCACTGGCGCCTGGGATCGTATGGCGGATATCATCAACAGCGGACTGCAGGGAAGGAAGGTCTCCATGGCCGGGGATAAAGCCCACAAGCTGGCGGGAATCCTCCGCTCGAACGACATGGAGTCCATGTATGTCAATTTCCTCTCGATCTGGCCTGCGGAGGAGAAAATCAGCGCGAACGCGCTGTCCTCGGATTTTTTGAACGATCTCAAAGATCTTGGAAAACTGCCCGAT
>Ga0172379_10007656_pt1 | contig 13927 bp, 12 predicted proteins | sample GrowelOW334metaG_FD_119756 | JGI IMG/M metagenome (GOLD analysis project Ga0172379, IMG submission 119756) | Groundwater microbial communities from an aquifer near a municipal landfill in Southern Ontario, Canada - Groundwater well OW334 metaG | ecosystem: Environmental > Aquatic > Deep... | reverse complement strand
GTGTTTTTTGGGTTCGTAAAGGATTTCGACAATGCGTGAACCTTTGATTTTGAGTGTGCCGGGAAATATTTTTTTCTTGAGCACATCGACGATGTTTCCGGAGAGAGAGGGCATGGGAGGAAAATTATAAGGTCATTTCGGCTATTTGGGTCCATTTTTTCCCGCCATCCGTGCTTTCATAACGGGTGATTGGGCCCCTGTAATCGTTTAGATCGGGCATGATATCCACATAGAGAATTCCGTCTGCCGCAAAAAAACTTTCAACATCTTGTCCCTCTGAGGTGAAGAATTTTTTCCACGTGCCTCCATTGTCTGTGCTGATCAGAATGCCGGTCCATTTTACTTCTGTATCGATTTGATCGATGAACGCGAATAACAGTGATCCGATTTGAATTGCGGTTTTAGCTTGAAATTGGTCGGAAGAGACGTCGCGCGGGAGGTTGTTGATTTCAAAATCCGTGAGAGTGACAAAGGGTTCGTCGGACGCGATGAGAGATTGTAGGGTTGAAAAATAATCGTTGCTCGAGTTTGTTTCGGTGGAGGGGGGCGGAGGTGTTTTTTTGGGTTCGGAAGATTGACAGCCGAAGACGAATAACAGAGTAAATAGGCAGAATATGATTGAGGGGATGGATCTTTTCATGAAAGAGGAGGGCGTTAAAAATGATTCCACCCAAAGTTTTACTTGAAAATGGTGTAAAAATCGATAGAATTGGTCCTTATTTTTAAATTTAAGGGATGAAACTGTCGTTGGAAGAAAATTTGCCTTTTTCAGAGGTTTGTCCGGGGTGTCCTGCTCCGTGCAGTCAAAAATATAGAGGAGAGCTTTGTGAACCGGCTAAAGCTTGGCCTTTGGTGGAAAGGGCTATTCGATTGGGATTTGATCCGTGGACAATCGGGGAACGTGATTTACGTTGGAGTGAGGATGGGTCGCATCAGTTGGAGCCTGCTTTTTTTGGACGATTTTCTCCGGACATGTCGTTTTCAAAGGCATGGGGAGTGCAAGATCGATTAAAAAAATATTGGGAGAGTGATCCCTTAAAACAATATTTGGAACGAAAATTAGCGATTGAAAGAGTTCTCTCTGGGATCGGGATTGAAGAGATGAAGATGCCGGAGGCTGTTTTTATTCGAGAAAAAGTCGGGAGTCATGCGTTGGGATGTAGAAGGCGTATGGATGTAGATTTGCAATGTTTTGGAGGATTTTATCCCACATTTATTACTCCTGATTTTTTGAGGAAAGTGTGGAAAAAATATCGAAACCAAATTCTTTCATGGCATTTTGTTTTAACCGTGCAAGGGGTGTCTGAAAAGATGAGAAAATCATTTGAGCAATCAAGGGCCGGTTTGGCAATGTACTTAAAAGCAACCACTCCGCTTTCTTCTCGGGGTTTATTTACGGCTTCATTTTATAGAGAGCATCAGCGTTTTCTTGGGTTGAGTCTTCTTGGAGAAGAGGATCATTCCAATTGGTTTGCGCGAAGAATTCCTTGGGATGAGCAGGGGATGCCTGCGGTTCCTTTTATGATGGCAAAAACGGAAGATTGGGAGAAAAGTGTGGGGCCGCAAAACCCGGAAGATCCGGATGATCCCAGTAGTTTTCGTGGAGCGGTTATGTTGGTGGATGGGAGGCCGACTTCTCGAGAAAAAGAGGCTCCTTTGACTGAAAAAGATGTTTTGGCTTTTGCCCTTCGATTTCAACAATTTAAAATAACGGGGGAAATGCCGAGGAATTTTTATGATAGGGGAGGATTATTGAGGTGCTAAGGCCCCGTATATCAAAGCGCCCATGGACACACAAATGATGAGCAGAAAGGCGAGTCCCACTCCTCGCATGAAATAATAAAGGCGGTTTGCTTTATTGATGAAATTTTTAAATTTTTCCCATTGAGATTTGAGGCCTGGGATGCTTTTGATCGCAAGTCGAAAGGCGATTGCAAGACCGATAATAACGGATGAAATATGTTTCAACGGCACATCCATTTTTTGGATGGGAGCGTAAAAGGCGAGTGACAGGAATGAAGCTAACCCGCCAAAACAAGACAAAAATCCTAAAAAAGTCCATCCCCATGCTGTGCGCGGGTCGGATTGTTTTGCGCTGGAGATCGGGTCGAGGGGGGAGGAGGAAGGAGTTGGGGATTGCGGCGTAGGAGGGAAGTTGAAAGGGGACATGGGGCTGAAATTTAATGGATGACGTAGATAAGATAGCGGAAAGAGGTGGGATGAGAGGTGGTTTTGCTTGACATTTTTATAAAAATATTTATTATTTTATCTTTGTTTTAATCGTTTTTATGAATATTCCTGAGGCTCAATTCGCGGAGTGGGAAAAACCCGTTGATCCGAAAGCTGTGGAATATCATTTTTTTTCTCAATTGTATCCGACCTTGTTTCCTCCGGATCCTTTCGCTGACTTTAAGAAAGAGCCTTCCTCCTTGTCGCGGTTGCCTGGATCTTTTAGGGAGGAGCAATCAGGAGAAGCAGATTTGCCCGTTTGCCAGGAAAGACCTTTTCCGATTATTTCCTATTTAGTGCGTGCTCAAAGAATTGCGAAAAAACTTCATTTGGATTGTCTTTTTGATTCGGATGAATCGGTCTGCGCTGCAATGGAATCTTTTCCCTTGAATACTCGTGCGATTTTGAGGATGTGTTTGGGAATAGGAGGCCCTATTGAATGGGTGACTTGCGATGCCCCTTGGGCCCATCCCGATCAAATGCCCAATCATTTGGCTCAACAATGTCTTTGGACCTCTTCGGATCCGGATAGCTATGGTTGTGAGAGTATGGATTGCCAAATTCTTGAGCAATCGACTTCATGTTCAGCGTCGTCTTTAGAGTATAATTTTGATTTATTGTTGGAGCGATTGGAAGATCCTTCTTTGCCTGTAGTTCTTCAGGTTTCTTTTAGAGGTAAAACTCCTCGGGAAACACGGGTGGTTTTAGACATGCATCGCGCTTTGGTGAAGCAGATGATTCATTTTTCAGCGCCTTTTTACGCGAAACAGGATGGAAGAGATTTTCATTTATGGGTTCCTTTAAGGGATTATTTTTATTTTTATGAGGAGGAATATCCTGAAAGAATTCTCACGCGAGATGAAGAAGCTTTATCTCAGTTTTTCCCGGGTCAAAGAACTGAAATCCCAAAAGAAACTCCGATGGATCGTTTGGCGGATTTAATTGCGTATTTGGAACGAGTTGGAAATGGCGGAGAAGAAGGCTCAAGTCGTTTTTCTTGTGTGGGACGTTTGATGGCGCCTCAAGCTATTGTTACGAGAGGTCGTGGGAGAGGAAGAGAGAGGAAAGATTCGTTCACTCAAATTCATCGACATCAATGTGTTTTATCTCCCCAAAAAGTGCGACCCACCTTTTTTCAGGTGGCTTCTTTTTTTGAAGTGACTGAAACGCAGGTGAGGGAGGCGTTGGGCCGATTTTTTAATCTTTAGAAATTTAAATTGTTATGTCTAAAATTCCTTCGAGAACCACTTATGATCGTTATTTAGGAGCTTTTATTGATGCCATGGATGAAGAATCTCGTCCTGTTGGTGTATCTATGGATACCATAACTCGAAAACGGCGAGTTTTTTTGGATCAAAATAGGGCTAAATTTGATTCTGAATTACGGGTGGCTCAATGGATGGGTGAAACCATTCCCTCAGGGGGGGGGGCAAGTTTTGGATCTTTTTGCCGAAACTTCTCGTGCTGTTGGATCTCTTGTTTTGGAAGGACATCTTTCCGGTTTGACTGCGCTTAATCATCCGGAAGGAACTGCGCAAAGTCGATTGTCTCGAGTAATAGAAATTTTGAAGATGCAAGATCGTGTTCGTCAGGTTTTAATGGCTTTAACCCCGGAAATTTCTTTCGGAACTTTGCCTGAGGATGAACATGTGACCTTGATTTCTACGGGATTGGCAATGCCTGCGAATCGAGTCCCTGTGGACCAGAAGAGTCCTTCAAAAACGGTGAATGGCATTACTAAAGAGCTTCGATTGCCTCATGTATTAAAAGGTTTGGGGGATTCAAGACGTTCAGTTTATGTTGTCGAAGGTTATGATCCGGCGCTTATTTCGGAAGCGACTCAGTATGTTCAATCGGTTTTGGATCAGTTTGGCGGGCGATGGACGGTGTCTAAACCTTGGGCACCCATAAAATCTCGTCATATTGGAATGGTTTTGAGCCATGATTGATGGATTTTTGGGAATTTTATGTTGATTGCGTTATAATAAAACCATCGTTAGTGAGAATTATTTTTTATTTTTATCCTTGTTTGTATGTCTCTTGATATTTGTTCCAGTGCGTATTATTTAAAGGTGGGGAATCGGGTCATTGATAAAATCACCAGCGAGTACAATCCGCCGCGGTATTGGTTTCGGTTGAAAATTTCCGCAAAAGGACGTGCGCATCATCAAGTCACGGGCTCCATTCATAGTTTTTTTTGGCATAATTTTCGGTTGGTGAAGGATTTTGATCCCATTGTTTTTTTATGGCTCAACGAGCCGTTGCAATCCGGATCCGGTGAGCATCAGACCGTTCAATATTTTAAGCCTGATATTTCTTCGGGCAGAAATGAGTTGGCCGGGTTGATGCACGTCAAACTCCCGATGAAACCCGTGGATCCTGCGGTTCCTCTTCCTCCTGAAAACATCCCGGATTCCGCATTGCCGGAAGTGGAATTGGATCAAAGTTTGAATGAGCCGCAACACATTCGAAAGCGTCGCACGTTTCCGTATGGAATTTATTATGTGAAGATTTTGGTGACGGACAATGAAGGCAATCAAGCCAAGAAATTTTTTAAAGTTTGGGCGTTTCGAGATGCGAGTAAGTGCAAGATTCGCAGTTCGCGTTTTTATGAACGCATGATGTTGAAGTTGAAATTGTTGTTGCCGCCTTTGTAATTTTTGATATGACGCGAAAAAATAAACCCTTCCTGTCCGATGCTTTGCTGTTTTATATGCATGCCGGGCTTTTTGCGTTTTCGGAAATCATTTTTTTGTTTTCATTACCGATTTTGTTTTGGAATAAAGAATTTTCGTTGAGTTTTATCTTTGCGTTTTATGCCTTGGCCGCGTTGCCCGGGTATTTTTTGACGGCACGTATTGTTCATTACATCACCAAGATTGGAATAAAAAGCATCTTTTTATTGGGGATTTTTCTTTATATTTTATTGGGGGTTGTGGTGCCGTTTATTGAAGTGGACAATATGTGGTGGGTGGTTGCATTTTTTTTATTGGCTTTGCAGGCGCTGTGTTATTTCCCGGCGCGGTATCTTTGTTTTTCGGAAATCATTTCTCGAAAAACCATTGGTATGCAGGCCGGAACGTTAAATGCGGTGATGCTTTTGTCGCGCACGGTTGCGCCGATTGTGGCCGGAGCGCTCGCGGTTTGGACTCAATTCAATAATGTTTTTATTTTTGGAGTCGTGATGATGGGGCTTTCCATGATTCCTGTTTTACTCATTCGGACTCAAGTGCAAACACATTTTGATCCCGTTGCGTTTAAGACTATGAGCAAACATTCGATTTTTAAAAGTACGCGCTGGGCGTATGTGGCGGATGGGATGAACAGTTTGATTGCTTTTTTATTGTGGCCGCTTTTGTTTTTTTTATTCATCAGTCAGGAAGATTATTTTCAGCTTAGTTTTTTGATGACCATCACGTGTGGGGTTTCGGCCATTATTATGGTGGGGGTTGGGAAATTGTTTGATCAACAACACCGCAAGACGTTGCTTAGAACTTCTGTTTTTGCAAATGTTTTGGCGATTTTGGGTCGATTTTCGTTGTTGTTTTTCCATCCGATTTTGTTTGTGTATGCGATGCAATCTTTTTATTCGTTTTCCGAGTCCATGTTGCAGCCCACGTTTGAGTCCTATTGGTATTCGTACAGCAAAACCACGAACACTATGTTTTTTACCATTCATCGTGAAGTGAATTATGCGTTGGGTCGATTTTTGATTGGCACGATTTTAGCGGTGGCGAGTGCGTTTTTTATGGATGAGAAAGGCTTGTGGCCGCTGTTCCTCCTTAGCATTCCGATGGTTTTGATTTATTTGAAAAAAGGGCAGGAGGATGCGTTGTTGAATGTTTAAAAAAATGATTTTGTTACTTTCCTAAAGTCCATTCGTATAATGGTGCGGAATTCCAAATAACGTTATTCAAATGAAAACAGAAAAACACGTTCTTTTCAGCACTCATTATCGCGATTATTTTTCCAAGATCTACTCTTTCATTTACTATCGAGTGAATGATCGGGCGATGGCGGAAGACCTGGCCAGTCAAACGTTCTTGAAAGGGTATGAGCGCTATGAGCAATTTGATCCTTCCAAGGCTAGCTTTAAAACTTGGATCTATAAAATCGCTCAAAATACACTCATTGATCATTTTCGGACGCACACGGCGCATGTGGATCTCGTTTATGCGGAAGAGGTGGTTGCGGAAGACAATATTCTCAACACCCTCATCACTCAAGAAAACCATGAACGAGCCCATAAACTTCTCAAAAAACTCAGTCCTGAGCAGCGACGATTGGTGATCATGCGATTGTGGGATGAGCTCTCTTATCAAGAGATCGCCGCAATCACGGGTAAGTCCGAAGCCAGTCTAAAAATGGCTTTTGTCCGCGCTATGAATGTGTTGAAAGCGGATAGTTTCGGGCTATTCCTTCTTATTCTTCTAACAAACCGATAGAATGAAAAATCATGACATCCTGCAGGAACTCTATCGTTTGGACCCTTCTTTGCAACGATACGAAGCTCAGCTTCTTGAGAGGATGGATGAAATCAAATCCATTCGTCCCACCGCTTCTTATGACCCTGATTTTTACAAGCAATTGTATCAAAAAATTAAGGATTATGAGGCGAGCGAAAAACCTTCTTTTAATTTCTTTAGCACTTTTAATTTTATGAAAACTTTTTCATGGGTTGCCCTGCTCCTTGTGGCAGTGGCGGTTCCCGGTTTGTATGGCGTTCATTATTATCAAACGCATCCTTCAACGAACAGTTCTTTTGTCGCGGTCTCGGATCATGGGTTTGGAGATCTCAGTATTCTTATTGAAATGAATGGATTGGGCGGAGGAGGGGAATCCTCTTTTCCCGGAGTGAATTATGAGTTCACTTATAATGGGAATATGGATTTTGATTTGCCCGAGACTATGGAAGTGATTAAACCTCTTGTGGCTCAAACGGATATTGATACGTTTTTGCGCGATAAAAATCTTACGGATTGGTATCAATACGGAGCGGAGTATGGAGTGGCGCAATTGCGCAATCCCGAGGCTCAATTCCCTTGTCCTTTTGAGGCTTATGAATCTATTTGTTCTCCCGCCATTTCCGAATCCGAGCTCGTGAGTGCGGATGAATTGGTTTCGATCTTTAATGAATTTTTAGATGATCATCATTTTTCTCATGAATTTTACGGAGACTTGGTGAATCCGAATGGTCTTTATGTTCAAACCCCACAGGATGATTATTTAAATGTGGCCACGCTTAATTTTGAGTTTTTGATCGATGGACATTCAATCAACGGACCTTTGGGTCAACCGATTGTTTTTGTGGCTAGTATTGATATGGTTTCCGGCGAAGTGTGGGAAACCGGGGTTCCGATTCAAAATTATGAAATATCTCAGTATGAAACCAGCTCCTCGGAAATGATTCTTGATAATGCGAGCGTGGGAGGATTTATGCCTTTTGTTTCCCAAACCACGGAGACGAGTAGGGTCTCATTGGGAGATCCTGAGATCATTTATGTGCAGGCTGTGACTGAAAATGGACTTGGCGTGATTTATATTCCTGCGTATCGATTCCCGGTGTTGGGGAAACCGGATACGTTAGATCGCGATTATGTGACGGTGCCTTTGGTTGCCGAAATGGCGGATGCGTTGGATCAGTCGTATTAAAAAGAATTCAGGTTTATTTGATGAATCACCCTGCTTGTAAAAAAGTGGGGTGATTTTTAGTATTCTGCGATGATGTATTTGTCTACAGGTTTGAACCCGAGGGTTTTGTACACTTTTTGGGCCGGGGAGTTGTCGTTGCGTGTGAAGAGAAGTCCGGTTTTCCCTTGAGCCAAAAAGGTTTTGCACAAGGCGCTGACCACTTGTTTGGCGAGTCCTTGGCCGCGATATTTTTCTAGGGTGCCCACGCCCCCGATTTGAAAGTAGTTTTTTGAAAGGCCGCTGATATGCGCGGCGGAGATGATTTTTTTGTTTTTTCGGATGAGAAATTGTTCGTGCAGGATAATTCGATTCAGTTCATTTTTTGTGATGGGTGTTTTGATTCCTTCTTTAAACATGAGTCGCTCGAAGAGCACCAATTCTTTTCGGTCGGAATTTTTTGCCGTTTCTTCTGTCCCGGTTGAAAAGTCTTTGAAGTCTTTTTTTGAAAGTTTAAATACGGTTTCATGATTGATTTTTTTGGGTGTCATGTCGTGTTTTTTTGCGAGTTGATCGATGATGATTTCTGCGTAGCGACGGAAGCAGGCCAGATCTTCGAGTTTGTGTTTTTGTGCCATGAGATGGTCGATCAAAGCGCGGACGATTTTTTCGTCTTGAGCGCTGACGTTTAGGTTTTTCCATTGGCCGAAGTAAACCGCGAGCCCGAGGAGTTTTTTCTCTTCAAACCAGCCATAAAAAGAGTTGGTTGCGAATGGATCTTCGGGTCGCTCAAAAACGCCGGTGATGAAGAGGTTTTCTTCTTCGCGCTGGTAGATGAAGTCCAGAATGAGGGGCTGGTCTTTTGGCGTGAGAGTGCGGATCATGATTGGATTATAACTTTTCTACTGATCCAAATCTAACGAGCAGTCGATGCGAATTTGTTCTACGAAATCCCACACATGCGAGACAAGAACCATGGCGCCTTTGTATTGGTCGAGGGCGTCGGCAATCACGGGGATGTGGCGGAAGTTGATGTGGTTGGTGGGTTCGTCGAGGATCAGCAGGCCCGGTTCCTCCAGGACCAGTCGGGCAAAGGCCACCAAGCCTTTTTGCCCTTCGGAAAGACTGCCGATTTTGCGATGGATCACGTCGCCGGTGATTAAAAAACCCGCGGCAAGGGCTCGAATTTCTTGCTCCGTGTATTTGTCGGACGCACTGTTCAGGGTGTTGAGAACCGTATCTTTGAAATCTAGGTTTGAAAAATCTTGGCGGTAGTATCCCACCTTGATCCCGCGTTGAATTTTTGCTCCTTTGGCCGTGCCGTTGGCTAGGGTTTCCAACAGTGTGCTTTTTCCGATTCCATTGGGTCCGGAAAGCAATAAATGTTGATTTTTTCGCAGGGAAACATCGGCTTTTTTGGAGAGGGCCTTATGATCTTTGTAAATGGTGCAATAATCGATTTTTAATATTTCGCCAATCATGTCCTCCTGTTCCGGGATCAAGAAAGGGCGGATGGTTTTATCTTCTCGTCGAACATCCACCATGGCTTCTTCCAATTCTTCCGCTTTTTCTTTCATTCGTTTGGCCACAAAACGTAATTTTCCTCCTTTGTGAGCAAAGACATTGGATTGATCTTTTTTTGCTTGGATTTCTTTTTCGAGGTTCGCGTTTTTCATGTTTTCTTTTTTAATTCGTGTTTTGATTTGCTCCACCACGTCGTAATAATTTCCCACATATTGCTCCACTTTTTTGGTGTGGACATCCAAGTATAAAACGCCATCGGTGAAGGCATTTAAAAAGTCGGCATCATGAGAAATCACAATGCAGGTTTTGGGCGAGCATTGGAGAAAATACGTGAGATGCGCGATGCCTTCGGGATCTAGATTGTTGGTGGGCTCATCCAAGAGTAAAAGGTCCGGGTCTTGAATCAGGGCGGTGGCGAGGAGAAGGCGAGCTTGTTGCCCCCCGGAAAAAGATTTGATGAGTCGGTCGTGCGGGGCTTTTAGATTCACGATTTCCAAGACATTGTTGATGTAACGGCTGAGGTCGTGTTTTTTTTCGCTGAAACAACTTTGGAAAAATTGCTCCACCGTGAGGTCTCGATCTTTTTCTTGTATCACTTGGTGGGCGGTTCCAATGGTGCAACCCGGGAATACGTTGACCTGCCCGTGTTTGGGTTTATAGTCTCCTTTAATCAGTTTTAAAATCGTACTTTTCCCTGCGCCATTTTGTCCCATTAATGTGATTTTTGCTCCTTCGCGTACGTTGAAATTGACTTCTTTTAGCAGTGGATTTTTTTCGTCAAAGCCAAAGGTGACTTCGTCGAAACTGATCGTGGTGTTGTTGGACATAAAATATTTAAAAGTGGCCGGTATTCTAACGTCGTTAATCTGGCGTGTCAAAAAGGTTTTGAGAGATGACGGTCAATTAAAAATAATCATAAAAAGCATTTTTGCCGCTTCGGAAAAAAGGGCGGGGGCATCCATATCCGCTTTTTTTATTTCGAACCCATTTTCAATCAAAGGTTTCCCGGTGATAATGTCTTTTGAACTTGCGTAATATAAGTAAGGGAAATACCAAGCATTTTGATTTTTAATGTCTTCAAATAATAATAAAGGATCTTTTTCGGCATACGTTGATTCCAGCTCCGAGAGTTGGTCGTCGGTTCCTTCGAATTCCTTATATTCACGGAGCAGTATTTTTAACAATTCGGCTCGATTGATCGTGTTTTTAGGTTTAAAGCTTCCGTCCTGATATCCGTCGATGATTCCCAGTTCGCGAGCGATTGTGATATGAGGAGTATAAATATAATCAGGTTCAACATCGTTGAAGAGGGGAGTTCCGGTGGTGGTTACGTCGAAATTTTCAAGAGCTTCTTTGTGTCGAACTAAAATAATCCAGGCCACCACTTCTCCTCTTGTTAATTCAATGTCGGGCCTGCAATAAAGTCCTTCACTCATTGCAATGACCGGATAGCTTTCTATTAAGAGCAAATTATTGATGTAAGGATAGGCCCAATGACTTTTATTTAAATCGATGCAAGAGGGTCCGTTGTTTTCCGTTGAATCTTCGGGTTGTTCTTCATCTTCATTGCTTTCGTCATTATTGCTTGTTTCCACTTCGGATTCTTCTTCGGTTTCGGTATTTGTTTCCCATACATGGGAGGGCCAGATCTCAATTCCTCTTCCTCCTCCTCCCGTTCCCGAACTTTCCTCCGATTCATCTGCCGCCGTTGTTGTGAATGAAACATCACTGCCATACCCGGTTCCCGCGCTATTGGTTGCAAAGGCTCGGGCATGATAGGCCGTGTTTGCTGTGAGTCCGGTGAGATTGCTTGTAAAGGATCCGGTGCCGGTTCCGTCTGAGGTGCAGGTGTCTGCGATGGTCGGGTTTTCAAGAGTCGATAGGCAAACGCCACGAGCCGTGACATCTGCTCCGCCGTCAGAGCTGATGGTCCCTCCGCTGGAAGCGGTTGTAGTTAAAATTGATGAGATGGCCGTTGTTGTTAAGGTGGGCACAACAATGGCAATGGTTGAAAAACTCCAAGCCGTGGTTTCTGAAATCCCGGGATAATCCCGGTCGGAACTGTCCACGAAAGCTCCTTCATCAATCAAGACATAATATTCTATTCCTGCCGTTAAATTTGCAGTTGGATTGATGGTTATCGTGTTGGTCCCATTTCCTGTTATTTGTGCGGAAGTCACTGCGATGGTTTCTACGGTGGAGTTGTCGGACGTTTTTTTAATCGTGATATTTTTGTTATCCACTCGATTCACGATTTGATCGAAAACAATGCTTAAATTGGCATTCACGGCAATCGAGGTTGCGTTATCCGTCGGAGAAAAAGTGTTTGTCTGAGGCGCAAAATTGAGATAAGCGTCATCAAGAATAATTCCATAATTCCCACGCCAATATTCCGCGTCATCTCCCAATTGAAGGAATTCAATGGATTTTAGCCCGGCTGCATATCCGCTGATCACGTAAGGAACTCGTGTCCATTCACTTGTTCCCGTTCCGCTGATTGAATAGGTTTCCATGGTTGCACCTTCGGCATCTTTTAAAATAATTCTTAATGTGTAGGGGTCTGCAACATTCGGGGCGCCTCCTTTCACATAGGTTTTTGCGTAAATTGCTGGAGAGGTTTCCAGTGCTGATTCCAGGGTAACGGTTTGAGATAAGGTTCCTTGATTAAAGGAAGCGATAAAAGCCTTAGTTCCGGATCGGATATTGGTTGTTTCGATGCCCCAGCCATCTCCTCCATCGGTTTTTGTCCATGAAGTGAAACTGTTTTCAGCCCCGGGGTTTAATAGTAAATTTTCCGCACTTTCTGTGGTAAAGGACCATGTGGTTTGATTCGAAATCCCGGCAAACGCGGTGCCCGTAAGATTCTCCAGAGCGGTTCCCGCAATTTGTATATTGTATTCCGTGTCTTTGGCTAAAATGATGGACGGATTGATGGTGACGATTGCTCCATTAATAGTCACTTGATCGGATGTAACGTCAATAGTTTCCGCGGTTGTGGATCCTCTTTTGATTAAAATATTTCCCGTCCCTTTTGCCATATCTTGGTTAAAAGTAATCACCATATTGGAAGAAACCGACACATCGGTGGCATCATCCGCAGGCAATAGGGTTTCTGTCTCTATGGGCCCCACGGCGCCATCTTCAAAAGAACCAATGTCCGGAGTTGCATCTCTTGTGTAACCTCTTCCGTCGGTGGTTGGGATTCCCGTTCCGGTCATCCCGGTATCGATGGCAGGGCTTCCTGCGCCAAGGGAATAAGTAAATGTGGTCCCGCCATTGTCTGCCAAAGACTCCAATAAAGGGTCACTGGTTGAATTGTTCGAGTTGGTCCCGTTCACACTGGTTAAAGAGGTCAGGATAGAGTTGTAGGCATCGATGGTACTCATTCCAATTGCGTTGATGAATGTGGCTGTAGTATTTCCATATACAATTGAATTTTTGAACACATAATCCCCTCCGTTCATAAATAATGTTGAGCTGGCGGTCCCTGTGTTTGTATTCCCTGAAATAGTGGTATTGATGAGAGTCACGGTGGCACTCTGAGCTCCTATGGCGGCTCCATCGGGTTTTATAATCGAATTCCCGGAAAGGGTTGAATTGACGATGTTGGCGTCAAAAATTCCACTGATATACATCCCTCCACCATAATCATTTCCGGTGCCTAAAATTTTATTATTTTGGACCAGGGAATTTTCCATATAAAATTCATCTTGAATAAAAAGTCCGCCTCCCCATAAATTTGCGCTCTCGAGATTCAAATCCAAAATATTGTCTTTGATCGCACAGTCGTATACAAACAAAGGAGAAAGAGTCATGACTCCGCCTCCGTACTGATAATCGTAGGATGCCGTAGTGGTCACTTTCCCATTTTTAACGGTTAAATCGTATAATTTTACGTAATCCAAATTGTCATAGATGGTGATAACACGATCGGTGGCGGTGTTGTAGGTCGCACTTGCTTGGATCGTGGTGGCATCCGCTCCTTGCCCACGGATGGAGAGGCTTTTGTTGATCGTGATGGATTCCGTGTAAGCCTCAGCGGATAATTGAAGCGTGTCATAATTTTCAACCGAGGCACTGGCGATAGCGGACGTAATCGTCGTGAAATTGCAACCCGAGGCACAGACGGTGTGCGTTTGTACAAAATCAATCTCAATCGTATTGAGGGTGGCATTGGTGACCGCGCTCGCATTTCCTTCTGTAAAAGCAGCGTTATTGAATGCAATTTCTAGATTAGAAAGGTCGTTTGCGTTGGCGTGGCTTGTTGCGGCTCCGGTGAATGAAACACTCAATTCGGTGGCGCTGTTTTTTGTGATCACCATGGTTAATCCTGTTGGAAGATTCGTCACTGTATAATTGCTCGCCGAAAAAGTCCCGTTTGCTCCGCTGAATGAATCGGATCCGTTGCCATAATACGTGATGGTCAATGAAGTGGAGAGGGTTCCATCGCCATCGCTGGATTCCCGGAAGATATTATTGTCATAACCTAACGTTGGGCCGGAAATCTCAACCGTTGGCACCGGATCGGAGCCACTACTTCTTGTCC
>Ga0172379_10007655_pt1 | contig 13928 bp, 6 predicted proteins | sample GrowelOW334metaG_FD_119756 | JGI IMG/M metagenome (GOLD analysis project Ga0172379, IMG submission 119756) | Groundwater microbial communities from an aquifer near a municipal landfill in Southern Ontario, Canada - Groundwater well OW334 metaG | ecosystem: Environmental > Aquatic > Deep... | reverse complement strand
CAACTCCCAAATCATTTGACATTAATAAAGGGCAAACAATTACTATTGCACTTGATGGAACTCCAACCGTGCAAGCAAAGAATGGTTTACTTGGAGCTTATCCTCTTGAAGTGTATGCAAGCGGACAGGGCCGGTCAAGTAAAGTTGCAGCAATTGATGTAATAATGAGTGATCCAAGTTCACCATTTGTTTTAAGCAGCCCTCTAGTAGATTTACGAGTAGTTGACAAAGTTAATGTGCAAGTAGAAAATAAAGACACAGTTGGAAGAAAAGATAATTTCTATCCAAAAGTAGATCTCTCAACAAATAGTGTTTCAATAGTTTATCACAAACCAGGAGTTCCAACAATTTATTTATTGCATCCAAGAGTTACGGGTTCCGCAATTGAATCATTAATTAATGGAGTTACTTGGGCGCAAGAGCTTGGTCAAAAAGGAAAAGATTGTGCAAGTCCAACAAGTGCGACTCCAAGTGATTTCTTATTCGGAGAAATTACTCAAGAAATGTGTGATTCTATGATTAAGAAAACTGCAGCATATGAACCAACTCCAAAACCCGAACCCGATATGAACTTAGAAGGATATTCAAAGAGTGCGGAACAATATTTATCCACAATTAATTCTCCAGTTGGAAAAGTATCTTTTACTGAAACCTCTTCAACCGACCCAAAAGGGGATCCAAAGAATGCTCAAGATGGAGATATTTATTCATTATACCCTCCTGGATTACTTGGTCCAATAACTTTCCCGATAGAAACATGCCACCAAGATGCATTGAACAGTCCCTATGTTGCAGCAGAAAGACCACCGAACTGGGCAGGATCAATTGAAGACGGGCCACTTTGGACAGGCGGGGGAGAAAAAGGATTTATTAGAATGCAAGTATTAGAAACACATCAGTGCCAAGACACAAGAATTGATGGGGAAGGATCAATAGGCACTGAGGCTGATGGAACTGTTGTTGCTGGAGAAGGAGAAAGTGCACCTTATGCGTATGTTTATCACTCAAGAGGAACAACAGAAGGAAGCGGATTTATTGGATTGGGTAAACGATGGAATAGCTGTACTTTTAACACTCACATAGAAAAAGCGAGAATATTTAATTGGCAACAAGAAGTACAACAAATCTGGGAAAAAGATTACAATATTGTTCCAATCGAAGGACCTCCAAAAAAACTTGGATCTTATGAAGCAACTCCAGTTCCACAATGGAGTGACATTACAGAATATGCCGGGCACGAAGCAGGAGACACTTGGGAAATGGATAATGGATACTTAATGGGAGTAGTGTGCGTAGAAGCAATGGGATTCATTCCAATGGAAAAAGGAGAAAGAGATGTAGTTTACACAGACTTTCCAAAAGATGGTCCTCCGCTTGAAGATCCTGCTGATCCTTTGGTAGAATACGATGATAGTGGAATGATAAAATACAAACTTGACCCCGCATCAGTTCCTCCTGGAATTAATATGTTCTTAAGAAATGGATCCGTTTATGCACAGTATATTGGGATTCCAGAAATTTCAAGCAAAATAATTGATGTAAATTATTCAAAAGTAAATTTACTCGGAAGCGAATATGCAACAATGACCGTGCAAGATTGGGTTGGAGGAGTAAAAACTTCAAGAACATTCCAAATGCACTTAGTTGGAAACCCTAGCAACTGTTACACTGCTGATGGACAAGCAGGACTCACTGGAAAAGAATTTGCTCCAAGAGTAAGATTCAATTGGGATTGGAACATGATAACTACAAATACTTGCGACTCTACAAATGATGATTACATTTATTGTGATGCAACACAATTCACAACAGAATTATTCAAAAAACTTCCATTAATTCAAGATGCAAGAGTAAATGTTAAAGATGAACTAATCCCAAGATTAACAAGATTTTATTCCTACTTAATTAGGGATAATTATTCTGATAAATTCCTTGCGGATTACAACAAGTATAATTCCACAGCTTTATTCAATTCCTCAAACAGTTTCCTTTCAAGTTTAACGAATGTAGGATATGACAAATTTATTACTGAAAACAAATTACACTTTAGAATGCGAGATCCAAACGGAAATATAATTGAAGATACTAATCTTCCAAAAGGAGGAGTGTATAGTGTAGAAATTGACGTCAATTATATTGATCCTAACGTGCATAGTATGTTTGATGGAACTAACCTTAATGCAGAGATATTTGTAAATCTAACTTTATACCGCGAAGCACCAAACTACAATCCATTCTATGAAACACCATTTGACGGACTTGTGGGAATAGAAAATGGAATAAATGTCAGAGACGGATACGGAGCAGGAATACTTCCTGACAATACATTAGATTTATCATTAGCTCCTGGACTGGCAGATTTAGGGAAATCAAATAGCGCTCTTGTAAAAATAAATTACCAAACTGAAAACAATCTAAGCAGACTAAACAATGGAATAGTCCTTGATTACACAAATAGTTCAAAAGTACTTAAATTTTATCCAGCACAACCAGGTCCAGTAATAATGAATATTACTTCTCCAGCAGTAGGTCCGGTAGAAGCAAAATACAAACTTAACGGATTTGATGCAACAACAAGTATGACAAAGAAATGGACAATGATATCCTCAACAATTGGAAAAACAAAGTGCCAAGACTTTGCAGGAAACCAAGAATATACTTTTACAGACCAATACATGGATAATAATCTTAGAAAACTATCTTGGCCAAGTGGAAGGAATGCAGGGACTATAAGCCTTGCAACAGTATTCTTTACACCAAACGTACTAGAATCACTAAATCCAATTTACTTATCTTCTCCTGATAATAATAATTTACGATTATACTCTGTGGAAGAGTTGGTTAATGGGGTTTCTGGACAAGCGGTTTTCTTAAAGTACTACGATCAACAAGGAGTTAACGATTACACTACTCTGAAAGGAGTATTTGACAGAATTTCAAACAACCAAATGTGTGTAACTCAAAGCCAAGCCGAAAATATGAAAGTATTCTGGAACCCAGATTATTTACAATCACTAATAGAGCAAATACCTAACGCACAAGGCAGAGATTGCTTAAACTAATTAACTTTCACTATCCAAATCAGATTTGGCAATTAAAAAAAGGTATTTTTACCAATCCTTAAAGTATTTAAATCAAAAAAACCTCATATTGATACTTTTTTAGGTTGAAGAAAAATGAATAACGCGCGAGAAAACTATTATGCAGAAGAAGAGGACACTTCAAATACAACTTCTGCTGAGGAGCCAATACTTTTTGGGCTCACTGTTAGAAAAATTACTTCCATTGCATTAATTTTACTAGTTCTAGTAATAGCACTTTTTTTAGTTCTAAACTTACTTGGACAAAAAGGAGGACCTTTCTTTCTTGATCCAAACGGAGATAAACTTCAAGGACATGTAACACTATCCAAAGATGGAAAACTAATTGATTCGTTTACAATGGATGGAAACAAATTAACTCTGCAAGGAAATCCAAACAACACAGTTTACTCTACTATTAATACGAACGGAGTAATAAGCGGAAATAGAAAAGTTGAATTTACAATCAAAGATTCCCGCGGAAGAATAACATCCATAAAAGTATCTCCAAGTGATGTTTCCATTGATGAAAATGGGGGCATTCATTTTTCTTTTAAGCCAACTGAAGATATGAATCTTGAAGGATACTATGATGAAAATACTGGGGAGTATATTTTTCCAAACGGAGACTCAATTGATTTAGAATTTGAATTTGTAATTACTAATGATGAAAACGATACTGCAATAATTGATATCCCTGCAGAATTTATTTTCCAGGAATTTGTTCAAAGTGGATGCATTGCATTTGAAAAAACAACAATTCGTGAATCCACTCACTTTGGAGCACTGGAACTAAATACAAGAATGAGAGTACTTTGTGATGTTCCTTCGGATTTACTTGCAGATTTAGCGTGGCAAAGCGAAAGAATGGGAAATGTGGAAATAAGATTTAACGAACTCTACAAAAATTCTTCAGTGCTTACCCCTTATGCAAAATCTGTTTACAATACAATCCCACAAGGAGAATATAATGTGAAAATAATTTTTACTCCCTTCAAAGAATATTCAGGACAAACGGCTTCCTTTTTTGTTAATTTTGGTTTAGGGACAAGCACTGCAAAATTAGATTTTGATGTAGTAATTGATAATTTAGAACAATGCATTAAACTAACTCCTGAAAAAGTTGTTATCCCTGCTGACCAAGATTCTGCAAATCTAACCATTGATGTTTCTTCTTGTGCATCAAGCAGAGTAGAAATTAGTATTTGTGATAATAACCCAAATTGTGCAAGCGGAAGCGAGGGAGGAATAGATGTTTCTCAAATGTTTTTTTCACTTAATACGGGAAGCAATGCAACAAAAACAATTAGAATAACTCGCGGAGAAATTGCAGGAGCATACGGCGCAACAATTTATGCTCGAGCACCGGGAATAGAAAAAGTATTTGTTGATGACAAATTAGTAATCGTAGAACCAAATTCTGATGCAATAATAGTTCCTGACAAATATGTTATTTCCTTAATTGGGGGCGCAAGAGACTCTGCAAGATTAACAAACAAAACCCTCGCAGAAGAAGTGCCAGTAAGTGCGAGCATTTGTTCAGTTTACAAAAGTTCTTTGGGGATAACTGGGGACACTTCACTTGGTGCAGCAATTACGCAATATGCTGGAACAAAAAGTTGGTGGAATGATTTAGCAACAAATCCTGATAGATACTCAGGAAGCGGGAAATACCAAGCCTCACTAGTAAACACATTATATGCGCTTGACAATATTCGAGCAGCAGCACAACAATCATCTATGCAAAAAAATGCGTTGATAAAAACTGCTTATTTGGCTGGCACAGCACTGAATGCAAGTACTCTTGCTGCGCAAGATTCTGGAGCGACTGCACAAGAGTCAATAGAGGATCTTGTTACAAAATCAGATTCTTATAATAATTTTAAGAATGTGGATATTGCTTCCACTTATACTCAACTTGCTACAAATGCAGGGTCATTATATTATGGGGCAACAACAGTTGGGGAAGCAACCTACACTGCAAGAGCGGCTTGTGCTGCTTATCAAACCGCTGCAACTTCCTCATGTACTGTTGCATCAGCGAACGCAGCGTCAGCTTCAACTATGGAGGACACGGCTTCAGGTATATTACTAACAGAATATGCATTAAACGCAAAAAGCATATATGATTCGACTGCTGCACTTGCCGATCCAATTGCAGATATTAATCCTTCTGCTGCATCGAGTAAAACAAATGCTACTGTGCAAAAAATAGGAGAACTTAAAGAAAGTGCTGCAAAAGTAAATAATTATCTAAGATTAGCTCTTGCGTCTGCTTCCGTTGATGACTTTAGTTCTGCTTCAAAAGAAGATGCTTCGGCAAAGAATTATCTTTTACTAGCAAAAACTGAAACAGCAAATGCAATTCTGCTTGGTCAACAAGCAATGTCTACAGCTGCTGAAGCTGATGATGAACTAACCCAAATGATTGCGCAAGAACAAAGTGATTTGGATAAAGTTACTGGTTATGCCTCGTTAGCTGTTGGAATTATTGAACTTGCTGCGTCATTGACTTCAGTGCACAGTACAGCACAAGGATTTGTGACTTCAGCTAAGGCATCACTTACTACATCCGCAGGTCAACTTACTGGAGGTTGTGTTGTTTCAAAAATTCCTGGATGTTGTGCGCTTACTCAACCAGTTTCACTTTATTGGGGTGCGGATAATGCAGTGGCCGCTCAGCTTACTGCTATGAACACTGCATATGCTCCACTTGTTGCATTAGGAATGCTAACTGTTGGACTCCAAGGATATGACATGTGGAGACAAACTGAACTTCCAACAGTTACTACTGCAACTAATACAGCCAAAACAAGTCTTGCCGATGTTGTGGCAAAGGTCGGGGTAGTCAATCAAAATTTGATTGCTTTAAATGCAGCTCTTGATCCAGCAATCGATGCAGCTGATTGGTTAAGTCAACAAGAAAAAGAAGCTTCGCTTGGTTCAACTTATGATAATTCAGTAGGAATAACTTTTAGTGAAGAGTTTAATAAAAAAAGAATGACTGGATTAATTTCTACGGCAATAATTAATGGATTTGTAAATGGAGCTTATGCAGGTGGAGTTTACACTACTGCAAATACTTTTGCAACAGGAAGTGCTTCTCCAATTAGAACCGAAGAAAATAATGTAACTAAAGAAAATAAAGTTTCTTTTGAAGAATCAACAACTACTTTGGAGTCAAGTGATGGTTTAAAAGAAAATTGTTCAAATCAAGTCTCACTAACGGTTCCCGATTACATAATTAATTTAGTTCAAGATGGAAAACAAATTAATGTTTCAACTCCTGGAGTTACTGCTGTTTGGGATCACTCTGATGCAAAAGTATTTGATGTATTTGAAAGTCAAGAAACTGGAATAAAATTTGCTAATTCTGGATTAAAAAATAATTCTTACGGCACAGTGGAATTTAATATTACAAAACACATTCATGCAAATCCAACAGAACTATCTGGAAATAATTTTGGTCCGTTCAATGTTACTGATTCGAGCGTAGAAGAAATGAAAGTAAAATATCACTTTAAGTTTAATTCAATGCCAAGAGCGGGAAATAATTATGTTCCTATTGCAGAAAATGATTGTACGGATGGATTAATGAGAGGAAAAAGCGGAAGCGAAGGAATACCCAAAGTAATCATGTCCTGGGATTGGAATAGCGTGAAAGGAATTGGTTCTTTGGCTGGCGGAGCAAATGCTCAGAGAAGTGTAACAAATGCAATAGTTGGTGAAAATAATTTAGACGAACCATACCTTGATGCAACACAACTAACAATACTATTAAGCAAAAAACTTGGCTCACTTTCTAATTTTCTCGAAACAGTAAATCCTCAGTGCCCCGAAAATCCTGCGCAAAAAATACTAACTGCGGTTAGACCATTTATTTCTAACCCTGAAACAGGATTGCCTTACACTGGAGAAACACAAGATGCAGGAAACTTTTGTTACTTGCCGCTAACTACAAGATTTTACGATGGAAAGCCTGCATTATATTATTTTGTTGAAGATTCTCCCCAAACAACTTGGGAATACTTTTTTAGTGACACTGAGAGAGTAAACAATGCTCAAGAACTAATTAAATTAGTGGACTTTAATGTAAACCTAATGCGGGATGGATATGGAACAGACTTCCAATACGACTTTGTTAACAGATTCACTACTGCAATAATGCAAGCAGGCCCATCATTTATGGATCCAAACCAAGGAGCAAGAAGATACTTTAGTGATAAAGACAGAATATATTATAGTTCACAAGCAAATTCATTAAATTCAAACACAAAGTGGGTGCTTCCTGATGCTGGAAAATACAGAGTGCGAATGCTAATTAATTTTGAAGATACTGCAAAAATATTTGATGGATCTAATCCTCAAGCAAGAATTGTGGTTGAGTTATATTCTCTCGATCCTGTGAATAGTTCTTATAGTCCATTATATTATATGCCAATTGATGGGCTTGTTGGGCTGAGTGCGAGCGGATCGAGAACTAGTTATGGTTCTTCAATTAGTAATGGAGGCAATTTTGATATTTCAAAAAGCAGCGGGGTGTACATTGATTCTCAACAAAACAATTCGCTTGTAAAAATAAATTATTCAAAAGTGGAAGACTTCTTTACACTAAATGCTCTTCCTTCAATGCGAGGAAAATTACTTGATTTGAAATATAATTACAATCCGAAAACAATGCGTGATGAAAATTCGTACATAAAACAATTCGCAAGTGTAGCAACTCCATTATTATTTGAAATTCAAGGCACACAAGGAGAACAAACATTCTACACTTACTCTATAAAGAGAAATAATCAACCAATTAATTCTACGTTTAGCAATATGTTCCTTTTGTCCGCTGTCGGAGACTGCACGGACTTGGCAGGAGTTCCACTTTCAAACTTTTATTACAAAGCTCCTGATTATGGGGAAAACAAGCAATATGGAGTACTCTTACCAACTGCGCAAGTAAGTGGAAAAACTTATTTGAAAACAATTGCATATTCTCCCCTAATGGATGCTTTTGATTTACTAAAACCACTAAATGGGCAAATTTATTCTTCAAGTGATATAAAGGGAGTAAACAATCCAGTGGCCCTAAATGGAATAAGCGGAATGTTATACAATGATAAGAGTGCAAATTCTACTCCTGCGTCATTAACTGATTTACTAAAAGGAGTGGAAGCGAAAAATATTTGTGTATCTTCTCTTGGAGATAGAGAATACTTCTTCTGGCCGGAAGAGAAGTTATATGCAACAAACAGTCTCGAAGATGCTTCACTCACTACACTTGAAAACACTGCGAAAGCAACGTGCGTAAAATAAATTTTGAATTTAATAAATTAGTTCAAGAAAAGTAAATTGAAATTATACTTCTAATCTCGGTTTATTATTTTTGTTTTATACTTTGACTTTTTGTTTTTTAACAAAATTATTCTTGAATTCTCTTTCTCGCTTTCAAATTTATATGAAGGCATTAATGAAAGAAGTTTATTTGTAAAATCTTTTGTGTACTCAAATGAAGGAGTATTGTGTTCTCCCAATCTTTGTCTTGAATACCCTAGCCACATATAGGATTTAACCTCAATAAAATCTGCCTTAACTGCTTCTAAAACAGTTGCGAATTCCTTAATTGTATCCTCAGAATCATTTAACTCTTTAATTAAAGTTAAACGAATAACGCTTCTTGTTGGCAAGAGTGAGAGAATTGCGAGTGATTTTAGATATTTCTTCCAACCATCTTTTTCTTTATTGCAAGTAATACTCTTGAATAATTTTTCATTTGGTGCAACCATTGATAGATATAATTGAGTTGGAAGAGAATCGCTTTTCCACATTTTTTTAATCATGTTCGGGTTCTCTCCATTACTCACAATGAAAACAGTTTCAGTTCCTTTTCTTTTTTTTAGAAGTCTAACAAGTTCTGGCAAACGCTTGTACAAAGTTGGTTCTCCGCTAAGTGAAATCGCCCAATGTTTTGTGTTAAGCGCACGATTGAAAGTTTCTTTACTTACTTTATCATGTCCTCCAAAACCGCTAATTAGTTTTTTTCGTTCTTCAATTAAACCGTCAATCATTTTTTTTGGATCCACTGTATTATCCGGAGTGCTTCCCATGTATTCTTTTGGTCTCCAGCAAAAAATACAAGAATTGTTACACCAAAAAGTGGTTGGTGCGATTTGGTGACAACTAATTGTGTCCGCTCCGTAAAAATCCTGTTTATAGCAATGCCCCTCTCCTCTTAGAGCTTTTTTATTCCACTCGCAAATCTGAATAGATGCATCTTCAAAGAACCCATATTTTTTATGGGAAAAATCTGCTTTCAATTCTTTCTTGTTCAAAATCAATCGACCCTATAAAAACCTTTTTGAGGGAGAATCCTTTTAAACAAAATGAATGCAAATTAGTTATGCTACAATAGTGGCTAAACTAGATTAAGCGGAAGGTGTGAAGGATGGAAGGAAGTATACAATTTATTGCAAATTATGATGATTGGAAAGCAATCAAAAAACAAACTATTACTGAAAAGACTGATCCCTTGACAGTAGCTGAATTTTTAGCTAGTTTAACTACAAGCGTTGATAATAAAGTTGAATTTAACTTACGAAAAAAAGTTGCACTTGATAAACTTGACAAAGCTATTGCTGAACTAGGGCTTACAAAAGGAGATTCAGTAAAAGTACTTGAAGAAATTAATTCAAGAACAATCTCAAAAACAATAAATGAAATTTCCCAAATACCTGAACTGCAAAAAAACCAGCAAAAAGAAGTGGCTGATTTTTGCAGAGTATATGCTATGAAAAAATGTCTCAAAGCAAGTGGGTTACTTGTTGATTATTCTCAAATCGAAATACCTGGAATGGGAAGACTAAAGAAAAAAGTTCCAAAAGACGTTAAAGAATAAATTTTGTTAATGAAGTTGGGATTAACCCAATTTCCTGGACACTTTGTGGGTTGTGAAGAAAAATGGTTTTTGAAGAAATAATGGTAAATCAATTCCTCCAATCATTTTCTTTTCCCTTGCTTGATTTATTTTTCAAAGGGGCAACGTATTTTGGCCATCCTGGACTATGGTTTGTTCTTGGATCTATACTTTTTTGGTTAGGAAAAGAAAAACAAAGTTTCAAAATAGTCTCACTAGTTTTATTTGCAAGTTTTTTTTCAGGAACATTAAAATACATTATTGGACGACCAAGACCAATTGGGATTTTACAACTGGAACCGGAGTTCACTCCCTCAATGCCATCAGGGCATTCAACAATTGCGAGTGCAATGGCGTCATTTGCTTATTTTAGTAAAGAAATACAAAACAAATATGCGTACATACTAATTGGACTAGCATTACTTACTGGGCTTTCAAGATTATATTTGGGAGTTCATTTCTTGACTGATGTATTAGCAGGATTACTACTTGGAACTCTAATAGGGTGGTTCGTATTCAAGCTTGAACACAAATTAAACAAAATGCAGTTCCATATAACAAGAATAAAAGAAGAATTTTTGGTAGTTTTATTTTTTGTTATAGTAATAATCTGTTACTTGTTCGTTCCAGCAGAATTTTATGGATCTTTTGCTCTTTTAGGATATTTTGCAGGATATGCAATCTACCGACACACGCAAGTAAAAGACATTTTGATTCTTCCTCAAACAAAAACCCAATCAATAATTGCGGTATTTTTTGGACTTGGAGGACTTGGGGCAATAGGGCTAATTGCATACTTTTCAACCGGGTTAATTTCACAAGTAACTTTTTTTATTTCAGGAATATTTGTAACCCTTATTTGGCCAATAATAATTTCTAAATTCGTTTTAAAACGAGAAAAACAAAAACTCCTCAAAATTAAAAGAAGAAACTTAATTAAAAAATCCGCTAAGGCCAAGAAAAAGAAAAAATAACCCAGTTCTGGATTCTAATTTGCTAATTTTCTCCCGCTTAAGCTCTACTGAAAGCTTTTTAATGCCAATAATCTTTCTTGTATCAGTTTTAAGGGGGAATTAAATTGAATAGGACATTAATGACAAGCATAGTGCTAATAGGAATTGCACTCTTATTTTTTGGATGCACAGGGGGATTTAATGCTGCGGACATAGCAAAACTTGATTCGTCAGTACAAGGATTTCTTTCACAACACCCAAATGCAGATATTAAAGTAGTACAAATAAATGCAATCGATTTTAATGCAATGCAAAGCGAAGTTTCAACTCAATGTGAAATACCAATGGCGGTTAAGGACTATTGGAGAGTAAGAATAACAGATTCAGCTACACAACTAAAAATGACAGTGTGGATTGATTCAAACACCCAAAAAGTAATTTGTGTAATAAAAGAAGGACAAGATACTAACGGAGTAGTACCACCAGCTGATACTAATACTGTGGTAAATCCTCCAGCAGACAATAATTCTGTTGTTAATCCTCCAGTGGATAATAATACAATAGTAACCCCTCCTGCTGATACAAACCAAACAACAGATACAAACACAGCTGTTGATGTAAACGTTACAGCACAAGCAGCAATTGATCGAGTAAAAGTAGGAAATATTTATTTGAGTATAGCGGAAATTGAATTAGATAGTTACGGTACTGGAATTGACAGTATAAAATTAAGAGCAGACAACGAAACTGATGTTGAACAATCAATCTCAAAGAAAATCTCAATGAGTGTACTCAACGACAGTAATGAAGTTGTTGATGCAAGTACATACCAACCATCTCTCTCAATTAGTGGAATGAAAGAACTACAATTTGAAAGCCTAACAAGTACTTTCTTGTATGAAAAACTTTCTCCAGGAACATACACACTAAAAATAGGATTCTATAATGATGGTTCAACAACAACAAATACTTTCTTAACAAAGAAAATCACAATCGGACCAGATGCAGACAAAGTAATAATCTACCCAAGAAAAGTAGAAACTTTTACTCCTACTGAATCAATTACTTTAGGACAAGTAAAAGTACTTTTAGAATCAATAAAATTAGATACTTCCGGAACAACTATTGATGAATTCAAACTAAGACTTGAAAACCAAGCTATAACAGACGAATCTGTTTCAAAAGAATTCTCAGCAGAAGTACTTAATGATAAAAATGAAGTAATGGATGTAAGTTCATACAATCCATCAGTTTCAGTAAGCGACATAAAAGAAATGCAATTTGAAATACTAACAAGTGTATTCTTGTATGAAAAACTTTCTCCAGGAACATACACTGTTGTAGCCAAGTTCTATAACTCCGGATCAGCAAAGTCAAGCGTATATTTGACTAAAACTATCCGAATAGGACCTGACGAATTGCAAACAATAGAAAACGCTAAAAAAATAATGAACTATACTGTTACAGCAGGAGAAATAACAAAAGTCACTCTTGATTCATACGGAACAGCAGTAGATGAATTTTCATACAAAGTTAGCGGAACAACATTATCAAGCAAAGTAATTGTTGCAATAATGTTAAATGATAAAAACGAAGTTGTAGATCTATCAAGCTACGCACAATCAATAAACGCAGGCAACATAGTGAATGATTTACTATCCGTAAACAATTCATTCTTGTACGAAAAACTACCAAACGGAGAATATACTCTGCTAGTACAAATCTATAACTCAAAATCAAGCGTACCAGGAATAATAATGGCTAAAAAAGTAACAATATCTCCTGACGCACCAAAAGACCAGTAAAAATTTAATAAGAGTTTGGGGCAAAAACCCCAAACTTTTCTTTTTTTTTAATCAAAACAATTCAATTTTTTTAAATCCCTTAGCAAAACAAACCCACTCAAAAGCTTTAAAAAACACTCTCGAAACCAATTGATTAAGGACAAGTAAGCAAAGCTCCTTATCCCCCCTTAGTTTAGCAGCTAAAACGCTCGGCTGTAGTATCTATAATCCCATGGAAGAAAAAAAATTCTTTCTGGTGCGGAAACCGAGATACCCCCGGTGCAAGTCTGGGAGGGGGGATTTACTTTTTATACTTCATACGCCATTTTAGTATTGTTATGCCTGAAAATAAAATTGTTATCAAAAAGATTAAGGATTCCTGTTTAGGGAAATATGCAAAAGTAATTGATTTCTCAAAATCAAAAAATATTTTATTTCCTGATTTCTCATTAACTTTCTTAGGAACAGATAAAGAGGTGCCTAAGTTTAATAAAAAGCTTTTGATAAAAACGTATAAATTTAGGATTTCTAATGAGAAAGAGAAAAAGCAAATAACTTGGTCAAGCGGGACAGGAAGAGTTGCTCCAAGGTACTTTGAAATAAGTGGGAAAAAGTTTATTCTTGAAATGGTGTCCTCAGAAAAATTTGGGGATATTGGGAGAGGCAAAAAGAAACAAACCCTTCTGGTTATAACAAAGGAGATTATGATTATTTAATTTGTTTTTAAAACTAAATTCCTTGGATGCTAAGCAAAGAAGTAATTCACATTACTTTCATTTGCTCAAGTATTTTTGAAAGAGTAATAAGTGGAAGTCCTACAATATTGTTATAATCTCCTTTTATTTCTTCAACTAAAATTGCGCCTTTTCCTTGGATACCATAACTTCCAGCTTTGTTTAAAGGCTCTTTACTCTGAATGTATTGAGTAATTAGTTTCTCGTTAAGCTTTCTGAACTTTACATTCGTAACAACGGCTTTTGTTATAGTTTGATTTGAATATTTGTTAATTACACAAATTCCACTAATTGCTTTATGAGTTTTCCCGCTAAGTTTTCTTAAAGTCAATCTTGCGGCTTCTTCATCTTTTGGTTTACCAATTATTTCTTTGCCGAGAACAATAATTGTGTCAACTCCGATAATTATTCCTTCATTAACTTTATTTGAAACAAACTCTGCTTTAAATTTTGCAAGTTTTTTAACATAAACT
>Ga0172379_10007654_pt1 | contig 13931 bp, 11 predicted proteins | sample GrowelOW334metaG_FD_119756 | JGI IMG/M metagenome (GOLD analysis project Ga0172379, IMG submission 119756) | Groundwater microbial communities from an aquifer near a municipal landfill in Southern Ontario, Canada - Groundwater well OW334 metaG | ecosystem: Environmental > Aquatic > Deep... | reverse complement strand
TTGTTTCATCAGTACCTGCGACCAAAGAACAGGAATTGGCTAAACAGGTCATCCGTGAACTTATTCTTCCTGAGATTGAGCGTGAAGTGAATAATGGCCGGAACTTCGCTCCGTTGCGACAGATATTTTATTCGATGATCCTGGCCACGTGGTACAAAATGGCACTTAAAGGCGCGTTCTTGAATCAAGTTTACTCGAACAAAGCGAAAACCAGCGGAGTCTTGTCTGACGATCCGCTGGTGAAAGACAAGATTTATGCGCTTTATCTGCAAGCTTTTAAAACGGGGGTTTTTAATTTCGTCAAGGAAGATGTGGACAGCCTTAGCGGGGAATTAATTCCACGCAAGTATTTCTCAGGCGGAATCATGAAAAACTTGGATTTGGCTGAGAAAATAGACTTTAACGGGGAGGCAAGTGAAGATTTATCTACAAATCAGATCGAGGTAAGGGTTAAGTTTAGGCAATTGACAGGCGTCAGGTCTGGTATCGAGGGGAAGACTATTCTGGAGCATGGAGATTATGCAATGGTGGTAAATAAAGTAAAGGATTCCTTGGTATTGTCAAAAAGTAATTACAATGAGGCTTCTAATCCAAGTTTTACAGACCTGGCGATTAATACGGCATGGGAATTTATTGTCCCATCAATAGTGAAAGGGGTAATTTATTTGTTTAAATTGGACCAAGAAGAAGATGATGCCTTGGCGTTGGCCCGGATAACCGCCAAGGCAAGGGTGCGTGCGGAACAGTTTAAAGCATATGCTGAGGCCGCAGACGAGGTAACTGCTGAAGTTATTGGTGATCTGAGTACTGAAGATGTTTATAAGCTTGATGATCACATGAAAAAAAATAATTTGAGTGGATGGATCGTTTTGAAAGGAGTCTCGGCGTTTGATTTACATAGGGCTATTGAAAATAGAGATTTTGACCGGATCGATCAGGTAACATTCATTGCAATGAGTGGAGGTCTTGTAATAGCTCCTCCGTTTACAAACAGGTACTCCCTCGAGCCGTTGTCACTGGGCGATCTGCGTGGGATTATAGATATTCTTGTGGATGAAGTCAAAGCATCTGCTTTAATACCGGATCCACTTAAAAGCGAATTTATTAAAAAGAGTGAGTCGACTGGCAGAGAGGAAGGTCTCAAGAACTTAATCATCGAAGGGCAGGATATTTTGAAAATTTCGAATGTAGAAGAGTCAAAGGCTGTTGCGGTTGAAGAGCCATCGCTGCAGGGTGGTATTGACCTTAATTCCAGAAATATGGTGTTAGCTGTTGACAGGGGTAGCCCCATAGATGCTATTCAATTTGATCCTGTCATGATCAAGAAGTTTGAGTCAGAAAACTTTACCGGTCTCGAAGGAGTAATTCTTCAGATCATTCCACTTCCGATTTCTTCCTCCATGACTGGGGCAGAAAGATTTTAACGACACGGGTTGGTAGAAAGTAAGACCGAAGGCCAAGACTGAATAACTATTAGCCTCTGTCAGCTGAAAATAGCGTGGCAGAGGCTTTTTATAATTTTTTGTATGCTTGACCATGGTTGTTATGGTGGTATATTTGGGTGATAATTTCTCTACCTATGATATCAAACGGATGATTGTTATGAAAGTAAAAGGATCATTGTCTGTATCCCGGTCTACACTAAAGCGCTTGCCGTTATATTTGCATTTGCTGGAAAATCTGCATTCACAAGGGCAGATCAATGTTTCGTGTACGCAGATCGCGAAAGAATTTGATTTTGATCCCACTTTGGTTCGTAAAGATATTGAAGTCACCGGTGAGGTTGGTACAGCGCGGATTGGCTTTCGTGTTGCCAGTCTTGTTGGTCGTATCAAGGAATTTCTGGGCTGGAATAGTGTACATAACGCGGTTCTTGTTGGTGTCGGGAATATGGGCAAGGCATTGCTTGGGTATCGGGATTTTGAATATAGCGGGTTGAATATTTTGGCCGCGTTTGACAGTGACACTGCCAAGACCGGTACAAAAATATTCGGAAAACAGGTTTTTTCGCTGGGGTCGATGCCAAAAATCGTGCAGCGGATGAATATTACTGTCGGGATCGTCACGGTTCCGGCAAAGTATGCTCAGAGTACAGTAGATATTCTATTAAAGTCCGGCATTCGGGCGATCTGGAACTTCGCACCCGCACCCGTCAGGATCCCCGAAGGAGTTATCCTTGAAAATGCACGGTTAACTCAAAGTCTGGCGGTATTAACTAATAATTTGATCAGTAAATCAAGAAAATAAAAAACCTATTGATCGTTCAATTAGATGGAGATGATTTTATGAGTAAGATTGATTCAAAATTAAAGATCGAGACTCTGGCATTGCATGGTGGACAAGAGGCGGATCCGGTAACGGGTTCCCGTGCTGTTCCGATTTATCAAACCACGTCGTATCAGTTCAAGAGTTCAGAGCACGCTACAAATCTTTTCGGTCTTAAGGAATTTGGTAATATTTATACCCGTCTGATGAATCCAACGACGGATGTCTTTGAAAAGCGCATGGCTTTGCTGGAGGGCGGTGTTGGCGCATTGGCCGTTGCAAGCGGGCAGTCGGCGATCACTTTTTCTATTTTGAACATTGCTCAGGCGGGTGATGAAATTGTCAGTGCGGATAATCTTTATGGCGGAACGTACAATCTCTTTCATTACACACTGCCCAAAATGGGGATTAAAGTTTATTTTGTGAAATCTAATGATCTCGCCGCATTTGATAAGGCTATTACACCTAAAACAAAGGCAGTTTATGGGGAGTCTATTGGAAATCCCAAACTTGATGTCACTGATATTGAAGGGTTGTCCAAAGTAGCGCATAAACACGGAGTTCCGTTGATCATCGATAATACGGTGTCTCCCTTTTTGTTAAGGCCTATTGATCATGGTGCAGACATTGTGGTGTATTCTGCTACCAAGTTTATAGGCGGGCACGGCACTTCGCTGGGTGGTGTGATCATTGATTCCGGTAAGTTTGACTGGACCAGTGGGAAGTTTCCGTTAATCAAGGGCGCCGAACCGAGTTACCATGACATTGATTTTGTGGAGGCGCTTAAACCGATGGGGAATATTGCCTATATTATAAAAGCACGGCTGACAGTCTTACGTGACATCGGAGCGGCTTTGTCACCGTTTAACTCATTTCTTTTTCTTCAAGGGCTGGAGACTTTGCATTTACGTTTACCTCGTCACGCAGATAACGCTCTTGCAATGGCTAAATTTTTAAAGTCTCATTCAAAAGTGAGCTGGGTCAATTATCCTGGGTTGGAAGACAGCCCTGATTTTACCCGTGCGAAGAAATATTTGAAGTATGGTTCTGGCGCTATTCTGGGGTTTGGGATCAAGGGGGGTGCCGACGCGGGATGTAAATTCATTGATGGCCTTGAGTTGATCTCTCATTTGGCGAATGTGGGTGATGCCAAAACACTGGCCATCCATCCAGCGACAACCACGCATCAACAGCTTTCATCGGCCGAACAGTTGGCCACCGGAGTGACACCTGACTTTATTCGTCTTTCTGTTGGTATAGAACACATTGATGACCTCATTAATGATGTTACTCAGGCTTTGTCCCAGGTTTGATCTGTCCAGTGGTTGCTGGTATGGCCGTAAATTAATGTTTGACATCTCTGGGATGATATAGATAATGCTGAAGTTAAATGACCTCTAGGGGTAACCCTAAATCCAAAGGTCAGAAGTCAGGGAAAGAGGAATACTAATATGTTAGAAACAAAAAAATCCATCATGGAGGAATTGTACGGCAGTACGCTGAAGACCTTCACTGAAGGACAGATCGTGCAGGGTACAATCGTTGCAAAGAGTAAAGACGAGGTTGTCGTCGATATCGGGTTTAAATCCGAAGGTTTTGTTGCAATGGAAGAGTTCAGGGACCCGTCAGCGCTGGCCATTGGCCAAGTGATTGATGTTCTGATCGAAACAATTGAAGATGACGAAGGCAAGCTAGTTTTGTCGCATAACAAGGCTGAGCGTCTCAAGGGCTGGCAGAAGATCGCCGATGTAATTAATGAAGGCGATGTGGTTGAAGGTCGTGTTGTTCGTATTGTCAAGGGTGGTTACATTGCGGATGTTCAGGGTGTTGAGGCGTTTTTGCCGATGTCTCTGTCTGCATTCAAGGGTTATCCGCCAGATGACATCATGTCCCGCTCCTATCGTTTTCTCGTTGCTAAAATGAACAAGCAGCGACGTAATCTCATTTTGTCGCGCCGTGAAATTGTTCAAAAAGAGCATGAAGAGAGCCGTAAGCATTTGTGGAGTAAATTAGAAAAGGGCCAGCGCCGTAATGGAATGGTCAAGGGCATTACAGATTTCGGTGCCTTTATCGATCTTGGCGGAGTTGATGGTCTTTTGCATATCACTGATATGAGCTGGTCGCGTATCAGTCATCCGTCCGAGATTGTTTCTCTTGGCCAGCGTTTGGAAGTTGTGATTCTTGATTTTGATAAGGAAAACTCCAAAGTGTCTCTCGGCCTCAAGCAAATCTCAGCCAATCCGTGGGAAGCTGTTTACGAGAAATACCCGGCGGGTACAGTTGTTAAAGGAAAAATCGTTAACATTATGCCTTACGGCGTTTTTGTTGAGATTAGCCGTGGTATTGAAGGCTTGCTGCACTCTTCAGAAATTACCTGGCAGAAGAAGATGGTTAATCCTCAAGAAATGTTTACCGTTGGCCAGCAGGTTGAAGTTCAGATCATCAATGTTGATAAAGATGCTAAACGTATTTCCTTGTCAATGAAGCAGCTGGAAGATAATCCCTGGCTTAAGGCTGAGGAGTATTTCCCTGCAAATTCCACGGTCAAGGGTACAGTTCGCGGATTCGCTGATTATGGCGCCTTTGTGGAGCTGGAGCATGGTCTGGAAGGAATGATCCATGTTTCTGACATGTCTTGGACACGCAAGATCAATCATCCGCAGGAAGTTCTCCAGAAGGGGCAGGCGGTTGAAGTGGTGGTTCTTGCCGTTGATTCCAAGTCGCGTAAGATCACGCTTGGTCTTAAGCAGTTGATGGCAAATCCGTGGGCAGAGATCGCAAAGAAGTATCCGGTTGATACTGTCATCGATGCGATCGTTATCACCAATTCAAATTTTGGTGTTTTTGTTAAGCTCGATAATGAGGTAGAGGCGCTTGTATATTCGTCTGAAATTGAGAAAGACGAAGCTGCTAAACTCAAGGCTGGAGATGCTCTTAAAGTAAAAGTTATCAAGGTTGATGTCGATCAAATGAAGATTGGCGTTAGTACCAGGGTTTAAGATAAGTTGTAAAACATACACATGCGCGGGGACGTATTCTTTTTCGTTTTGGTTAAGCCAGGCAAAAAAGAATATGTCCCCGTTATTTATGCTAAACATTCTTACTCGTGGCACAGTGGAAATCATTGATTTGAAGCATCTTGAAAAGAAGCTTCAGAAATGCCGTGCCAAGTCGCAGCCTCTGGTTGTTAAGGCCGGTTTTGATCCCACTGCACCTGATATTCATCTGGGTCATGTGGTTCTTCTGCGCAAAATGAAGCAATTCCAGGATTTTGGTCATAAGGTTGTCTTTCTGATCGGAGATTTTACCGCAAGGGTCGGAGATCCAACAGGACGGAACGAATTACGCAAGAAAATGACTATGGAAGATGTTGAACGAAACGCAGTGACCTATAGAGAACAGGTTTTTAAAGTTCTTGATCCTCAGAAGACAGAAGTGGTGTTCAATAGTCACTGGTTTGGAAAGTTTTCTGCGCAGGATCTAATGGAGTTGACAGCTAGATCGACAGTGGCACAAATGCTCGCAAGGGCGGATTTTAAGAAGCGTTTCGAGGATGGTCGTGAAATTAGTCTGCTGGAATTTATTTATCCCCTGTTGCAGGGTTACGATTCAGTTGTGTTGAAGGCCGACGTTGAGCTTGGCGGGTCTGATCAGAAGTTTAATCTGCTGATGGGGCGTCAAATTCAGGAAGCTTACGGCCTCGAGCCGCAGGTCGTGATGATGACACCGCTTTTAGAGGGGATTGACGGTGTAAATAAGATGTCAAAGTCCCTTGGAAATTATGTCGGGATCAATGAGCCGCCTCGTGATATGTTTGGAAAATTGATGTCCATCAATGATACTTTAATGTTTAAATATTTCGAATTGTTAACGGATCGTGACATTTCTTTAGTGCGTCAGATGCATCCAAAAGAGGCTAAAATGGAGTTGGCTGGTGAGATGGTCCGCCAATTTCACGGACTCGCAGCTGCAGGGGACGCGCGTGAGCATTTTGATAATGTTTTTGCAAAGAAGGAAATTCCCGACGATGTATTGACAGTTGAATTTGATCCAGGGGTGGATTTGGCGGGTGTTTTGGTCAAGGCAGGGCTTGCGCCTTCCAAAAACGAAGCACGTCGCTTGATCAAGCAAAATGCTGTTTCGTTCGAGGGCAGTGTGATTGCGGATGAATCCTGGTTGCTTCAACGGGGTGTTCTTAAGATTGGCAAGCGGCGATTTTTAAGGATCACTTAATAATTCTTTTTAAGAAAACGGAATTTCTCCGACGGAAGTGTTTAATATTACTCTTCTAATCTTATTTGTTAGCAAAATGCCTTGACAATAACAAGAGTGTTGGATATACTCTTGCTTCATTTAAACGCCCTTGTAGCTCAGCTGGTAGAGCACGTCCTTGGTAAGGACGAGGTCACCGGTTCAATCCCGGTCGAGGGCTTTTGTACGGAGTGATGTGTCCCATGAGAGAAGTAATACATTTACAGTGCACCGAGTGCCAGAATATAAATTACAACGGAACTAAAGACAAAAAGAAGAAGCCGGAACGTATCGAGCTTTCTAAATATTGTCCGTTTGACCGGAAGCATACGCCGCACAAAGAAATGAAGAAGTAATTATAGGCCAGTAGCTCTAACTGGTAGAGCGACGGTCTCCAAAACCGCAGGTTGCAGGTTCGAATCCTGCCTGGCCTGTGTAAACTTGGAATAAAGATGTCAGACTTGTACATTAAAATTTTGGCTGTTGCAGCAGGTGCTGCAGTTTTGTATTTTGTCGTTCGGTATTGGAGCAGGGCTAAAACATTCCTTTTGGAAGTTATGGCTGAGCTTAAAAAGGTTAGCTGGACTTCACGCAAAGATCTGATTAATTCGTCCTTCATAGTAATAATCAGCGCTATTTGCTTGGGTTGTTTTATTACGTTCACAGATCTTTTGATTTCACGCGGACTTAGCACTTTAATTAGGTAATCGTTTATATGGACTGGTACGTAATTCACACTCAAACGGGCGCAGAAGACCGAGTTAAGGCTGGGTTGGATCGACGTATGGAGCAAACTGTTCTTAAAAACTATATTGAAGAAATTGTTGTTCCCACAGAACAGGTTTCTGAAGTTCGTGGTGGTAAAAAACGCATAACCACACGTAAGTTTTTTCCAGGGTATCTTTTATTGAAGATGGATATGAACAAGGAGAGTTGGTATCTAATTAAAACTACTCCTGGTGTGACAAGTTTTATCGGACCTGGAAGAAAGCCGCAAAAGTTGTCGGATTTAGAGGTCAATAATATATTAAAGCGTACTGTAGATACCGAATCAAAACCATCGCCTAAAGTTGTATTTGAAACCAATGAGCCCGTTCGTATTACTCAAGGTCCATTTGCTAATTTTAATGGCGTTGTCATTGAAACATTCCCGGACAGGGGCAAACTTAAGGTAAGTGTATCGATTTTCGGCCGTTCAACACTTGTTGAATTGGAATATTGGCAGGTAGAAAAAATTTAATTCGGTTTAGACGGAAAAAATTATGGCAAAAGAAATAGTAGCTAAAGTAAACTTGTATGTAACAGCTGGGCAGGCTAATCCTGCACCGCCAGTTGGTCCTGCTCTTGGGCAGCATGGTGTTAACATTATGGAGTTTTGTAAAAAGTTTAATGAGCAGACCAAAGGCAAAGAAGCAATGCCTCTTCCGGTTATCATTAATGTTTACAAAGACAAATCTTTTGACTTCATTATCAAAACGCCTCCAAGTTCTGCTCTTTTGAAGAAAGCGGCGAAGCTTGCCAAGGCTTCTGGTTTAGCTGGTAAAGAGACCATTGGCACGGTCACAAAATCGCAGGTCGAGGAAATCGCCAAATTAAAAATGGACGATCTAAATACAGCCGACTTGGAGCAGGCCACCCGCACTGTTAAGGGTACTGCTAGAAGTATGGGAATAGCTATAAAGGATTAACATGGCGATAAAGATCAGTAAGCGTATCAAAGAAGCTTATACAAAAGTCGTTGATGGTAAGGCATATTCATTGAAGGATGCCGTAGAAGTGATTAAACAAATGCCAAAAACCAAGTTCGATGAAACTATTGAATTGCATTTTGATCTTGGGCTCGACACAAAAAATTCCGATCATAATGTTCGTGGCACAATTGTTCTACCGCATGGTACAGGTAAATCTGTCAAGGTAGCTGTTATTTGCCAGGGTGATAATGTAGCTAAAGCAAAGAATGCCGGTGCTGATTTTGTTGGTGGTCAGGATTTGATTGAAAAGATTGATAAAGAGGGGTTTCTTGCTTTCGATGTCATTATTGCAACTCCTGACATGATGAAGGATCTTAGTAAATTGGGCAAGGTTTTGGGGCCTAGAGGTCTAATGCCATCACCAAAAGCTGGAACAGTTACCGCAGATGTTGAGCGTGCATTAAGAGAAGTTAAAGCTGGTCGTGTTGAATTTAAGAATGATAAGCAAGGTGGTGTTCATCTTGGGATTGGGAAGCGCTCATTTAGTAATGAATTTATTTTTGCTAATGCTCAATTGATTATTGATACAATTACCCATGCTAAGCCATCATCAGTTAAAGGCGTTTTTATCAAGAGTGTTTACATCTCGTCAACAATGGGAGCTGGTGTGAAGGTGGCCCTATGATAAAAGTCGGTAAAATTTACAGAGATAAAATGGTTAAAACGATCAAGGATGGCGTTGAAACAAACAATGTTGTCGTTGTCGTTAATTTTAAAAACATTTCTTCGGGTGACCTTTCAAGCCTCAGAAAGACGCTCCGCCAGAAAAAAGCCAAGATGTGTGCTTCTAGGAACTCCTTGGTCAGGGTTGCATTTAAAGGTACTAACTATTCGACGCTGACCGATGGCTTAGTTGGTCAGACAGCAGTTATTTTTACGAGTGCTGATCCTGTAGATGTGGCTAAGATTCTTGTTGATTTTGCTAAAAAGAACCAAACCTTTATTTTTTGTGGTGGAGTTCTTGACAAGAGTTTGTTGCGCAAAGAAGATATTGCCAGGATTTCAAGTCTTCCGCCAAAAGAAGTACTTATTGCTCAGTTGTTGGGTACGCTACAGTCGCCAATGACGCGTCTGGCGAGAGCCCTAAACGGTAAAACCACAGAACTCATTCTGATCTTGAAACAGTTAAGTGAAAAAAGGGGGGGTAATTAAATGTCTGACAATGCTAATCTTTCTCCGAAGCTGCAGGAGCTAATTAAGAGTATCGAGACTCTTACTGCTTTGGAACTTTCCGACCTCGTTAAGGCGTTGGAAACAAAATTCGGGATCACCGCTGCTGCTCCTATGATGATGGCCGGTCCTGCTGCTGGTGGGGCTGCGGCTCCTGTGGTTGAAGAGAAAACCACGTTTACGGTTATTCTCAAAGATGCCGGTGCAAGTAAAATTAATGTAATCAAAGAAGTTCGCGCTATTACAAACCTTGGTTTGAAAGAAGCGAAGGATCTTGTAGAAGCTGCACCTAAGGCAGTTAAGGAAGACGTCACCAAGGAAGAAGCCGAAGATATTAAAAAGAAGCTTGAAGCGGCTGGCGCCAAGATTGAATTAAAGTAATATCCGTATATTTTACGCGTAAAGCCTTTTCTTTAACGAGCTGAGGGGGGTAGTCCACCTCAGCTCGTGTTTGATAAGGATTCTTGGTATAACATCCTTAAATATTAGATTATTAATCTATTTTATTGGATTGACTGAAAATACCCTCGGACGGATATGGCCAAACAAACAATAAAAACATTAAGCAAGTTTCAAGATACATTTGAACTTCCTTCCCTTTTGGATCTTCAGGTCAAATCGTATGAGAGTTTTTTACAGCGTGAATGCAGCCCGGATAAACGCTCAGATCAAGGACTTGAAGAGGTTTTTCGTGAAGTTTTCCCCTTAGAAAGTTACGATGGTCAAATTAAATTAGAGTATATCAGTTATACCTTTGGCAAAGAGAAGTATTCCCGTCAGGAATGCCAGCGTCGAGGGATGACGTATGCTGCCCCACTAAAAGTAAAATTGCGTCTTATTTCGCCGGTTGATATTAAAGAGCAGGAAGTTTATCTCGGTGAATTTCCGCTGATGACGGATACAGGTACCTTCATTATAAACGGAGATGAACGCGTGGTTGTTTCCCAAATCCAGAGACCACCGGGAGTATCTTTCGAAGAAGAAACTCATCCTACCGGAAAAAGTATTTATTACGGGCGTATGATCCCTTCTCGCGGTGCATGGTTTGAGATCAAATTTGATCTTAATGATATTATGTGGGCGCAGGTAGATCGTCGTCGTAATTTTCCCGCGACTCAAATTCTCCGTATTATGGGTTTGGTCACGCGTGAAGATATGCAAAAAATGTTCGGTGAATCTTTTGAAAAGCTTCTTCCAACATTAGATAAGGATCACACCGAGTCTAAAGAAGATGCTCTTCTTGATTTCTATCGTAAAATGAGACCAACTGAGCCAGCAACAGTTGAAGTAGCCGAAGCTCTTTTTTTTCGTCTTTTCTTTGATCAAAAACGTTATGATCTTTCAAAGGTTGGCCGTCATATAGCTAACCGAAAGTTAGGAATCAATGTCCCTCTTGATAATCGTGTTCTTGATATTACAACTGTTGTTGAGACAACTCGATACTTGTTTGGATTGCGTTCCGGTCAAGGTGTATGTGATGATATCGATCATTTAGGAAATCGCCGTATCAAGACTGTAGGAGAACTTGTTCAAAACCAGATTCGTATTGGTTTGGCACGTTTGGAGCGCTCAATTAAAGAGCGCTTGGTAGTAATGAGCAATTTTGAGAATCTTACAGCGCATCACCTTATTAATTCAAGGTTGTTTTCAAATCAAATTCAAGACTTTTTTGCACGTAGTCAGCTTTCTCAGTTTGCCGATCAGGTAAATCCGATTTCTGAAATGACTCATAAGCGTCGTTTGTCAGCCCTCGGTCCTGGAGGATTGTCACGTGAACGAGCCGGATTTGAAGTTCGAGATGTTCATCCTACCCATTATGGTCGAGTCTGCCCCATTGAAACGCCCGAAGGTCCGAATATCGGTCTTATTTCTTCGCTTAGCACTTGCGCACGGGTTAATGATCTCGGATTTATAGAAACTCCGTACCGTAAGGTAGTTGATGGACGAGTTACAAAAACGATTGAATATTTGACCGCGGATAAGGATGAAGATAAGTACATTGCCCAAGCAAATACGCCTCTTGAAAAAGACGGCACCATATCTGTGAAGGATGTGTCATGTCGCTATAAGACCGACTTTCCTATAGTAGATCCTAAAAAAGTTGAATATATTGACGTTTCTCCTAAACAGCTTGTTTCAGTCGCAACTGCGATGATTCCATTTTTAGAACATGATGACGCAAATCGTGCTTTAATGGGATCAAACATGCAACGCCAGGCCGTACCTTTAATGATTACTGATGCTCCTCTTGTTGGTACTGGAATGGAAGAGAAGGTAGCAGTTGATTCTGGCGCTGTTGTTGTAGCTAAAGAATCTGGAGTAGTTGTAAAAGTGGATGCTTCTGAAATCGTCATTGGAGAGATAGTTTATACATTACGCATATATCAGCGTTCTAATGCTAATACTTGTGTGCATCAAAAGCCGTTAGTAAAGTTAGGTGAGAAGGTTGAGAAGGGCCAGGTAATTGCTGATGGAGTTGCTACCAAAGATGGCGCTGTAGCTCTTGGACGTAATGTTGTGGTAGCTTTTATGCCTTGGCGTGGATATAATTTCGAAGATGCTATTCTTGTTAATGAGCGAGCCGTTCGTGAAGATAAGTTTACTTCTATTCATATAGAGCGTTTTGAATGTGAATGTCGTGAGACTAGGTTGGGTAACGAAGAAGTCACCCGAGATATACCGAATGTTGGTGAAGATGCATTGAAAGATCTTACACCTGAAGGTATTGTTCGTATTGGCGCTGATGTAAAAGCAGGGGATATTCTTGTTGGTAAGGTAACGCCTAAGAGTGAGAAAGAACTTTCTCCGGAGGAAAGACTTTTACGTGCTATTTTTGGTGAAAAAGCTGCTGATGTGCGTGATACTTCTCTTACTCTTTCTCCTGGTATCAGTGGTGTTATTGTAAATGTTGAAGTTTTTCAGCGTAACGAGCGTGGGCGTAAATCAAAAGCTGATAAAGCTAAAGAACAAGCTGAGATTGATAAAATACGTGAATATTACAAACAAGAGCTGGAATTCGTTAATGACGAAAAAAATAAGAAGCTTTCTGATCTTCTTGGTATTGATGAAAAGAAAGTAGGGCTGCTTTCTATTGATGATCTTGAGGAGGAGAGTGAAGGTCGTGAAGTTCTTGCTTTTTATAATGATCGTATAGCCGAATTAACTGAAGAAGAAGATCGTGAAATTGATCGCGTACGTAAGGGTGATGAACTTCCGGCTGGTGTTTTAATGCGTGTTGTCGTTTATGTGGCCACCAAGCGCAAATTGTCTGTTGGTGACAAAATGGCAGGTCGTCATGGTAATAAAGGTATTGTGTCTCGTATAATGCCAGAAGAAGATATGCCATTTCTTGCTGATGGCCGGGCTGTTGATATTGTTCTTAATCCTCTCGGTGTGCCTTCACGTATGAATGTGGGACAGTTACTTGAAACACATCTAGGATGGGCTGCGCATGCCTTGGGTTATCGTTTTCTATCTCCTGTTTTTAATGGTGCTACGGAAGATCAAATTTGTGAGTATTTAAGACTTGCTGGTCTCCCGGAAGATGGGAAATCTGATGTGTTTGATGGTCATACTGGAATGACTTTTGATCAAAAGGTAACGGTTGGGTGTATTTACATGCTCAAGCTAAACCATCTTGTTGATGAAAAGATTCATGCCCGTTCAATTGGTCCGTATTCATTGGTTACTCAACAACCTCTCGGCGGTAAGGCGCATTTCGGCGGTCAGCGTTTCGGTGAAATGGAAGTTTGGGCGCTAGAGGCATATGGCGCGGCGTATACACTTCAGGAAATGCTTACTGTAAAATCAGACGATGTGTTAGGACGTAGCCGGATTTATGAGGCCATAGTCAAGGGCGAGCAGGCTTTGCCACCAGGAATTCCTGAATCTTTTAATGTCTTGGTGAAAGAATTGCAAGGTTTATGCTTGGACATTAAGCTCGAGAAAACTGAGAACGAAGATGAAAAGGGTGATAAGGTCAATGAAAATTAATAAAGAAATCATCACTCAAGATCGTGTAACAATAAAAATCGCATCACCTGAAGTAATTAAGTCATGGTCAACGGGAGCGGTTAAGAAAGCGGAAACACTTAATTATCGTACCCTCAAGCCTGAGAAGGATGGTTTATTCTGTGAACGTATTTTCGGGCCTGTTCGGGATTGGGAGTGTAATTGCGGCAAGTATAAAGGCATAAAGTTTAAAGGAATAACTTGTGATCGTTGTGGTGTTTTGGTTACTAGGTCTTCTGTGCGACGTGAACGGATGGGTCATATTGATCTGGCGTGCTCCGTTACACACATATGGTTTTATAAGGCAGTACCAAGTAGATTGGCGGCTCTGCTTTCCTTAGGTTTAAGAGATTTGGAAAAAATCATATATTACGAAGAGTATGTGGTGATGGATCCAGGCACTACTCCTCTTAAAAAGAAAGAGCTTTTATCTGAAGATAAATATCAAGAGGCCGTTGCTAAATATGGGGCAGCCTTCAAAGC
>Ga0172379_10007653_pt1 | contig 13933 bp, 15 predicted proteins | sample GrowelOW334metaG_FD_119756 | JGI IMG/M metagenome (GOLD analysis project Ga0172379, IMG submission 119756) | Groundwater microbial communities from an aquifer near a municipal landfill in Southern Ontario, Canada - Groundwater well OW334 metaG | ecosystem: Environmental > Aquatic > Deep... | reverse complement strand
GAAACATGGCCTTAACCTGGCGCTTAACGAAAAATCCGAGTCGGATTTTTCTACGCCACCCAGCATGTAAACACATGGGCGGATTTTGCTATTGCAAAATCCGGGTTAAAAAAGGGTTCACCATCTTCATTGTCGTTGTTATCTTCGAGGTCGTTATCATCATGGCGATCATTGGATTGTTCGTGCTGATCATTATTGCCGCGGTTGTCGTGCGATTTCTTGGCATATGCGGTACTGGGGCTTACCAGTATAACAGCGAATAAAAGAACGGTTGATAAAATTGCTTTGGTTTTCATAATTCTCCCTCAATTTAACCGTTTATTTCATTTATTATGTATTTTATTTTATTTGAGTTAGTATTATACAATAAAATACATTATTTATCAATCTATGTTTATAAAACACATTGATTATCAGTTGTTTATTATTCTTGTGGGTAATAATGGAGGGCGGGGGGAATAAAAACCGGAGCACATTTTTTAAAAAATGTGCTCCGGTTTTGCGAGCTTAACGCATTAAGCCCGGTAAATAGAGGATCTTACGCAGACAATGTCTTGCGGCGACGGAGGAAAGCCAGCCCCATTGGAATACCGCCCATTGCAAACAATGCCATTGCCGCAGGTTCAGGTGTAACAACCTGGCCAGGGCGTGACTCAATGATGTACTCGGCATGGCCGGTAGACTTGAAGTCCAGGCTATTGACCCAGAAAGAGTGATTTCCCAGATCGCTGTTCAAGGCAACTGTATGTGTACCAGGCTCGACGGTAATGAAGTCAGTGGTAACGGAGCTGCCGTAGTTGATAATAAAACTGGCCGGAGAATCTGTTCCGCCATAGGTGTAGAGCAGGTAAGGAGACTGGCCGAGCAGGGTGTTGAACGTGTGGTCAGCATCTTCGGTTACGCCTAACGAGCCGTCAGTAACGGTGAACTGGGTGAATAAACCAGTACCCCACTGATCCAGTGGGAAATCGGCGTGTGCAGTACCGGAGGTCATAACAACGGCAGCGAAAAGTAAAACGGTCGAAAGAAGATTTTTCTTGTTCATATTTGATCCTTTTGTTTTTGTTATTATTTGGTTTACTACGCGCTAAGAACTTGAAAGACTAAAAGTGAATATGTTTGGCTTTCCGATGGATCCTTTCATTAAATAAGTTGGAAATAGACTTAAGCATTTGTTACTAATGTTAGGCGTAAGATTAACATCCATTGTTTTTCTTGTCAAGCTATTTGTTAGAGTCCAATAAAAAACCGGAGCACATTTTTCAGGTGTGCCCCGGTCTGCACTCGAGCCCGAATGATCGGACCCGGTGATTACCCTATCTTAGGCCTTACGGCGGCGGAGGAAAGACAGTCCGAGCGGCAGACCACCCATAGCGAACAAAGCCATTGCAGCAGGTTCAGGAACAACCTGACCAGGCTTGTCTGTAACGATGTACTCAGAGTGACCAGCAGATACATGATCAAGAGTATTGAGCCAGAAAGAATGGTTTCCAAGCCCTGTTGGCAGCGCGACCGTATGCAGTCCAGGTGTTACAAGAACAGAATCATTGGTAATACCAGCAGGGTTTTCATTGTAACTTAAAAGGAATGAAGCTGGTGAATCAGTTCCGATGTAGTTGTAGAGCAGGTAAGGAGATTCACCGAGAAGAGAGTTGAATACATGGTCAACATCTTCGGTTACGCCTGAAGTGCCGTTAGTAACGGTGAACTGGCTGAATAAAAGGGTATCCCACTGATCCAGGGGAAAATTCGCATGGGCAGTGCCTGTGGTCATGACCGCGGCCGTAACCAGTAAAACAGATGCTAAGAGTGATTTGATCTTCATTTACTTATCCTTTGTTGTTTTTTATTATGAGTACGACTTGCTAAGAGCTGAAAAATTTTTATAAAATATATGTTTGGCTTTCCGTTAGATCCTTTCAGTAATTAAGTTGGAAAATGACTTAAACATTTGTTGCTAATAATTAGCGAGAGATTAACATTCTTTGTGTTCCTTGTCAAGTTTTTTAAATAAGTCGAAAAAAAGAGACATGGGTTTAGCCATGTCTCGGGTGTAAGTGTTAAACTGTCAACAATGTTATGCCAACAACGTTTTCCGACGGCGCAGGAACGAAATGCCCATTGGGATCCCGCCCATGGCAAACAGGGCCATCGCGGCAGGTTCGGGCACAACGTTGCCGGGTTTATCGGTAACGATGTATTCAGCATGACCGGCTGATTGAAAATCCAGCGTGTTCACCCAGAAGGCATGATTCGCTATTTCTGAATTCAACGCCACCGTATGCTGCCCAGGGTTTATGGTAATGGGGTCATAGGTAAAGGGTGTTAACGATGGGTCGGTGTACGTGATAAGAAAAGACGCCGGCGAGTCGGATCCGATGTAAGTATACAAAAGGAACGGCGACTGGCTTGGGGCCAGGAACACATGGTCGGCGTCTTCGGTAGTTCCGCCGGCACCATTGGTAACCGTGAACTGACTAAATAAAGCGGTGCTCCATTGGTCCAGCGGGTAGCTGGCATGGGCATTGCCGGCGGTTAAAAGCACGGCGGCGAACAAGATGACTGCTGTTGGGACTAGTGTGTTGATCTTCATAAAGTACTCCTGTTGTTAGTTTTAGGGTTGATGTTTCCAGCGAACATATTCTTTTATCGATGGCCGCCTCCTTTCTAGAATTAGCCTTGGGTTGTGCTGTTCAAGTGAACATAAAAATTTTCTAATGTTGAACTGCCGCTAAGTTATCATGCAGTGGATTTTTCGTCTATGCGACAAACGCCCCATAGGGGTTTGGAGTCAGTTTTTGTTAGTGCATTGAAAAGAAAACGTTTTTTCACGTCGGAGAAAACGCTTTCCCGGGCTTCAGGCTAAAAAGCGCCGGTATTTATAAATGGCGGTGCCAGGTTGACATTGGCCTGGAAATAAGGCATACTACACCCTGGGTTGCATCAATTCATCGGTACAGAAAGGATTTTATGAAAGGCATTATTCTGGCGGGCGGAACGGCCACGCGCCTGTTTCCCATTACGCGGGCGGTTTCCAAACAATTATTACCTGTTTACGATAAACCCATGATCTATTATCCCTTATCGGTGCTGATGCTCGCCGGAATCCGGGATATCCTCATCATTTCCACGCCTCAGGCTTTGCCGCAGTTCAAGGAATTGTTCGGCGACGGTTCTTCGCTGGGGCTTAGAATGGAGTATGCACAGCAGGATAAACCGCGCGGCCTTGCGGATGCTTTTATTGTGGGCGCTTCTTTTATAGGGGGAGATAGTGTGGCGCTGGTGCTGGGCGATAACATTTTTTATGGTTACGGCCTTTCCGAGATCCTTGGCCGGGCGGCGGCGCTTTCCCGCGGGGCGACGGTGTTTGGCTATTTTGTAAAAGACCCCGAGCGGTATGGCGTGGTGGAGTTTAACGCGCAGGGCAAGGCGCTTTCGATCGAAGAAAAACCCAAAGCGCCCCGTTCGCACTGGGCGGTGACGGGCTTGTATTTCTACGATAATCAGGTGTTGGATATTGCGCGTAATGTTAAGCCCTCTCCGAGAGGTGAGATCGAGATCACGGATATCAATAATGAATATTTACGCCGGGGCGAGTTGAATGTGGAGCGCCTGGGGCGCGGGCATGCCTGGCTGGATACCGGAACCTATGAATCGATGATCGATGCGGCTGTCTTTATCAAGACGGTGCAGGACCGGCAGGGACTCAAAGTGGCGTGTATTGAAGAAATAGCGTATCACGCGGGTTACATTAATAAGGAACAGCTCCAGCACCTGGGCGCGGCGATCCGCACCGAGTATGGCGAGTACCTGCAGAAGCTGGCGGAGGAATAAAATGCCGTTTACTTTTAAAAAATGCCGTATTCCCGATGTTATCCTGGTGGAGCCGCGTATTTTCCCGGACGACCGCGGTTTTTTTGCCGAAATTTTCAAGGCGTCGGATTTTAAGGTGAACGGGATCAGTGAAACCTTTGTGCAGGTGAATCTTTCCCGTTCGCAGAAAGATGTGCTGCGCGGTTTGCATTTTCAGCTCAACCCCAGGGCGCAATCCAAGCTGGTGAGCGTTCTGCGCGGAGAAATTTTCGACGTAGCGGTAGATATTCGCCGCGGCTCGCCCACCTACGGGCAGTGGGCCGGGGAGAACCTTTCAGAAACCAATAAACGCATGCTCTACGTTCCAGCCGGTTTTGCGCACGGTTTCTGTGCGCTTACCGGTGAAGTAGAAATAATGTATTATTGTTCCGATGAATACGCCCCCGCCATGGAGCGCAACATTGTGTGGAACGACCCCGATATCAATATTGCCTGGCCGGTTTCAACCCCCCTGTTGTCGCCCCGCGACGCCGGCGGAAAATCTCTTAAGGCCGTGGACAATAATTTTGAATACAAATGATCACATACCCCCATCCCTTGCCCTCCTCACAGAGCGGGAGAGGCGAGTGTCTGGTTGGGGAGGAGCCAGGGAAGGGGTAGTATGGGAGTAAATATGAAAGTTGTGATTACCGGCGCTGACGGCCAACTCGGCCTTGCCTTTCAAAAAGAACTTGCCCTCCGCGGCATTCCTTTTTTTGGAACCGATGTGAGCACCTGCGACATCACGAGCGCCGCAAGCGTGACAGCCTTGCTTGACGCACAGAAACCCGCGGTGTTCATTAACTGCGCCGCGTATAATCTGGTGGACGATGCTGAAACCAAACAGGAAGCGGCCTTCGCCGTAAACGCCGGGGCGGTCAGTGTTCTGGCGCAGGCTTGTGCTGCACGCGGAGTCAAACTCGTGCATTACGGCACCGATTATGTATTCGACGGCCTTAAATACGACCTCTATACCGAAACCGACACCCCGCAACCTTTAAACGTGTATGGCCGCTCCAAACTCGAAGGCGAAAATGCCGCGCGCGCGGGTTCACCCGAAAATCTGGTTCTGCGCACCAGCTGGGTATACGGGGAAGGCAAACAGAACTTTTTATACAAAGTGGCGCAATGGGCCCAAAAAAACAGGATCCTGCGCATCTCGGCCGACGAAGTTTCCGTGCCCACCAGCGCTGAAGACCTTGTGCTGGTTACACTTAAAGCCCTCGATTTGAACCTCAAAGGGCTTTATCATCTTACCAGCTCCGGCTACGCGTCACGCTATGAGATGGCCAAATATTTTTTAAAAGCCGCCGGACTGAACGTGCTGGTGATCCCGGTGCCGCTATCTTGTTTTGCGCCAAAGGTAGCACGCCCGCTTTTTTCGGCAATGTCCAGCGCCAAGATCGCCGCCGACACCGGCCTGACCATTCCCCACTGGCAACAGGGGATCGACAACTATATAAAAATGAGTAAAGCTGCTATTTGAAATACCCGGTCTGCTTGTGGGAGGGGTGCTCATACGGACTTGTTATGTTGTATGACTACTCCCAAGATATAAAAAACGAACATAAAAAAGGAAACCCAAAAAAATGCAAAAAAACATCATCCTCGTTACCGGCGGCTCGGGCTTCATCGGTTCAAATTTTATCCGGCACATGATCAAAACGCATCCGGAAGATAAAGTCATTAATTTCGATGTGTTAACCTATGCCGGTAACCCTGATAACCTGGCCGATCTTAACGGCAACCCGGCTTATGAATTCGTGCGCGGCGATATTACCGTGAGCGCCGATGTTGCGGCCGCCATGAAACGCGTCCGTACCGTGGTGCATTTTGCGGCCGAATCGCATGTGGACCGCAGTATCGAAGGCCCCGAGGTGTTTACCCGCACTAATACGCTGGGCACTCAAATTCTTTTAGACCACGCCAAAGCTGTTGGCATTGAACGTTTTGTGCATGTGTCTACTGATGAAGTGTATGGCAGCCTGGGTAAAACCGGCCTGTTTACCGAAAACACCCCGCTCGCGCCCAACAGCCCGTATTCCGCCAGCAAAGCCGGCAGCGACCTGCTTGCTCGCGCGTATTTTCACACCTTTGGTTTTCCCACGCTCATCACGCGCTGTTCCAATAACTACGGGCCGTATCAGTTCCCGGAGAAACTGATTCCGCTGATGATCTCCAACGCCCTCGAAAACAAATCGCTGCCGGTTTACGGCGACGGCATGAACGTGCGTGACTGGCTGTATGTAGAAGATCATTGCAAGGCCATCGACGTGGTGCTGCGCAAAGGCACGCCGGGAGAGGTGTATAATATCGGCGGTAACAATGAATGGTATAACATCGACATCGTCAAGCTCATCCTTAAAGATCTCGGCAAGCCCGAGACCCTTATCCGCTATGTAGAAGACCGCCTGGGTCACGACCGGCGCTACGCCATCGACGCCAGCAAGATCAAGAATGAACTCGGCTGGGAACCTTCGGTGAAATTTGAAGACGGTATTAAAGCCACTATCAAATGGTACCTGGATAACGCCGCCTGGATCGCCCGCATTAAAAGCGGCGCCTACCGCGCGAAGTAATATTTGTTTAACCCGGATCCTGCTATTACAAGATCCGGGTTAAACCCGTTTTAAAAATGTTATTGTGAGGTTTAGTGCTTTTTAATTCCCTCCAATTCCTGATCTTCTTCCCGGCGGTTACGCTGTTGTATTTCATACTCCCGCACCGGTTTCGCTGGATGCTGCTGCTCGCGGCGGGCTGTTTCTTTTACATGGCGTTCATTCCGGTATATATTTTCATCCTTGCCATAACAATCATCATCGATTATTTTGCCGGCATTTTGATCGAACGCTCCGAAGGGCCGCAACGAAAAACGTATTTGATCGTGAGTATCATTTCTACCTGTGCGGTGCTGTTTATCTTTAAATACTTTAATTTTTTCAATGCCAATTGCAGGGCACTGGCGGAGTTTTTGCACTGGAATTATTCCGCAGACGTGCTTAACCTTGTTCTGCCCATAGGCTTGTCGTTCCACACCTTCCAGAGCCTGAGCTATGTGATCGAAGTGTATCGCCGCCGGCAAAAGGCGGAGAAACATTTCGGTATCTATTCGCTTTATGTGATGTTTTACCCGCAGCTTGTAGCGGGCCCCATTGAGCGTCCGCAAAATCTCCTGCATCAGTTTTATGAAAAGCATAGTTTTGATTATCAGCGCGTGACCGACGGCCTCAAGCTTATGGCCTGGGGTTTGTTCAAGAAAATGGTGATCGCCGACCGCCTGGCGCTGTTTGTGAGCATGGTGTATGACAATCCCTGTAATCATCAGGGTGTAACGTTGATCCTGGCCACAGTGTTCTTTGCTTTTCAGATCTACTGTGATTTCTCCGGCTATTCCAACATCGCCATCGGCGCCGCCCAGGTGATGGGCTTCAAGTTGATGGATAATTTCAAGCGTCCGTATTTTTCCTGTTCGGTGGCCGAATTCTGGCGGCGCTGGCATATTTCGCTGTCTACCTGGTTTCGCGATTATCTTTATATTCCGCTGGGTGGTAATCGTGCGGCCCTGCCGCGCTGGTGTGCCAATGTTTTCATCACCTTTCTGGTGAGCGGCCTGTGGCACGGGGCCAACTGGACGTATATTGTTTGGGGTGCCTTGCACGGTGTATATATGCTGGCAGGCAGCCTGGGCGCCGGCTTGCGCGGCAAGTTTACCCGTGCTATCGGCCTTGAAAAATATCCTGTTGTTCACAGTTACCTGCGCGTGGTTACAACTTTCCTTCTGGTGACTTTTGCGTGGATATTTTTCCGGGCCCGGAGTGTTCAGGACGCGATGTATGTGGTGACGCATTTATTTGCCCGGATCGGTGATCATGAGGGGGGTATTTTTAATCTTTACTTCGGAAGCGATCGCTTGCCGCCCGGTATGCCCGGAACCGCTAAAAGCGATCTGATCGTGGCGTGTGTGCTTATTCTTTTTTTAACAGGAGTGCACAGCCTACAAAGGCACGGCAGTATCCGGAACAGGCTAAGAACTCAACCAGCCGTCATTCGCTGGTGTTTGTATTTTAGCGTGGTTTACGGCACTTTGTTTTTAAGTGCCCGCGGCAAAACACAGTTCATCTATTTTCAGTTCTAAGGTAAAATGAAAAATCCAATATCCGGATTTGCAATTCGCCTCGCCTTGATATCTGTTCCAATGCTGCTGCTTACCGCATCGTATCTTTACTTCGATCCGTATAAGGTGCTCCGTCCGTACAGTGCGTATTTCGAATCGGGCAAACCCAATTACGTGGTGTTGAATAAAGGCTATGTTTCACTGCAAACCTTTATCCATAATTACCCGGTGCTTAAATACGACTCCATCGTTTTTGGTTCTTCCCGTTCCATGTATTACCGCGTGGCCGACTGGAAAACACATATTAAGGCCGTGGAAGGCTATCATTTTGATGCCGCCGGAGAATCATTGTTCGGTATTTACAAGAAATTTGAATTTCTTCACGCTAACAATGTGCCGCTCAGGAACGCGCTTATTATCCTGGACACCGATACTTTATCCAAAACCGGCAATTCCAAAGACCATTTATTCCAGCAGCCCCCGCAATTAACCCAAAAACCCATGTATTTGTTTCATCTCGACGCGTTTAAAACGTTTTTGAATCCTGAATTCCTGACGGCGTATTTTGACCTTAAGCTCTTTGGGCAAATGCGCCCGTATATGAAAGATGCGGGTATTATGGATGACCGGTCTTTTGAGTATGATCCTGCAAGTAACGAGATATTGTTCTCTGATTATGAAGCAGAGATCAAAGAGGATCGTGGTGCTTTTTACGCCTCCAGAAAGAACTTCTTCAGGGAGAGAAGCAAAATTCAACAGGTATCCCCGCCCGTTATTCAGGCTGAACAGCGCCGCCAGTTGCAGTATATAAAAGACCGTCTGGCCGCGGATCAGGCGAGCTATCGCCTTGTAATAAGCCCCGGGTATGACCAGGTTAAATTCAACCCCGGCGACCTGGAGATCCTTAACACCATCTTCGGTTCCGCAAACGTCTTCGATTTCTCCGGCATAAACGAGTTCACCACTCCCATGGATAACTTCTACGACGGCCTCCACTACCGCCCTCACGTGGCCAAACAGATCCTCGACCGGATTTATAGATAATAATTCCCTTGATCCCATAACAAAGAAACCCTGTGTGTCCCGACTTTCCCTTGTGGGATTTCCTATTTTACTTCTTTCCCATTTATGGTATGCTTTGTACAGAGATAAATTATCAATGGAGGTTCCTGGAATGAAAACCCTGACCAAACAAAACAAGCATCACCGGGGAATAGATGCAAAAGGAAATTCCCCCAAGGTTCGTTTGTTCGATATTAAAAAGCCGTCTGTATTTGTTAGCCAGGATTTTAAAGTTCTGGATGATCGTATTTTGGATTCAAAAGGCCGGATTACAATATCTCAAAATTGGATTTCAAGTCACTCGCAGCCTGTTCGTTCGTTTAAAATCTTTCGCAATGGTGATGGGGATCTTCTGTTACGGCCAGAAATATCAATCCCGGCGCGTGAAGCCTGGGTCTTCAAGAATCCGGAAGTTTTTGCGAGCATTCAAAGGGGGATCCAGGAAGCAAAAGAGGGCAAAGGAGAGGTTATTGACGATATTGACGATTTCATTAAAAAACTATGACCTTTAACTTAAAGATCATGCCTGAGGCCAAAGCGCAATTGGCAGAACTTAAAAAGGACGCCGGTTTAGAGAAGCACTTGAAAGCCGTTTCAGGCGCGTTAAATAAATTACGACAAAATCCACGTCACCCAGGACTTAATAGTCATCCCTACGATAGTCTTGTTGGGCCTTCCAGGGAATCGATCTGGGAGTCTTATGCTGAAAACAATACGCCATGCGCCTATCGAATATTTTGGTTCTACGGGCCTGAAAGAGGCTTAATCAGTGTGACATCAATTGTCGCGCATCCGGATGATCATTAAACCCGCAATTTGCAATTGAACATTCAATTGTGACCTTAGTACGAAAAAACCAGAATAATTCAGTGTGTCCCGGTTTATTTTTTAAAGTAATGTGAAATTAATCGTGCGCCAGAGGCGATAAAAACAAAGTTGTTTGAGTTGATTGACAGGCATCATCCGGTAATGCTTGATTTCACGCTCCCGCACCGTTTTCGCCGGCTGCTGCCCGGAGCTAATTAATAAATTTGACAACCCCTGTTTCATCGGGCATACTTTCTAATTATTAAGACCCCGGACGGCCACTATAGAATAAGCCGTAAGGTAATCATGGCAGCCCTGGACTAACTGGTTCAATTTAATTTTGTTGAAATTTCTCCGCTCTGTGCGAGTGAACACAAATCCTTCCCCAAATGTGGGGAGGATCCAGTGTCCTTCCGGCGTAATAACGATTATAAAGAAAAGGAATATCAACGATGGAATACCAACAAGAATACCTGGTCTCCGTAGGCGAACGCCCCTGGGGCAAATACACCGTCTTGCTTAACGGCTCCGACCACAAAGTAAAAGAAATCACCGTTCTCCCCGGCCACCGCCTGAGCCTCCAGCGCCATAAAAAGCGCGAAGAGCACTGGTTTATCCAGCGCGGCAGTGCCAAGGTTACCATCAACACCGTGTTGCACATTCTCTCTGCCGGCCAGTATATCGACATCCCGCGCGAATGCACGCACCGCATTGAGAACATCGGCAAAGAAGACATGGTATTCATCGAGATCCAAACCGGCGATTATTTTGGCGAAGACGACATCGAACGCTTTGAAGACGATTATGCGCGGAAATAGATTTGCTGCGTACTGCGCAGCGGACTAGACAGACTTTTGTGGACCAGAGAGAATAATTTAACGTGTTCCGACTTATCTTGCAGGTTGTAGATAATGATATTAAGCCTTTTTAAGGCAGGTGTGGATGAAGGCTGATAGCAAAATTCGGAAAGCGACTGTTTCTGTAACGTCACATGAATATTTGGCGTTCATAGGCAGTATAAAAGATAAGATCAGGTCTGCGCAGGTGAGAGCATTTTTATCGGTGAATGCTGGGCTGATACGATTTCATTGGGATATTGGCAATACCGTTGTTGAGCGCCAGAATCAGTATGGTTGGGGTTCTTCTGTTATTGAAAGAATGGCGCGAGGGATATTCAGCATGATTTTTTCGGGATCGAAGGCTTTTCAACGCGTAATATCTGGCGCATGCGGGCATTTTATTTAGCCTGGACTAAGGATTGTTCAAAACTCCCACAGCCTGTGGCAGAAATTCCATGGGGTCATAATGCTGTTTTATTACTCTACTTCATGCTCCCGCACCGCTTTCGCCGGGTGATGGCCGGAGAATTTGTATGTTGTTAAAGAATGTTAGAGAATAATTCAATGTGTCCCTGCTTGTCTTGCAGGTTGTAGATAATGATGTTAAAGCATTTTAAGTCAGGTGTAGATGAAGGCTGATAGTAAAATTCGAAAAGCAACTGTTCCTGTTGATGAAATACGGGATAATAATCTTCCTGACCCGTGTTTGGCGTTTCATCTGGATGCTGACCGCAGCAATTAATAAGTTTGACAAACGCTGTTCAGTCGTGCATACTTCTCAATTATATTGATTTTTTTATTAATGTTTTATGCGATTTTATATTGATCTATATGAAAATTAATTTAATCAAAGCACCAAAAGAGTATTTAACAGTCACTCAAGCGGCGGGTATGCTTAACGTGAGCAATGTAACCTTTAAAAAGTACATCAGCTCCGGCAAGATAAAAGCCATTAAGACCCCGGGCGGCCACTATAGAATAAGCCGTAAGGTAATCATGGCAGCGCTGGACTAACCGCTTTAATCGACGCACCTCCCAAACATAAACCCTCTCCTAATGCGGGGAGGGGGCAGGAAAGGGGGGCTCAAGGCAATTAAACGATAATTTTTACACCGTGACTACAATTAAAAGGAGTAAAACCGTGCAGATCGCAGTTATTGGAACAGGTTATGTAGGTTTGGTAACAGGCGTATGCCTGGCGCATATCGGGCACACGGTTACGTGTGTGGACAACAACCCGGCAAAGATCAAAACCCTCAAAGCCGGCAAAGTGCCTATCTACGAACCCGGTCTTGAAACACTGATGGTTAAGTACTTTAAATCCAAACGGTTAACGTTCACCTCTTCCATTGGCGAGGCGGTGCGCAACGCCGCTGTGATTTTCATTGCCGTGGGCACTCCTTCCAGGAAAAACGGCGATGCCGACATGACGTATATTGAAGCCGTAGCCGCCGAAGTGGCGCGTTATATGACCGAATACAAACTGCTGGTTGAGAAATCCACCGTGCCCGCCAAAACCGGCGATCGCATTGAGCGCACCATCAAGCTGAACCTGCCGGCCAAATTTCGCAAAAACGGCAAAACCCTGCTGGAATTTGATGTGGCCTCAAACCCCGAATTCCTGCGCGAGGGCTCAGCCATGGAAGATTTCATGAACCCCGACCGCATTGTGATCGGCGTTAACAGCTCAAAGGCCGAACAACTACTGCGAGATGTGTATAAACCGCTGAACGCCACCATCGTGGTCACCAATGTGGCCACCGCGGAAATGATCAAGCACGCGTCTAACTCTTTTCTGGCTACAAAGATATCGTTTATCAATGCCGTTTCCCGCGTGTGCGATAAAGTGGGCGCCGATGTGCTGAAGGTGGCCGAAGGCATGGGCTACGACAAACGCATAGGCCGATCTTTCCTGAACGCCGGGGTGGGCTACGGCGGCAGTTGTTTCCCGAAAGATGTGGACGCGTTCATCCGCCTGGCGGAAAAAAGCGGTTACGATTTTAAAATGCTTAAAAGTGTGCGCGAAGTGAATGAAGAACAAAAAGCCGCTTTTGTAAAACTGATCGAAGATAAACTCTGGATCGTAAAGGGCAAAACCATCGGTATTCTGGGCCTGGCGTTTAAAGCCGACACCGACGACATGCGCTCCGCCGCGTCTATTGACCTCATCAATGCTTTGGTGAGTGAAGGCGCCAAAATTCAGGCCTATGACCCTAAAGCCATGGACAATGCCAAACAATTTATAAAAGGCATTACCTATTGCAACAACGCCTACGCCGCAGCCGCGGGCACAGATTGTTTGGTGCTGCTAACCGAATGGAAAGAATTCCTGGAACTTGATTTCGTCAAAGTGCGCGAAAGCATGCACCAGGCAGTTGTTTTTGACGGCAGGAACTTCCTCAACCAGAAGACGCTCGAAGATCTGGGGTTTGAATATCACGGGGTAGGCAGAGGCTGATGTTATTTAATGCTGTGGCGCATCGCGATTACACAAGCAATGCCAGTGTTGAGATCATGCTTTTTTCTGATCGTCTTGAGGTGTGGAATCCTGGAATATTGCCGCCATCTTTAACGATCTCGGGGTTGTCAAAACCCCACTCATCGCAACCGGGGAACCCGTTGATCGCGGAACCGCTGTTTCTGACAAAATACATCGAGAAAGCAGGAACGGGCACAGTTGATATATTTGATAACTGCCGTAAAGCAGGATTAAAGTTGCCTTCATTCCGTGTTGAGGGTGGTTTTTTTATTCTGACAGTTTGGCGGAAGCAGGCAGACGGACGGTTAGAATCGGCCGATTTATTTCCAGCTCAGGATAACGAGATAGCCAGAGAGAAAAGTTCGGAGAAAAGTTCGGAGAAAAGTTCGGAGAAAATCATTGCTGCCATAAAAGAGAATTCGAGTATTTCTGCTCAGCAAATGGCTCAGCGATTAGGTTTAAGTTCCAGGGCGGTTGAAAAACAGCTGGCTAATTTAAAAAACGCGGGTTTTCTAAGGCGCATCGGTCCCGACAAAGGCGGTCATTGGGTGGTCAATGCTCTTTAACTCCTTCCAATTCCTGATCTTCTTTCCGGCCGTGACGCTGCTTTACTTCATGCTCCCGCACCGCTTTCGCTGGATGCTGCTGCTTGCGGTCAGCTGCGGGTTTTACATGGCGTTTATTCCGGTGTATATTTTGATCCTTGGCGTAACGATCGTGATCGATTACTTCGCGGGCATCTGGATTGAAGAATCCGAAGGCCGCCAGCGGAAAATGTAT
>Ga0172379_10007652_pt1 | contig 13933 bp, 14 predicted proteins | sample GrowelOW334metaG_FD_119756 | JGI IMG/M metagenome (GOLD analysis project Ga0172379, IMG submission 119756) | Groundwater microbial communities from an aquifer near a municipal landfill in Southern Ontario, Canada - Groundwater well OW334 metaG | ecosystem: Environmental > Aquatic > Deep... | reverse complement strand
TTGGATGAGTATGTAACTTGGTTCAACAACAGCAGAATTCACGGGTCGCTGAATTATCTAACACCGGCTGAATTCAGATCATTGTCCTTATAATTTTTGTATCATTAAGCGTTGACGATCCAATAAATGTTTTTTTTGGGATGTTTTGAATGGCGCTTTAAAAGAAAAAGAGACTTGCTCGCGCAAGCCTCCGACGGACAAACCATCTACCTCCAGTAAACTGGATTAACTGCATTCTATGCCATTATGGATATTTTGTCAGTTTCAACTTGGCAGTTAGCGCAGCAAAAAAAGTTGCCTTTTTATTGAGAGGTTGATATAATTACAGCGGAACGTACTCCGGTTAGCTTTGAGCGCCGGGGTCTTTTTATTAACAGGGGGACTTATGACCCAAAAATGTTTCAAGACGCTGGATGAGCAGATCGAGATATTGCGTGCGCGCGGTTTGAATATCGAAGACTGTGCCGGTGCTAAAGCAATATTAGAGCGTGAAAATTACTATAACCTGATTAACGGGTACAAATACCCGTTTATTAACAAGAGAGTTGCTCCGGAATCGTATGTGGCTGGTGCAAAATTTGACGAAATATTCGCATTGTACTCGTTTGACAGAAACATCAGAAAGTTGTTTCTGAGCGGTCTGTTGATTGTGGAAAATACTATGAAATCACTGATCGCGTATAAGTTTTCCGAGAAATACGGACACGATAATTATTTAAAAATCAGTAACTTCGAAACGAGTATTCCGGGGAAAAGTCAGAACGAAAATATCGCGCGGCTAATTGCTACTGCCTATCACACTATTGCTGGCCGCTTAAATAAGGGGCAGAACGCAATCAGCCATTATGTCGACAATCATGGTTATGTTCCGCTGTGGGTTTTGGTCAATGCAATGACCTTTGGCGCGGTTAGTGTGTTTTACTCACTTATGAAAAGTCAGGACAAGCAAGAAGTGGCAAAACATTTCATGATTGCCGATAGTCAGCTTAAAGCAATTCTTGACGCGCTGACAATTTTCCGGAATATTTGCGCGCATGACGAGCGCTTATACAATTTTATGTTGGCCAAAAAGAGTATTGGCAATAGCAAATATCATGCAGCGCTTGGTATTTCGATGGATAAAGGCGGTAATTACATTGTTGGCAAACGCGATGTTTTCGCGCTTATGATCTCGTTGAAAAAATTGTTGTTAAAAAAAGACTATGATGAGCTGTGTGATAATTTGAACCAAGAGTTCGATAATTTAAGCAAAAAACTTAGTGCGGTATCGTTAGCCGAAATTCAGTCAATTATGGGTTTTCCGAGTAACTGGTATGATCTGAAAAAAATGTGAGATAACGTGCTGTTTGAACAAAAAATATGCCGCCCGGACTGAAATAGTCTGAGCGGCGTTTTTGTCGGTATGGTTATTTATTTTCCCGGTGCTTCGCCTTTCGGCGAATTGAGTGCGGAATCGATGTACCTGCCGGAGATTGCGGCGAGGGTTCCGCTGCCAGCGGTGAGGGCGGAAAATTCGCTATAGTACTGAAATGTTTTTTCGGTGATGCAGAGGTAGATGCTGACCAAAAGAAATGCGAGGTAGCCGAGAGTGGCGATAAGCGGCGTGCAGCTGGTCAAGGATTTGGTGAGCAAGTTGTTTTTCCTTTCTGTTTAAGATTTTGGGAATAGCGCACTTCGTGCTATAGCGCGCCTGCGGCGCTATTACGCCCTGCGGGCTAAATTAGTGAGCGCAGCGAACTTAATAGCGAGCTTGCGAGCGCTATAGCAGCGTTAGCTGCGCTGTTTTTTCATGATGTTCCGTACGCCGAGCCAGCCGAAGAATAGCGAGGTGATTCCGGCGAAGAAGGCGATGAAAGTTTTGGCGGCATCGATGGTGGCGAGCAGTTCGGTGTCGATTTTCTCCTGCTGTTCGATTTTGGCGCCGTAATATTTCTCCATGTTGTTGATGCGGTTGTCATACCAGTCATCGATACGGCTGAGTTCGATTTCGCTGCGGCGGCCGCGCTCTTCCTGGGTGGCGAGGCGTTTTTCGTGATCGCGCAGGGTTTGTTCAATGCTGTCGGTGGATATTGCCGGAACGGTAATCGAAAACAGCAATAGTGTGAAAAATACTACAAGCAGAGCGCGTCGCATATGCTCTGTGCGATTGCCAGTTGTCCGGCGGCGCTCATGAGATATTGCTCGTCGGACGGATTGGAGATGAAGCCCATTTCAACGAGAACGGCTGGTGCTTTGGTGTTTTTGAGGACATAGAGATTGTAAGTGCCTTTGGCGCCGCGGCTGGCAAGCGGTGTTTTGGCTTTGAGTTGGTCGGCTATTGTTTGTGCCAGTAATTTGCCTTTGTAGGATTTTTCGAAAAACCAGCACTCGAAGCCGTGAGCTTGGGGATTGTAGAAGCCGTTGCAGTGCAGCGAGAGGAAAATGTCTGCGCCGGACTTGTCGGAGAGTTCACAGCGCAGGCGCTAACAGTTATTTTATGTTAATCGGCAACTTTGCCGAACCAGTAGCCCGCGCTGCATTCATGACACTGGTAAAAGAATCAGGCACTGTATATTTTCCGCCGCCGGGAAAAGTTTTTGAACAGTGCAAGTTGCTTGCCAAAAGGGTGAACGCAGTCCGGACGCTACCGTATCGCGGTTGGGAGCGCGCCAAGTCCGAAGCTTGGTTGCAGCGCGTCTGCGAGGACGATGAGTATTGCCGCAGCCACCCTGACGAGCGAACGCAGGCGCTGGCAAAACATTTTTTTCCGGACATCACTGCCGCAAGCTATGAAGCGAATTTTCTAACGTTTGACCATCTGCGGCTGATGTACGACAGCTGCGCGTGTTGCACCGGCCATTGCAGTCGCGGTGGCTATACCGGCTTTCCGCGGCTGGATGCGAACGGCGCTTCGATAAGCGTGATTATGGCTAAATGCGGACGAGCGTGTTGATAGCAGCAATTTTGTCATCACGCGTATAAACACAAAAAATCCATATAGTCTCCACATTTGCATGTTATGATACGTTCAGAAAGAAAATTTTCTGCGCAACGGAAGGTTGACTGCAGCAAGATTTTTTGAAATAATAACAAGGCTAATGGAGGAATATTATGAATAAGCAAATTATCGACATCGAAGCATTATCAGCGGTGCAGGGCGGATCGTTAGAAGTATTGAATTTTGGGAATGAAGGATTCGTTTTTAAGTATGGAAAAGGCAGCGACAGCAAATTCTCCGAAGATTGTTCCTTCTTGATGAATTATGAGCGTACTTACCCGGGTGTTTTGGACGCATTCAAGGCCAAAGTCACTGCTGATGCCAAAAACCACATTGGCTCGGCAGAAGATATCGAATATGGTAAAAAACTTGGCGATGCTGCAACAGAAGGCATGCGAATTATCCGCGAGATGGAAAAGGGCGTGTATAAAGGTTAATTGACCCTGTAACTAAATCGGAAAATTAATTTACAAAAACAAAGAGGCCGTGTAGAAAGTTTTTCTTTCTACACGACCTCTTTTTTGTTTATTACCCGGTTTGAATACAGCCGTTCTTCTCGTACCTATTCATATTTTGCATAATAGCGACGGCACAGCCAAAGCACCGGCAACCCGGCGAGTGTGATGCCGCAAGATGCCAGTGAAATCAGCGGTTCGCCAATAAATGTACTGACAAAAACCCACACTCCGGCGAGCAGCGCAAAAATCGGCACAAACGGATACAACGGCACCCGGAAAGGGCGCAAACGATCTGGTTCGCGCTTGCGCAGGATGAATACGCCGAAATAGGTCAGAATATAGAATATCCATAATGAAAGTATCGACAAATCAGTTAATTTATCGGCATTAAACGGCAACGCCAGACAGCAAAGGACAAAAATCAATATCAGACTGTTGACCGGCGTTCCAAACGCTGTGTGGATTTTGCGAAATACGCCGGAGAACGGCAGTTGATTACGACAGGCCATCGCGTATGGAACGCGCGACAGCGCCAGGATATAACCATTCATACTGCCGAACATCGAAATCAGCATCCCGATATTAATCAACCGCTCACCATAAATCCCGAACAAATTCTCTGCAACCTTTACCGAGGTCAGAGAACCCATGCCGAGAATCTCGCTACTGCTCAGGACGTGATACACGCTCAAATTCACACCGATGTAGGCAACCATAACGATAACGATACCGATAATCGTCGTTAGCGGCATCAACCGTGCCGGGTTTTTCATCTCGCCAGCCACAAAAGAGACGTTCGTGAAGCCATCATAGGCAAAAAGCGTCGCCAGCACCGCAAGCCCCATGCCGGTCATAATATTATGGTCGGCGGCAACAGCAACTGTCGGAGCCGATTGAATCATCGTCTCTTTGCCAAACATTAATCCGCAGACCGCAATGACGATAATCGGAATCAGCTTGACACCGGTCGCCAATGTTTGAAAATAACCGCTGTATTTTGTGCTGGGAATGTTAATCAGCAGCATCAGCAGCAGCGTTGCGAAGGCGATTGCCAGAATCCAAAGCTTATCCTGCGGCAAGCCGAAGGTCTTATTGAAAATTACTGCCACATACAGTGCCAGCGCCGCGAGATTCGCGGGGGCAAAAACCACGGTACGCATCCAGCCGTACATATAAGAAACAGTCTCGCCATAAATTTCTTCCAGATAAGCGTACAAGCCACCGGTTTTTGGAATCATCGCACCGAGTTCGGCAACTGTCAAACCACCAGTCAGCACCATCACTCCGCCGATTATCCAGGCCAACATCCCCAACTCTTTCGAGCCGTCCACACACTGCAACACCACTGCCGGTTTCATAAATACACCGGCGCCGATTATGGTGCCGACAACAATGGCAAGCGCCGGCCAAAAACCCAAGTCCCTGCGCAATCCCTGATCAGCATCGATTTTCTTCAAATAACACCTCCGCGGCAATTATAGTTTGATACTGTACAATTATCTTGTACCACTGACTCCAGGTCAAGAAAAAGCCGCTGACAACTATGATAATTTTCGCACTACCTTAACGGTTCCGGTTCGTTTGTTTTGCTACTTGTGTTACAATATAGCTATAAAAACGCTTTGGAGGAAAGGTAATACAGGCTTGTCTGTATCACACAAACTACTATGAAAAAAAAACTCTCGTCTCTAGGCCTTTACTTGTTGCTCAGTATTTGTCTGCTATTTTCTCTACCTGCCGCAGGTTACGCCGACAGCGCCACGAAATTAGTCGCCCAATCAGGTAACGGCACGCTCTATGACATGAATGGTGTCCGGTTGCTGGTTTTGTCCGGGACATTCAACGAAATGGGCCGTCAATACGGCGCTCTGCTTGGGAAGGACATCGCCAGGTTGTATGACTTGGCGATTGATCGCGCATTTATAAAGAGTGGTATGTTCACCCAGGAAGAACTGGATAACTTTGCCGCAAACTCTTTCAAGACGATGCCCGTGCGACAGAAGGAACTTATCCGTGGCATGGCAGCTACGAGCGGCTTGTCCAAAGAAAAAACCATACTGGCCAGCGATTTGGTAATGGTGCAGATACTGGCGCGCAAAAAATTCGGCGGTAACACTGCTGCTTGCACCTCGGTCGCGGCGTGGGGAAAACACACGACTGACGGCAAAGTTGTAACTGCGCGCAATTTTGACTTTCCCAACTTGTTCCGTTCGATGCTAAAAGATTTCGGAACCGTTGTAGTTTTTAACCCAACCGACGGATCCAACTCCGTTGCCGGGCTGGGGTTGACTGGAAGCATCTATTTCGTTGATGCCATAAACAGCAAGGGGATTTATACCGAAGTCAACAACGCCGCAGATTCCGCAGGGTTAGTAATGTTTAGCGGCCGCACCCAAACTGGCTCGCAACTTATAAACCTGCTGTTTGATGCCGACGATGCGCAAGAACTGTACACTATTGCCAACAGCACACGGTTTGGTTATTCGGCAATTCTAATGGTTGCCGACCAGAATACGGCGAGTTTTTGTGAGTTGTCCTGCTGGGATTCGCGCAAACGCGAAGCCGCAAACAATGACAACGTTATTGCTGCTGCCAATCAATTTGATGATCCGGCCTGGGGGCTGTTGTCCCTGCCCAGTCCGGCGGCATGGTATTCTGCGTATCGCGAAAGCGCATTGCTGAAAATGGTCACCAGCACACCTGCCCGCAGCGTTAACCCCCAGTCGATGATGTCGATACTCAACGTGCCGTTCTATAATAGTGATGGCAGCATTGGTAAAGGTGTATCCGTAATTGACAAAAACCCGAAAGATGACGAAGTCACAGTCTGGCAAGTCATAACCCAGCCGGAGAGCCTGAAACTATGGTTTAGATATCCTGCCCTAAACAATTGGCAGCTCGTTGACCTGAATAAATTTTTCAATAAAACTGCACAAAAATAAAGGCCGGCAGTTTTTTGTAGTGAAGCAAATAAAACTCCGTTATCTGCAATGTTGACATTACTTTCGAGTGTCAAAGTGCATTAACGGAGTTTTTTACATCAGTTTTTGGCCGATTGGCTCCTCTCTGGCTCCTGCGATATGTATCTTGTATATGCGATATTCGGGTTGATTTTTGGCGAAATTATTGCGAAAATTCTTGCGGCTGGCTCCTATTTTTATGATGTGATATGTTTGACGTATTTTACTCGTGCAACGAAAACTTGAGTGGGTGTATTTAAATATGATATGGATGCTTACAAGATTGCTTTAGTAATTTCAGAAACGATTAGAGACTGTTTTTATGATGCATAAAACAGTTATTAGGTTGTTCTTACTTAACTTTATTTACGTCTTCTTGGAATTTCCGGTGGGTTATTTGGTGCATACGCTTGCAACCCTTGATCGGCTGTGAAAATCTCAACATTATATCCCATAGACGAATAGTATTCTGCAACATTTTTAATGGTTGCATCACCTAGAGATAGATTCTGAACAGCTAAATCTGGCCATGTGTTAGACAATGAATTGAGCTTGTCTGAGGACCAAAGAATTGATTGATCTGAAAATGCTGCCCAAGGCGTCTGCTCCAAAGCGCATTGGCGCATAATACTAGCTAGCGCTTGTGCACAGTCCAGTTTGCTATGAGGAATATGAGTAATATGGTTACCTGTTTCGATTATTGAAGCTAATGGCAAGACGAAAATTGTTTTATTTGTAGTTTCATTATCAATCTTCTCGCTAACTCTTTGCCAATCCCAGAGATCGGTACTTGGACCACATTTGTCGAAGTTTGGCAATTTCAACCAAATGCATAAAATACAGGTATCGAAAATTAACACTTTTTTCATTAGGATTCACTCGATTCTCTTTTTAGTGCTTCCTCGATTAATCCTTCAGTATTAATTTTGCCAATACTGCCGTAAGCCATCATTTTAGGAAGTTGAGAAATATCTTCAAGTTGGGTTAATTTACTATAGCCTGTTTGATCATCTCTGTGAGTGACCATTATAAAAGGAAGCATAGATGTTCCAGCAGCGTCAAGTAGAGCAGGATTATGTGTCGTGACGATAATATCTATGTTGCGATCTCTTCCGAGTGTTTTTAGCATATGGATAAGAATCTTTGCTCTAGAAGGATGTAGCCCATTATCCACTTCTTCAATAACCAAAAGGCTCTTTGGCTCACGTGTTAATAGCGCGGCAACAATTGCCAAATATCGCAAGGTTCCGTCTGACATTCCGCGTGCGTCAATTTCGTGTGACAGAGATCCTTGCCAACCTTCTTCGCAATATAGCATAGCATCAGTTTTAAACTTTCCTACAGGTTCTGCCCAAACACGCTTAATATCTTTTTCAGGTAAGGAATGCAAATAGTGGGTTATTTTTCCTTCAACCTCCTTCTTCTTTTCGTCATCCAATCCAGCCAAAACCCCTGCAATGTTCGATCCATCTGCTAGTAGTTTCTCCGAAAACGTCGTGTAATTTCTCATGTGGCTAGGGATCGGATCGAAAACGAAAATTTGCTGTAACTGTGAAAGAACATACTTTGCGCTCTCAAGAACTTCTTTTCGCAAGCTTAGAGTTTCGGCTTGAAAAATAATTGCATGCGAACGGTTTAAATCAAGGCGCTTTCCGCGTCCTTGCGTACCAGTTGAAAAGTAAGTTGGCAATCCAGGGCTCTCCTCTTCTTGTTTTGTGTAAAAAAGAGTGCTTTTTTTGGTCCAATCTTTACTTCGTGGACGCCGTGAAAGTATTTCCAGCTCTTCCTTGAACACTTCTGCTTTTGTTCCGCTTACCTGAACAGTCAATTCATAACGGTATCTTTGGTTTTCATTTGCTCCACCAATATAAACCTCAATTTCAAATTGTTTGCTAGGTTTTAAACAAACCCATTCAATTCCTCCTCTTAGCATTGGCACGTTAACGTCACCATTTATTGCTTGAGATATGCCTATACCTGAACTAACTCGATGTAAAAATAACAATGCATCAAGCATATTTGATTTACCGCTAGCATTAGTGCCAATGACAATTGTTAGAGGATCAATATAAAGTTTGGCTTCATAATAACTTTTCCAATTCTTTAGTTTAAGTTCTTCAATCATACTCCCTCACACCTTTCAAAAATCAATATTTATTCCTTTGTCAAAATCGATCAAGTAATTACCTTCCGAAACTGAATATTTATCATAATAAATGACTTTATCGCCTGAGGCGGCATGAATTTTGAAAACTTTTTCGATAAAAATTTTGTCTGCGGGTCTTCGTTCTAGTATGTTCAACAATTCTATACCGGCACGTGTTAGTGGGAAACCGCCTATTGTCCTTTCTGGGGATGCTTCATTGCGTTCCCATACAATGGCAAATTGTCCATTAATAATAATATTAGCGCTAGTAGACAAATCCTTATGTTCTCCTGATAGAATAAGGCCAGCATCGGCTAAGACAAGAATACTGTTGTATTTATAATCGTTATTCGTATAATCATCATCACCAGTGTTTGGTATTATTGCAGTATCTTCGATTTCGAAAATATATTTTGATAATTCAAAAAATAATGTTGCATCTGTTTGTGATAGGTTTTTCATAGTATCGATTGTTCTAAAAGAAAACGAACCTGGCTTTTCAACCTCTCCTGCAAGAATTTTAGACCAGATAAGTTGAAAAGCATCATCGGAAATATCTTTTACGGTGTCATAGAATCTATTTACCCAGTCTTTGTCAACCGGTTCATCGCTAACCTCAGATTTATTGTTTAAATTGTTAAACGCAAGCAACGTGATATTTTCAATATTAGCTTGTCTTTCTGCTTCAGTAGCGATCGTTCTAACTAATGCGCGCTTCTCAACTTGATTTAACGATAACTGAAATTGTCCGCCTGAATAACTTACAAGCATCTTTGATTCGCTATCAACAAATTGATTTAGTGTCGATAACGCCAATTCAAACTTTCTCTGCTCGCCGTCAAATTTTATTAGATCCGCATCCTTTTCAGCTTTTGCTATTCTGCGGATTTGCCACGGTGCCAGCAGGCCACGTCCGGATTTTTCGATGATATCTAATAGTTTTTTGGCAGGTTTAGATAATCCAGCTAGATCTTTAATTTCCATTTAAACCTCACACCATCGTTGCCGCAAAATTTGAGACTTCTTGTTTCTGGATGCCCATTATGTGGCTGTAGGTGTCTTTGTAAATCGAGCATTTGTTGCGTGAGCGCTTTTTCATAACACACCGCCTTATAATATCGTAAACAATAGATTATTTGGTGATTTCTATGGTTTCTATACTCATCGGTTCCAGCTTGATTTTTGATGTACGGCTGCCAAATGACGGTATGAAATCTTCGTATCGTTGAAATAGGACGATATTTTTTCCGGTGCTTTTTGCGCTGGGATATATTATACCGTCGATTTTATCGTTGTTTTTAGATTTGTAACGATGCCTAAAATATTCGCACATGACTTGAGTTGGAACATACTCAATGTTGTCAATTTTATTCGAAGGAACAGGTGAAGAAATTGTGTGTGAATACTGCTTGAGAAATTCAATAGGTTCAATTTTATTTCTATTTTTGTCGTCGAAATAGCTCGGTGCAGGAGGTATGTCTGTAAAGTCCAAAATTATCAAAGGTGTATTGCTGACAAAGCAACCATAGGTTATGTACTTGGTGTTGGTATCCGTTATTTCCGATTGCATGGTATTTTTATCCAAAGCACCATAGAACATGGGGATACCGGCCGGACTCATTCTGTTTGGATATTTACTATGCTCTATATTTGGCGTACAGAGATCTTTTTCCTCGTAGCCATCTCTATTGTTATTTTTTCGTCCGCGAAAAAACGTTGTGCCAGAAGGTAAAACTCGCTCTATTCCATCAACATATTTTATTTGGTTAGTTATGTCGTCAAGCACAGTAAGAAAGTCTCTTTCATCCCAACTGTACGCCTCGTCCATAACAGTGTCTGAATGAAAATAGTAACGTGTGTTATGTTTTACGTAATAGCAAAAGTAATGCCAATAGTCTAGTAGAGATCTGCCACTATCGCTGATGTGTGCTTCACAATGTTTACACCACTCGTCGGCGCTTATTATATTGCTAATATCGTCAATCAGGTCACTATTCAGCAACCATTCTTCTGCACAGAGGATTTCGTATACACTATAAACACTTGGAATGCCCAAATATTTGTGCTCTTCATCATCGTACGGAAAATTATTGTAATCCAATTCTGTCCATTTATAACGGAGTCCTTCCATGAAAAATTCCATGAAAGCGTCCATGTCGATAGAGCGCGGTTTTCTTGTTCTTTTTCCACAATAACTGCAGGTTGTTCCGCTTGCATTTGTGGTAATATAATTTTTTAACACGCGATCATTAACGCAGTTGGCACAAACAAATTTGTCAGGTACTTCGCCATAACCACGTGATTCATACTCTTCCATCATGCGCTTAACAAGACCCATATAAACTAGATGTTCTCCATTTTTTCATATTCATTTATTCGTGCCAGTGATTTGATCATCGTGTAAATCGTTTTTTTCTGTTCTTCGTTGAGTTTGATAAAATCCGTCCAAATATCCGCAGCGTTTATATTAAAATCGAACAGGGTGTCCAGCGAAATACCGAACGCCATGCATAATTTGATTGTGTTTTCGTGTGAGGGCATCGTGCGGTCGGCTTCCCAGGACGCTATTTGCGTCTGGGCGACGCCAATCTGCTTACTCAATTTAACCTGCGTGTAGTCGTGTTTTAAACGCAGCTCCTTAATTTTTCCACCAAGCATATAAATATCACCTCGCATATATTTTAGCGCAAAATATCTGAAATGCAAGTAAATAATCGGCCGCGACGGCGCCATTCAATATTTGAAAGAGAAAGCCACTTACCGCTGATTTTGATGAGAGCCGGAACGTGAAATTCCGCACTTTTTGACGCTAATCCGAACAAAACAAAAACGGCAACGTGCTAACGCCGCCGTTAAAGATGAAGCGATATTGATTGAAAAGCAAAACTGTCGAACCGGCAGCACCGACCAGCCGCGTGAAATCGATTTGTCAACCTAGCCGCCGCGAACCCGCGAAGCGGCGGCTGATGCTGGAAGGAAAGACGCTGACGCAAGCCGCCCGGCAGATGCGGATTACGCCGCAGGCGGTAAAGAATTTGCTGAACCGGGCGAGGAAGATTATGTTGGGATATACGAAGAAATAGTTGTGCCGGATAAATATTATTTGCAAACATGCAGGATATTTATAATTGATATAGAATAATTACAAGCACATAACAAAAAACCCGCCGACTCTCGTCTGCGGGGACCATCGAGATAAACTCGATGGTGATCTTGTATTGAAATTCTACACCAAGATAGTCGATATTGTCAATTGTTTTTGACAAATTTTTGGTGGTAATTAATTCAGACGGAGGAATCAGCGTGAAAAGAGTCGTTGTGTTTGTGGACGGATTTAATTTGTATCACGCAATAGCGTGTCATAGAAGAAAAAATGATGGAACTGGAGTTTATCGTCCGTATGTAAGATACCGTTGGTTGAATTTGAAAGCGCTAGCTGAACAATTTCTCGGACGAAATGAACATATTGAAGAAGTGCGTTACTATACGGCTTTTGTACCATGGGATCAGCATAAAGAAGCCCGGCACAAAATATATGTCAAAGCGTTGGAAACCACTGCAGTAAAAACCGTTCTCGGCAAATTTACAAAAAAAGAAAAACGCTGCAGATTATGTGGAAAAACTTTCGAAACTTACGAGGAAAAACATACTGACGTTAATATTGCTGTCGATTTATTAGCCTCGTGTATAGAAGATAGGCATGATTGCGCATGGATAATTTCCGGCGATAACGATCTCACAACTGCTTTGGAGAAAGCAAAGCAGTTGTATCCGGCAAAGGAAATCATGATACTGTTACCGATAGACTCAAGGGCTGAGCGCTTGAAAAAATGGGCAAAAGATAATGGTGTTAACTATTCGAGAATAAACGAACAGCATCTTCGCAACGCGCAACTACCGGCTGAAATAGATTGCGGCGAAAAAATAATCAAAAAACCGGTTACTTGGTAATCTAGCAAGTTTAAGTTATTGTAGCGCACGTATGGCGATGTTCGACGTAGTGCGTTGGATTGCACTTATGCAAAAGCGACGCTAGGTTGGCAATCGAAAGTCGAGTTAAAAGAAGGATTGAAAAACACTTACGAGTACATACTGAAGCAATTATAAGAAATAGTATTGAAAGCGTCTGTGAATGTAGTTCGCATGTTTGCTGATAGTAGGCTTATTTTACAGATTCGCAATGCCTAAATCTGGTTTACTCGGGTCGTCAACAGGCCATTCTATCATGTGTTTATCATAATTATTTTCCAAGAGACAGTTTATCCATGCTACTATCAATATTAATAACACTATTAGGAAAGCCCATGTTAATTCTTTGGGCAACTTATTGAAAACAATCTGAACAAGGGGCGTTGAAGATGTGTAGAAAAATTCAAGAATTAGCACAAAAAATAATTCGAAGGCAGTCAATAAGAAATTTCTTCTATATTTAGCCAGTTTTCTCTGTTCTTCTACATGGAGATTTAGTACCTTTAGTTTGAATTCGCTTTGCTCAGTTAGTGCCTCGTGTTTTAGTTTTGAAAAACTTTTATACCTTATGTTTTTTGAACTGGATAACCCTCGCTTCTTAATTACTAGAAATTCTAGAAGCCCTACACAAACGCTAGAAAGTATTGTGAATAATAAATAAGACACGATAAAGGCAGCGGTGATACCCAACGTAATTTCCTGCAACTCGATGGACAGCAAGTTTTTGTGAAATACGATGGTTAGGCCATAGTCGACAGCAAGAATCACAGTTATTATGTGATATGTGACCACGGTATTGCGCTTTCCAAATAATAGACCAAAAGACTTCTCGGGTAAAGATTCCATCATGCACCTCCGTGTTTGATCATTCTATACTGATGTGTAGAACAGGTTTTGTCAATAGTATATAAATGCTGTTACGGATGTCGATATAGCCGATGACTATGGGTAGTACGTTCAGCAATATCGCGGCGGCGGGTAAATTCAATAGGGCTAAAGGAACGCGAGGTTTAGAAAATAATTCGGAGGTTTCGTGGCGGATATATTATTGTAGCGCACACGTATACGTGAGGAGTTTTCCGGTGACCGGTGAAAAACTTTCAATTATTTTTGAAATTATGTTGACAGGTGAGAAGAAGGGTGATATAATTTCGTTCACCGCCAGAGAGCAGGCCGGACAACGGCTCAAAACTCAAGCGGTCGACCAGCGGGTTGAAGCCTTATAAACCTTGTGTTTGTAAGCTGTTCGCTGGAAGTATCCGCCCCGCAACTGCTGTTGATGAATACAAGTTAGTTCATCAATATAAAGCGATCGTAGCAACGACGCTGAACAGCAAGAGCGCTCGTGAACAAAAAGGCAGCGAGTTAGCATCGGGGAAAGGAACCTGCAACCACCGGCAGACGAGAAACGTAGGCTGACGGT
>Ga0172379_10007651_pt1 | contig 13934 bp, 10 predicted proteins | sample GrowelOW334metaG_FD_119756 | JGI IMG/M metagenome (GOLD analysis project Ga0172379, IMG submission 119756) | Groundwater microbial communities from an aquifer near a municipal landfill in Southern Ontario, Canada - Groundwater well OW334 metaG | ecosystem: Environmental > Aquatic > Deep... | reverse complement strand
TTATAAATGTCACGTCCTAAAAAAACTTAGATTTGACTACCTAAACATATTACAATGAAAAATTTAGCTGATATCACTGTTATTAAATTCCTTAAACTGCTTTTTAAGGAATGGATTTTATGGATTATTTTATCATTAGATGTATTGTTTGTGTTTGTCCAAATAATATTCCCAAAGTTTTCACCTCCATATTTTATATATATACTCATAGCAATCATAGGAGTTGTTTGGGCGTCTTACAAAATTTATAATGGTCTCATAGAACAGATACCTCAATCAATACTTGATAAGATTCTCACTTCGAAAGTGCAAGTGAGTTTTGTTGAAGGGAACGAATATCATTATAAATTTGGAAAATGGGATGTAGAAAAAAAAAGGAACATTGATCTGACTGATACTTTATATCCTACTGATGAAAATAATAATCAAAGAGAAAGAGTCTTACCTAATACTCAATTATCCTTATTTTTAAGAATTGAAAATATTGGTGAGACTTCAGTAAATATAATTTCTGTTAATGGAAATATTCATTTCAAGCAACCATTTAATTTCATGCTTTCAGATTCATTAGATCTTGAGGATAATGAAATAGTATTTCCTGTTAAATTAGCACTTAAAAAAATAATCCAGTTTAAGTTAGTTTTTCCAATATTCCCGTTTTCTCCGATGAATGAAGCACAAATAGCTGCAAGAACAAAAAATATAATTCATGAAAAAATAAAAGTAAACGCTAATGTTAGCGTTGAATTTATAAATCCTAAAGGAGAAATTGTGAATTGTAGTGAATCAATTTCTATATCACTACTGCCTTTATGTGACCTATATCGGGGTTTCTGGACAAAAATAGAAAGAATTGACTTAGTTAATCTTGTAAATGATTGATAAATAACTAATTTACAACGCCTAACACCACATATAGTTCATTGCCGGCAAAGTGCTCTTTCGAAGGTCATCTCATTTTAGTTCCTCTTGTGTACCCGGACAGATGAGCGCTCCGAACCCGGCAACGAACTATATACGAAAACATTACCCAACATAATGAAAAAACCGCATCTATTCCGTCGTCGTTCAGCCTGTCGAATTAAAACTATGGCTGAAGGTGAGAAGCTATTCCGGATGGGAAGAGATCGACCTGAAAAAGTACTTCACCCACTGAAACTTGTAAAATATCTATAAAAACATCGTTTGTGCCAACCGGAAATGATAATAATGAATATTCTCCCGACATTTCGGGACAAACTATCTGACCTATCACATCAAAAATTATTAACATATGAAAACAACATCCGTCACCTTCCTTGTGCTCCTGCTCCTGCTCTCCTGGAGTTGCAAAGATAACCCACCACTGGTAGATTATATGCCATTGCTGCAATATTCCCTGGATACTACCTGGCAGGGTTTTACCAGTCAGGTTCCCGGTTCCCAGGGTGGGCTTGGAGTGTACATTGCTTGTCCGAAAGGGAGCTGGTTCGTGTCTTCAGGCTTGGAGCCGGGAGCAACGGCCGGGTACCACTTCCGGGCAGCGAGTATCACTAAAACGTTTACTGCTGCTGCAGTCATGCTCCTGGACCAGCAGGGGATGCTGAACATCGATGACACGGTCACCAAATTGATCCCGGGAACATCCATCCCCTATCTCCCGGATGACACAGTATACCAGATACCGTTCAAAAACAGGATCACCATCCGCCAACTGCTGGAACACCGGGCCAACGTGTTCGACCAGGTCAATACGCTCATCCCGGATACCGTCAACGCCTGGTACGCAGGACAGGTCTACTACATGGCCATTCTGATGCAGGTGGACCGGTACCATCAGTTCACCCTGGATGAGCTGGCGGCGCTAATCTCCCGGCACCAGCTCACCTACGGCGAGCCAGGCATCGAACACCATTATAGCAACGGAGGGTACACCCTGCTGGCCAAGATCATCGAACGGGTGAGTGGAAAAAGCTACCATGAATTTATCGCTGACGAATTCATAGTGAAAAATAACCTGAATGGGAGCACACTGCCTTACCTAAGCACCGACACTGCGCTGCCGGCCCCTTTCCTTCGAGGGTATGTATATATGAACAACGCCTCCATCGATTTCACCATGTTCAACATGTCGTTCGGAATCGGAGAAGGAAATGTCATTTCCAGTTTCAGTGATCTGGCCACCATTTACAGGAACCTGTTTACGGGACAATCCGGTCTCACTTCCGCTCAGGTGGTCCGAATGATGGAATGTCTGCCTTCGAACGAGTCGTACGGTCTGGGGATTGAATACACCGAAGGGCTGGGGTACGGCCATACGGGAAGCCAGTTCGGCTACCTCACGGTTGCATCCTACGACCCCGGATCCGATTGCATAATCGTCGCAGAAGCCACGTTGTATCCCCAGGATCCTCCTTTGAAACAGGCCCAGGCCAAAGCGGTGGTGGCGTTGCTGAAGTCAATGAAAAAGACACTCGGATACTGATCCGGAATCCGGCTTGCCTTTCAGTTTGCCAGCAACATCCCCTGCCCGGGAACGCCCACAGTGGAATACGAAGCACAGGTGTACAACACCATCCAGGTCTTCAGCCAGTGCTGGCTGAAGGAGAGCCTGAACATTGGGATAATGATCCCTCGAACAATGAAACAATCGAACAATGTCACAATAGAAAAATATTGCTACAACAACGAACCAGACAGTTGCACCAAATACGGCGGACTTTCCCAATGGAACGAGATGATGCAATACACCACCCAGCACGGAGATCGACTGCGGTACCGCATGGGGCAGTTCTCTTGGTTACGACAGCCCAGGAGTACGCCGGGGCAACAGCTACGAGGTAGAAGGTCTCAGTGTGCGCTGTCTCAGTGATAATTGACAATTTGGCTATTTGATTATTTGGGGTATAGGGCGAAGCCCCATCGAAAAAAAGTTAAAAATGTCTCTTTATGATGAGTTGTCAGTGTTCAAGGCCAGGTATGATCTTTTGCTGAATTTTTTTCATTTTACATCCAATTTTAAGAGGGAATACAAATATACAGTTGTAGATAAACTGAAAAATGAAATGCTTGCTTTAATCGTGTTGGTTTACCGGGCGAAAGAGGAATATGTAATAAGAAAAAATAAATAGTTACGTTGGGTAACATGCCGCTAAATCGCAACAAAACCTGCATTTACTGTACTCTTCAAAGGTTCTACCTTTGCTGCGTTAAGCGGCCGACCGTTAGCCGCGAGCATGAGTAACAGTGAATATAAATTGATACAAAATTTTAGATGAAAGATTTTTGGGATAAAATATTTGAAAAAGAAAAAACGAATTGGGGGTTTGATCCTTCAGACTCTGCTATTCTGGCAAAAGACTTCTTTCTCCAAAGAAAGATCAAAAACATCTTGATACCAGGAATCGGATATGGCAGAAATGCAAAGATTTTTTGCGATAATGGGATAAATGTGGAAGGCATCGAAATATCAAAAACTGCTATTGAACTTGCAAAGTCAGAGAATAAACTTGATATAAATATTTATCATGGTTCCGTAACTAATATGCCATATAACAACAATAGGTATGATGGAATATTTTGTTATGCCCTTATTCATTTATTAAACAAGCAAGAAAGAAAAAGATTCTTAAAAAATTGCTATAAACAGTTAATGCCCAATGGATATATGATATTCACAATGGCATCAAAAAAAGCAAATATGACGGGCAGTGTCAGGCCCCTTAGCAAGGATAGATATGAGATTCAGAAAGGGCTCAATATCTTTTTCTACGATATTGAATCCGTTAAGCATGAATTCAATGAATTTGGATTAGTTGAGGTATTTGAAATCGATGAACCAATTAAACATTTAGAAAATGAACCACCATTGAAACTTCTCTTTGTGAAATGTTGGAAAACGGATTCTATTTAATGAATTCTTTTAAATAAAAATGACCGCGGCTAACATTAGCTAAACCCAATGCTTGGGTAACTGGATCGTTAACGCGATCTATTGTGCTCCGGCACGGGTTTAGCCCACACGTTGTCCAAAATTGCTAAAAAGACTTCGCAGCCATGAAATAATTTAAAATCCATTACTATGAAAGCTTGGTCAAACATTCAAATTTCTCCTCAAGACCCAGAAATCGTTAAAATTAATAATTTAGAAAAAAAACTTGGGGAACTGCCTGATAGAGTACACAAAATTCGCGAGCTCATCACAAGATTTGAAGTATGCCATTTCAAATATCAACAACATTTAAGAAAAATCAAGAATTCAATTATTGACCTTGTTCCAAGTGTGGATACAACAAAAATAGGAATAAACCACATTCAGTATGGAGAAAATGTATTAAATAAAGATACAACAGGAAAAAGTGTTATTGGACAACAATATGTTTGGGCAATAAAGGAATGGCTGAATGAAAATCCCTCAAATGAAATTTCTGGGCATTACGACAAAAAAATTGGACAACAGATTCATAAATGGCTTGGTGATAAGAATCCTGATAAAATAAGATTGGTCAGGTTATTACTTGCCAGACTGACTTGGGATTGGAAATCTTATGAAAAATTGCAACATGGTGGAGAATTAAAGGATATTGAACTTCAAGCATGCAGAATGGACATTTGCCATTACGCTTTCCCCAAAAATCTTGATTTATTATTGCAGGGAATTGGACAAATGAAACTAGTTAAAGAAAAAGAATTTGAGGGATGTGGTTCATATGATAATAACATAAAGGCGCACCTTGAAAAAGAATTTTTAGATTTAGATGGCATGCTTAAATCTTTGATTATCATTGGAAAATCAGATAGAAATGAATTAATCAAGGCTTGGTTGATTGCATGTTTAGCTAAAACAATAAAAGAAGATGTAAATTTATCGATACCAATTACTTATATCGAAAGTTGAGTATAACAAAAAGCAACTTTGCACAATATCGCATATAGGCAATGGCGGTGGAAGTGGATATTCGAAGCTTTGTAACCCGCGCCAGCGTCCCTGTAGGTGGAAAGGAATGTAGTCCGCAAAACGCAACCGGTCTAAAGTAGAGATTCCGGGCTTATTTGGTACTGTTTTAAGAACTCTGCCGGTACACAACTGTTTTGAAAAAAGTGTCCAACTTATAGGGGGTTAAGACACCTGTTGAAAAATTGCAGGCTTTCTTTGAAGAGGATTTCCCTTACCTCTGGATTACACCAATGGACATGGTAATTCTTTACACTGTTTCTTCTCTTTCCGAACTCCCATCCAAAGTGGTGCAACCCTCATTCTGGAAAGGAAATCTGTAAAGCGAAAAGCTTGTTTTTCTTTTTTAATAGGTTTTGTATTTTGCGGATGTCCCCGATAAAAGGGGACTTTTGCTATCGTAAAAAAATGTTATTGTCACATATTTTTAATGTTTAAAACATTTAACTTAGTGGGCATGAACTTGAATCCTAAAATACGAACAATCCGAAGATCTCACATTGATCCAGGTGGACTCAATCAAAGCCTGTCGAGACAACGAATTATTTGGTTTTACAATCTTATACAAGTTTTGTACAAGGTCCAAGTATACTTAACTGGCTAATATTACTGTTCAAAATTGGCAAATAAAATCAACCTGTTGTGTTTATTGAATTATTAGGTGCAAGGGTAACGAACAATACAACAAGCATTAAACAAACCACCAGAGAATCAAAATGACAGTACAACATATAAACCTATTGGTAGACTTGTTGCCGATGCGACAAGCCAATGTTTCTATTTTATATTTTTTCACCTACTCAATTTTTTTTTATTCAATTTTATTCCAAACCAAAGAAAGTAATTATGGATATAAACAATATCTTAATACATCTTCTTAATGGACTTTTTTGGGGAAGTCTCATCGGTTTAATTGCTATGGGGCTTTCTCTTGTTTACGGGCAATTAGGAATAATTAATTTAGCACATGGTGAGCTGTATATGTTAGGTGCAGTAGTAGCTTATTATTGCATTGGTATTATAAATTCATTTTGGTTAACATTGTTAGTTAGTCCAATACTAATCATTGTTCTCGGATTATTTATTGAACGTTTTCTATTAAGACCTATTGAACGTAATACTAATGCCACATTGATTGTTACATATGCTATATCCATTTGTTTTCAATATGTAGTATTATTTTTCTTTGGTGGAGCACCACAGCGCATTTCAGAACCCATTGGAATAACATTAAATCTTTTGGGAATTGGCTATCCATTATATCGCATCTTTATCATCGTCATAACATTTTTACTATTTACTGGTTTTATTTACTTCCTTAAACATACACGTTATGGTTTATGGATACGAGGTACAGGACAGGATATTTATCTTGCTACGGTTTTGGGTATATCAACTCAAACGATTTATTTAATAACATTTGGTTTAGGAAGTGGATTTGCAGCTTTAGCAGGTGTCTTGGCATCACCAATCGTTGCAGTTGAATTTAGAATGGGTGCAGACATAATAATCTTAGCTTTTATGGCATCAATTATCGGTGGTTTTGGAAATCTAAAAGGAACTTTTATTGCTTCTATTATTATCGGAGTGCTTGATGGTGCCCTTCTAGTTTTTCTCGAGTCTACATATGCAAAAGTTTCATTATTATTGATATCATGCATATTTCTTGTTTTACGGCCACAAGGTTTGTTTACCATTCCCAAATCTTCAAGGAGAATTTAATATGGATAAATATAGAAGTATTGTCTTTATTATTCCTCTATTAATAACTTTTCTTATTGGACAATTTGCAAGTCCGTATTTCAGCTCTTTTATAATGGAAATATTTATTTGGTCACTATTTGCAATGTCTTTTAATATATTATTTGGTTATACTGGATTATTGAGTTTTGGTCAATCGCTTTTCTTTGGATTAGGTTGTTACAGCTTTTCGCTTTCAATAATTCATTGGCAATTTTCAATTTGCGGTGCTATTCTTTTATCAGTCGCAATTTCTTTTTTGGTTGCTGCAATTACTGGAGGACTTATTATACGAATAGTCAGTCATTACTTTGTAATAATATCTGTATTATTATCTTTAATTCCTTTTTATATAGCCAATCACATGTCATGGCTAACTGGAGGAGATGATGGCATCCCTGTCCAGCTTCCAACGAATTTTTTCCCTTATGTGGGATTGTCCCCATATAATGCCACCCATATGTATTGGGTTATTTGTTTGTTTGTCATTGCAATTTTATTTCTGTGCATTAAATTTCTTAATTCTCCCGTTGGCTTAATCTTTAAAGCTGTTAAGGAAAATGAATTGAGGGCGGAATTTCTTGGTTATGATCCACGAAAATATCGTTACTTATCATGGATAATTGCAGGAACCCTTGCAGGATTATCAGGAAGTTTATATGTACTCGCTTTTAAATATACAAGCAGTATGTATTTTAATTGGACACTTTCCGGAGAAGCGATAATTTGGACAATAGCAGGGGGAAGCGGTACTTTATTAGGGCCTATTCTTGGTACTGCAAGTTTATTATTAATCAAAGATGATCTAAGTACTTACGTTGCTTCATATCCAATATTAATAGGGATTTTATTAATACTTATAATTCGCTTCAAACCTTCAGGACTTGTTGGCATTATCAATTCGATTTATAATAGAATTCACCCTACATTGAAGAATGTTTCTATATCCAAACATAGCGAAACTACTTTATTATCTTTTATTAAAATTCCGCAAAATCAAAACTCAATTTTGAGTACTCAAAATTTAGGAATAACCTTTGATGGGATACAAGCATTAAAAAACATATCATTGAATTTGAGCATGGGAGAAATTAAAATAAGAATAAATATGCCTAATGGAAAGGAATGGTTTACATCCCTTAATAATCAAAATTGTTTCCCATGTTTGTCTTTTGTCGGACCAAATGGTGCAGGAAAGACAACATTATTTAATCTACTTAGTGGGGTACATAATACTGCCAATGGTTGTGCTCAGATTTTTGAAAAAGATATTTTTTCAAAAGGAAAGTTTTTATCAAAACTTAAACTTTCTAAATATTCTATTACGTGTTTAGGTTTATCGAGGACTTTTCAACAGTCTCAATTGTTTCCGGGACTTACTGTTGAAGAAAATTTTCAAATTGCAGTCCAATTTCGAATTAATCCATGGGCTATGACTACCAAAACTAAACAAATCAAATATCGTAAAAATGCCGTGGAAAATTTATTGTTACTAACCAACCTAATTGAGGAACAGAAGAAAATCGCGAAAGAACTTTCATATGGCAGACAAAAAATGTTAGAAATAGGATTAGCTATTGCATCCGGAGGTAGAATACTTTTACTTGACGAACCAACGGCAGGAGTTAGCCCTATTGAGATAATACTAATTACAGATTTAATTTTAAAATTAGCAAAGAATTACACGGTCCTTGTTATTGAACATGATCTTGAAGTAGTAAAAAAACTTAGATTTACAACCTGTATAATGGCTGATGGAGAAATTATCGCTGCTGGAGTACCAGAGCAAGTTTTAGATTTGGCACATGTCAAACAAAGGTTTTATGCTTCCTAATAAATTAATATTACGTGTTGATAATGTTTCGGCAGGATATGGCAAATTGCAAATCCTGCATGATGTTACAATTTCACTTTGCAAAGGAGAAATAGTCAGTTTAATTGGAAGAAACGGCGTTGGTAAATCTACTTTATTTAATGTCATTGTTGGGATACTCCGTCAATGGTCTGGGAAGATTTTTTTGAGTGATGTTGACCTTGCAAGGAAATCTGGGAATTACATTTATAAAAAAGGTATCTCGTTAATGCCACAAGGAAGTAGAATATTTCCTCAGTTAACTGTTTATGAGAACCTCGTTTTTAATGCTAAAGACAAGGATATTAAAAGGAAAAATATTGGATTGAAAATAGAGCGAATATTTTCTGAAAATGCTCCTATTATATGGGAACATTGTAAAAAACGAATTTTACCAAAGCTTGATCAAAATGCAGGAGGTTTAAGTGGCGGGGAACGTCAGATTTTATCTATTATCAGAATATTTATTAATGATAGTCAAGTATTATTGCTTGATGAACCAACGAATAGTTTAGCATTGCCTCTGATTTTTGAACTTAAAAATTTAATGCATGCAAGAACGCAAAACGGTTCCGGGATATTATTTATTGAACAAAAAGTAATATGGGCTTTAAACAACTGCAATCGCGTTTATGTAATGCAAAGAGGCAAGATAGTCCACGGAGGTGATCCAAAACCGTTAATAGAAAATGAGAAAATATTATCTCAATATATGGGATTAACTTCACCGGTATAATAAACTATATTTGTTAAACATGATTACATATTTCACTTATCAATAAATATTATCATTATCAACAATTATTTAAATTATTATGAAAATGAATGTTAAAAAAAACAGAGTTAGAAGACTAATATTTGGAACACCAATCATGATTAGTGTTGTAATCCTAGCCTTCTTCGTAGGTGTTTTCCTTGAAAGTTGCAATCATAAAGAAAAAGTAATCGTGGTTGGTTGCCAGGCAGAATTGACAGGAGGTTTTGCGTCATGGGGATATTGGCTTAACAAAGGAGCTAAAGCGGCGGTGGACGAAATTAATAAATCTGGAGGAGTTAATGGGATGAAATTAAAGTATGTTTTTGAAGATACAGAATCAAATCCGACAACAGGACAGAGAAAATTTCGTAAACTGGTTCTTGAAGATAAGGCAGATTTCGTTGTCGGCTCTGTGCATTCGGGGATTATGATGGCTACTGTTCCTCTTGCAAAAGAACTAAAAACAATTTATCTGCCTATAGCAATGTCTTGCGATGCAACATCGTGTTGTAAAGGTAATCGCTATATATTTAGATTAAATAGCCAAGTTTGCGAACAAGCGAAAGCAAGTACAGATTGGATGGTAAAAAACCTTGGAAAAAAATGGACCATTGTGGTTACTGATTATGCTTGGGGATGGTCTCATGAAGAAGAGTTTTCTGCTGGAATTGAGAACACTGGAGCAACGATTGTTGAAAAAATAAGAATTCCCGTTGGTACGAAAGATTTCATCCCTTATTTAACCAAAATACCGAAAGAAACCGAAGCATTGTATTTTATTTTTTTTGGAGCTGATGCAACTGGTTTTGTCCAACAGTTATATGAATTTGGTTACAGAAAAGAAAAATTTACTATGATATGCTCATTAGAAGCGATAGATGTTTCTAAGCTTGGCGCAGCCGTTGAAGGAATGTATCTTGTTGAATATTTGCCAAGACAATTGAAATATAAAGATACTCCTTTTAACCGCAAATTAAGACAACTTGTTGGCGTCGATTCAGAAGGATATGAAATAGGCAATTCTGGTAGGGTAATCGCAGGATCACATTATTGGGCTGCTTATGAGCATGTACAACTAATGGCAATGGGAATGAAGAAATGTAATTATCAATCAAAACAAGACACAAAAAAGCTGATTGAAACCTTGGAAACATTGGGTACCCTTACAGAATCAGAAGCTTTTCCACAAGGAGATGTCCTATTAAGAAAAGAGGATCATCAAGGATTTCATAAGCACTGGATGTCAAGAATAGTGAATGGTAAAATTGAAGTACAGTTTGCTATTGATCCTTCCGCTGTTCAATATAAACCGATGGTCGATTTTACGAAAGAATCGTTTTAAATAGAACTTTAATTATGGCAAAACAGAAGAAAATAAATTATTTCTATGCTCTTTTTAAATACAAAGTTTATTTATTAACCGTTTCTTTTTTAATTGGAGGAGCTATTTGCTATTTAGTTGGAATATCACTTGAGAGTAAGAAGAAATATACAGTATTATTTTCACCCGAAGAAGCTGATGGAAACAAAAAGATAGAACTTGAAGAAAATAAGGACAATGCGTATTCTTTGTCCAATTTTTTTCTGCATCTCTCTACAATCTTTGGTGCAGCATGCGTTGTTGATTTGATTTATAGGGTTGGCTTTTTTCGAGCTTCTTCTAAGAGAGATGATTCAATTAAAGAACTGTTGAGTGAAATGGAATTATCATTTAATAGTTTTACAGAGCATAGAATATTAGGTGTTTATAGTAGATTACCTTTAACTACAGATATTAGGCAATTAATAGAATCCTCTAATCATGTAGTAATTGTTCAAACATTTATTCCTGATTTAATTATGTTTAAAGAGGCGGTGATTAAGACATTTAGAACTAATCCGAATTTTCATCTCGAGATATTTCTCCTTTGTCCAACATCAATTTTAGCAAAAAGCAGATCTGAAGTAATTGCCCCTGATCCAAATACAGAGATAGATCCAAATAGTGTTACTGAAGATATAAAAGGAAATTTAAAATATTTGCATAATATAGCAAATTCCTTAAAGGCGGAACAACTCTCACGTTTTCATCTATATGTTTATGAATATGATTTATTACCCTCAGCCAGTATTTATAAGTTTGATGACATTGCTTATATAGGATTCTATATGTATGGTGACAAGGCAGTTGACACGCCTCAAATAAAGGTTGATTGTACTAAAGGAGTAGGCCTTCGATTTATGGAGCAATTGGACTATTTAAGAAAATATGAAAATGGAAAGGTGATGTTAACGGATTATTTTAATGAAGACAATACTAAATTGATTAAACCCATCAATCATTTAGAGAAACCAATTATTAATATTACAAAAGCTATTAATGGGAGAAAAAATTATGGGAAAAAAAATAGACACAAAAGAAATCACTAAATATTTGGCATATACACCAGCAGGTATGAGTCTAGAGGAACATTCCGGATGGGGTACTCTACTATTCGCAACTTCAAGAGCATGTAATTTAAGCTGTTATGGATGCTGGACATCGGTTACCAATAGAATTGTTAAAAAACAATTAAAAGAAGGGGCTGAATGGCTTTATGATAATTTTTACGATATAAATGTTCTAGATTCAATTTTGAGAAAATTTAGTAAAGAAAATGGGCAATTGGTGGCTTGTATGTCTGATGGAGAACCATTGGTTTCTGCCAATTACCATTTTACTTCTGAACTCGCAAAGAGTTGTGGTAGAAATAATTTACCACTTCTTTTATTTACTAATGGTCTCTATCTTGACAAAATAAGAATAGCTGAACTTGTTGGATATACCTTAAATAAGATTTCATTTTGTGTTAGTCTGCAAACAGGCAATAAAGAGCGATATGGTGATTTTATGTTGATTGATAAAAAAAATAATACGGGTGAAAAAGTTTTCAATAAGTTAGAAGAAAACTATGATGCATGGATGGATTTTGATAAAGATATTTTGGCTAAAACAGGAATGCATGGAATTGCAATTCATACTTATATCATACCGGGCAAGACCAAAACAGAGGATATCGAATCATTAAAGCATGTTGTTGAAATATTAGGGGACGTTCCATTTATTGTATCAACAATGGGGTTAAATACTTATGCTTCATTAAAGGGATTGTCAATAAATACCACTGGAAAAAGTATGGATTTAATCAGACAATATCTTACTGGACCAACTGCACTCCTAACAGTTGGAGAAAATGACAAAAGTAAATTGTGTAGTTATATAGCTCATGGTAATTATCCTTTAGAACAATCACCTAGAATATTCGGAATTACCTTTAATCCTTTTTATAAAGGTCAGCTTCAGACATGCCCCTATCATACTGTAATTGGTTCTTCTGATTGGCTAAATTTAAGAGACTATTTAGATGTAATGAAAGAGCAAGGAAAACGAATAACTGATGAATATATAAGCAGTTGGCTTGAAAATGCAATAAAAGTTGAAACAATGATAACAACCGCGGCTTTCGATTTTATCGGTTATGAGCATTGTTTAATGAGACATTCAAAAAAAGCAGAAATCGATTTGTTTATTTCAGGTATTAATATTGAAATGGCAAAAAACAAAAATAGCATAAAATTAAATATTAATAATGATAAATACTTTGACACCATTGTAGAAAAATTATTTGAGGCAATTGAAAATTACATACACAGTCGAAAATTCAATATTTCTAAAAACAATATCAAATTATGAGAAACTACCAATTAATTCATGCCATCGCATTTTTCAAGCACAATTAAAAACGTTACAATAAAGCTCACATACCAAGGTTTTTTAAAAGTTATTGCAAAGCCTACGCAAAAGAAAAATTGAATAAAAAAATCTAATGTTTAAAAAAACGCAACGTACAGTTGAATCAAACGCAAAACACAATGAAAGACAAACTCAATATTTGCGATGGTTGTAAACCAATGGCGACAGGAACTATAATTATAATACTCCCTAAAATTCGGACCACTGGTTAAGTTTAAAAACAACGATTAAATTTACCAGTATGACGAAAAAAAGCAGAACTAAACACAGTGCCGCCTTCAAGGCCAAAGTTGCCCTGGAGTCGATCAAAGAAGCCGAGACGCTAAGCGAGTTAGCCAGGCGCTTCAATGTCCATCCGCAGATGATTTCCAATTGGAAGCGGGAGTTCATTTCACGAGGTGCGGAGATTTTCTCGACGAAAGCTCCGGATGAAGAAGCCGCCAAGCGGGAAAAGGCCTTGTACGAGAAGATTGGCCGTCTGGAGATAGAGGTGGATTTTTGCAAACGGACCTCCGAGCAACTGAGGATCTTGAAGACCTCAAAAAAATAATCTCAGTGAGGCCCGATTTGAGCCAACGCCGGCAGTGCGAACTGTTGGGGATTAACCGTAGTAATCTGTTTTACAAGCGAGTGGAAGAGAAGTCAGAAAACCTTGAGATCATGCGTTTGATGGATGAAGAGCATCTGAGACATCCCGCTAAGGGCGTTGAACAGATGCTGGATTTTCTGTTGACGCTCAATATTTTGGTAGTGGATATTCCGGTGATGTTGGTTCTTCGTCAAATTTGGGGAAGCTATCCGGTTTGAGAGAGTATAACTTTCCGCCGCAATAACTCAAATCCTGCTCTTCCGTACATCCCCCGTTTTATGCTCTTGATCC
>Ga0172379_10007650_pt1 | contig 13935 bp, 14 predicted proteins | sample GrowelOW334metaG_FD_119756 | JGI IMG/M metagenome (GOLD analysis project Ga0172379, IMG submission 119756) | Groundwater microbial communities from an aquifer near a municipal landfill in Southern Ontario, Canada - Groundwater well OW334 metaG | ecosystem: Environmental > Aquatic > Deep... | reverse complement strand
TCTACGGACTAGCATTTGGATCAAAAGAAGAACTTGATGCGTACATAACTCAACAAGAAGAAGCTAAGAAGCGTGACCACAGAATACTTGGTGAAAAGTTGGATTTATTTCATTTTGATGAATCAATAGGAAAAGGTTTACCTATATGGCTACCTAAAGGAAACATAATAAAAGAAGAGCTTGAAAGGTGGGCAAAAGATACTGAAAAAGAATGGGGGTACCAGAGAGTTACTACTCCGGTGATAACAAAAGAGAATTTGTTTTATACGTCCGGACACTTACCTCTTTATAAAGAAAGCATGTATGCTCCGCTTGTTATTGAAGATGAAAACTATTATATAAAACCGATGAACTGCCCATTCCACCATAAAGTTTTTTCTGCGAGAATGAGAAGTTACAAAGAATTACCACTACGCATAGCAGAATATGGATGGTGCCACAGATATGAAGACTCTGGAAGCCTATTCGGACTTATGCGTGTACGTGGTATGCAAATGAATGATGCACACATTTATATTCAAAAAGAAAAAGCAGTAGAAGAATTTATAAATGTTATTAAACTTCATGAGTACTATTATAAAATTCTTGGCATAACAAATTATGAAATGGAATTAGCTCTTAGAGACCCGAGCAAGATGAATAAATACCATGGAAATGAGGAGGACTGGAAAGATGCAGAAGAAATGACAACAGAAGCAATGAAAAGATCTGGTGTTCCTTATAAAATAGTAAATGAGGGGGCAGCTTTTTATGGACCTAAAATGGATTTCCAAATCTACTCTTCAATTGGACGTGCATTTACAGCATCAACTAATCAGCTTGATTTATACATGGGTAAAGCTTTTGGTCTTGAATATATAGACTCAGATGGAAAACGAAAAATTCCTGCTGTTATTCATCGTGCACCGCTTGGAACACACGAAAGATTTATAGGATTTTTGATTGAACACTTTGCTGGTAACTTCCCTCTTTGGCTTTCACCAAATCAAATAACTATTCTACCTATCGCAGACAAACACAATGACTTTGCAAAAACTGTTCAAACAGAACTTATGAACGCAGATATTCGCGTAGAACTAGATGACAGTAAAGAAGGTCTCGGTAAAAAAATCCGCGCCACTCGCGAAATGAAAACTCCATACTGGGCAGTTATTGGTGATGCAGAAATAACAAATGGAACAGTTACACTTGAGCATCGCACTCTTGGTAAAATTGGTGAAATGAAAATAGCTGAACTTGTTTCAAGACTTACAGAAGAAATAGAGAATAAACTAATCAGATAAAATTAACAGAACAATCATTGTATATAAAAATTATTAAACATATAGTTCTATAACTTCAATAGTCATATTTTTATCCTCGCGAGATTTAATCTTATACATTGTATTAAACTTACCACCAAATACGGAACTAATGCAATTATAAAGAACTTTCCGTTCCATAGAAATACGTTTACTGTGTGCAGATAGTTCATTACTTTTTATATCTTCAACCACTGGAATGGCGATAATTACTGATTTCGATGTTACACGCTTAACATTCTGTAAAAAAACTTCTGGGTTTGGAATAAACTGCAACAAATATTTCAAAAGTGTAACTTCAAAATACTTATCTGGGATTGAAGAAAGGTTCTGTACATCTTGATTGATAAGTGTAACCCTTTCATTCAAGAAATTTTTATTAATCTTTTTAATTCCATCTTCTATTGCTGTTGACGAAATATCATAACCATAAAAATGGCCTTTAACAAAGGTAGATAATTTTATAATGTCATATCCATTATAACAACCCAAATCAGCAATCCTTGATTCATTTTGTAAATCAAAAGACTTTAGTATTTCCTCAATACATGGTAAATATAGATATTGCAATGAATTGCTTGAAAGTTTTTTGCGTGCAACACTATCCCATTCAAATTCATTAATATTCATTTTGTTTTCTTTTAAAAATAAAGACTCTCCGTGGAGAGTCTTTATACGTTTAAATAATTTGTAGTTATCAGACCATTTGACCAGCCCTCGTGCATTTACACGACGTCGCGGGACGAGGCAACAGCCACCAGTTCACATTATCGAATTTGCCAAACAATTTGATAACCATGTTACGCGTTCGCGTGAATATGGTTTCATGATCTGGTCCAGCAAGAGGGTTATGGTGGACAAAATAGCCGTTAAATTTACGACAGAATTCTTCATACTCTGGCGTAAACAAAATAAATTGATGCCAATAGGAATCAATCGGTTTTGTTGGAGCGAGATCAAGATTTGGAGCTACTGCGGCCAAATACATGAAGCGTTTGCATTCAATTTCAAGAATTTCAGCATCAGCCGCATATTCCGGATTACGCTCCTTAAAAGTCTTGGTTACGACACTTAAATCGTAATTCAAGATACTATTCCACAATTCACTATCGTGGACGAGATTGCCAAGATTTACCTCGACACTGGGTCGTACTTTTGCGGTGGTCATGATAATTTTCCTTCCAAGGTTTGTTAAGGTACAAAATCATAATAACCACCATGGTTATTAGACTGTGTCTAGTCTAGATTACTGGAAGATATAAGTCAATATTTTATAAAAAAGCACATACTAAAGAAAAAGCACCCTCAAGTGGGCACTTTTTGAAATAACTCGTCAAATATTTGTGACAAGTTTTCAACATCCGCATCAAGTTTTTTCTTCAATTCAGCGCTACAGTTTTTTGGATAGAGACCAGGTAGAGCACTAAACCTTTTGTAATTATCTTTTGGGAATACTGCTTGTGGAACACTGACTCCAAACATCCCGTCAAGTGGCACAACATCAATTATGTACTTATCTCTCCATAGCAGCCACTGGTGTGAGTGTGACCTAACTTTTAAATTTTTGCCGTTAAAAATACAAAATGAGCAGTATCCAGTCACGGCTTTTAAATCATGAGTACCGAAAAAAGACAATTCTGCTGCTCGAACAAGGGTATATTTTAGTGGAACTTTAGAGGATTTATCAGATGACAACTCCTTCATGAAATAGTCATAATACAAATCCATCAATAAACGAACATCACCAACCACGTGCTTGAAAAAGGAAATTTCAGCATAGTCTAATTCATTCATTTGATATCTCCTAATTAATCAATTAAGAAGAGCCTCTAAACTTAATACTACGCCTTTTTACAAAAAATAAAAGCCGTCACTTTATGTGACAGCTTTTTTATTTGGTACGAGACTATTCATCGTCACATTGTTCGACCCCCACCCTTTCAACAGGTGTAAGAGGTAAATTGAGAGGATACGATGAATCAAAACTCATTTGATCCAGCGGTTGTTTTACCTCAGACTTTAGACCGGCAAGACATTGTTTGTGGGGAGGTGTGTTGTTAGGTTTGCTTTCGCCAACATGGCATGTACATTTATCATTTATCATTTTTAACCTTTCACATTTTCACTTGAGGGATGGGGTGGTTGTCTGCAGCATCTTTTTTAGGCCATAAATGTTCAATTACGACTGTACGCGGGGTATAAGATTTTTCATCGACGCAATTTTTATGACCACCAAAATTAGGGGAGGTTGTATACAAAACCCCGTTAATAGCAGTCACCCTTCTTAGGAAGAAAACTTTATCCATCTTTTCTCCAAATATTAAAGAACATAAACTAGCTTATCATTCTACAATGATGACAAAGTAAAGTCAAAAAATTATTTAATTTCGTATTTCTTGTGTGAGGCAATTGTTAAACCAGAAGCTTTAGCTTTATCAATTGTATCTTGAGTTCCCGTACTATTATTAACTTGGAAAGCATAGACTTCATCAGAAAACATAACTTCCTCATTATGTCTGACATCGTAGTGAGCTTGAGTAATATCTCCTCCACCATGTTTCATTTCAAGTAAACCACTCGGATTTTTTCTTGTATAACTCTTAAAACATTTTCTAAATTAGAAATATCTTTTTCTGTAATCGGTGATTGACACCAATTTTTATGATAATCACTTATGTAGTGGTCTAAATCTGATGGTATAAAAACTCTAATTTTATGTAAATAATTATTTTTTACACATTCATCCATACAAAAATAATCTACCCCTGTGCCTCCCCCTGTTACTATTCCATCTCCACGGGAAATAACTTCGCGAACTGATTCGCGTACGTCATTTTCAACTTCACTATTTGTGAGACGCCATGTACCTGTGAAGATTATCCATTTCATAATTTTATTGGTTTAAATAATCTTGTATGCAAAAAGATTCCCCGTCTATTAAATCATAACCAAGAACATTATTAACGTGCACCCACATATATTCGTCATGTTCATCATTCATGACAATCTCTGGCTTAGAGTCTTTCTTTATTTCAAATGTTGTCCACTCCATCTCAAAAGATCTATCAATTTCTGGTGAATGATAATATGTATTTATTTTTCGTAAATCTTCTTTTGAAAAAAAATAACCCTGTTTCTTCAAAACACTCTCTAATGATACCATCTTCATAATTTTCTCCTTCCTCCATTTTACCAGCACATAAAGCCCACTGACCTGCGCCAAACTTTTTGTGTGCCGCACGTTTAAAAAGCAAGACCTCATCTCCAACTCTAAGAATCATACCTCCAACTCGCATGCTTGTATTGAAATCTTTTGGTTTTTCTTTTGTGGTCATATATCTTTGCGTCTATTTAAGTCAGAAATTGTTTAAATACAAAACTTAATATGCGTAATATTTAACCAAAAATTGATTCATATTCTAGGCGCGGGGAAGTTTGTGATGGAGGTGTACTTACTAGTACATTGACTGAGCAAACTGGGACCCGCAACAACGAAGATGAACAATCTTTTGGTTAAATATCGATGTTGGCAGATTTGGCATGAGTCTGAATGAAAGACTTACGTGGCCCCACCTCACTCCCCATCAACATCTCAAAAACTCTATCAGCATCTTCTGCTTCATGTATTGATACTTGTTTGAGAATACGTGTTGTTGGGTCCATGGTTGTTTCCCATAGTTCTTCTGAGTTCATTTCTCCAAGACCTTTATATCGCTGAATATGAATCTTTTGTGAAGATGGCTTCTTACTTGCTACTTTCTCCTCCCCTTTTTCTTCCTCATTTTCCTCAGATATTTCTTCTTCTATTTCAGTTTCTACCTCGCCTAAATCAACATTGCCAACCAGAGCAAATTTTTCTTCATCAGAATATGCATAATCAACTTTCTTTCCTTGCTGAATCTTGTAGAGAGGTGGTTGTGCGATATAAACATATCCAGCTTCTATGATTGGACGATAGTAACGATAGAAGAATGTAAGAAGAAGCGTACGAATGTGCGCGCCGTCCACATCGGCATCTGTTGCGATGATTAGTTTGTGATAACGAACTTTTTCAATATTAAATGTATCCCCAATTGCCGCACCCATAGCAAGAACGAGGTTTTTAATCTGTTCACTTCCAAGCATACGGTCTAATCTCGCGCGTTCAACGTTAAGAATCTTTCCACGAAGCGGAAGTATCGCCTGAGTAACACGGTCACGCCCCATCTTTGCAGTACCTCCCGCTGAATCTCCCTCCACTATGAATAGCTCTGAGTCTGCTGGGTCATTACTCTGACAATCTGCAAGCTTTCCAGGAAGTGAAAACCCTTCAAGGGCCCCCTTACGTAGCACGCTGTCCTTCGCAGCTTTTGCAGCTTTACGAGCACGAAGAGCAAGTAACCCCTTGTTGATAATTTCTTTTGCATCATCTGGATTCTCTTCCATGAAAGTCGTAAATGCATCAGAAAATACCGTAGAAACAGCACTTTGTGCCTCCATACTTCCAAGTTTTGCTTTTGTTTGCCCTTCGAACTGAATTTCACGAAGCTTAACAGAAATAACTACAGTCAAACCTTCAAGCACGTCATCTCCTGTTAAGTTGTCATCTTTTTCTTTTAGAATATTATTCTTGCGGGCATATGCATTTATAAGACGAGTTAAAGAAGTTTTAAACCCGGTAACATGTGTGCCACCTTCAGCTGTTGGAATATTGTTTGCATACGCAGCCATCTTTGTGGTCATATCATCAATATATTGGAGAGCGATTTCTACTCCTACATTTTCTGCGGTCCTTTCAACATAAAAAATATTCTTATGTAACGGTTTTGAAAATTCATTGTAGTGCTTAACAAGAGACTTAAGACCTCCTTCAAAATAGAAAGTTGTTGTGGGACATTCAACACCTAAGTCAGCTAAATATGTCTCACCTTCTAGGTCTAGTTTTTCTTTAACTTCACGTGCATCAATAATTGTAATAGAAAGACCTTTAACAAGGTAAGCTTGTTGGCGAAGATGTGAAATAACGCGCGAAATTTCAAATGTAGTTCCCTCTTTAAAGATTTCTGCATCTGGTTTGAAAGTTACTATTGTACCGTGTAGTTTTGATTTACCAATTTGTTTAACAGCTGCCTTCTTAATACCTTGCTTATACTCCTGCATGAAAAGACCACCATCGCGGTGTACTTCCACTTTTGTATAAATAGAAAGTGCATTTACAACAGAGGCACCAACTCCATGAAGACCGCCAGACACGTTATAACCTTCGCCACCGAACTTACCTCCAGCGTGGAGCGTACACATAATTGTTTCAAGCGCAGAAACTTTTGTCTTTGAGTGAATATCTGTCGGAATACCACGACCATTATCAACTACACGAACATAACCGTCCGGGAGAAGAGTAACTTCAACACGGTCAGCATAACCATTCATCGCTTCGTCACGAGAGTTGTCAAAAATTTCCCAAATAAGGTGATGAAGTCCATCTGGTCCAGTAGAACCAATGTACATTCCAGGACGCTTACGAACCGGCTCTAGACCCTCCAGAACCTGAATTGACTCTGCTCCGTATGATGACTTTTTTGGTTCCTTAACAACCTTTTCTTTTGCTTTTTCAGTGGCCATAATATCTTCTAATTATAGCATTTTTAGTACTAAATTACTAGGATAAATAACCTAAAAAATGACCCCATAAATAAGACTATCTTTATACTATTCACATAATTAAAATAGGATTATATTTTCAATTATTTTTATACTTTTGGACAGCTGACACGAAAGCATCATTTCTCTCATATTCATTATTAAAATATTTAGAAAATGATGCGAAGCTTGGTGCAAATAAAATAATATCTCCGTCAGTAGCTAATTTAAATGCTTCATCGACGCAATCATTTAATCTTTCAAACATAGAATCTTTCGGAAGATTTAATTTATCTGTTCCTGTACCAGCGAGCAATATGAAAGCTTTGGTATTTTCATTAATTTCCTTTTCAAGTGGCAATAAATCTAATCCTTTATCTGAACCACCTAAAATAATAATTGGCTTTATGTTATATTTTTCATTTATGGCTTTAATAGCGGCAACCGTAGCGTCTCCAGTGGTGGCATTATTATCATTAAATACTCTCACGTTATTTTTAAACAATCCTAAATCTTCAAGACGCCCTTCAACCGCAGAAAAAGTTTTTATTGAGTTACGAACACTTTCATCATCTAGACCGCATTGAAGCGCAACCTCGTACGCAAGACCAGCTGCGATTTTATTATGTGAGCCAATTAATTTCATTTCAAAATCACAAACTTCAGGTACAATCACTTCGGCGTTTACATCACGAACTATTATTTCTCTTTGCGCTTGTTGGCTTGCTATTAACACATCCCCCTCTTTTTGGTTACGGTATATTTTTGCTTTATCGTTAAAATATAATTCTCTGTCACAATTGTAATAATTCATATGGTCATCCATAAAACTAGTGAAGACTGCGATGTGTGGACTGTTTTTCATATCTCCAAAACCTTGAAGCTGCCAACTATCAAGTTCAAGGACCAGATATTCATCATCCTCAATAACTTCAAGTAGTGGGAGGTTTGCAATACCGCGAACATTTCCACCGATATGCACCTTGCAACCATTTTCTCGTAAAATATGCGCAATCATTTGTGTTGTGGTACTTTTACCACGCGTTCCTGTTATGCCAATTATTACTACGTTTGGTAGGTTTTTCATAACTATGTCACACACAAGCGCCGCTGACATATATACAGGAATATTTTTATCCTGAGCATGTTTTATAAAATCACTATTAAGTGGTACGCCTGCCGCTTTTAAAATAAAATCTCTATTTTCAAAATCTGAAAGTTCGTGACTTCCTAATTTATAATTTATATTTTTATATTCATTTAAGGCCTCTAACGAGGAAGATAACTCCTCTTTTGTTTTTTTATCAGTAACTGTTAAATCAGTATGACATGACGCTAAAAATGCAGTATCTCCAATTCCGCGACCAAGAAGACCTAGTCCCATGACAGTTACTTTTTTATTTTCAAAATACGGAAGATAGATTTCTTTTTTCATTTTTATTTATTTTCTTCAAATAACTCATGTATACGGTATACATCCCCTGCGCCAATAGTAAGAACGATACTCCCCGAGTGGCAGTTTTTATCTATGTATTTTTTTACTTCTTCGAAGTTTTCCACATACATAGAATTGTCCATTTTCTCAACCAAGTCATGTGATGATATAGAGCCATCATCTTTTTCACGTGCTGCGTAAATTGGAAGCACACATATTTTATCAGCAAGAGAAAAAGCTTCTGCAAATTCATCAAGTAATAATTTTGTTCTGGAATATAAATGAGGCTGAAATATCGCAACGAGTTTAAACTTACCTATTAGGTATTTTTCACGAAGTGCTTCTAGTGTCGCCATTATTTCTACTGGGTGATGTCCATAGTCATCATACATGATCGCTCCTTTCTGCGTACCTTTATACTCAAGACGTCGCCATGTACCGGTGAAAGATTTTAGTCCGACACGTGCAAGTTCGTCAGGCAAACCCAAAGACCGCGCCAGAGCTATTGCTAATTGCGCGTTTCTTTTGTTGTGTTCACCCAACACCGAAAGCTCTATTTCATTTTCATTTATATCATCAGCATCTATTTTCTTACCCACAGTATTTAGTGACACGTCGTTATGTGTTATTAAAAAACCATTTTCAGAAATCTTTTCTGCGAAAGATTGAAACGCACTATGAATATCATTGATATCCTTATAATAATCCAAATGATCTTCATCAATGTTTGTTACAACAATGTGTGTTGGGTGTAGATTCAAAAATGAACGCCTGTATTCACAAGCTTCTACTACTAGATATTCACTATCACCCTGAATAAAGTTTGTACCATTTTCTGCAAGCAAACTACCCACGATGACAGTTGGTGATTTACCGCAAGCTTTTAACATAGAAGCAATCATGGCTGTCGTTGTAGTTTTACCGTGAGTACCGCATACAGCTATTGTTGTATATTCTTGTGTCAAAACCCCAAGAGCTTCTGGGTATGTCATACACATAACACCTCTAGACTTTGCCACTTTAAGCTCTGGATTATTGTCTGTTACTGCAATAGAATAAATAACAAGATCTACACCTTCTTCAAGGTGCGAAGCGTCATGTCCAATAAAAACTTTTATTCCTTCTTTTTGTAAGTCGTCAGTTATACGTGACGAACCGCCATCTGACCCGGAAACATTAGCCCCTTTTGAATGACAGTATCTCGCAATAGCGGATAGCCCTATTCCCCCTATACCAATACAGTGAACGTTTTTATAATCTTCTAACTTCATACTATTTACTTATCAGGATTATTTTACCTCGCCAGTAATTCAAAAATATTTCTGTACTACAAATTCGATACTGACCCTTTTCTTTATCAGTTGATTCTGGTTCGTGATAAATAAAATTATTATCTTCATATCCGACCAAAACTATCATATGAAAACGTGTTTGTTCAAGCACCCTTTTTTCAACTGAAGCAATTACGGGGTTACCTTTTTCAAGCGACGAAATTATTTCATCCATGGTTGTAAGTCCCTCTACGCGATGAGCGTGCAGTCCAAGCTCTTGTGCTTTGATGACTAAATAATCATGCACCCAGCCATTTTGCATATCGTATCCGCCGCGTTCCTTTGCTTCATTACAAAGCGAAAGTAAATCTGGCACAACTTTTCCATGGTACTCTGCAACCATTTTAAGAGATACGGCACCACAAGCTCGTAACATCCAAAATTTGTCATTGATGTCCAAAAATTGTGAGTAATATGGTACGTTTAATTTCATATTAACGTATTTCATACCCCTTACTCTTAAATAATTCGTAGTATGGTTCCATCATTTTATTAACCTCTTCATCAGTCAATGTTTTTTCATAACTTTGGAATACAAGACGAAATGCAAATGATGTCTTTTTTATACCTTCAATTTCTTTTGAGAAAGTATCAAAAAGATCAATACGAACAACAATATAATTCCGTACTTCACCACAAAGATCAATGATATTCTTCCATGTCGTACCAGCAGGTACCCACACAGCAATATCACGGGTGACAAACGGATAAGACGAGACTGATTTGTAACCAACCATAGGTAAAGACGCGAATGTAGGTGCTTCATATTTTGTTGGTTCAGGTAATTGTTCTATTAGTTTATCAAAATTAAACTCTATCACGTACGGCTTATTTGAAACTGTCTCATATTCAATTTCTGAAACAGAGAGCGCGTGTTTTATCTCTAATAAAACAAGTTCGACACTTTCAGTAAAATTGCTTTTCTTCATTCCGTCATCAATGGCGATGGTGATGTTACGGGTTTCCTTATTTGTTTCAAAAACATTTCCTATTTCAAAAATCTTTATAGTATTTTGTCCAAGTAGTGGCGCATTGTACAAGTTAAGTGAAAGAGACTGCAAAATACCTCCTCCTAGATTTGTGCGTAACTTTTCTTTGTCGTCAGCTATACCTTTTAGAATTTTGACTTCACCAACATTTCCAAAAGTATATGTAATTACTTCAGAAAAACCTTTTTCAAATAAAATTTCTCGAATTTTATTTTCATAATACATTCGTTTATTTTGTAATCCTGTACGGTTTAATTGTGGAAGTGTTGGTATCAATTTTTCATAACCAATAATGCGTCCAACTTCTTCTGCTAAATCTTCTTTGATACGAACATCCAGTCTCTCAGATGGAACATTTATTACATATATCTCTTCTTTCAAATTTTCTACAACTCTTCCGTAACCAATAATCTTGCGACCAACAACAAACTCATCAATTGACTCAACTACAACTTTTCCGTGCACTTTTGTTGCATGAATAACCTTGTCATCACCTAAATACACACCAACGTGATCAACTCCATCCTCAACCTTTGTGCCCCGTAAAAATTCTACCGACTCAAAACGAATTTTCCCTTCACCAGTATTAGCAAAAATTAAATCTCCAAAACTTAATTCTTCTTTTGAAACTTTATTAGAAAAAACATATTTATCAATTGAAAGACTCGGCATCCAAACACCTTTATAAAGATAACTAACCAAAGATGAGCAACTAAAGGCCTCTGGCGCATCCTCTCTCATACTAGACGGGTTTTTATAAGTAGCACCAATAAGCTTTGGATATGTTTCTTTTATATAGCCTTCTGGCGTAATAATTTCGAAAGGGAAAGCAAGTGCACTTAAGGTGCTTTTGATTTCATCACCAGAATAATTTGCACCCAGAATATTATTTAATTCTTTAAGTGAAATACCGACGTTATAGGGTGTATCTTTCTTTAGATAAACATCCGTAGCTTCACTTGCTTTTGCTTCGCTACATAATTCTTTAATTATATTTGCAGTCATGTATAAACCTTCTTCCACTAAAGAGTTTGCGATACCGTTTTCAAATCTTTTTGATGCATCGGTTTTTATTCCATACTTCTGCGAAGTCTTACGAATAAGTGTAGGTTCAAAATTTGCACTTTCAAGAATAATACTTGTTGTATCATTTTGAATTCCACTAAACTTACCACCTTTTATTCCGGCAAGACCGAGAACTTTTTCATCGTCTGCAATCACGAGAGTTTTACCATTAAGCTTCAACTCCTTGTCATCTAAAGTTGTTAATGTCTCTCCAGTTTTTGCAAAGCGTGCGCGAAGTGTGCCTTTTATACTTCTTGAATCATAGGCGTGCATTGGTTTATTGAGCGCAAACTGAACATAGTTCGTAATATCTACTATATTATTGATACTTCGTTGCCCAATTGATTCTAGACGCGTCTTGAGCCATTCTGGGCTCTCTCCTACCGTCACACCGTCAATTTGTATGCTCATAAATCGCATACAGGCTTTGGCGTCGTCTATTTCTAAAAGTGGCGCAGAAATATTTTTATCAAGTAGACTTTCATCTTTTAGAACACGTTTGTCTTCTTTAAATGTAAATGCGAAATCCGCGCAAAGTTCACGAGCCATTCCGCGATGACCGAGTGCGTCATGTGCACGGTTTGGAAGAACTTTAATATCAAAAATAGAATCTTCTGTGGTTGCTTCTACTTCCTCCACTTCAAAAGCCTTCTTGTTCAAGGTGTCTTCAATAACACTGTCATGCGGGAGTGTTTCAACAATATAATCTTGTAACCATGATTTAAGATATTTCATATTTAAAATTGATTAACCACTCTTAAATCTCCATTATACAGAAGCCTCACATCATCCACTCCATACTTAAGCATTATCATTCTGTCTATTCCACAACCAAAAGCAAAACCTCGATATTCGTGTGGGTTTATTCCCCCTGCTTCCAAAACTTTTGGATGAACCATACCAGCGCCACCAATTTCTATCCAACCTGTTTGCTTACAAACATTACACCCACTTCCTTTACATTTGAAACACTGCATATCAAATTCATTTCCTGGTTCAACGAATGGAAAATAAGAGGAACGTAGTCTAATAACTGTCTCTGTTCCAAAAAAGTCTGAGAAAAACTTTTGCATAACACCAATCATCATTGAAAGAGATGTATCTTTTGATACGTAAAGAACCTCCACTTGATGGAACTGTGCTTCGTGAGTTGCGTCTGTTGCTTCGTTACGAAAAACTTTCCCAGGACAACAAACTGCCAATGGAAAATCTTTTCCTTCTTTTACGTGCTTTTCCATTGAGTGGATTTGCACATTACTTGTATGTGTACGAAGAACATAACCAACTTCCTCACCAAATTTATTTACACCTTTTTTATCTTTAATCCAAAAAGTATCTTGCATATCTCGTGAAGGATGGTCTCGAGCAACATTTAATGCGTCAAAATTATGCCATTCATCTTCAAGTTCTGGTCCATCAACTGTATCAAACCCCATCTTTGAAAAGATGTCTGAAATACGAGCGATTGCAAGAGTTATAGGATGAGCGTGTCCATTCATACCTTTATTTTAACATAAAAACACAGGTATATAAACAGATTTAATTATTGAACAGTTGGAGTTTCGACTGTTAAAGTTTCTGTTTCAGTGGTGGTTGTGGAAGTATTTGAATCAGTAGGTTGTGATGTTGAGGGTGTATCTATTAATGGAGAAATAGTGTCTGGTATGGTTGTATCTGATACGGGTTGAGATGTTTCAGTTGTCGTTGTTTCTGTGGTTATATTTGCACCTGTTACTACAATGTCACGAGTAATGTGTAGGGTTTCTTGTACTGTACTACTTGCAGCTGAGATATATGTTGCGAAGTAATCTATTGTAGTGGTTCCAACAACTTTTGTATCTACTGTAGATGTTGAGTAAATAACATCTGTGAATCCATCATGGTTATAGTTTGCGCCGAGGATGTCTGTCCATGAAGCACCGAGGTTTAAATTAATTGTTTTGGAACCGTTTAGGATAAGGTTGGCATTTATTGTAATAGGTGAGGTATTTGAATTTAGAGCAGGAGCCTGTGAAATATTTGATTTTTGTAATAAAGCTTTCAACTGAGATTCAGTAAAACAAGTATCCCCAACACAAAGATTTTTTGTATGAATATTGTTTGTTGTAAAATTGTCTTTAAATGAAGTAAGTGTTGCAACAATACTCTTTATACTTTCTATAATATAAGGTATGAACCCTCCGTAAGATACAGAC
>Ga0172379_10007649_pt1 | contig 13936 bp, 6 predicted proteins | sample GrowelOW334metaG_FD_119756 | JGI IMG/M metagenome (GOLD analysis project Ga0172379, IMG submission 119756) | Groundwater microbial communities from an aquifer near a municipal landfill in Southern Ontario, Canada - Groundwater well OW334 metaG | ecosystem: Environmental > Aquatic > Deep... | reverse complement strand
GTAGCCTCAAGTCGGTTACGGTTGATAAGTTGGCCGGCCACGCGATGCTCAATGCCATCCGTCGCGCCAACATCGTCGCCGATTCCATCGACCAAATCATTCTTGGTCATGGCTACCAGAGTTCCTACACGCCGAATACGGCGCGTTTCGCGCAGCTTGAGTCGGGGCTGCCTGCTTCCATTCCCGCTTACACCGTCCAGCGCCAGTGCGGCTCCGGCATGCAGGCCGTCAATGACGGTATGCGCCAGATCGCTCTCGGCGACGCTGACCTGATTCTCGCCGGCGGCGCTGAATCGATGTCGACCATTCCCTACCTCCTGCCTGGTTCGCTGCGCTGGACGGGACTGATCGCCAAGTACGTCAAGTTCGCCAAAATGGGACCCCGTCCCACTCCCTTCGCCCTGGCCGACAATGGTCTGGCGCCTACCAAGCTGCTCAAGGACATGAAGACGGTCTACATGGCCGGCACTGCCCAGCGCTTGGCTGATGCCTACAGCGTCACCCGCGAAGAGGCCGATGAGTACGCTCTGCGTTCTCAGACCCTGGCCAACGAAGCCATCAAGAGCGGTCGTTTCGACATCGAAATCGACCCCATCGAAGTTCCCGGCAAGGGCTTCTTCACCCGCGACGAGCACGCGCGCAAGACGAGCAAGGAAGCCCTTGCCGGTCTCAAGCCTGTCCTCGGCACCAAGGTGATCACCGCCGGCAACGCCTCTGGTATCAACGACGGTGCCTGCGCTCTCGTCATCGCTTCTGAAGCGAAGACCAAAGAGCTGGGCGCCACGCCTCTGGCCGAACTGGTCGACAGCTGCACCGCTGGTGTCGACCCCGAGCAGATGGGTATCGGCCCTGTCGCCGCTATCAACAAGCTGCTCGAGCGCAACGGTCTCACCCTTGCTGACATCGACTTGATCGAGCTGAACGAAGCTTTCGCCACCCAGTATCTGGCTTGCGAAAAGCTGCTCGGCCTCGACCGCAGCAAGGTCAACGTCAACGGCGGCGCCATCGCCCTGGGTCACCCCATCGGCGTCTCGGGTGCTCGCCTGATTCTCACCCTGGCCCACGAGCTGAAGCTCCGCAAAAAGGCCCTGGGCATTGCTGCTCTTTGTATCGGTGGTGGCATGGGTATTGCCACTCTCATCCGCAACCCCGAATTCGAGGGAAAGTAATATGACCAACAAAATCGTCTCTCTCAACATGCTGGCGGGGGGCATCGCGCACGTCGTGATCGACACCCCCGACAGCAAACTCAACGTTCTCTCGCAGGCATTCTTCAGCGAGTTTAACGCTGTTCTCACTGACCTGGAAGCCCGCCAAGGCATCTACGCAGATGTGCGCGGCCTCGTCATCTCGTCGGGCAAGGAAGACAACTTCTTCGCCGGCGCCGACGTCAAGGAAATCCGTTTCCTCCAGAATCAGCCCTCCAAGCAGATCTACGATGCCACCATGAATGGCCGTAACTGCTTCAACCGCATCACCGCTCTGCCCTATCCCACCGTGGCTGCCATCAATGGCACCTGCCTGGGTGGTGGTCTGGAGCTGTCGCTGGCCTGCAAGTACCGCATCGCTTCCACTTCTCCCAAGACCTCTCTTGGTCTTCCGGAAACGCAGCTGGGCTTCTTGCCTGGCTGGGGTGGCACCATCCGTCTGCCCAAGCTGATCGGCTTGCAGCAGGGCTTCCAGATGATCTCCACGGGCTCCCGTGTCGATGGACTCAAGGCCTGGCGCCTTGGCCTCGTCGACGAAACGGCCGTTCCCGCTGACCTGGTCAAGCGTGCGGTGGAAATCGCTTCGGGTGCCAAGCCCAAGCGCTTCCAGAAGCCCTTCAAGCAGCGCATGATCGACGCTGGCATCGAGACCAAGGCTGGTCGCGCCGTTTTCGCCAACATGGCGACCAAGATGGTGCTGGCTCAGACCAAGGGCAAGTATCCGGCTCCGCTGGAAGCGCTCAAGCTCATCCTCAAGACCTGGAACATGCCGCAGGCTAAGGCCTTCGAGATGGAATCGCTGATCTTCTCGCGCCTGGCGGTAACGTCGGTTTCGCGAGCGCTGGTCGGCATTCTCTTCGCCGAAACCGAAAGCAAGCGCATGCCCGAAGGCGTCAAGCCTGCCATCAAGGTCAAGAGCGTGGGTGTGCTCGGCGCTGGCGTCATGGGTGCTGGCATCGCTCAGGCGGCTGCCTACTCTGGCTACGCTGTAGTGCTCAAGGACATCGACCAGGCTGCGCTCGACAAGGGCATGGCCGGCATCAAGGCACTCTTCGACGGCCTGGTGGCCAAGCGCAAGATGTCTCAGACCGAAGCTGACATGAAGTACGGCGCCATCAAGGCCACCGTCAACTACGCCGACATGTCTGACTGCGACCTCGTTATCGAGGCTGTGGTCGAGAAGATGGCGGTGAAGAAAGCGGTTCTGGCTGAATTGGAGAAGGTGATCACCAAGCCCTTCGTCTTCGCTTCGAACACCTCTTCGTTGTCGATGGACGAGATGGCCAAGGCTGCTCGCGTTCCGGCCAACGTCGTCGGTCTGCACTTCTTCAACCCGGTGCACAAGATGAAGCTGGTGGAAGTGGTCAAGGCGGAAGACAGCTCTGCTGAAACCGTCGCTCTGGCCAAAGCCTTCGGCATGCGTCTGGGCAAGACCACGGTCGTCACCAATGATGGCCCGGGCTTCGTCGTCAACCGCGTGTTGTCGCCCTACATGAAGGAAGCGTTCACGCTTCTGTTGGAAGGCGTCGCCGCCGACGACATCGACAAGGCTGCCACCAAGTTCGGCATGCCCATGGGCCCGATCGCCCTGATGGACGAAGTCGGACTCGACATCGTCGCCCACGTCATCGACGTCATGCACGCTGCTCTCGGCGCGCGTCTGGCCCCCCCGGCCATGATCGCGATGATCAAGAGCACCAAGCTGCTCGGCAAGAAGGGCGGCAAGGGCCTCTACCTGTACGACCCCAAGACCGGTCGTCGCGCTGGTATCAACCCTGATATCGCCGCAGCGATCACGGCCTCGCCCAAGATCATGACGGTTGGAGCGATCCAGGATCGCCTCTTCCTGCCCATGGTCAACGAAGCGGCGCTGTGCTTGCAGGAAGGCATCATCACCGACCCGTCGCAGCTCGACTTGGCCATGATCTTTGGAACGGGCTTTGCTCCGTTCATGGGTGGTGTGCTCGGTTACGCTGACCAGGTCGGCATGCGCACGATTCACCAGAAGCTGCAGTACCTCTCGCAGGTGGCTGGTGACAACTACAAGCCCGCTCAGCTGATCGTCGACAAGGCGAAGCGCGGCGAGGCTTTCTACAGCTAGACAGTCTACGGTTAAGACCAGTCTACAGCTAAGTCTCTAGGGACTTAGTTTCAAAAAGAAATTTTTGGAGACGGGGAGAATGGCACTAGCTGTTCTCTCCGTCTTTTTTTCTCAGTTGTGACACTATAAAATGTAGTAGAAAAAATAGAAATCGATTGAGAGAGGGGCAGAAAAACAAAAATAGTGCCACGAAGAATCAAGCTTTCAGGGCTTCACTCCTCGCGGCACTGCCTTTGTTTTACCCACCGTGCACTAGGTCACCATTTGGGCTAAAGTCGCGAATGATGGCATTGCCATTCTTGTCAAAGCTGGTGTTGGTGCTTGATCCATCTCGTCTCTTTGTCTCAGAGTGGGTGATAGTACCATCGGTGTCAAATACGTTAGTGTTCTTTGTGCCATCGTTTTCGTATTTAGTGTTTACCGAGCTGCCATCAGAGCGCTTGGTTTCAGAATTAGTGATATTGCCGTCTTTGTCAAAGTGGCTAGTATTTCTGGTGCCATCTTGGCTATAGGTTGAATTGTCGGAAGATCCATCTGCTTTCTTGCTTTCTGACTGAACGCGATCACCGTTGGCATCAAATACATTGGTGTTTTTGCTGCCATCAGCTTCATACTTGGTGTTTATTGAACTGCCGTCAGGGCGCCTAGTCTCAGAGTTGGTCAGGTTGCCATCTTTGTCGAAGTGATTGGTGTCTCTTGTGCCGTCATTTCTATAGGTTGAATTGTCAGAAGAGCCATCAGCCTTCTTGCTTTCAGATTGAACCCGATTACCATCTTTGTCGAAGACATTTGTGTTCTTGCTGCCATCTTGCTCATAGCTGGTATTGATTGAGCTTCCGTCAGGACGTCTTGTCTCTGAGTTAGTCTTGTTGCCGTTCTCATCAAATCTTGAGCTTTCGCGTGTGCCATCGCTGGTAGTGCTGGTCTGTACGCTTGTACCATCACTGTTCTTGACTGTTCCTTGCATGTTGGTCTTAGCGGCATTGTCAGATGGTCCGAAGGAAATGCCCTTGTCGTCTATGCTTCCTTGTGGCAATGCTCCAGCAGAAGTATCAGCTCCTTTAGCTGCTTCAGGGCGCATACCAGGGTTATAGGCTTCAGCGGCCGATGAGCTGGCGGCTCTTTCGGCGCCACTATCACGGACATTTTCAATAGGCTGAGACTGATTGACATTGTCGCTCATGAACACTCCTTCTCTATAACCAAATTTTGCTTAGTAAGTTTGCGATCTAAATTTGCGGATTTACGTATAAGTTCGTAGCCGCTTTGAACACGTTCATAATCAACGAGCGATCGTGAAAAACTCGTGACTGTGGGCTGTCACAGTACTTTCACGTTGTAAAAAGTGGAGCTAATTTGCTCAAGAAATCGCCCCTCAAAATGTAGAGTCATCAATTCGTCAACTGTTCTTTTCTGCATCTTTTCATTGGTCAGCATGCCTAGACTGATGACATTGGCGCCGAACTGTTAGAAAAGGAAAAAGCATGAACAGATTGAAAAGGGCTGTGAGCGCAGGTTTACTGGCAACGCTCTTGAGTGTCAACTACACAGCTGCCATTGCCGCATCGATTGAGCCCGCAGCTGCACCAACATCGACAGCGCAAACGGAAGTGGTAGAAGTGTCATCAACAGTTAAAGATAAGGCACCGCTGGTCGAAAAATATTTTTTAGATGGCCGCCTAAAAGAGGGTGATGTGGCTCTATCCGCCCACTTAAAAGAACATCCTAGTGATGACCAAGCGCGCTTTGGGCTCGGTGTCTTACAGTTTCTGCGTGCAGTAGAGGGCCTTGGGCAGTCACTGACACACTATGGCATCCGTACTCATAACGGCAGCGGGTTTGTACTGCCTTTTCTTAGGCTGCCAGCCAATACCAACGAGAATGGCAAGAAAATTGACTATCTCAAAGCTCGTGAAATCATCGACACTTTTCAAAAACAGTTGATGCAGGCAGAAGCTACTCTCTCTCCTATCAGTGATGCTGAGGTCAAATTGCCACTGCATTTTGGCATGATCAAACTTGACTTAAATGGCACAGGTAGTCATTCTCATGCTAGTCAGGCCTCGCCGAATCAGACGGATGATGATAATCGAAGTCTGTGGAAGGTCTACGCCAAACTAACAAATAACTCGAATATTCCCATTGAAAAAGCTGAGCAGTTCTTCATCAAGTTTGATCGTGGAGACGTTCATTGGCTCAGAGGCTACTGCCATCTACTCTCGACTGTGTGCGATATTTATTTAGCCCATGATAGTAAAGACTTATTTGATCGCACAGCTCATCTGTTTTTCAACAAAGTAGACTCACCGTATGCCTTTTTGAGCAAGGCCAAACGCATTCGCTCAATCGGCGCTGGCGATCTAGAGATTTTTGACTTAGTTGCCTTTGTGCATTTGCTTAGATGCGATGTGGTTGAGCCTAAGAGAATGGCTTCTGCACTTAACCATATGCAAGCTGTGATTGACCAAAGTCGTGAGACGTGGAAGTGGATCATGGCCGAAGAAGATGATGACCATGAGTGGCTACCTAATCCTCAGCAAACTGGCGTTATTCCCAATGCTCGTGTGACTGAGCAGATGGTAGTGGCTTGGGCTGGCATTATGAATGAGAGCGAGAAAATATTGGCTGGAGAATTGTTGATTCCGTTTTGGCGTGGTAGTGACAGTGACCATCGCGGTATCAATTTGCGCAAAGTCTTCTTGGAGCCAAGGCAGTTCGATCTTGTTCTTTGGGTGCAAGGCTCTGCTGCAGCGCCATATCTAGAAGAAGGAAAGCTCACGAAGGGGCGTACGTGGAGGGAACTGCGCGGCGAGTTCGGGAATCATTTTCCTGGTTTTGCTTTGTGGTTTAACTAGCCCCTCTGTCTATCCAATCGATTTAGTTGGTGCAACTGGCCTGTTGTGCCGCTTTTCGTTGTATGTAAACAGCCTATCTCTACCATCGCTAAGTGTGTTGACGCTATCGTTGCTAGTTGTTTCATGAGTTAGCTTAAGCGCATGCCATAAAAGTTCTCAAGAATGTAGTGGATTTGTAAAAGCACCAGCTTTGGTTGCACTCTAATTGCACTTTGATTTCATGACATCTAAACTTTAAGCACTTTTGATGTCATGGGTTTTTCGCTTCAACTTGTTGTCAGAAGCTAAGAGTCTTTACCAGTGCAGGTATGAAGAGTTGTAGTTGTAGTCGATCTAGTAATTGGCTTAGTACATTACGCGCCTGTCGTTATCTTGAGAATAGGAAGTTAAAGGTGATATTCATGAGTTCTATACATATTCTCTTTAAACTTCAGTCACGCAGATAGAACCTACACCCGACTCAAATCACTCAAATTCTCCTTTCACCCCGCGTGAATTGATGAACGCCTGAGTTAAGAGCCACTGTCTATCTGCCCTTTCAATGTCTAACAACTGAAAGAGAGGAACGTCATGAACGATATGACCAACTCACTGACCTGGAAACGCCTATATGCAATTGCCAAACCCTTCTGGGTATCGTCACAGAAAGGTCGAGGAATCGCCCTTCTTGTGGCTGTTCTGGTATTGCTCTTCGGTATTTCTGCGGTCAATGTCTACGTTAACTACATCGCCGGCAAATTCGCTACTGCTCTACAGTCGAAAGATGTCGGTCAGTACTATGTCTTCTTATTCTCGTACGCAGGAGCGTTGGTGTTGGCTAGTCCCATCATCATCTTCTACCAGTTTCTGCGCACAAAACTTTCCTTGGTCTGGCGCCGTTGGCTGTCGCAGCATCTAATCAGCCGCTACTTCACCAACCGCGCTTACTACAAAATCAGCTCTGACCCCAGCATAGACAATCCAGATGAGCGGCTGACGCAAGACGTTGAAACGTTCTGCAATTCGGCTGTGGGGCTGTCTATCGCTGTGCTCGATTCGGTGATTACGGTGATTAGTTTCGTGGGCGTGCTCTACACAATCTCAGGCACGCTTACCTTGGTAGTCATCGCATACTCGCTGCTCGGTTGCTTTCTCACCCTCTACATCGGCCGTCGCTTGGTCGACTTGCAATTTCAGCACACCAAGCTCGAAGCTGACTTGCGCTACACCATGACCGATGTGCGTCGCGATGTTGAGTCGATTGCCTTCTATGGCGGTGAACGGCGCGCTAAGCTGCAGGTTTTCCGTGCGGTCAAAGATGCCGTCACCAACCTCGAGTTGATGATGATTCTCAACCGCAACCTCGGCTTCTTCACCACCAACTACAATGCCTTGGTCGTCCTGATTCCTGCTGCAATTATCGCCCCGCTCTACTTTGCCGGCGATATGCAGTTCGGTGACATCACCAGAGCCGGTATGGCTTTCGCTCAGGTTTTCGGTGGCATGACATTGATGATCGGGCAGTTTATTGGCATTAGTGCCTTCACTGCCAACATCAACCGACTGGGCTCGTTTCTTGAGTCAATGGATGCCCTGGCCGAAAAGAAGGCTCCGCAGCCGGGCAAAGAAATCGAAATGGTCGAGTCAGACCGCCTCGCTCTCACCAATGTGTCGGTGCTCAACCCTGATGCCACCCGCACTTTGATTGAGTCTCTGACACTGACCGTTCCCGCTGGTTCGGCTCTGCTTATCACCGGCCCCAGCGGCACAGGTAAGTCGTCGCTCTTGCGGGCCATTGCTGGTCTCTGGCAGACCGGTAACGGTCGCATCGAAAGGCCTGCGCGGGAGAAACTGATGTTTCTTCCTCAGCGGCCCTTCGTGCCCAAATCGACTCTGCGTAAGGCTCTGTGCTATCCAATGACGAACACTCGTCAGAGCGACACACAGCTACTCGCCCTGCTCAAGCTCGTCAACCTGCCCGACCTGGCTGTTCAGTCAGGCGGTCTCGATGTCGAGCATGACTGGCGTGACAAGCTCTCTCTTGGCGAACAGCAGCGTCTGAGCTTTGCTCGGGTGATTCTGGCCAAGCCTGAGTACGCCTTTCTCGACGAGGCCAGCTCGGCCCTCGATGACGGCAACGAGAAGTTGCTTTATACGCTGTTGAGCAGTGCTGGTAGCACGGTCATCAGTGTCGGTCATCGTCGCAGCCTGGTGGAACACCACGACACCATCCTTGAGCTCAAGGGTGGCGGTGCCTGGGAGTTGCGCTCGGCTAAGTAAGACACGAGCCTTAATTGGCTCCTAGGTTTGGCACTGCAGCTATGCGCTGCAGAGCCAAGCTTTAGTCATGTGCGCTTCCACGCACACCCGCATTTTGTGGCCCGCCTTCAGTCGAAGGCGGGCCGAATTTCTAATTTCAAAACACCAACTTCAACAGAAGTGGAGAACATCATGAAAAAGCGTAATTCACAAAATCGCGCCGCTCCTCTTTCGCGCAACATCAGTGCCAGCAATGACATGATGTTGGAACGGGTCCAGCGTGCACACTTCCAGTACTTCCTCGACTATCAGGACAAGACCACCGGTCTTATCTTGGACCGCACCAAGCTCAACGGCCCTGCCACCATCGCCGGTGTCGGCTTCGCTTTGAGTGCCTACGGCGCCGCTTGCGAGCGTCTGTGGATCAGTCGCGCTGAAGCCGTGGCCTACACTCTGCGCGTCTTGCGCACTCTGTGGAATGTTCCGCAGGGTGAGCAGGCCGAAGGTTCGAGTGGCTACCGCGGCTATTTCTATCATTTCCTCAACCCGGCCACTGGTGCAAGGGCCACTGCTCCGCAGTTCTGGAATTCAGAGCTGTCGAGCATCGATACGGCGTTGCTTATGGCGGGCGTTCGTTTCGCTCGTTACTTCTACCTGGGTAAGTCGGAAGCAGAGGTCGAGATTCGCGACCTTGCCGACCGGCTGTACAACCGAGTGGAGTGGAATTGGCTTGTTCGCGAGAACGGGCTGATTGGCCACGGTTGGTCACCGGAGGGGGGGATGATTCCGAGTGTTTACTCTGGCTACAGTGAAGCACCTCTGCTTTACTTGTTGGCTCTTGGTTCGCCCACGCATCCGGCTCCGGCTGCTTCGTGGGACGCGCTTTTGGCCAAACCTGAGTTGGCACAGCACGCTGGCAAAACCTATGTCAGCATGCCAGGTCAGCCGCTCTTCTGTTACCAATTTCCGCAGAGTTTCATCGACTTCCGCGGCATCAAAGACAAACTCAATCGCTCGCTGGGCTTCGATTATTTCGAGAACAGCAAGCGCGCAACGTTGGCACAACATCAGTATGCCATCGACAATCCCCAGGGCTTCCGCGGTTACGACCGTCTGAACTGGGGCCTGACTGCGTGTGATGGACCGGGCGACGGCAGCAAAATTGTGGACGGTAAGGAACGCACCTTCTCTTGGTACAGAGAGCGGGGCTGCCCTGTTGGTCACGACGACGGCACCATTGCTCCGACTGCGGCAGTAAGCTCGCTGCCCTTCGCCCCGCGCATTGTGCTCAGCACCATTCGCGGTTGGTTGAAGAACCGTCCGGAGCTTTTCTCGATGCACGGTTTTGCCGATGCATTCAACATGACTTTCGATACCAGCAAGCCTTCTGGCTGGGTCGATGAAGAGCGCATCGCCATCGACCAGGGGCCAATCGTGCTCATGATCGAGAACTACCGCTCAGGTCTGATTTGGAAGGTCATGCGTCGTGATCCGGCACTGGTGAGAGCCCTGCGCAAAGCAGACTTTCGCGGCGGCTGGCTTTCGTAACAACCAGATTTACTAACCACCTAACGAGGTAAAATCATGTCCAACAGCAAACATACAGGCACTGCTTCTGGCGCATCAGCGGCCACGCAGGTTGCAGCAGCATCTTCAAAGGGCACCCACATGGGCTATGTCTTCCCCAAATTCAACGCCGCTCAGAGCCCCGTGCCTGTGCGCCGTTACAACCTCCCCAAGGGCTTCGTCTTTGGGGCTTCCACCTCGGCCTACCAGATTGAAGGTGCCACCGACCAGGCCCAGTACGGCCGCGGCCCATCCATCTGGGAAGACTACTTCACCTCCCGTCCGTTGCTCGACAACGGTGCGGTGGCCTGCGATCACTACAATCGCATGAAAGAAGACGTGGCCATGATCAAGCGCATGGGCCACAAGGTCTATCGCTTCTCGGTCTCCTGGCCGCGCATCATCCCCAACGGCGTTGGTGAAATCAACGAGCAGGGCTTGCAGTTCTACTCGGATCTCGTCGACGAGCTTCTGGCTCAGGGCATCGAGCCCTACCTGACGCTCTATCACTGGGACCTGCCACGTGCCATGGAAGCCATCGGCGGTTGGACCAGCCGAGCTGTGGCCGAACACTTCGCCGATTTCGCCGAAGTGGTCGTGCGTCGTCTCGGCGACCGCGTCAAGAAGTGGTGCACCTTCAACGAGCCAGAAGTGATCGTCGCCGGCTACATCGGTGATGGTCTCGCCCCTGGCCTGAGCAACCCCAAGCTGCGTGTCACCGTGGCGCATACGCTCATGATTGCTCATGGTCTGGCCACCAAGCGCATCCGCTCTATCAACAGTGCACTCGATGTCGGCATCGTCGTCAATCTGGTGCCGGTCGAACCTGCCACCAAAGCCGCTACCAAAGTGGCTCGCAAGATGTGGCAGCGCAATTATGCCATCTACCTCGATGGCATTCTCAAGGGCAAGTACTCTGACACCGTGTTGGAGGAAGCCGCTGAACAGGGCGTTACTATCACTGCCGAAGACATGGCGCTGATCGCTCAGCCCATCGACTACCTCGGCATCAACTGGTACCTGCGCCTGGTGGTCAACTCTCGTGGTCGTGTGATCAAGGTGCCTGCTGCTGAAGAAACGCTGATGGGGTGGGAAATCTGCCCGGCGGCTCTGACGCGCATGCTGCTTGCCATGAACAAAGAGTACAAGCTGCCGCCCATCTACATCACCGAAAATGGTGCTGCTCTGGCCGATACCCATACGGCTACCGGCGTGCACGACAACCGTCGCATGCTCTACATCCACGAGCATCTGAGTGCTATCGAACTCGCCATCGCCGGCGGTGTCGATATGCGTGGCTACTTTGCCTGGAGCTTGATGGATAACTTGGAATGGTCGCTCGGCTTTTCCAAGACCTTTGGTATGGTCCACGTGGACCGTCAGACTCTCGTGCGCACCATCAAAGACAGCGGTCTTTGGTATCGGGCCATGATCAAGGCGAATCGCCGCTAATAGTCGAGTGAAGATTGTATCCATCGGCAAGCAGTTTTGCTGGTGCAATCAACACAATCAAGGCTTAACACCACCAACCGCTACTAGCCTTCAGAGCTAGGGCGAGTTGGTGGTGCCAACCGGAGCCCACAATGCAAATTCAACTCAATACAGATTCTTGCAAACTTGTTCTGAGTGATGGCGTCAAAGCCACGCTCAGCCAGCACAGACCCGGGGCTGTGCGCCTCGATTTTGAATTCAACGGTGCGGGGCATGCCATCGTGCGTGTACCTGTGGCCATCAAGCTGCCAGACAACTATGTCTTTCAGTTTGCTGTTGCCGGTCAGAGCCCCATCAATACGCTCGAAATCAAGCTGCTCGACAAATCTACCGACAATGTCTGGTGGGTGAATCGTCCCAACTTCGCATTCAGTGGCGCCAAGCAGGTGCTCGTCAACAAGGCCCGGCATTTCTCTTATGCCTGGGGTCCGAACAAAGAAGCAATGGCTGAAGTGTCGTTCATCGACCTCACCCTCACCGCCAGCACTGGTGGCAAGGGCACCATCTACTTCAGCGATCTCGCTTTCGAAGAGCGTCCCAGTCGGTCTCAAGAGCTGAGCGCTCCCAGTGTTTGGGCCAGCTCGACGAGAAAAGAGGCCACCAACGTTCTCGACGGCGACGACTACACGCTCTGGCAGAGCGGCCTCAGCGAGCGTCAGAGTCTGGTTTTCACTTTCCCTCAGCAGCGTGAATTCAGCGCCGTGCTGATCGATTGGGGTGACCATTATGCTCGCAACTACCAAGTGCAAATCAAAGGAGAGCGTGGCGCCTGGCAGAACATCGACACCATCATTGGTGCTAGCGGTGGTCGGCAGTACTTGCGACTTCCTGACCGCGACATCAAAGCCTTGCGCATTGTCTTGCGTAAATCGAGCGGCGGCAAAGGCTACAGTGTTCGCTCTGTGAGGTTCATGGGTCTCGACTATGCACCCAACGCCAACGAATTCTGGCGCCGCATTGCCCGCGACCATCCCGCCGGCTTCTTCCCTCGCTACTTCGATAACGAGCAGTCTTTCTGGACTGTTGTTGGCGTCAGCGGTGGGCGGCAGGAAGCAATCATCAACGAAGAAGGCCTGCTTGAGCTCGGTCGCCAGACTGCCTCAATCGAGCCCTTCATTCACGACGGCAATGAGCTTCTAACCTGGAAGCATGGCCGTCACGAACAGCGCCTAGAAGACGGCTATCTGCCGATTGCGGTGGTCAAACGCGTGCACGATAAGGTCGCTCTCGAGGTCAAGGCGTTCGCCGTCGGACCCAGAGACGACGCCACTCTCTACGCGCGCTACAAGGTCATCAACCGCACCGGCGTTAAGCAAACGGGCAAGCTGTTTCTGGCTATCCGCCAGTTCCAGGTCAACCCACCATGGCAGTTCCTCAACACCCCTGGTGGTCACACGCCTATCCACACTTTCTCCCATGCCGGTGACACTGTGTATGTAGGCGACAGCCTCAAGGTGCGCACGCTCAGTAGGGCCGATGCCTTTGGTGCCACCACCCTTGCTACCGGAGACATTGTCGAACACCTCAACTACGGGCTCTTGCCTGAGTACGGTGGTCTGGCAGATACGCGTGGATTCGGCTCTGCCGCTCTGATGTACGCCTACGAGCTGGATGCACATTCCGAAGTGACGTTCGACATTTCGGTGCCTTACTCGCGCTACTCGACTTTGCAAGAAGTCGATGATGCATTGTCTGCGGCCAAGCGTGAATGGCATGGCAAGCTCGACAACGTCGGGGTCAGCATTCCGGCAGCGCCAGAGCTGAACGACACGATCAAGAGTCAGCTCGCCTACATTCTCGTCAATCGAGATGGACCGGCCATCCAGCCTGGGTCACGCTGCTACCGCCGCACCTGGATTCGCGACGGTTCGCTCACCTCAGCAGCCTTGCTGCAGCATGGATTCGTCTCTGAAGTGCGCGAGTTCATCGACTGGTTTGCGCCTTATCAGTACCCCAGCGGCAAAGTGCCTTGCTGTGTGGATAAGCGCGGCTCGGACCCCACACCCGAGCACGATAGCCACGGTGAGTTCATCTATCTGGTCATGGAATACTATCGCTACACCGGCGACAAGGCGTTCTTGGCTGATATTTTTCCGCGCATTCTCAAGGCTGTGGAATACATCGAGGTGTTGCGTCAGCAGAATTTGAGCGCGCTCAAGTCTCGGTCTCTGATTGCCGGTGCTTCTGGCGATGCCGAGAGTAACTTGCACCTTCACGGTATTCTGCCCCCGTCGATCAGCCACGAAGGCTATTCGGCGCATCCGGCCCACTCAAACTGGGATAACCTCTTCGCTATGAAAGGGCTGGATGATGCAGTGTCGGCCGCGCTCGTGCTCGCAGAGGCTGACCAGGCAGAAAAGCTTGGCACCATCCGCGATGGCTTCCGCCGTGACTTGCTTGCTTCGGTGAAGAACTCGATGCGCGTACATGGCATCGATTACATTCCTGGGGCAGCCGATCTCGGTGATTTGGACCCG
>Ga0172379_10007648_pt1 | contig 13939 bp, 11 predicted proteins | sample GrowelOW334metaG_FD_119756 | JGI IMG/M metagenome (GOLD analysis project Ga0172379, IMG submission 119756) | Groundwater microbial communities from an aquifer near a municipal landfill in Southern Ontario, Canada - Groundwater well OW334 metaG | ecosystem: Environmental > Aquatic > Deep... | reverse complement strand
CTCTCGGTCGGCCGGGTCTGCGCCTTCGTCGGCGCGATCAGCGCGATGCTCTACAACACCGGCATCGGCATGCCGGCGACCATCGTGATCAGCATCATTATCGGTCTGGGTGTCGGCGTGTTTCAGGGCTTCTGGATCGCCTTTCTCAAGATCCCCGCTTTCATCGTCACCCTGGCGGGCATGCTTCTTTTCAGGGGCCTCACCTACATCATTACCAACGTTTCCCCAATTTCGCTGAAAGACGACAGTTTCAAGCAGATCGCTTCCGGTATGGTCGACATCCCCAGCCTGGAGATCAACGGCGTCCACTACACCGCCATCCTGATCGGTGCCGCGATTACAATCATTTTCATCATCGCCGAGATCCTTTCGCGGCGTAACAAAATAAACCACGAATTCGAGGTAAGTTCCCCCGGCGTCTTCGTTTTCAAGCTCGTTGTCATCGGTTCCCTGATCATGGCTTTGAGCCAGCGCTTCGCGACCTACGCGGGACTTCCCGCCGTCGCCATCGTCCTCGGCGTCACCATTCTGGTGTTCACTTTCATACTCCAGAATACAGTCATCGGTCGCTATATCTACGCCGTCGGCGGCAACGCGCGGTCCGCCAAACTATCGGGCATCAACTCCGAGCTGGTCGTGTTCTTCGTCCATGTCCTTATGGGCGGCCTCGCCGGTCTCGCCGGCGTCGTCTTTACCGGCTACATGAACTCAGCTCTCCCTCAGGCGGGAGAGAATTTCGAGCTGGACGCGATAGCGGCCTGCTTCATCGGTGGCGCATCAACTTCGGGAGGCATCGGCACCGTCATCGGCGCGATCGTCGGAGGCCTGGTCATGGCCGCCATCAACAACGGCATGTCCCTCATGAACATCAGCGCCCACTGGCAGTACGTCGTGAAGGCGTCCGTCCTGCTTCTGGCCGTGTTCTACGACATCTACACCCGACGCAAGTCCGGTTTGGGTTGATCGGGGAAACATTGCGCTTATCACGGGGGGGCCCCCCCGTGATAAGCGCTGTTTCATTTAAAAAGATCGATTCCGGTCCGGACCAGCTCGACGGGTATCCCTACCGCGGCCGCTATCTCCGTATCCCGCATTCCCGTCTTCTTTTGGCTCATAATGCCGCGATCATAGCACTTTTTTCGGCACACGTTCGCTTTTCGGCCACGGTGGAAGATTCCAACCGTCCCGCTTTCCGAGGGCTCCCGTCCCGATCACCAGCACCGCCCCGATGACGATGACCGCGGGGCTTACCGGCAGGTCGAGCGCGAGGGACAGGGCGAAGCCGCCCAGGTTCATCACCAGGCCGAAGGCGGCGCCCCAGAGCAGCGTGCCGCCGAGGCTGCGCTTCATGTTGCGCGCGGCGAGCGCGGGGAGGATGGTGGATGCGTCCACCATGAGGGCTCCGGTGAGCCGCATCGCCAAGCCGATTCCCAAACATACGGCCAAAATGATGCCGTAGTAGATCGCTCGGGCGGGAAGCCCCGAAGCCCGCGCGAGTTCCCTGTCGTAGAGTACGGCGCGGATTTCCTTAAAAAAGACGGCGACGGCGATAATCAGAATGGCGGCGGCAATTATGGTAAGGATGGCCTCCGTTTCGGTGAGCGCCAGCACGTTGCCCCAGAACAGGTTGAACGCCTCTATCGCGTGGATGTCGGCTTTGTAAAAAATGATGAAGGCCAGGCCGAGCGACAGCGTCATCACTAGGCCGAGGGGGCCGCCGGCCGAAACGCTCGATTGTTCGCTCGCGCGCGCGATGAGGAATCCCGAGGCTACGGCGCCTGTTACGGCCGCGAGCATGGGGTCGACGCCGACCATGAGACCGACGGCCGCTCCCAGGAGCGATACGTGCATGACGGCGAAACGGGCGGGTATCAGTTCCAGGCAGAGGATGAAGGTTCCGAGCGCCGGAAACGCAAGCCCTGAAGCGGTTAGCGCGGCCAGCGCGCGGACGAAGGCGGGGACGGCGAGTATGTCGTTCATTCGATTTCCAATTCCTCGCGCGTTGCCTCTTTGACTCCGCCGTCGGCAAAGGCGAGATACCGGCCGCAAAGCGCCAAGGCTTCCGGATCGTGGGAGACGACGGCCATCGCGACACGGCCCCCGGAGGCGAGTTTTTCAAGCAGGATAATGACGGATCGGCGGCTTTCGCGGTCTAAATGCGTCGTCGGTTCGTCCAAGAGCAGCAGTCGGGGCTTAGCCGCGAGCGCGCGGGCGATATTCGCCCGCTGCAGTTGTCCGCCGGACAGTTCCTGGGTCGGCCGTTTGGACAGGTCGGCGATACCCGCGGTTTCCATCGCTTCTTCCACTGCGGCCCGATCTCCGGCGGTGAGCGGCCTGAATAAACCGGCTTTCGCGCAGCGCCCGAGGGACACCAGTTCCCGAACCGTCATTCTGAGCGTTCCGGGTGCCCGTTGCTGCGGCGCCCAGCCAACCATGCGGAGCGCGTCGCGAAAAAGCCGCGAACTTTCGCATTCCCCGAACACGCGTACGACGCCCGCTTTCGGCGTCACCAAACCCAGGCAGGCTTTGAAAAAAGTCGACTTGCCGGACCCGTTGGGCCCGGCAAGCCCTATGACCCCGGCGTCCGCGCCGAAGCGCAAATTGACGCCGGAGACCACGGTACGCGAGCCGTACGCTAGCGTCAGGTCCACCGCTTCTATCGCCGGAACGGCAAACATGATCGCCGCGTGTTTGTTTTTCACGCTAACGCTTGCCCGCCGACGTGAATTGGCGTTCGTTGTACGCGAAGACGTCTTCTATCGATTTTGTGCCGCCCTTGCCGGGGAAATTGATGAGTTCGACGAGCGGCGCCTTTAGGCTTTCGGCCACGGGCTTGCCCGATGGGTTGTGGTAGTTGTCGATCACCACGGCGGGTTTCAGTTTGACCAGCGCCAAAACGACCGCGGGGGAGGGTTCTCCGGGGCCGAAAGTGCCGACCACCTCGAATCCGAGCCATTCAACGTAGGTTTTGAGGAACTTGTGGACGACGGCTCGTTTGTCCGGGTAGGCCGCCTGCACTCGGGAACGCATCGCCGAAACGTACGAATCAAAGCTGACGGCCCATTGTTCGTACGTGGGAACGGTGCCGAGTTTTTCCGCCACCTTCTTGGCTTCAGCCTTGAAAGCCATGGGGATATTGTCCGTGAAGAGTTTGAGTTCGGCGGTTCCCGTTCCCCCCGAGGTCTCCACCAATCGCTTAGCGAATTTTTCGTAACCGCCGTACACGACGAGCGCGGCGCCTTTGACGGCTTCAAGGTCGGAGGGCTTGATCTCATACTCCGGCGGGTGCTTGAGTTCGAGCGGGGCGATGACGACGACGTTTTCGGCGCCGGCCGCGCGGGCGATGGCGGCGGTCCAGGATGTGGACGCGACGACTTTCCGCGCTTGGGCGACCGCGGGCGCGGCAATAAAGAGAATGGAAAGAACCGAAGTGAGAAGGGCGAATTGTAGGCGTTTCATGGATTTCTCAACTACTGAGGAAAAGCTGCGCGGCCTTCGGACCGACGCGGGCTCCGATCACCCGCTTCCGAGAAACGAAACCAACCAACGGTAGTTCCGCGCCCCGAGGAAAAAAATCCGAAAATCGATGAATAAGTGGAAGCGTCCCGCTTCCCGCGTCCAGCTTCTTGCCGGGCGACGGCATATTAAACGTAATCAGACCCTAGGCGCAAGCGGGAGGCCGCCTCTTCCGCGGCCGGAAATGTCAGTCATTTTTCACCGGTTGATTTAAAATCAGTTGAATTTGCGATGAGATATAGGTCAGGCTAAATGGCCTGTCTTTGTTTTCCAGCCGCCAAAAGAGTGTTTCGGCGGCTTTTCGGCCAAGTTCTTCCTTGTCGACGTAAACCGTGGAGAATCGGGGGACGAGAATCGTCGCTTCCGGGGCGGCGTCGAAGCCGGTGATCAGGATGTCCTGGGGGACTTTTACCCCGAGTTCCCGCAGCGCGGCGTATAAATTGAGCGCGATGGAATCATCTCCGCAAATAAACGCTGTCGGGAATCTCGGGAGGCTTGGAAGCAAAGTCACGAACCACTGCCGGGACCAAGGTTCCACGAAGCTTGCGCAACTTTCCGTCGCGGCGTATTGGCTTTTGGTGATGGATAATTCTTCGGCCAAAGGTATGCCGTTGTCGGATAAAGCGGCTCGGAAGCCGTTCCAACGCTCCCTTATGCTTGCCCTTAAACCGATGTCCCCCACAAAACCCAATTCCGAATGACCGCCGTCAACCACCGACTGCGTTAGCGAATAGGCGGGATGATAATTTTCCGGCATGATGACGTCGTAGGGATAACTTCCGGGGCCGCTTTTCGCCCAGGTGTCGATGGAAATGACGGTCAGACCCGCGCCGATGAGACTTTGTATATACTTTTCGTTGAATATGCCGATCAGAATCACGCCCGCCACGCTGTCCGGCGTGATTTCCCGGGGGAGTATGTTCGCGACGATGTCATGGGTGGTGAGCATTTTTAACTGCAGGATCGCATTCTTCTGTCTGATTATCGATTCAATTCCACAGAGAACCATCGTCCAATACTGCTCGTTCGGGGAACGGGTCGATAGAACAGCGACTACGACGTTTTTCGTTTTTTCATCGCCGGTGTCGAATACGAAGGTTTTGTAATTCAGTTCCTTCGCAAGCTCGAAAACCCTGCGGCGCGTCTCGGGCGTGACGGAAGGGCTTCCGTTGAGGGCCTTTGAGATCGTATTCCGTGAGAGTCCAAGTACCTTGGATAGTTTTTCCAAAGTGATTTTGTCACTCATTTCTATTTCACTCTAGCATTTGCCTATCCAATGGTCAATCAAGTTATGGAAGATAATGGTGAAAAGATGATGAAAAATGGTGATAATGTAAACTTTGTTAGATGTAATTATCAACATTTTGCTTGACATAACGTATCCGCATCCTATAATAAAGTCACATCGCACTTCTGTTTCGGAGCGGACAATGACCGGAATCCTTTTTTTCGACGATCAGCGATTGAACCTTCGGTCCAACATGGAAAGGAAGATCGGCTTACCCGAATTGCTTCCTGAATCCGTCTACAGGGATCCTAACGCGAATACCGCCTGGGGGTATCCCGGCATCTTCCGTGACCCTGAAACCGGTATTTTTCGCTTGCTGTATCAGGGTTGGCTTCACGACGGCACCCGTGTGGCGCTTTTGGCCGAAAGCGACGACGGTATCATATTCAAGCCGCGGGATACGACGAAGGATATCGATATACCCGACCGCGTCGTGTCCAATCAGGTTCTGCCCTTGCTGCGGTTTACCGAATGGCCCGCATGCTTCGTGGATCTTCAAGCCCCAGCCGCGGAACGGATCAAGGGTTTCGTCGTCCATCACACGTCGACCTTTTGCCTTGAAACCAGGCTCATGTGCTCGCCGGATGGCTTGCGGTGGACGGAGAAAGTAGGGTGCGGCTGGCAGGAAAGCGGTCCGGACCCGGGAGTCTCCGCGTTTTGGAATCATCTGCTCAATACGTACATCCTGACGACCAGGCCGGAACTGACCGACAGGCGCATCTCGCTTGTTGAGACGAAAGACTGGGAGCACTACACTCAGCCGGAATTGTCGCTGCAAGCCGACGCGCTGGATACACCCCTGTGCGAATTGTACGGGATGCCCGTTCTTCCATACGAGGAATACTTCGTCGGCTTCCTCTGGCTCTACCATGTCGACCCCTCTGTAGAAGACCATTCGCCGCACAAATACTACGACGGCCACGTCGATTGCCAGCTGGCCTACAGCCTCAACGGCAGGCATTTTCAACGGACTCTTCGCGAACCGATTTTCCCGAACGGGGAACCGGATTCGTTGACTCACGGCTGCGTGTATCCGTCCAGTTTCCGCGTAGCGGATGATCGATCGATCTATATCTACTCGTCAGCCTGCACGCGCGAACACGGCTACAACGAGTACGGAACCGGATCGATGCTGGTCCACAAACTCAGGCCGGACGGCTTCGTGTTCCTTGAAAGCACCGGGGGAAAGGGTGTCGTCGGGACGCGCGCGCTTCTGTGGGGTAAAGGCGAAATCTCGGTCAACGTGCAGAGTCAACGGGGAGAGGCGCGGGTCCGCGTCACCGACCAGCATGGGAAAACGATCGACGGCTTCTCGTTCGACGATTGCCTTCCTTTCTGCGGCGATTCAACCGACTGGACGCCGCGATGGACAAGCGGTCGGTGCGTCTCATCGCTTGAGAACCAAACGATCCGCGTGGAGGTCATGGTCAAAAGCGGCCGCCTCTATTCCATCCGGGGTGATTTCATTCCGCTCGTGGGCGCCGAATGCGAACGCTTCAACCAGGAAGGAGTCACGCCCCGTAGAAGACATGGCTTTTAGTTTTTTGGGATCAATAGGCAGCGAATAGATTGCCACACTGCCTATCAAAGTAGGAAGGAGGAAAGTATGGAGAAACGGAAATTAGTCGTAGCCGCGATACTGTTCGCGGCAATTCTTTCGGCGGCTTACGCGGGCGGAAGAGAGGAAAAAAGCGTTTCAATTCCGGCCGGCGCCCAGTTGGTGACAGCCGACCGTATCGGCAACCCCGATGCGCCGATAACCTTGCGGTACAGCGTCGGCCTCAGCTATTCGCATCAAGCGAGTATTCCCGCCCGCGTGGAATACCTCACGAAGGCTTCCACCGAATGGGCGAAGGCGCACCCGAACGTCAAACTGATCCTTGAAATTCAAAGCGGTTCACTGGACCAAGTGTTGCAAAAGATGATGCAGCAGATCTCCAGCAACACGGCTCCCGATTTCGCCATGATCGACGGGATGTACGTTCCGCTCTTCTATAAACACCTCTCGCCGATCGATGCGTATGTCAACAAGGACGAGGTTGCCGATTATTTCGATTGGACCCGAGATACGATGATCGACAAGCAGGATGGAAAGCTGAAATCCCTGTGGTTCACCACCGGCGGCGCCGGACTTTGGTACCGCAAGGATTTGATTTCCACTCCGCCGAAAACCTGGGATGAATGGATCGCCGCCGGTAACCAGCTGAAGGCTCAAGGCTACAAGGACGGAATGATCGCCTGGGGCGCTATGAACGAGCAGATTGTATACGGTAACGTGCTTCCGATGTTCTACGGCCTGGGTGGCAACCTTGTGGACGCGACGGGAAAGCCGATCTTCGGCGTCGGCTCCGATCGCGACAAGATGATCGAGGTCTTCAATTTCTGGTTGCGCGCCGTCAAGGAAGGGCTTGTATCGCAGCGGATCATCGACATCAAGGCGGACGGCGACATGGCCGCCGACGCGTCAAAGCCTAATCAGGTCGCGATGATCCTGGCGAACAACCTATTCATCAGCCAGTTGAAGAGTGTCATCGGCAAGGACGCGGGTAATTGGGCTTTCACCTTCATTCCGCAGAAGACCGCCGAGGCCAAGGGCCAGGTCGCGGGCGGCTGGAACTGGGGCTTCTTCACCAAGGACCCGGCCAGGCTCAAGGCCGCGGTCGACTTCGTGCAAACGGTGTATACGAGCAAGGAAGGCATGGCGGGCTGGTGCTACGCCGGGGGCTATACCCCTACTCGCAAAAGCGTGCTTTCGACGCCGCAATTCGCGACGGACGAGTATCAGAAGTCTTTCGCCAAGGTGGTGGAAGTCGCCAGGACCCGTCCCGGCGTGAAGTCGTATAACGTCATGACCGTCAACCTGCAGAGCGCGTGGCAGGCGGTTATCCTTGGCAAGCAGACGCCTTCACAGGCGGTGGAAGACGCCTACAAGCGCACAATGGACCAGATTTCCGATTAAGGTAATGAGGAAGGAAAAGGATGACGCAAACGAAGAGCTATGGACGTCCACTACTTTGGATGTCGCCGATGATACTTATGCTCATCCTTTTCTACCTCTATCCGCTGCTTGACGTCGTTCGTCTCAGCTTTACGAACGCGTCGACGCTGACCCCGGAATTCAGGTATACGCTTAATTCGTACATCAAAACCTTCAAGGATTCGAATTTTCTTAATACAGTGTACGTATCGGTGATCTTCGTCTTCATGAACATCGTCGTGCAGATACCGCTGGGCCTGATGATCGCCGTCGCCCTCAACGCCGGAATTCACCGGAAGCTGCGCGGTACCATATTCGTCCGAACGGTCGTACTCGCCGCCTGGATGGCGCCCGGCGTTCTGGTCGGCATCGTATGGCAGATGCTCCTTTCCAGCTCGCAGTTCGGCATCGTGAATTATTTCCTGGAAACCATCGGCATCGGCCGCATCGAATTTCTGGTGCAGCCGGACTACGCGCTCATCTCGATCATCGTCGCGAACATCTGGCGCGGGACCGCTTTCACGATGATCCTCCAATACGCGGGCCTACAGCGAATTCCGCTGGGCTTGTACGAGGCCGCGGATATAGACGGCGCGTCCGCATTCCAGAAATTTTACTACATCACCATTCCGCAGCTGGTTCCCATCCTGTTTATCAATTTTGTTCTGATAACCATATACACGTTCAACACGTTCGATATGGTCATCGTCCTGACAGGCGGCGGCCCCGCCAGGGCAACGCAGGTTCTCACGCTCAGCGCGTACGAGCAAGTGTTCAGTTTCTTCAGTTTGGGTCGCGGATCGGCCATCGCCGTTATCCTGTTGGCGTTCAATCTGGTGATGGCGGTCGCGTACTACAAGCTTGTGTTGTCGCAGGATGATCGAAAATGAAGAAAATCAACCCGGCTGATGTGCTCATCTACGTGTTTTTCGCCCTCATCGTGATCATGTTCATCGGGCCGATCATTTGGATGATATCCCTATCGCTGAAGACCAAGGAAGAGATTTTTACTTATCCGCCGCGGTTCCTTCCGAAGGTGTTCGCGCTGACCAATTATATCCAGGTTTTGCTTTCCAGCAGGATTCCGCTGTACCTGTGGAACTCGGTAAAGATCACCGTCATCTCCGTCCTCGGAAATCTTCTGGTAGTCATCCCCGCGGTTTTCGCGTTTTCCCGCATGCGCTTCAAATTCAGGGACCAGTGGCTGTTCATCATCCTCATGTTCCAGATGATTTCTCCGCTGATCACGGCCATTCCGCTCTATCGGTATTTCGTCACGCTCGGGCTTCTCAATTCCCACACCGGCCTCATCGTGATTTACATCACGACCCAAATACCCTTTTCCGTATGGCTCCTGAAAGGCTTTTTCGACTCAATCCCTAAGGAATTGGATGAGTCCGCGTTCATCGATGGGTGCAAACCCTACCAAATCCTATTCAGCGTGATACTGCCTTTGGCGGTTCCCGGCATCGCGGCGGCGCTCGTGTTCAACATCGTCAACTGTTGGGGGCAATTCATCGTCCCGTTCATTTTCATCAATCACACGGAAAAGTTTCCGATAGCCGTCGGAATCCTGCAATATCTACAGAGCCAGACCGAAGGCGAGGTCACCACGCAGCTGCTCGCCGCCGCGAGCGTCATCGCCCTGCTGCCGGCCATGTTGATCATTATCATTCTGCAAAAATTCATCGTGGAAGTTCTGGTCGCCGGAGCCGTCAAGGAGTGACGTAATCAGACCCTAGGCGCAAGCGGGAGGCCGCCTCTTCCGCGGCAGCCGCTACAAGCTTTCCAACCGGCGCTGAATCGACCCCGGCAAGAGTGAAATGGCTCTGCGCCACCGGCACCAGTATTCGCGCGCCGCGGGCGGCAAGTATCGTTTCGGCCACCGCGGTCGTGATTTCTCCCATCATGCCGTTGGGGATGACGATGCCGATGGGCCCGACAATGACGTCGCCCAGTCCTATCGAAACGCGAATGGCGTTTTCGCCGCTCGCGCCGCGATCCGCCCCCGCCTTGAGCATGCGCTCCGTCGCCGCGGAGGTCGTCCCCAGCGCGATCAATTCGGCTTTGTCGCCGACCAGCTCGCGTAGGCGCGCGACAAGCTGCGCCCCGATCCCGCCCCCCATGCCGTCGACGATGACGATTACCTTCTTCATGTGAATACCCTACCCATCATGTTCGATACGGTCAAGGCGATAGCTTTTCACTGAAGTCAGGGCTGCCGACGTTAAAAACGCGCGCTCACTGGTCCTCAGCCCTTCGGGCTTGCGGGAAACGTTCGCGCGCGTTTTTAACTGGCGCGCCCTGCATTCACGGTGAATGCTGACGCATACTCATAGTTGCAGGCAGGGTGATGCGCAATTCCTGGATAGTGTGATGCGGGTTTGCTTACAGTACCGGGATGACTTAACCTATAGCTATGAGTGAGCGATATATCATCTGCGTGGACGATGAGGCGATCATAACCGAGAGCTTGAAGCGAGAATTGCGGACGGGTTTTCCGTCTATGCGCGTGGAGTCGGCATATTCGGGTGAGGACGCGCTCGCTCTTCTTGCGGAAATCGCCGCCGATTCGGGGGAACCCGCGGTTCTGGTGACGGACGAACGTATGCCCGGAATGCCCGGTCATGTGCTTTTGCGCGAAGCTCGTCGCCAATTTCCCCGTCTCTACGGAATTCTTCTCACCGGCTATTCGGACGTGGAGGCCATCGCGGAAGCCGTCAATGAGGCGGGGCTCTACAGATACATCCACAAACCCTGGGAACGTAGGGATTTGGCGATGGCCGTCGGCCGCGCCGCCGAACTCTACGACCGCGAAACCGAACTTGACTCCTTGCGTCATCGTATAGATCAGCTCAACATGGCCATGGTCGCCGCGCTTGAGAATACCGCTCACGAAGATGATCCGGGGACCTATACCCATGTGCAGCGGGTTGCCTGTTACGCCGCGCTTATCGGCAAAAAATTAGGTCTCCCCGTCTCTGAAGTGCGGAAGTTGTACCTCTACGCGCCGCTTCACGATATCGGCAAATCAGGTATCCCCCACGATATTCTCGCCAAGCCGGGAAAGCTTTCCGTCGAGGAATTCGCGGTCGTCAAGAAGCACGTATCGATAGGAGCCAACCTGCTCAAGTCAGTCGATATCGACCCTATCGCGCGCGACCTCATCCTGTATCATCATGAAAACTGGGATGGTAAAGGCTATCTGGCGGAACTTTCGGGCGCCGACATTCCCCTCGTCGCCCGCATCACCGCGCTCGCGGATGTTCTGGACGCCATGCTCTGCGTTCGTCCGTACAAGGCTCCGCTACCCTTTGATATCGTCGCCGCGGAAATCGCGGCGAATTCGGGCAGGAAGTTCGATCCGGCCGTCGTAGATGCCTTTATGTCGGACTTGCCGTTATTCCGCCGCGTTGCCGAAGGGGAGATGAATACGATCTGCGCGGAGTTCCGGCTGGAAGGGTAGGGTGCGTCGGCGATTCGATGAATACGTCTTTACGGTTCAATCACCTTCAGGTCCGCTCGCGGTAGCTCCGTTCCCGGCAATTCCTCCACTTTCGCCAGCTTGCCGCGGATGGTTTTGGTTTTGCGGCTCGCGTCGTCGATGGTGTCGGTCGCTTCCTGAAGCTTTTTCCGCGTCTTGTCCAAGAGGTCCCCGAACTTGCCGAACTCGGCTTTCACCAGGCCGAGGGTTTTCCATACCTCGCTCGTGCGTTTTTCTACGGCGAGCGTGCGGAAGCCCATCTGCAGACTGTTGAGCATAGCCGCGAAAGTGGTAGGACCAGCCGCCACGACGCGGTATTCGCGCTGAAGCGTTTCGGAGAGGCCCGCGCGGCCTACGCATTCGGCAAAGAGTCCTTCCGAGGGCAAAAACATGACCGCGAAGTCCGTTGTCTCAGGCGGCGAGATGTATTTGTCGCGGATATCTTTTGCCGATTGGCGGAAGCGGCGGTCCAAGGCTTTTGACGCTTCCTCGGCGGCTATCGGATCGCCGCGTTCCCGGGCATCCTGCAGCCGTTCGTAATCTTCCTTGGGAAACTTCGCGTCCACCGGAAGGCGTACCGGCGCGGAACCGTCCTCTTCTCGGCCGGGAAGTTTGATCGCCAACTCCACCCGGTCCGCGCTACCGCTTTTCGTCGCGACGTTGAGTTCGTACTGCGCGGGCGTCAGGAGGTCTTCAACGATGGCCATAAGCTGTACTTCTCCCCACGTGCCGCGGTTCTTCACGTTGACGAGTACCCGTTTCAGGTCCCCGACCCCCGCGGCCAGGTTTCGCATTTCACCCAATCCCGCCTGCACCAGCTCCAGGCGTTCTCCTACGAGCTTAAACGATTCCCCGAGCCGCCGTTCCAAGGTTTCGTGGAGTTTTTCGTCCACGGTTTTTCGCATCGATTCAAGTTTGACGGCATTGTCCGCCTGGATCTCGCGCAGTTTGCGGTCCACGGTCTCGCGGAGCGCCTCAATCTTGACGTCGTTGCCCTGGCCGAAGCGCGCAAGCTCTTCGCGCAATCCGGCGATCTGCGACGCCAGCACTTCGGTTGCCCGTTTCTGCGAAAGCGCCGCCTCTTCCCGGTTCCGCGCGAACTCCTCCCGAAGCGATCGTTCCACCCGCTCCTGACTTTCGGCGACGGCAAGCAGCCTGTCCGCGGCAGCGGGCGCGCGAGGTCTGAACAAAGCGATCAGCAAGATGACGAGTAATAGAAAGGCGCACACGACAACGGCAACGAAAAATGTTTCCATGGCGCGAGTATACTACATGCATTAGTATGTAGGCATGAGTGCTTCCACCCGTCCTTTCGCGATCCGCCCCGCATCGGTTTTCCTTACCGTTTGCCTGCTGTTCGCCGTCTTTTCTCCTATCGGTGCCGCGCCCGTCGTAAGCTCTCCCGGCAGCGGCAAAGCCTTCATTGTTCCTATAAAAGGCGATATTGAGCCCTCTCTGGCAGCCTTTGTCCGCCGCGAGTCAAGCGACGCAGTCAGACAGGGCGCCGCGTTTCTTATCTACGAAATCGATACGTTCGGCGGTCGTGTAGATACGGCGCTGCAAATCTCTTCGTTCATCGGCTCCCTTAAGGGGGTGAAAACCGTCGCGTGGGTTCGCGGCGGCCCCGCGTCGATGGGTGTCAGCTGGTCGGCCGGCGCGCTCATCGCGATGTCGTGTTCATCGATCTATATGGCAAGCGGTACCTCAATAGGAGCGGCCGCTCCGGTCACCTTCGGGCCGGACGGCAAAAGTCAGGGCGCGGGTGAAAAAACGACGAGCGCCGTTCGCTCCCAAATGGCGGCGATCGCCGAGAAAAACGGCCATCCGCCCGCGCTCGCTCTGGCGATGGTAGATGCGGATGTGGAGCTTTGGGAGATCGAGCTTGACGGGAAAATCCGCGCCGCGACCGCGGCGGATATCGATCGCCTTGAAAAGGAACATCCCGGCGCGGTGAAAAAGGGGTCGGTCCTGTCGGCCAAAGGAAAACTCCTTTCGCTGACTTCAAGTGAAGCAGAACGCTATGGCCTTTCGGTCGGCACCGCGAACGACCTCCCCGCGCTGCTTTCTCTGCTCGGCGTTTCCGGCGAGGCGCGGGAAGCGGGGCCTTCCGCCGCGGACCAGATCGTATCATTCCTCACGTCGGGGCCGGTTCAGACCATCCTTATCCTGCTGGGCATTGTCGCTCTCTTTTTGGAAATCAATACGCCCGGTTTCGGTATTCCCGGCATCATCGCGCTGGTCTCATTCCTTGGCGTTTTCGGCACCAACGCGCTGCTCGGTTCGGTCGATTCACTTGAATTGATCCTCTTTCTCTTGGGACTCGGGCTGCTCGCCGTGGAAATTTTCGTTTTGCCGGGCTTCGGCATAGCGGGAGTTTCGGGGCTGCTGCTCATCGGCGCTTCGCTCGTGTTTTCTATGCAGGATTTCGTGGTGCCGGATCAGAGCTGGAAGTGGGATCTGCTTGGGAGGAACCTAGTGGTAGTCGCGTTGGGTTTGGGTGCCGCGATCGCGGGAATCGCAATTCTCGCTCTATTCGGGCCGAAGCTGCATATCTTCGACCGCCTCACTTTGAAAACGGCCATCCGCGGCACGGCCGGAGGCCCGGATATACCGGACTCCATCGCGGGAGACCCGGAAAGCGCGGCGGCCTTACTCGCCGACGTGTCCGGGGACG
>Ga0172379_10007647_pt1 | contig 13940 bp, 16 predicted proteins | sample GrowelOW334metaG_FD_119756 | JGI IMG/M metagenome (GOLD analysis project Ga0172379, IMG submission 119756) | Groundwater microbial communities from an aquifer near a municipal landfill in Southern Ontario, Canada - Groundwater well OW334 metaG | ecosystem: Environmental > Aquatic > Deep... | reverse complement strand
GTCTGAGGCAAAACCACGAACGTACGACCAAGCTGTAAGGATCAAAAAGAAAATAATTTCTTCAAACAAAAATATGGCGAATTTTGATTTTAAGGTCTGTTTAAAATAAGCTAAATTGCCAGCTCGGGAAAGATAAAATAAATCGGCAAAAAAAATCGATAAAAGAATTAAAAATAAAGTAGTGTTGGTATATGGCAGTAAATGGAATACACCCAATATAAAGGCAATATAGGTAACCAATATTGAAGTAATAATTCTTCCAAAAATGTAGCCTTTGTCGTAGAAGCTTTTAAATAAAAGTGTGGTTAGAGGTAAGGAAATGAGACCCAGGACAAAGAAGGTAAGCCACCAGGTAAATATGTAAGAAAAATCGGACAACATATAAAGATAATTTTTAATTTACAATTTTTAATGAATTAGGAAGACAAAGTTAAAAATGAGACGAGTTAAGTTTATCAAAAATTCTGGAAAAATTAGATTGTGGACAAAAAACCAAATAACAAATCCAATGACGACACCGCCGATCATATCGATGGGATAATGAAAGCCGACCAGAACCCGGAAAAACAGAAGTGGAACGGTAATGATTAGAAAAATAATCGGACTAAAAACATAATTCTGAAGTAAGAAAAGGAAAAAATAAGTAGCTTTAATAGTGTGACCGGAAGGGAACGATCCGGTTTGATACCATTTTTGAACTAGACCCGGGGGAACAGTGTCGTGTCTGATGGTCATAGGACGTTTCCAGAGACATTTATTTTTGCCAATTTTTTCAATTATTTCAGCGGCAATAGTGGCAATTAACAGCTGCCAAAAAAGATTGGTTTGGTTTTTGATTAATAAATAGGAAATTAAAAAGAGAAAAATCCAAATTAGATAATTTAAAAAGACGGTAAGAGATTGGGACAACTTGGTAGTTTTCAATAGATTTAAATAATCAGTCTTAGGCTGCCAAAAAAGCAAAGATTTTTGGATCATTTAGACAAGATTATACAGGTTGAAGGTATAATCTGATATGAAAAGAATTTTGATTTCTTTAACTTATTATTATCCAAACATTTCCGGAGTAACTATTTACGCTAAATTATTAGCCGAAGAATTGGCTAAAAGGAAAAAAGAAGTAACGATATTAACTTCGGCCTATGATAAAAAATTAATGTTTGAGGAAGAGGTTGACGGGGTAAAAATTAAAAGATCCGGGGTTGTGTTTCACTTGGGAAAAGGTGTAATAATGCCGATGTTTTGGCTTGACAGTTTGTTGGCAGTAAAGAATACAGATGTGGTTAATTGCCATCTGCCGCAAATTGAATCAGTTTGGTTGGCGTTGTGGGCAAGGGTTTTCAGAAAAAAGTTAATTGTCACACATCACTGTGAATTCGGTTTTGATGGGCCGCTAAGTAATAAGTTTATAGCCGTCATAAGTTATCCATTTCATTTAATTACCTATTTGTTGGCTGATAAAATAATTGCTTATACTCAGGATTATGCCAACCACTCAATGTTTTTAAAATTGTTTAAAAATAAATTAAAAATAATATTGCCGCCAATAAGAATCAATTCCACCCCCCAGTCCTCTTTTGACAAGGAGGGGAAATTTAAAAATAGTAAGATTGTAGGGTTTGTAGGAAGAATAGCCTGGGAGAAGGGATTGGACGTATTAGTTGAGGCAATGAAACAGGTAAAAGCAAAATTGGTATTAGTTGGCCCGTACGACAAGGTCGTAGGAGATAAAACTTATGAAAAATTAAAAGATAAAGTAAGCTTCTACGGGCCGATGGCACATGAAGATTTGGGAGAGTTTTATAAAAAGTGTAATTGTTTAGTGCTGCCAAGTACTTCTAATTTGGAAACATTTGGAATAGTTCAGGCGGAGGCAATGATATATGGTTGCCCGGTGGTTGCGAGTAATCTACCTGGTGTTCGAGCACCGGTTAAATTGACCGGAATGGGGTTGATTGCCAAAGTTGGTGATAGTCAGGATCTGGCTTTAAAAATTAACCGGGTTCTAAAAACAAAATACCCGGATAGTTTGATAATGAAAGCTAAGGAATTATTTTCTTTTGATGTTTTTGTAAAACGGTATCTGTCTATTTTTTCTTAAAAATTAGTACTTGGGGGTGGTCGTAGACCGTAAAACTTTCTTCGGCCAGATCGTCGCGAAAATAAATTCCTTTATAGTTACAATTTTTATCAATTTCAAACCAGGTATTATTTTTTTGTTTATACGGATAATTAGACGGACCCAGGTAATAGCAGGCAGATAAAAAAGAAAGATTAAAACCCGGATAAGAGACGAAGCGATTTAACCGGGAAAAATTCAAGTTCTCATCAAAAAGGTTATTATAAAAAATTGATGTCTGGGGATATTTTTGAGGCACCCGAGGGATGGATGCCCAAAGACGGTTGGATGTTAAAAATAAATAATCGGCTTGATTTATTTGCTGGTTGATCACTTGCCATTTTGACGGAGTGTCAGGATCATACAAAGAAAGCATGGCACCACGATACTGGTTTGGATTGTGGCCGATTAAAGATAGAGGTAAGGGATCGTCCCAATATTCATTAGTTATGGATGATTCGCTGGAGATGTTTTGATAAATCCATTGCGAAGCTTGAACCCTTGAATGGGGTTTTGAATAGATTGACAGGAAAGAAAGTGACCAAATAAAATTCAAGAAAAATATAATAAAAACAATTTTGGGTAATTTAATCAGAGATAATAAATAAGTTAGAATAATAAATATAAACGGATAAATCGGAAGAAAATAACGCATATTGTGTGAAAATTGTGAGCCCTGATAGAAGTAAAGCAATAAAATCCAAGCCAAAGAAAGAACTACAAAATAATTTTTTTTAATATTACATATGGATTTAAATTTTGTAATTAAAAGAAAAAATAGTAGTAGAGAGATTGGTAAGCCAAGCCCCCAAATGACGATATTTTGGAGTGAGTATAAAAGAGGGATGCGATTTAGCCATTGAACCGCCGGTGGAAACCAAACAGACGGGCTAGAAAATGATTCAAGCGTTTTGAGATTGGAAATAAATAAGGGGTTAATCTTAAAAAGACTTATAAAAGCATATGGCTGAAAAATACGAAAAGTAATAAAAACTATTGGTAGAAAATAAACAATTTTTTTGAATTTTTTAATTAAAAAAAGTCCAATGATTGGTACAAAATAGATGGCAGAGATTTTACAGGCTAAGCCTAATCCAAAAACGATAGCGGCAAGAACAAATAAATTATAAGAAAGGAGGGTAAAAGTTAGGAGAATAAAAAAAGTCAGATAAGTGTCGACGGCAAAAAAATGGGAAAGTTGTAGAGGTAAAACACAAAAAGTGTAAAGAATACTGGGTAAATATAATAGTTTTTTAAAAATTAGTTTTGATAAAAAATATAGTGTAATGATGTTAAAAGAATCAAATAAGGCTGATAAAAACCGACCGACCAAAACGATACTGTTATAGTCTGATAAATGAAGAATTTCGGCTATTATTTTGGTTAAAAATAAGGGAAAGGTGCCATAAACAAAGAATTGATAATCTTTGTAATTATAGGGGTTTAGTGGCGATGAGGTGGTGTCAAAATATTGGGAAATGGACGAGGGTAATTTAATGGTGGTGGAAACCATTGTCAAAAAACGTTCGTCAGGATGCAGGTGTTGATTTTGATCCCAATTTAAACCGTAAGTGCGAAGCAATAAAGCCAAAACAAAAATAGAAAACAAAAATAATTTTTCTTTTAGGTGGTTCATAACAATAATTGTTGATATTGGCTAAGAGTTAAAGGTGTGGTTTTTTGATAAATCCTAATTGTGGGGCGGTCAAAAACCGTCCAGGTTTCTTCGGCATTTTCGGGATTTAATAAAAAATCAGTTGCCGGAGTAAATTCCTTAATCAAACTAAAACCCAATTGGCCATTAAATAGATATTTATAATAGCTATATTGATAATTTTTAAAAACCCGGCGAGATGGAATAATAATATAATCAGATTTGACTAATTGAGAGGCCAAATTATTATTGTCTAAAGTGTAAAAATCAAAGTTATTGACGGATATGTGGCTAGTAATCGGCAAATTGATAACGTTACCACTTTCAGATAGAACTTGAGAATTTTGTGGGATTTGACTGTCGATCCAGTCGGTAGCAGTGACTCTAATATCTGGCCGGAGGTATAAATTAAGGAACATAATTCCGGGAACTAAACAAATGATAACTAGCAGAAGAGTAAAGAGTTTGTTTTTTATTTTGGTAAAAAAATAAGTAGCTAATAGGGGAAAAATGAAAAAGATAGGAGACATAAAACGGGTCCACTTTGTAAATAGTTGAGCATTATAGAGAAAATATATGAGAGCTGGAAGAAAAATTAACAGCCAAACACCAGCTTTACCCTTTCCCTTGAAAAGGACGAGAAAAAAACCAAGCAAACCTAAAATAAAAACAGGGAGGCCCAAAACGTAGGGGAAAATATGGGTAAACTGAAAAAGATAATCCGGAGTATTTAAAAATTGGCGGGTATAAAAGACTAGATTTTTACCTGTGGCAACGGCAGTTTCATAGTTAATGGCTAATTTAAAATTGGCAAAATCAAGTAAGTTAAAAGGCGAAAGGAGAAAAGATAATAAGACTGTAGATATTAAAAATAATAGTGTTTGTTTTATTTTTTTAGTAAAAATTAAAGATAAAAGAATGGGGAAAATAAAAAAGATAGCGGTAATTTTTGTAGCTAAACCAATTCCGGAAATTACGGAAGCCAAGATAAGATATTTATTATTTGGTTTTTGAAGATACTGTTGCGATAAATAAATATTGGCGGCAAAAACTAAGATTAATAATGATTCAGTGGTGCCAAAATGGGCTAATTGAATCAGGCCGGGAGAGAAGATAATTAGAAGTGTAAAAATAAATTGATAAAATTTTTCTTTAAATAGTTTTTTTGAAATTAGATATAAGATAAGGACGGTTAGACTTGAGAAAATGGCTGAATAAAGACGGAGGGTAAGAACAGAATTAGTGAAGTTGTTGGGTTGATTAAAAAACTTTAAAGAGAAAAAAGATAGATAGAGGGGAAATTGACTGTAAGCAAAGAAATGAGGATTTAGATTTTTTAAAGATAGTTGGGTAATGGACTGAGCCATATTATTTTCATCGGGATGAAAATAATAGCCGTTACCCCAATCTATTTTAATGAAGCGGGTAAATAGTGTTAAAACGATCAACAAATAAATGAAACTTCTGGTCATAAAACATAAATTATAGTGATGATCATCATACCCCAAACTAAGACTGAAAAAAGCAGAGGAATGTCGCTGGCAATAACTCTTTCGGGGCGTTCCCCTTCCTGCATCTCAAAAATTATTTGACCATAGCGCATAATGCCAAAAATTACCGGCAATAAGGTAATCATGTACCACTTACGATCTAAAGCATTGGGAAAATTTTCGAGCAAGAAACTGTGGAGTAAACCTAAACCTTGAAAACGAATGGGTTCTTCAAAAAAGGTAAACATGGCATAGGTAATTAGAGTACAAACACCAAACATGGTGATGTAAAAATTTAACAAACTACGACCATAACCATGTAGTGCCGCCCGAGTTTTGGCACCGGAATTAGTGAATTCGCTACGTCTCTTACCACTAGCAATGAATAAGGAAAGAAAAATAACAGTCAACATTATCCAGACTGGTAAATGATAGCCTGAGGCTATTTCGCCGGCGTAGGCACGGATAATAAAGAAAAAAGCAATGCCGATAATATCAAAAATGGCTTTTTTCTTGATGACAAAAGTATAGGAGTATTGAAGCAGGGCAAAGAAGAGTGACAACAAAAAGAAACTAAAATTAATAAAAAGGGAAATAAATAAGCCAGAGATCAATAAAATTAAGGAAACAGTAATGGCAGTGGAAACAGAAACATCACCACGGGCAAGAGGACGGTTCTTTTTTACCGGATGTAATCGGTCTTTGTTAATATCAACTAAATCATTAATTAAGTACGAAGAGGAAGATAATAAACAAAAGACTATGAAACCCATTAAACTTTCAGTAAAAATTAGGGGATTAGTTAATTGACCATTGAGAATAGCAGCTGCAAATAAATTTAAGTTTTTAATCCACTGATTTGGCCGGAGCGCTTCGATTAAAGATAACACCTTACAATAATACCAAAAATCCAAGCAAAGTCACAATGGTACCAAAAATTGTTAGAGCTTTTAAAGGTAAATTAACACCGGCTACGGGAAGAGTGGGAGGGGTCGGTGAGAGATAGGAAGGTGGAAGAATGGTTGTTGGAGTAGAATTTGGAGATGCGGTCGGAGTCTGGGTTGGGGTTTGGGTTGGGGTCTGGGTTGAGGTGGGTTGCGGAGTAATTGTTGGAGTAACAAACGGAGCCGGAGTGCTGGTTGGAGTTGGTGTTGAGGTTGGAGTCAAATTCCGTGTCGGGGTCGGAGTTGGTGTTAGTGTCGGGGTTGATGTTGGTTTTTTGGTCGGAGTTACGGTCGCGGTAGCAGTCGGTTTTGGTGTTGGCGATGAATTCGGTTGGCTAGTTGGTTGGCAATTGTTTGAATTACAAACTCCACAGAAGCCCGGGATATCAATTTGGTTGCAATCAGTGGCGCTTTTTGATTGTTTGTCCGGTAAAGTAAATGTACCGATTTTATTGCCATTGTAGCAGCCTTGGTAAATATTACCGGAGACGGCACTACCACTGTTGTTGGTAATAGTATTACCCGAACAAATTATTTGGGTTTGAGCGGTTCCCTGATAACAATTATTGTCAGAATAACAACAATACCAAGTACTGGAACATTGTTTTACCTGGCCACCGGTTTGACGGCAACTGGCGCAGTCGACCCCTCCTCTACCCCCGGTAGTACAACCGCTATCAGCCACGCCTTGACATAGATTTTGTTGAACAGTAGATGTTGGGGAAGAAGAGTCACATTGATTATTTTTACTAGCATCTTCCCGCCAACAAGCACCATCACAATATTTAAAGTATCTGCCGTCACACTTGGTACCACTACCACTACAGGTATCACAACTGGGAGGAGTTGCTCCCTGACAAGTACCATTAACACATTGTTTACCATCGGAACAGTCACTGTTTTGGGAGCATCCCGAGGTACTGTGACAACAACCGTCTTGATAAACTTCCCAACTTCGACAACAATCAGGATTTCCACAACCGCCACCGCCTGTGGTACAAGTGGCTCCACGACGGATTTCCTGGTTGGTACGAACTAGATAGACACCAGCAAACAACGATGAAACTGAAAATATAATGGTAAATATTAAATAGAAATTTTTAATAATGAATGATTTCATTTTGCGAATAAATACGAAGATATTAAGAGTATAGCAGCTACTAATATAAAAAGTACGGTAGGAGCTCCGTTGCCGGTAACAGGTATACCTGATGTAGTGCTTGGCTTGGCAGTTCTTATAGTTGGAGTTGGTAATTTTGAGGTTGGCGTTAGAGTATTAGTGGGTAAAACGATGGAGGTCGGAGTAATTAAAGTTGCGGAAGCAGAAGCATTAAAGGCAAGGCTATTGTCTGAGGCATAAACTATAAATTTATGGCTAATGGTTTCGGCTAGTCCGGTTGTCGGGTTATTAACAGTGGCAGTAATTGTGTGTTCACCGGGAGTTAAGTTGGTAGGTGGAGACCAGTGCCAGGAGCCATCAGAAGTGGCGGTAGCTTCACCATTAAATACAACCGGGGATTCAATTTTTATATCAATTGTTGAATTAACAGGCGCTTTGCCAAAAAAATCTGGTTTTAAAGTAGAAAGTGATTCGCCGTTACTGGGATTAATTATTTCTAAATTTTTATCGGTGAATTGGGGTGTGATAGTTGCCAACAAACTAGCGGTATCAGTAGGAACGGGATCGGACAGAGAAGAAAAAGAGTTTTGACCTAAAATGATATCTGGAACTGGATTATTATGTTCGGTGTCACTACTTATTTGAGACATCAAGTCATCTTCTCCAAAAACAACAACATCCTCTTCGGTTTTTTGTGCGGGAGTTGAAAACCAGTCGGTTTTATTTTGATTTAAACTGGCGGCAAGAGATATATTCCAATTACCAGCGGTAGTAACAATTGAAGATAGTGGGGCAGCACCGGGTATGTTTAGATAAACAATGGAGTTGGCGGCAGGTTCCCCACTTGATTTAAACACTCTACCCCAGGCTAAATTTGATGTCGGAATGGAACCGGAAAAAGTAATTGCGGTATTAAAATGAAAATTGTCGTTAGTAATAGTTTCCCCGTTACTTACCAGATGATATTGATATAAAGTGTCAGCCTTTAAGTTGTTGATTTGAAAATAGTGAAGTTTGGTCTGGGTAGACTGGGAATTATTAAATCTAAGATCAGAGTAAGCAATGTTGCCGACAAACAAGTTAACAAGACAAATTGAGGTGGTAGAAAAAGATATATCAACTGAATTTTGAGTAACATTGGTTAATTGAATGTTATTAGGATGACAATCCCCACTAGCTTTCGAGTTTAAATTTAATCTCGACTTAGTCAAAAAGACGCCACCAAAAATACTGGCTAATAGTAAAATCAATCCTAAAATGCTTGGTATTTTTTTTTCGGGTTTCATTTTTTTAGGGTTGCAGAGTAGCCTCACTGGTGGCAGTGCCCGCAGAAGAATCGTATTTAATATCCAATCTTGACTCGATTTCTTTTAAAATAGTGGGGTCTAACCCAGGATCGATGGGTTTTAATAAAACATTACCTTTTGCCTGTTTAATTGGGCCCATGTAATTATCATAGCTTTTTGAGACCATAAAAACAAAAATTGTAATGAAAGTAAGAACTGAAATAAAAATAAAATATTTGGACAAGACTAATTTTTTCATTTCTCTGAACCTTGCCAGTAATAGATAATGGGAGCAACACCAAGATCAATGGTGCCATTTGGCACCGCCTGTTCTTGTGAGTTATTTGATTTGTGATTAGATAAACTAACAGACTTGATGTCGATTACACGACGGCTGTGCAATAATTTATCAAGAAAGGATAATATTGATGAAAAATCGCCTTTGATTGACGAACTTAAGCCATAAGAATCAATGTTACTATCTTGTTTCTTCTGGCTTGTTTCTTCTGGCTTAAGATTAAAATTTACAGTATTAGTTTCGAGTTGTGATTGTTGGGCGCTACCATTAATATAATCAGCTATGGATGAGTAACTTGGTCTTGATGGTAAGCTGGCTTCCACCAAGGAATAATTTTCTTGGATTTGAGAAAAAGCATCTTCTGCCATAATTACCCTATCAATCTTGTTTTTCATTTGAAGAGACAGTGTTTCTTTTGATTTAATTTCTCCGACTAAGGCTGAAATTACTAAAACAGTAGGACGAACAGCAAAAAAGAGAAAGAATGAAATCAGGAAAAAAGTCGAACTAATTTCGATAAATTTAAGAAACTGACGATTCTCAGATTGTTTTTGGACGTATTCATATAAAGCCTTAGTGTTGATAATTGAAAGAGGTGTCATGTATTTTTTTTAGTAAAGACAACATTTATATCTATTGTGTATTTGTTTTCTTTAGTTTTTTTCTCGATATTAAGAACATTAACGACATCAATGTCCGGATTAAGCGCTAAGTTGGTAATAAAATTGATAATCGAGTCTTCTTTGAAAGCAATAGTGGAAAAATCGGCATTGACCAAATTTTTATCGTTAAGACTAAGACTCATTTGATTAAATGAAATATCGTCGGGAGCACTACCAACCAGTGATTTAATATTTTGATCAAAACCAGGGGTAGAAAGATAATTATTTTTTATTATTTTTAGACGTTGCTGCAACAGACCATATTCTTTTTCAAAATCTTGAGTACTTTCCAAGATAGCTTTTCTTTGTCTGATTACTTCCGAAAGATCAGAATTTTTTCGATCAAGCCAAAAACGAGAGACAAAAGCAGAGATAACTATAAGTTCAGTAAAGATAATTATTACCCGGCCGACAGTGTTGGTCCATTTCAAGGCTTTAGACAAAAAGGAGTTAGCATTTTCTTCAGACGGCAACAGTGATATTTCCTTTTTTGCAGGCATACTATAATCAGTATAGTTAGTTTCGTCTCAAAAGGAAACGTGTGAATTTTGAAAAGTAGTGCCGGTAGTCGTTAAATTCCTGGACTTTGAAGTATGAAGATGAAATAAAGTAGGAAATTAAGCCAATTATTGATGATGTGATAAAAACTATGGCTAAGCTGAAAGTCCTGGAAGTATCAAGAATGAAAAGATCGAAAATCTTTAGGCTGGACCAGCTAATTGCGCCCATAATAATTGAACAAAATAAGATAACAAGAAAACGTCTCAATGTGGTGATCCATTGAAAGCCATCGACTTGTTTTACAAATAGAAAAAGTAGACCAAAACACTGAACAATATTGCCAATGGAGGCACTAATAGCTAAACCAGTGACGCCAAACTGGGTATAGTTTATAAAGTAGAAGCTGGTTGAGATATTGGCAATTAAGGAGGCAGCAGACACCCAAAGAGGAGTTTTGGTGTTATGCAGTGCATAAAATGATCTGATTAGAATTTGGATCACAGCCTGACAAATAATTGCCGGAGCTAAGAATGCCAAAAGACGGGCAGTTAATAAAGTAGCTGACCAAGGAAATTGTTTGGCTCCAAAGGCCAACCGAACAATGGTTACCCGATGGATTAATATCAGAGTTGTTATTGGTAGAGCAATATATAGACTTTGAAGAATGGTTCTCTGGACTGTTGATCGGAAAATTTCAAGTTCATTTCTGGCGATATTTTTTGACAATATTGGTAAAGAAGCCTGACCGATAGTGGTACCAAAAATACGACTAGGTAAATACATTAATTGAAGCGCTAAGTTTAATAAAGACAAAGAGCCGGCTGCCAGGGCGCTGGCGAAAAATAAAGTAACCGTGTTTTCGATTTCTCCCAAACCTAGGGATAAACTTCTGGGAATCATCAGTTGAATAATTTCTTTAACCCCTTTTTGTTTTAAATCTATTGAAAATTTATATTTAAAACCCAGTCTTTTTACCAGAGGAATTTGGATGGCCAGATGAAAAAAGGCACCGACGACAGCACCATAAGTAACACCATAAATTCCAAAAATGGGGGCTAGGGTGAAAATGCTGAGGATGATGAAAATATTGTAAACAATTGGGGAAAGGGCAGGAATAATAAATATCTAGTGAACCTGAAGTATTCCGGTAATAAAGTTACTGATTAAGAAAAAAATCTGGGCAATTAAAAGTATCCTAGTCAAAGACGTCATTAGATCAATCTGAGCTGGGGTAAAGCCGGCAGCAATAATACTTGATAGTTGGTGGGTAAAAATTAGAACTATTAGGGAGGCGACGATAAAGAGCAATAACAGTAAATTAATAACAGTAGAGGCAATTTTGTAAGCCTGAGCTTTATCTTTATGAAGATAGGTTGAAAATACGGGAATAAAAGAGGCGGACAAGGCGCCGGTGACAAGCAATTTAAAAATCAAATCGGGCAATCTGAAGGCGGCATTATAAACGTCAAGGTCAGAGACGCAGCAATTAAAAAAATGAGAATAGAGAAACTTAGAACGGAAAAGACCCAAAAGAGCGGATAAACCGAAAGTAATAGCCAGAACCAGGGAGGCAGACAAAATTGAATTCTGACGGCGGTGGGTTAAGGCTTGGAGCCGTTCTTTTAAAAGAGTAATAGTCATTAGTTATCTTATTATAAATTAAATTAGTTTAAAGTTTCGGTTAAATAATGCTTGTAAAAATGATTGCTATAAGTTAGAATACAGCTTATGCCAATTAGTTTATCTGCAAAAAAATCATTAAGAAAGTCCTTGAAAAATAAAAAGGAGAACGTTTCTTGGAAATACAAGATCAAGGAAGTCGTTAAAAGCTTCAAAAGTAAACCAAGTGCTGAGGGGCTAAAAAAGGTTTATTCAATATTGGATAAGGCTAAAAAGAAAAATCTATATCATAAAAATAAGGTTGCCAGGTTGAAATCAGAGTATTCCCAGAAATTGAGCGGAAAAAAGGAAATCGTTATCGAAAAGAAAATTGTCAAGAAATCGGCAGCCAAGAAGGTAAGTAAAAAAACTGTAAAAAAAATGTCAAAGTAATTGAGGTATCCTTTATTAGTTGACATTTTTAAAATGAATAAGAAGTTTTACATCACAACTCCGATTTACTACATTAACGATATTCCCCACATAGGCCATACCTGTACGACTATCGCGGCTGATATTGTCGCTAGACTACATCGGCAAAAAGATGAGGAGGTGTTTTTTTTAACCGGTACTGATGAGCACGGTGAAAAAGTAGCTGAGGCAGCAGAAAAAGAGGGGTTGAGCCCAAAAGAATATTGTGACAAAATAGCTCCCAGATTTGAACAGGCTTGGAAAAGCTTAAATATCAGTAATGATTTTTTTATTAGAACAACCGATCCAAGACATGAGAAGGTAGTGTCGGAGGTTTTGGAAAAGATATATGAGAAGGGTGATGTTTATAAGGATAAATACGAAGGTTTTTATTGTATTGGCTGTGAGAGTTTTAAAACTGAAAAAGAGTTAGTTGACGGTCACTGCCCACTTCATCCACCGGAAAAAACAGTTTGGAAAAGCGAAGAAAACTGGTTTTTTAAATTATCAAAATATGTTCCGGAAATTATTAAACTAATTGAAAATAAGGAAACAAATTATATTTTTCCTGAGGGTAAAAAGGCTGAAGTTTTGGCTAAATTAAAAGCAGGAGTAAGAGATATTTCAATATCCAGAGAAAATGTAAAGTGGGGAATACCGGCACCTTGGGATAAAAGTCATACTATTTATGTTTGGATTGATGCTTTAATTAATTATTACAGTGCTACTAAATTTGTTGAAGGAAAAGGGGAGTTTTGGCCGGCGGATTTACATCTTTTGGGTAAAGAAATTTTGTGGTTTCATACGGTAATTTGGCAGGCAATGCTATTGTCGGCTCAAATTGAATTACCAAAAAGAACTTTTACTCATAGTTTTTATATTATTGACGGACAAAAAATGTCTAAATCTTTGGGAAATGTTATTTCGCCACAGCAAATGATTGATTTGTTTGGAGTTGATGGCACCAGATATTTGATTGCCAGGTCGCTACCAACTGAAAATGATTCAGATGTGGGTATCGAGCGGTTTAAGGAAAGATATAATGCTGATTTGGCCAATAATTTTGGAAATTTAGTATCGCGTGTCGCTAAGCTTAGTGAGGAATTACAAATTGAGAATTACGAATTGAGAATTGATGAAAAATATGAAGATTTGATAAATAATTTAAAATTTGATGAAGCAATAGGTTATGTTTTTGAAAAGTACATAGATTCGGCAAATGTGAAATTAAACGAAACTACTCCATGGAAACTGGAAAAAGATGATCCGAAAAGAAAAGAAGTTTTGGAAGAAATAGTTAATGATTTGTTAATTGCGGCCAAGCTTTTGGAACCGATAATGCCTCAGGCTTGCAAGGCAATCGAAGAGACTTTTGGTGGAACAATAAAACCATTAGAAAAACCATTATTTCCCAGGCTTTGAATGATTTTTAGGTAAAGTTATGTCTTTGTCTTCTGGAACTTTAATATGAACCATACCATCTTTAACATAACCGGAAACAAAGCCAGTTTTTTGAGGAGCTTCATTGCTATTTAAACCGACTTGCTTTCGAATGTTTTCATCTAAATTAGTTATATATTTTTCTGATGCTTCTGACATATATTTATATAATAATTGATAATACATATATTTTAACCAAAATATTTTATGATTGATACACACGCACACTTAACATCGAGATTTTGCGACGCTCAAAGAAAGATAGACATTACCGCAGTGATTTTGGCGGCATCATGTATAAAAGACTCTAAGGAAAATGTTGAATTGGCTAAAAATAATCCCCAACTTTTTGCTGC
>Ga0172379_10007646_pt1 | contig 13941 bp, 11 predicted proteins | sample GrowelOW334metaG_FD_119756 | JGI IMG/M metagenome (GOLD analysis project Ga0172379, IMG submission 119756) | Groundwater microbial communities from an aquifer near a municipal landfill in Southern Ontario, Canada - Groundwater well OW334 metaG | ecosystem: Environmental > Aquatic > Deep... | reverse complement strand
CGCTTCGGGTCTATCATAATGAAGCGCAGCTGATTAGGGCTATTGCGATAGAGCAGAGAAGTGATGATTGCATGGATAGCAACTGATTTTCCTGACCCTGTTGCACCAGCAACGAGGGCATGCGGCATCTTAGCGATGTTGACGTAATGCGGTGTGCCGGTGATATCGCGACCAAGAGCGGCGAGCAAGGGCTTCGTACTCTCATTCCATTCGGGCGACGAGAGTAGGCCTCCGAGCCCTACCATTGCCTTGACGGTATTTGGGACTTCGATACCAACGAGGGACTTCCCAGGAATTGGTGCCTCGATGCGTACTGGGTGTGCGGCAAGCGCGAGTTCAAGGTTATTCGCGAGAGAGACTATCTTTGAGAGTCGCACACCTTCAGCGGGCTTGACCGCATAGCGCGTGACGGTCGGACCGACTGATACCTCATCCATCTCAAGATTGATGCCGAAGTTCTGGAATGTGCGCTTGATGATGTTCGCATTCGCTTTTATATCTCCAACACCAGGTTTCCCTTTGTCTGCACCAAGTATCGAGAGTGGGGGAGGATCATATTCGGCATCAAAGTTCGCGATACCAGTGCCATGCACACTAACTACTGGATCATCGGAGGCACGATTAAAAATAGTTACCACTGGTGAGTGTTCTGACGCAGACACACCCTTGAAGCCATCATCCGTATCTTCTTGAGGAACACCGACAACGCTACCATCGTCTTCATCAAAAAATTCTTCCTCTTCATTTTTTCGTGAACGCAGGCGTTCCCAGAGCGATAGTACATTTTCACCGAGAAATACCCCGATTGCTTCAAGGTCAATCACGATCGCGACACCGATGGCGATGGTTGCGAGGAGCAACACTAGTGCACCCCAAAAACCAAAGAAGCTGGAGAGTACCCCGCCAAGCCATGTGCCAGTCTTGCCACCAAATTGTGTTCCAGGGAAAAGTCCAGCGAAAGAAAGAAATGATGCAAGCATGAGTATGAGGCCAGAAGCAGTGAGTGGCGCAAGGAGTGAACAACGGAACCCAGCATAGACACCAATTGCGATTAGGGCGAGTGGTAAGAAGAATGATCCAATGCCGACTATCGTATAACTCGTGGTAAAGATCGTGTCACCAACAGGACCGGCTTTACCGAAAATGGCGAGGATAAGGAGAACTCCTGCAGCTAAGAGAACGACCGCAGAAGCGTAGCGGACAAGTGTGTCATATTCTCGTACTTCTTTCTCACGAACACGTCCTTGTTTAGTGCTCGTATCATTTTTGCGGCTCATAATATGTATAGTGTACCACCGCAATGTGCACCAAGAGAAGTTTTGCAGCTTGCCCCGTATCAAATGCATTTGATACGGGGCTTGCACACTATCTAATAGGACATATACTGCTCATATAACCTATGCAAAAAGGACAAAATATAGGACAGAGCATGGAACTCAAGCAAATCCAGACGAGGACAAAAGACACGCATCTAGAAGATTTTGTCCTAGAAAAAAGCATATTTAATAACGTATTTGAAAAAGACATACGCCGTGTATTTATCTATAAGAAAGCCGAGAGACTCGCAAAAGCAATCCATCTCATCTCACCAGCTTTCTCAGAGTCAGCGTCCTTGAGGAATCGTGTTGATGCGATTGCAATCGGTCTTGTTGATGCAGCGATTCTTCCTCTCAACTCTACACTCCCTCGTGAACTTCTAGCACTCTCAAGCATACTCTCTATCGCGCGATCGGGGGGTCTTCTTTCAACAATGAACACCGAGCTCATAACTCGCGAAGCACACACACTACTTCAGGAGGTTGCTAGTTATGAAGAGCCTCGACTCTTCCTCGACGATGCACCAACGCTCTCCAGCATAGCGAAGAGTGCTCTATCGCAAGATTCTCGCCAAAGTTTAGATGCCCGAACGCTGAAACACATAGTGCCAAATATTTCGGCGAAGGCTAAGCACACTCCAAGCAATAAAGGACATATAAAGGACACGGAACAAGTAAAGGACAGACGCGAGACGATATTGTCCGTTATAAAAAACAAACATAAAGCTAGTATAAAGGACATTTCTACCCATATTCGTGGTGTCTCCGAGAAGACAATTCAACGTGAGCTCGCCTCTCTTATTGAGATCGGTATGGTGTTAAAAGATGGGGAACGGCGTTGGAGCACATATTCTCTCGCCTAACTTGGCTTGTAAGCTTTGACTTAGTAGGACGTATTTGATAGTATGCAGTTTGTGGTAGCGACTCAAGAATAAGTGCGAAATAGGCCGGAAACGGTCTCTTTCGCTTTGCATTTCTTCGTCGTTATCCACAAGCAGCATTCATAACATGCTTGCCTCCGCTATATACTAGGAGGCAGTCCTTACGAGGACATTTTGTTCTCGAGAGGGCGTACTTTGATAACTAAATAGTCCCGCTACAGCGGGACATCAACTCTTGCCAACTAACCCATGGCGCACTGGTCGATACCGTTCGCTGTGGGGTAGTGTAAAAGTGCTTTGTGCGAAAAACTTGATTACTCATGTGCTCTTAAAATAATTAATAATTGTTATGCAAACAGTAACTATGAAAGCGACCGCGAAGATTGCAGCAGTAGCGACTGGACTCGCGATGGCGACGTCAATGCTCTCACTTGCGCCTATAGCGCACGCGGCAGCTCTGACAAGCTCGCAAATCTCGTCGATTCTCTCGTTGCTCTCTTCATTCGGTGCAGGTGCTGACACGATCGCAAATGTCAATGCGGCCCTCAACGGCCAGGCGACGAGCGGTACGACCACCACCACGACAGGAACTTCAGCTTGCTCGTTCTCGCGCGATCTCACGATTGGCGCGACAGGTGCTGACGTAAAGTGCCTCCAACAGGCACTTATCGCAGGAGGCTTCTCGATCCCTGCTGGCGCAACGAGCTACTTCGGTACTCAGACGCGCGCAGCTGTTGCTTCTTGGCAGTCGTCTAAGAATGTTGCTCCCGCAGTTGGATACTTCGGTCCCATCTCGCGCGCAGCGTTCAATCTCGGCGGCGGCGGTTCAACAACCACGACAACCACGACAACCACGACACAGACAGCAGGTACGGGCAATGGCCTGAAGGTCACGCTCGCATCTGACTCACCGAACGGCATCGCACTTGTTCAGACACAAGCGATTGGCGAACTCGCAAAGTTCACCTTCGCGAATCCAACCAGTGCTGATGTAAAGGTGACGAATGTTGCCTTCAAGCGTATTGGTGTGTCATCTGACTCAACACTGTCAGCGGTATACCTCTACAACGGTGCAAGTCGTCTCACTGACGCTGCGAGCATCACTTCTGGTGCTTTCAACTTCAACGATTCAGCTGGTCTCTTCACGGTGCCGGCAGGCCAGACTTATACAGTCTCGGTCCGCTCCAACATCTTGACAGGCACAAACGGTCAACAGATCGGCGTCCAGCTTGTATCGGTCACTTCGTCCGGTACGCTTGACTCTTCTGTAGTCTTCCCAATTACGGGCGGCATCCAGACCATCTCGTCCGCATCCATGGGTACGGTAGTAGTCACCTACACTGGCCCTACGAGTGCAACGGAGGATCCTGGCAATGATGTCCGCGTCTTTGAAGGTTCAACAGTAGTCTCAACTCATGCCGCTGACCTTAGTTCAATCACCTTTGAAAATCGCGGCACTTCTAGTGATGGCGACCTCAAGAACTTCCGTCTCTATGTAGACGGTGTTGTTGTTGGCTCAACGGTAAGCCAGTCAGTCAATGATAAGGTAACCTTCGATCTTACTGCTAGCCCTGTTCGCCTAGCGACGGGTACGCGTATCATCAAGGTGCTTGCTGATATCGTCGGCGGTTCAAGCTATACCTATGACATCCAGATTCGCCGTGCAGTAGATGCGCGCTTTGTGGATGCTGAACTAGGTCAGCCGATTCTTGCCACTGGTACTATGGCAGCTGCAGCCGCGAATACTATCGCTGGAGGCACGCTCTCTATCACTAAGGCAACGAATTCTCCGAGCGATAACGTCGGACTCTCTTCTACCAACGTCAAGTGGGCGACCTATGAGGTTCGTGCCGCTGGCGAGGATGTGAAGGTTGAGGCGGCTACTATTGCGGCATATTATGCTGCTGGGGTTACAGCTACAACGACGGATAACGCGAAAGTATTCTTGAATGGTGTGCAGATCGGTTCAACTGCCGACATTGCTGCCGCAGGAACTGAATTCACATTCGGTTCATCATTCATCGCTCGCCACGGTGTGGTTGAGATCTTGGATATCTACGGTGATGCAAAGACATCTGGAGCAGTAGATTATCCTGCAGCATCTGACATTACCGTTGGTATCGCGGTTGCTTCTGCAGACACTGAAGGTATGAGCTCTGGTGACGCAGTAACTGCCATCACAGAAAAGGATGGCAATGCTCGCACAATCTCGGCTTCTACCCTAACGGCGTCTAAGTACTCCGGCTACGGTGATCAAACAATGATTGCAGGCACGAATAATGCCAAGCTCGGTTCGTTCACTCTCTCTGCGGGTTCAACCGAGGGTGTGAATGTCAACACCATCGCTATCAACCTTTCTGCTGTAGAAGCGGCTAGCGTCACGGACCTTCGGCTCGTAGACTCGGTCACTGGTGCACAGATTGGTTCAACGAAGGTTACTCCATCAGGTAGTGCTACTGGAGCAGGAGACAACTCCTACTCGGTCAACGTCGCAATACCGGCAAACGGCACTAAGACGATTGACCTTGTTGGTAACATCAAATCTGCCGCGGAACTTGGTCCGTGGACAGCTCAACTTGATGACACGACAGGTGGCACAGGCGCGGTAACTGCACAGTCAGTTACAGTCTCTGCTACCACTCTTCAGACGATTACTCTTTCTACAGCTGTTCTCACGGCTGCAGTAGGTGTATCGCCTGATAACGCAAACGTGATTGCAGGTTCTGTCATGGTGAAAGTCGGCTCGTTCGACTTCACTTCGCAGTACTCTGCGTTCACAGTAGACAAGATTGCAGTGAAGATTCCGAATAACTCAGCAACATCTGTTGCTTCGGTTACCTTGAGGTATCCGAATGCAAGCGGTGTCTCTACGGACACGAGTGCGACTCTCGCATCTCCTCTGTCTACAGAGGCATACGCGACAGCTTCCTTCACTGGTCTCACGTTCTACATTCCGCAGAACACGACCAAGAAAGTTGATGTCTATGTCAACTTGGCTTCTATCCAAGCTGACGGTGATTCAGGTAAGTCGGTTACTGTCCTTCTCAGTGACTTTGGAGGCTTCCGCAAGACGGACTCCGCAGGCACGGCCAACACAACCCTTACAGGTTCTGGAGACCTTGCCTCGGCTTCAACTGGCAAGGGCACGATGTATGTGAGGAAGTCAATTCCGACCCTCTCTGCAGTCGCTCTTGATAGCTCAACTCTCACTGCTGGCACGAACAAGGCATTTGCCCGTGTGAAGGTCACAGCAGATGCGGCTGGAGATATTAGTTGGGATAAGATTGCTTTCGTGGTCAACAAGACCTACGGAATAACGATCGGTGCTACAACAACTCTTAAGTTGTGGCAGGGTTCCAACTCTATCGCTGGCTTCTTCGCAACGACAACTGCTGGAGGTACAATTACTGCTGCTGCAGCTATTGAGGCCTTCCCGGCTGTTGACACAGCAGTTGCTAAGACCGACTTGAATCTCGTCTTCCTCCCAGATGCGGAGCAGACGGTTTCGGCTGGCACAAGCGTTACCTACGAGCTCCGTGGTACCATTGGTGGTATAGCGGCGAACTCGAACGTTCTCGATGTTTCGATTGCGAATAAGCAGACGACAGCTAGCACAACTGCTTCGGCCTTGGCGGTCGGTGGTGGTGGTACTGCAGGTCATGAAAACACCGGCGGTACAAGTGCAACTCCGTCCTTCACTTGGTCTGACAGGTCTATTGTTAGCGCGCCTCACACAACGAGCACCGCTGACTGGACAGATGATTACCTCGTGAAGGCTCTGCCGCTCACAATCGGCAACCTATCGGTGATAGGTAGCTAACCTAGTCACTCGTGTATAAAAAGTGCTTATCCAGCTAGGACATTGGCCTAGCAAACGAAAAACCATCCCGCCATCGGCGCGGATGGTTTTTTCGTTTGCCAAGAATGAAACTATTCAGCATCAGGCGTGGTTATCCACAGTTCCTTCAAAAAACCCTATCTCTATAAGTAGGTAGGAGTACAATTGGTATTAAAGGCACTCGCGCCTTTATTATTCGTCTGTAATAAAGCCATTATAAATTTATGAATCGCATCAAAAGTTTTCTCGTAGGTCTCGGGAGGAGTACTCGTGTCCTTATCCTTGCGCTCGCAGTTATGGTTGTCGGCTCTGGTATCGTCCAGGCCGCGACGACCATCAGCACGAACATAACTACGGCTGGTAATATAAGCACGACAGGCACTGGTACGCTTACTGCAGCAGGCCTGTCTACGCTGACAGGAGGTTTTATATCTATAGCTTCTTCAACTGCTGTCGCGGCTTTCAACGTTACTGGTAGTTCAACGCTTGCCTCAACAACAGTAACTTCATTAAAGATGGGACAGGTTGGGACAAAAGTATCGCAAGTGGTATCCGGATATTGTGTTGCGACAACACTAACTGATCTCGTTGCTACCACAACTGGGGTGTATGCGGACTGTGTACCTTACACTTCTGGTGGTGTAGCCATAACTACCCTTACTTCTGGGACCGATAAAGTGCTCGTCCAAGCAACCAGCTCTCTTCCCGGTTATGTTGTCCTACAAGCCGCCTCCACGACAGGAACCGCCAAGATAAATGTACGGTTAACCAATGTCAGCACCACAACCACAGGTGCGGCCGCTGGTGCCATCTACACGTTCAACTTCTGGGCGTTCCAGTCCTCCACTCTATAGTCGCATAGCGAGTTACTTACTAATTAAATAAACTCACTATGCCACGAATGCTCAAAGGCGCAGGAATTCTAGTGGCGCTACTCGCACCCGCATTGGCGTTCGCCGCATATAACGATGTATCGTTGGTGGCAGACACGATCTTGAGTGTGAACGGCATTACGCTCACTGTGTCTGGTTCAAATGCCTCAATTGCGTCAATTACCGTAAATGCTACGGACTTCAGTGTAACTCTAGCGTCAGGCTCGTCAATTCAAGTGACCGCTGCAGGTCTAGAAAAAGTGACAACGGACACATCAACTGGTAGAACGAGCTATGTCTGCGATGCCAACCAGTCACTGGTCAAATATGAGGCAGCTACGGATGTAACTGTTACTTTTTCACCATCAGCGACTCTCTGTTCTTCAACCTCTGATGCTGGTGGCGGTAATTCAACAACTGTCTCAAGTGGTCCAAGTAGCGGTAGTTCAGGAACAACTCCTGCGACACCTGCTACTCCGGCAACGCCTGCAACTGCAACGACACCTGCAGTGCCTGCCACTCCGGCGACACCTGCAGTCACTACCACCACCACATCATCATCAGGACTGTCTGCATCTCAAATCCAGTCCATTCTTGACGTGCTCACGTCATTTGACGTTGACGCGGCAACTATGGCGAGTGTGAGAGCGGCGCTTGAAGGTACTACTACCGGCTCGGTAACGAGCGCGGCTGTACATGCATTCAAGTCTAATCTCGAGCTCGGCTCTCTCGGTAGTGAAGTAAAGGCTTTGCAAGAGTTCCTAAACTCTCATGGCTACACCATCGCGACGAGTGGTGCAGGATCCTCAGGAAATGAAACAACCAAATTCGGCGGCCTGACAAAGGCAGCACTCATTAAGTATCAGAAAGCTAAGGGCATCACCCCTGCTGTCGGATACTTCGGTCCTAAGACGCGAGCAGCTGTTGAAGCTGACTAACTCCTAATATTTTTAACACCACCCCGCCTTTGGCGGGGTGGTGTTCGTTATGATATGCTCTCGTTATATGAGCCCCGTTAGAGACTTTATGTAATAGACATATTATGCAATCGAAACTACTATGAACTTTATGAACGGAGTCTCTAACGGGGTGAGCAAAACATGGATTATTATCATAGGAGTCGCCATTATTTTATTAGCTACTGGTGTTGTACAGTTCTTATTCCCACGATCCGCTGTATCACCAACCTTACCAGTTGCTTCATCTCCTAGTGTAGAAAATAACAGTGCTACCTCTTCAGATTCTATACAGGTAACAGCGAGTGTTTCAACTAATAAAAAAACTCTGGATCTGCCATCAATTGCAAAAGGCGACACTATTGCTTCGTGGAATTTCAAGGGAGTGTATTCTGATAATCCAGAACTAATGACAAAGGCGGCTGTAGAAATCAAACGTCTGTTGAATCTAATCGGTAAAGGCACATATCCCGATATGAGTCTCTATGTTGGCATAGCGAATCAATATGAACTTCTTGGCGATGGGAAGCAGCAATACGATTACTTAGGTCGTGCTATCGGAGTGTCTGGCGGAGGATCAGGTCTGCCTTGGCACAATCTTGGGGTGCTTATGGAGCGATTGGGTGCTCTTGAAACTGCGCGTGTCGCGTATGAAAAATCAACATTTATTCAGCCAGAATTTAAGTTTTATCACTATGCGTATCTTGAGTTCCTAGTGGCGCGTATGAAAGATAATACAATTGCTATTGAAAAAGAATATGCGTCAGCTATAGAGAATCTCGGTCAGGATGCGGACATACTCCAGCTCTACTCAGAGTGGAAAAAATCATGACGCGTTTGAAACAGGCATTTAATTATATTCTCCTCGCCCCAGTAGTTCTGCCGCTAATCTACATAAGTGGGGTCGTTTATCCATACATCACGCCAAAAACATTTCTGCTACAAGGGTTAGGTATTGTGACGCTCGCTGTTTTCTCGTATTTATCACTCAAGGGGCATCCATTCTTTTATGGACGCCTTCGCGCCAAAGTCACATGGATTCCTGCTTTACTGCTCATCGTAGCTTATATCACTTCATTTTTTGGCATCGATTTTTATCATAGTTTCTGGGGGCTCTTTGGGCGCGGTGATGGACTCTTAACGCTCACGGTTATCACAACATTTTTCTATCTCATCCTCATTTCTGCCGACCGCGCATTTTTCGAACGTTTCGTGAAAGTAGTCTCGATTGTCGCTGGCATTGTTGCCGCTATAGCTGTTCTCCAGTGGATAACAACTATACTCGGTGATAAAGCATGGTTCCTACCGCCGGTCTCGGGACGCATCGGAAGCACATTTGGGAATGCGGCATTCCTCGCAGGGTATCTTGGAATGGCATTTTTCATCATTCTCTATGCACTCCGAGATGCGGCTGGCGCATGGCGCCGTATCTTTCAAATTGCGGCGGTGCTTTCTGTATTAGCGATAGTATTTGCCGCGACCCGCGGCACCATACTCGCCCTCATTGTGGCTGGAGGTGTCACTCTCGTCTTTGTCGCGTTTAGAGGGCAGGGAAAGATCAAGAGTGGTGCACGGTATGGGTTAGTCGCACTTGTCGTCCTTGCTGGTTTCTTCTTCATTTTTCGTTCTAATCTCGCACAGAGCTCCTTTGAACCTATTCAACGTATTGCTTCCATTTCACTCTCTGACGAGACTACTAGTAGTCGTCTGTTTGTCTGGTCGCACATAACCACAGAAGCACTGCAGCGACCTTTCTTAGGATATGGGGCAGAACATATCGCCCAACTTTTTGATAAGGTCTACGACCCGAGTAAGATCGTTGAACAATGGTTTGACCGTTCGCACAACACCTTTCTCGACTACTTCGCCCAATATGGTGCGTTCGGTCTTGCACTCTATCTCGCGATCATCGGAGTATTCATCTCCTGTGCCATCAAGTTATATCGTCGCGAGGAGAGTGGCATTCTGAACGCCGGCTTTTTATTTTTTCTATTCATTATCACGTATTCAGTGCAAAACTTCTTTGTTTTTGATACCCCATCCTCTCTCTGGCTGCTCTATGCTCTTCTCGCGCTCGTGATCGCGTGGTCATCAGATGCGCAGGCAACTTCGCTCACTCGCGTGCGTATACCAACCGTGGTCTCGATTATTCTTTCTGGTCTCATTTTTATTCTTATTGTGCCAGTTGTCATCGTTCCTCTCTATGCGAACATACTCCTCACGGACGGCTACTTGTATCACCTGATCGATGTGGCTAAGGCGAACTCATATTTCGAAAAAGGTCTCTCGCTTGGCACATACGCCGATATGGAATATGGCTATCAAGCATACGATATGTACACCGCGCACCAGGCAGTGCAACTCACTGGACAAGATCGCGTTGCGGCATATCAATTTGCGCTATCTACACTAACTGCGAATTTCAAAAAATATCCATATGAAGCTCGAACCGCAACCTATCTCGGTCACGTTATTGATACTGCTCCACCAGAAATAACAGTAGACGATACATTCGATCAGCAGGTACTCTCACAGGTAATAGAGCTCTCACCACTGCGTGCGCAGGCGTGGTATATGTTGGCGAATATATCTTTACGACATTCAGATTATAAGGAGGCAATTCGCGTACTTGAAGAATATGTGCAAAAAGAGCCAACTCTCCCTATGCCGCGCTACATCCTAGCAACGCTCTATTACAAACTCGGCGATACTATAATTGCTAAAAAATGGGCAGATGAGGCGTATCCACTATACACAGAACCGGACGTTGCAGTCGCTGGGCCTGCGGTGAAGTATTATCTTGCAGTAGAGGATTGGAAACATGCAGTGCGCTTTCTTGCAGATTTAGCTATGAACAACCCTACCGACTACAATGCTCTCTACGACCTCGCGAAGGTAACATATCTTGCAGGCGATCTGTTCTCTGCCGAGCAAATTGTCGCAGAGCTTCGGAAGAGTAACCCTGATATACTTAATACTGATCAGAACTTCCTGAACGCAATCACTGCCTATGAGCAATCTAAAAAATAAAGAAAGTATGCGTGCTAAAGAAAGGCAAATGTTACCGTTTGCTGTTGAGTTCGTGAAATTCTTCATTGCATTTGTTGTTATCATCGCGACTGCATTATTCACACTCCGCTTCGCCGCCGCGGCGCTTTGAGTTGCACTTTGGTGCTGTTCTGGTAAGGTACTTTCTGTACGAACCGAAGACCGTAGGAGACGCAAGTCTTAATTACCTACGTAGGGGATTATGGTCGACCCTCTCCTTTCAGTACGTTCGTGCAAAAACAATATGGCAATTAATAAAGTAAAAAAGAACGAGATAGTCGCAAAATTGATTGATGCCTGCAAAGAGGCTTCTTCAATCGCGTTTGTCGGATTCACAAAACTAACAGTTGCAGATGCATCAAAAATGCGCAAGCAACTTAAAGATTCTGACGTAAATTACTTCGTTGCGAAGAAAACTCTTCTTCGTTTGGCTCTCAATAAGCAGAGCTATGACGGGGAGATACCAGAATTGCCTGGCGAAGTTGCTATTGCGTGGACAAAAAGTGATGACGTAACAGCACCAGCGCACGGCGTGTACGAATTCGGCAAGAAACTGAAAGGTGCGCTCGTGCTTCTGGGCGGCGTGTTTGAAGGAGCATTTATCGATGCCGAAAAAGCGATTGCAATCGCAACAATCCCGTCGATGCAGGTTTTGCGTGGGATGTTTGTGAACGTCATCAATAGCCCGATTCAAGGGTTTGTTATGGCGCTGGATCAGATTAGCAAGAAGAAACAATAATTATTATGGAAGAAGAAAATAAAACAGAAGAGGTTGCAGTACCGGCAAAGTTCAAGAAGCTTGTAGAAGAAGTCGAGGCCATGACGGTTCTCGAGCTATCTGAGCTTGTGAAGGTTCTCGAGAAGAAGTTTGGCGTGAGCGCAGCAGCAGTCGCTGTTGCGGGTCCAGCTGCTGGTGCAGCACCTGAGGAAGAAGGGAAGTCCACTGCCGATGTTGAGCTCACTGAAGTTGGCGCCAACAAGATCGCTGTCATCAAGGCAGTGAAGGAGGCACTTGCTCTTGGACTCAAAGAGGCCAAGGATCTCGTCGACGGAGCGCCTTCGATGTTGAAGACCGGCATGAAGAAGGAAGATGCCGCGGAACTCGCTAAGAAATTGACTGACGCAGGTGCGAAGGCGACACTTAAATAAGCAAGATACAAAAAACGCACCCGTCAATGACGGGTGCGTTTTTTGCGTTTTTTCTCCTAAACCTCTACACTAGCAACAACCTATGGAATCGCTCACTAAGCTCTTCGGATCGCCAGCTCGCCTGAAGATGCTTCGCCTCTTCGTGTTTAATCAGGACGCCTCGTTTACGCTTGCTGAGATTGTAAAAAGAACGAAACTCTCAAAGGAGGTTGTGCAAGATGATCTCAAAGAACTCTGTGTTATTGGTTTTCTGCGCAAGAAGGGTATGCGGGCTACAGCACGATACCAGCTCAACCAGCGTTTTGAGTATCTTGCCCCGCTGAATGTCTTTATTCGCGACACAACGAGCGTTCGTCCACGCGCCATGATCGCAATTCTGCGTCGCGCAGGAACGCTCCAGCTCGTTGCGCTCTCGGGCTTCTTCACGGGAGTTCTTGAATCTCAGGTAGATCTTCTTATTGTTGGTGACAATCTTGAAGAACGTGTACTTGCACAAGCAGTGCACTCGCTTGAAGCCGAGCTTGGTCGCGAGATTCGATATGCCTCTTTTGCGACTCCGGACTTCCGCTACCGCATTGGTGTCTACGACCGCCTCTTCAGGGATGTTTTCGACTATCCACACCGTCTGCTCATCGATAAAACAGGACGCTAGAAATGCTATACTCCTAACAGACGCTCGCATATGCTTCGCGAGTGATTAATCATATAAACAAAGTATTATTCACTATGGTTTTCAACACATGGGCGGACGTGCTTAGCCAGTCTTTCCAGAACCTTTCCTATGGACTGGTGGCATTCATTCCGAATTTAATCATCGCAATTGTTATCTTCATCGTTGGCTGGCTCGTTGGAGTCGGTCTTGGTCGTGTTGTTAAGCAGATTATTGATGCACTGCGCATCGACAGCGCGCTTCGTTCGACCGGTCTCGAACGAGTGCTCTCACGCGCCGGCTTCGAGCTCTCAACCGGCAAGTTCCTCGGCTTCTTCGTGAAGTGGTTCTTCATTATCGTCTTCTTGATTGCTTCACTCGACGTGCTCAATCTGAAGACCGTGAACCTCTTCCTTAGCGACGTGGTCCTCGGCTATCTCCCACAGGTGATTGTCGCGGTCTTGATCCTGCTTGTTGCAGCGGTCATCGCTGAGGCAGCGGAGCGTGTTGTCACGGGTTCGGCGAAGGCAGCATCTCTTAATTCTGCCGGCTTCCTCGGCAAAGTGGCGCGCTATGCAATCTGGATCTTCGCGATTCTCGCGGCGCTCACCCAGCTCAACGTGGCAACCGGGCTTATCCAAGCTCTCGTGCAGGGCATCATCATCGCCGTTGCACTCGCGATCGGTCTCGCTTTCGGTCTTGGTGGCCAGAAGGCGGCAGAGAAGTATATCGACCATCTGCATTCAGAGATCAAGGACTAACATCCTTCTTATCCACAAGCGCCCCGGCTCCCGCCGGGGCGCTTGCGCTTTTTAGGGGGGTGCCATATACTCTGACTTACGTGTCTACGAACCGAAAACTTAGTTACCTAGGAGCGGATAGGCCGTAAGGCCACGTGTTGCACTCGGCACACGAAAACCGCCCCTCGGGGCGGTTTTCGTTTTGAGGGGACACCGATTTTTGACATACGAATATGCAAAAGGTAATTGAACTCTCTGCGGCTCACCGCTGTGGAGAGTATCAAAGTGCACCCCGCCGTTGGCGGGGGCAAAATAAATGATTGTGGTATACAAAGTTCCGTGCGAGAGGCAATTAAGAGTACACGGTGAATGCCTTGGCCTAGGACGGCTATGAAGGACGCGACTAACCTGCGAAAAGCTTCGGGGAGGCGGTTTGTAGCCTTTGATCCGGAGATATCCGAATGGGGAAACCCTCCAGTTTTGAACTGGAAT
>Ga0172379_10007645_pt1 | contig 13942 bp, 9 predicted proteins | sample GrowelOW334metaG_FD_119756 | JGI IMG/M metagenome (GOLD analysis project Ga0172379, IMG submission 119756) | Groundwater microbial communities from an aquifer near a municipal landfill in Southern Ontario, Canada - Groundwater well OW334 metaG | ecosystem: Environmental > Aquatic > Deep... | reverse complement strand
GCCCAACACCGAGAACATATATGGGACCTTTTTTGGCCGTTGCGTCGTCTCGCAGATCCCGGTGGTATTTCTTCACAGCGACAACTGCATGTCCTACCGGCGCTTTGATATAGAATCTGTCGATCAACCCATGTCTTTCATTGATCTCATTAGCCCTTAGATGGAACTTCACGACCTCTTCTTTACCTGTAACGGTCAAGACACCTTCCTGCCATTCGACTCTTTCCACGCCCTTAATTCTTTCCAGATTACGCTTGAGCTTCGGCAGGTCCTGTCCGGTACTGAAAAATCTCAAGCCAAGGTCAAGGCCTATGCCGCCGAATTCAAACAGGCCTGAAGGCATCTTATCTGCATCCAATACCTCAGGATCTCCGTTCAGGTCATATTTTAATATACGGTCATCGGAATGTATCTCAGCCGGTAACGAGCTCTCCATATTTCCATCGATGCCGATAATTAAGAACATGCTGCCCAATCCGGTTCCCAGGCCAAAATAGACGATCCGCTCACCCTTCAAGCTTTCTGATAAACCCGAGCCCTCGATGGCGCGCCTAAGAGCTTCCCGTCCTTGGGCCAAAGCATCGTTGTGCCATTCCACTTCAGCATCTATCCCGCGGGATCTGAGAGCCTTGCGAACCATTACAGCGGGATCTATACCTTCAAAAAGGCCGTCTTTCCCGAAACTCGAGATAGTACCCGGAATTACCGTTCCGTCTGGACTCCTGTGACCCAAGTGGCCCACTTCAACGACGTCGAGCGCCTCATACCCTTTATTTTCCAGGCTCAGGCGCAGATCTTCGATCGATCGGGCTATGCGCCGGTAATATTCTTTGGGTCCTGCGCGAAAATCTATATTATGTTCCTGTTTGCCGACGAGCTCTCCCGTTACCTTGTTATCCGAGTCAATGACCTGGCCGGCAATAGCCACTTTCGTGCCGCCTACGTCGACACTGACGATAAAGCGGGGCTTCCCGCGGCCGGCGGTTTTGGCCTTCCCGTAAGCCCTCTCTAAAACTTCCGGCGTCGCAAGAGCGCCCGCGCCCGCGATCCCCATGTCGGCGCTATCTGCCGATACCGGTATTACCCTAAATAGGCCGGGTGACACATTCTCCAATTCCGCGTTCAATTCTTTGAAGAATATAGCGCCCATATCCCCCTGCGTCATCCTTCCGCCTACGGCGACGACCCTTGTTCCTCGAGCAGTTTCAGGAGTTACTATCGCGTCAGGCCCTACATTACCTTCATATACGAGAGAGATCTCTTCTGCGAGCATGTCCGCCTGGTACCTGACCAGCGATTCCGCGGCTTGGTACAGACTCGTCCCAACCCCCTCGCTTCCGCTTTCTATTATCCACCCAATATATTTCGCCGTTAACGGAGATTGCCCATTACTATGCCCGCATAGAATGATCTTTTGCTCTGCGGTTAATCCGCCGTAGCCGTCCGTTATAAGTTTTAAATATGCATCTTTTCCGGCACCAGCCTCCATAGCTTTCACAGCGCTGGCGAGTGATCCTCTCTCTTCTGCACCCAGGGATCTAAAATATCCGTCCCATCCGGCTAGGAATACGCCCTCTCTCCCTCTATTGATAAGGTATGTATCGACAGCTCCTGCTTCTTTCCTCAAAGCCGACCCTGAAACGAGATCTCCGGCCACCCTAGCAATGCCCGAGTAAGGCACCAGTAAAGGTTTACCATCTAAAATGACCGGGAGATCCTTTAAATAGCTCGACACCTGCCACTCTCCCGCCTTCCCGCAAAGAGAGACGTCATCTACTGCTCCCTGCTGCTGCAAGAAATTATTCAGAAGGACTACACCTACAAGATATGCGGCTATCGCCTGGTCTCTTTCTGTATAGTCGACGAGCCTGCAGGCGCTATCGGCCACAAAATGCATAGCTTCATCAAACAGAAGCTGTTCTCTCCAGTGCGGGGAGAGGTCTTTCATCCGCTGGAACCCCGGGTGATCATCCAGCATATCCAAAAATTCATTATTCGCGAGTGAGTATTTACGCCATGCCGGGTGCGACTGATCGAAATTCAGGTCAAAACTCATCTCGCTTCTGTCGATGCCTAGAGTAAAAAGGTTACGTCTTATGAAGTTATGTCCGTTCAGAGAATGCTTCGTCTTCGCCAGATCATAAAGCGGGTCCCATGTCTTAGTACCTTCTCCGCGCACATCGCATATGACATAATCGTCCTCGTCCTTATCGTCCGGGTTCAAGAGCAATACGTTGTTTATCAACAGGTCGCCGTGCGGAGAAAGGCTGAGAATTGCCGGTTTTAAAGACTCATAGAGCTCGCGATTACGCCTTATCGTCCTGATCATTGGAAGGACGTTATGGTATCTGACGCCGTTTATCGTCAGGAATTCGGCATCTGTAAGCTCTTTCAGAAATCCATCTTTATCGTTGAGTACTTTCACTCTGCGTTCTACACGGCCTAAATATAAGCGCTCTATGGAATCTTCCGGCGCACGCGTTATATCTTCATAATAGACATTGTCGAATAGCATACCTAATACCGAATTCAATATCCGCGAGAACCTGTCCATGTTGCGGTCGGGCCTGAGCAGGAAATCGGCAAGGCTTTCCGCTTTATCATAGAGCGGCATTTCCATATAGGTCATATTGAACCCTGACGAACGATAATCTTTGAACGCCAATGTCCCCGCCCAACGGTCTCTAACTGCGGCGGGCACTCTTGACCTTATATATTCGAATTGCTCATATTCACCTTTCAATTTTTCCATGCCGTTCGAGTCTACGCCTTCAATGGTCGCGCACTTCACGATGCTCATCGATCCGTCCGGCTTTTTAATGAGGTAGACCTCCGCAGCGGATCCGCCGGTGTTAAACTCCCTAACTACCGTGCCTGGAAGGCGGATGATCTTCTGAGATTTAAGATCCTCTCTAAAAGCTCTTACATATGACGACAATCCCTCTTCGAATGGCGTATATTCCCTGCCCAATAACATTCGTGACGCTGCGGTATCCGTTTCTGCGACCTTCCTTTTATCGCCGGCGATATCTATTCTGCCAAGACTGTCTGGTATGTGCTCATACAATAGATCTCTAAGTCTCTCCGCAGACACTGTCTCGCCGCCAACGAGGTCGATCACACTATTGCCTTTCCTCTTTTCTCCGATCAGCCGCTCGAGCATATCAAAGAGATCTCGATAGTGAATGTAGTTCATGCCGGCTCCAGTGATCGCGCTTTTTTGGCCGGCAAGACGTTCTTTTATCAGTGTAGATATCCTGTCTTTAGATTGATGTCCGCCTATACCGTATGGATCTGCAGCCCTTACGATCACTGAATTTTTCGGCCTATTGGCAAACCGCTCTCCAAGCATCTTCGAGAGAGTGTATACATCTGCAATATCCGGTATAGGGTGCTTACGCATGTGTTCTTCGCTCAGCTCGACCAGAAGATCCTCGACATTATCGACCTGGATTATATCGTCAATTTTTTCATCAAACGCTTCTACCGCCTTATCAAGCCAATCCATAACATCAGGATCATTTTCCATAGCAAAGTCGTAAACACGGTAGGTTGAGCCATAGATGAACCTTAACGATCCATCTTTTTTCGAAGACGTTATAATTCGGGCTATAGCGCCGGTAAGAAAACCGTTGACTGATATTATTCGGGCATATTCGCTTCTTGGAATATCGCCGGCGGGCGCCGACAGGTCCGTCAAGGAACAGACAACACCGCTCTCGGCGGCTATCTTCCTGATCCTGGATAGCGAAAATTGTTCACGAGGCTTGAACGCCTCATTAGTAACGCTCCGCTTCTCCGACGCGTAACTGCTGAATTTTGCGCCGTCATTTCCTATTATGCCGACTGCGTACTTTTCGGTATTCGCTCCGCTGCCGATGACATCGACCCAAACCGGTTTTTCGGGATCAAGCGACATATCCAAGACCCCGGATCCATCCGTGGCGCTTGATCTCTTATCAGGCTTAAAATATCTGAGCAGAGAATGAACTCCATTTTCTTTGTGCCTGAACGGAAGATATATGGCGCCGTCTTCGCCAAGATACATGTCGCTGTAATTGTAGACGGCGGGGTCCAACAGATGCGCACACTTCCTTTCTATCTCAAGCTTAAAATCAGTAAGTCCAGGGTCGCAAAGGTTAAGATATAAAGCCTGGCCTATCACTTGGCTGAGATATAAAAAGGATGCGTCGTTCTTGTATGCAGGGTCAAGACCCGTTTCGGTGGAGTCAGGATTGATGGTTATGCTTATCTTTCCGTCTTGTGATCGGACATCTACAATTGGTTTAAATCGGGATACGGGAGCGAGGCCTAACGCAATATCTGTGGATGTGAGTAAGAAAGATATCGTAAGCAGCAGTGAAATGGTCTTTATTTTAAAGTTAGATTTTTTCATATGCCTTATCTGGAATACATATCATAATTCTCACTTTTGATTATGTTAATACGTAAGTTAAAATATATCACAAGAATAGCTCATACGCAATGAACAAAAGCAAACTTTTTGATGTCTTAATGAATTTCTGACTTATTCGGGTTTGAATAATATGAAGGATTATTTGGTGCGGTTATTTGAAATGAGATGAGTCGCGGCTCATCAAAACGTCCAGCTTTCCATCTTTTTCTCTAATGGTCGTGCCGTGAAAAAAACTTAATGCGAAGAGCTTGCTCATATCATATTTCTCGGAAGGATAAGTGCAAAGTGCAGTTATATGGGATTGCGCTATTTTATCGTTAACTACCTTCTCATATTTAGTCAAGCTTTCCCAATCCCCTCCCGGGACCCACGAAGCATCTCCACTGGCGCAGACTCCGCTAAACCCAAGTTTTAATGCCTGCCTCTCTTTTCCGGACCAGACATTAATGACCCTGTCTACGTCAAATTTCCCTTCGTGTGTATAAAAATCTTCTGCTGTGAAGAATTCCATCTGGCCTTTACTCGTGTACTTATGCATATCCTTGATCTCTTTGAACAGGTACGACCGAGCAGCCTCAACTCCCAGCGACTGCGGGACTATCCATATACACATCTCATTATTTCTGAACCCCTGTTCAAAATAAGGGACTATTAACTCGAGTAGACTTTTATCGGAATCGTAATACAGGCAGGTATGCTTGCTCACAGATAGCCTCCTTATGCACAGCGGATGAAAGGTTGGTTCAACATAAGGGAAAGGAATATTAAGGAAAACCGATTTAGGTTTTCCTTAAAACGATTTGGGCGCTAGCCCTGCTGTTGCTTTCCCTCCGGCAGGCTGAAGGCCCAAAAAGTAACACCGCACTTTTTGGGGCCTGAAGCCAAATCGTTAAGTGGTGGTGAGGGATGGATTCGAACCATCGAAGGCTTGCGCCGTCAGATTTACAGTCTGATCCATTTGGCCGCTATGGTACCTCACCAAAAATTTTAAACAAATTTTTGGTCCTGAAGCGCCGTTAACAATGCGACGAATAGGAGCATTGTAGGCGCTGAAGGACCTTAAACTCAATTTCAAAAGAACTGAATGTCCGAAATCTTAATCGAAAGGTATTTCGGCAGCTAAAATGCTCGCTATTCGCTCGCATTTCTTAACGCTGCCTCAATATCACTTTCGCTTCGCGAAAGTGGAGCTAGCAGAGGGAATTGAACCCCCGACACCCGGTTTACAAAACCGGTGCTCTACCTGCTGAGCTATGCTAGCCTTTTTAAAACTTCAGGCAACTTATCAAGGATATCTGAAGCAATAAGCCCTAATAAACCTTTATCCTTAGCCGCTTCATCTCCAGCGAGGCCGTGAAAATAAACTCCCAGCATAGCAGATGTAAAAGGATCGCACCCTTGCCCTATAAAACTCGCGATAACACCCGTAAGCACGTCCCCTACGCCGCCCGTCGCCATTCCGGCATTGCCCGTCTCATTTATGTAAAATTCACCGTCCGGCCTGGCTACTATAGTGTTATGGCCTTTCAAAACTAAGACCGTATTATACTCATTTGCAAAGCTCAATGCAATATCTTTCCTATTATTTTGTATCTCTCCCGTTTCTTTGCCGACAAGCCGCGCAAGTTCACCCGGATGAGGTGTCATGACCAGCGGGGTCTTGACACCTTTGAGTTCGTCCAAATGGCCGACAAAAGAATTTATGCCGTCAGCGTCAAGAACGATAGGCTTATTCAGCTTCGCAGCAAGGTTGCGCACCAGATGCTGAGTCTCTTTATTCTGAGATATGCCGGGCCCTATCGCTAGACAATCGCATTTTTCAGAAAAACTTATCAGTTCTTTTTCGGCGAGAAGGCTGAGAGAATAGTCTTTTGTCTCAAAATAAGCCCTGACCATCACCTCGATGAGTTTAGATGCCATTATCGGATAAAGGGTCCTGCCTATCGCAAGCGTTACAAGTCCACTGCCCGATCGGATCGCGGCCTGACTCGTCAAATAGGCCGCCCCCGTATAGCCCATAGAACCGGCGATCACGAGGATGCGCCCCATCTCGCCTTTGTGCGCCTCGATCGTCCTTTTTGGGAACATTCCTATGGCCTGGTCCAGCGTGATCATCTCGAATTCTCCTTAAGCATTATAACATTTGCAATGGCGTAATTCCTTGAATGAGACATGCTGACAACCACATCTCCGATCTTTTTGATCTTTTTTACTTTGAGCGCATCGTCATGGAATTTTATTACGGGCTTCCCCTCGTCGTCATTGAGGACCTCTATATCGGTCCACTTAATAGGATATTTTTTGGGCTCTCCCAAGGCCTTCACTACGGCTTCTTTCGCGGCAAAGCGCGCTGCGAAATGCTGATGAGCGAACCTCCGGGAGCTTGAATAGGCCATCTCATTTTCTGTGAATATCTTCGACAAAAAATTCATTCCCCACTTTTCGATCGCGTTCTTCATCCGCGGTATCTCAACGATATCAAGCCCAGTCCCGTAGATCATCTTATGAGCTCCAGCATCTCTCTGACGGCCCGGTCTACACCGACAAATATAGCGCGCGATATTATCGAATGGCCGATATTGAGTTCGTTCATACCTTTTATGCGGGCAACCTGGCGCACGTTCATATAATCAAGTCCATGGCCTGCATTCACTTCCATGCCGCGCATGATAGCGTACTCGCATGCTTTTTTAAGCGCATTGAGTTTTTGACTCTTAACTTTTTGCGTCCCGGCGTTGGCGTATTCTCCGGTGTGAAGTTCAATGATCCTGGCGCCGGTCCTTGCGGAGGCCTCTATCTGTTCCATGTAAGGATCTATAAAGAGGCTGACGTCGATCCCGCGCTTTTCAAGCCTTGAGACGACAGATTTGATGCGGCTTTCGTACTTTACGACGTCGAGACCGCCTTCAGTAGTGACCTCTTTCCTTTTCTCGGGAACGAGCGTCGCCTGGTCGGGCTTTAAAGCGCATGCTATCTTAACGATACCATCGGCTACCGACATCTCAAGATTAAGCCTTCCTTTAACTGCTCTCCTGAGGCGTTTTACATCCTGGTCATTGATGTGGCGCCTGTCCTCGCGCAGATGACAGACGATCGAATCGCATCCGGCCGCAATGCATATGCTCGAAGCTTCGATAGGGTCGGGCCGAGAACCCTTACGGGCCTCCCTCAGTGTAGCTACATGATCTATATTAACTCCGAGCTTTACCATCGTTCCCCTACTGCGTTTCTTTTTCGATAGACACCATTACCTGAACGAGCGTTTCTTCGAGATAGACGCCGGATATAGGACTCAATGGGACCGATTTAGTGAACGGCTGCGTCATGCCTCCGACATCTATCGGCACCGTATAGGCGAATTTTATATTTTCGAGCACATCTTTAGTCCCGAGCACGATACAATGTTCCGGGACCATCAGCGCTTTATCCCTTACGATCTCGTAGCCGCTCCTGGGATGTCCTATAAATATAGGTTTTATTGGGAGCTTCCTCGCTATTATGCGCTCCGACGGCATTATTCGCTTAAGAAGCTGCATCTCTTCCTGCGTACCTTCCATATTGAGCTGTTTAACGATATAAAACCATGTTATTAGGGCAAGGACGAGCGCTATGACCTTCAATCCTAAATTCTCGATAAAAAACCTGCGCAAAAAATTGAACATATCAGCTTCTCTTTTCTCTTACTTTAGGAGATATGCGCGACAGGGCCTTGTAGTGAAGGCTCTTCGCTTCGGTCTGTTTATAGAACGCCGTCTTCAGTATTACAGCGAGGCTCTCTTTGTCGAGATTGCTCGTGATCTTTCCGCTCATAGCGACCGATATGCCGCCCGTCTCTTCACTGACAACGACGCAGATCGCATCCGTCTCTTCTGTAAGGCCCACTGCGGCCCTGTGACGGGTGCCCATCGTCTTGGTAAGGCCCTTGGCTTCCTGCGTAAGCGGTAAAAGGCATCCGGCTGCAATTATCCTGTCACGCTGTATAATGACAGCGCCGTCATGGAGCGGCGCTCTAGGTATGAATATTGAGTAAATTAATTCTTCCGTCACTTTACTGTCGACAGCAATGCCGGTCTCTATATATGCTTTTAACCCTACTTCGCGCTCGATCGCTATTATCGCTCCCATCTTCTGCCTGGAGAGCTCGAGCACAGCCTTGGATATCTCCTCGATAGCCTCGAGGTCTTCTTTGTACACCCCGAACTGACCGAGTCTCGCGAGTCCGCGCCGCAGTTCAGGTTGAAAGATGATCAGGAGCGCTATAACGGATATGGGGAAAAGTCTCGTCAAGGCCCAGTTTATAGTATCGAGCTTAAGCTGCTGGGCAAGGACAAAAATAATAACGACGATGACAACCCCCTTAAGGAGCTGTTCCGTCCTGGTCCCTTGAATAAAGAAAAGCGCCATGTAGATAAAATACCAAAGAAAGGCTATCTCAACTATGATCTTCCAATATTGAGTTAAAATTTCCATATCACAGCGCCTTTTCGGTTAAAATCTTGTCTGCTATCCGCGAAGCCTCGGCCGTCGGTTTTACATCGTGCGCCCTTATAAGCCTTGCGCCTTTCATGATCGCTATTACCGACGACGCCAGCGACCCGGCTAGCCTATCTTCCGTATTGCCGAGGTTCAATACCTTACCGATAAATGATTTTCTTGAAACGCCTATACATACAGTTTTAGATAGAACTTGAAATTCATCGAGCCTGTTCAATATCTGAAGATTATGCTCTGTTGTCTTTCCGAACCCTATCCCCGGATCGATGATGATCATATCGCTCTCTATACCTTTTGCTTCAGCCATTCCTATCGAGACTTTTAAACTCGCGATTATTTCTGTGACGACGTCCTCGTACGACGGGCTTACCTGCATAGTCTCGGGCGTTCCTTTGGAATGCATGATTATTAGCGCCGCTTTGCACTCTGCAACCGTCCCGGCCATTTCAGGGTCGAACCTGAGGCCTGACACGTCATTAACGATAGAAGCGCCGGCTCTCACAGCGGCTCGAGCAACCTTCGATTTACGCGTGTCGATAGAAATGGGGACTTTTACCACCTTGCGCATAGCTTCTATAACAGGCGCTACGCGATCGATCTCTTCGTCGACACCCAGCTCTATTGCACCCGGCCGCGTGGATTCACCTCCGACATCAATGATGTCGGCGCCATCCTGAACCATCTTGATAGCGTGATCTATCGCAGCCTGTTTGTTAAAGAACTTTCCTCCGTCAGAAAATGAATCCGGCGTCACGTTCAGGATACCCATGACATGCGTTCTTTTGCTGAACGCAATGTGATAACCCATCACATCCAGGTCGGGACTCACCTCTTCAGGGCTTCTTTTCAGGGTCTTTAGTCTTGACGGGCTCATCATGCGCCTCTTGCTTTAATCCGAGAAGGGCCCTCACTTCTTCGGCATCCATGACTTCTTTTTCAAGCAGGGCGTCCGCAAGTAGTTTGAGCTTGTCCACGCTCTTCGTGAGCTCTTCCTTGGCTTTCTGATAACACTCGTCTATTATGCGCCGTACTTCCTGGTCGATGAGGAACGCCGTCTGGTCGCTATAGTTCCTCTCTTCCATGATATCACGGCCTAAGAAGACGTGATCCTGAGGATGTCCGAACGTAAGATTTCCCAATTTTTCGCTCATCCCGTAACGCGTAACCATGCTGCGCGCAATGGCCGTTGCTACCTTGAGGTCCTGGCTCGCGCCGTCAGATATGTCTTTCAGAACGAGCTCTTCGCTCACCCTGCCTCCGAGCGATACGACTATCCTGAGCAAGAGGTCGCTCTTTGTGTGATAATTTTTATCTTCAAGGGGAAGCATCAGCGTGTATCCGCCGGCCAGCCCTCTCGGAAGTATCGATACCTTGTGAAGCGGATCAGCTCCCGGCATGACGAGCGCCAATATCGCATGGCCTGCTTCATGATAAGCCGTGATCTCTTTTTCTTTCTTTGAAATGACTTTCGACTTCCTCTCAGGGCCCGCCATTACGCGCTCTATGGATTCTTCCAGTTCCTTCATCGTCACATATTCATTGTTGCGCCTGGCTGCCAGAAGCGCGGCCTCATTCACCAAATTAGCGAGATCTGCTCCGGAGAATCCCGGCGTCCTGCGGGCTATCGTCTTCAGGTTGGATACGGGATCGAGCTTTACATTACGCGTATGAACTTTAAGAATAGCTTCACGGCCTATTATGTCGGGCATATCGATCACTATCTGCCTGTCGAAACGGCCTGGCCTCAATAAAGCCGGGTCAAGAACATCGGGCCTGTTCGTCGCAGCGATCAATATGACGCCTTCCTGAGTATTGAATCCGTCCATCTCTACGAGGAGAGCGTTAAGCGTCTGTTCCCTCTCGTCATGTCCGCCGCCGATCCCCGCGAAACGCTGCCGTCCTACCGCGTCTATTTCATCGATGAATATTATGGCGCCGCGCCCGCTCTGCTTCGCAGACTTCTTTGCCTGATCGAAGAGGTCACGCACTCTCGACGCTCCTACGCCGACGAACATCTCGACAAAGTCGGAACCGGATATGGATAAGAATGGCACGTCGGCTTCGCCTGCAACTGCTTTGGCGAGAAGGGTCTTGCCGGTACCGGGATGGCCCATCAACAGAACGCCTTTTGGTATTTTACCACCCAGTCTTTGGAATTTTTTCGGATCTCTCAGGAATTCGATGACTTCTTTAAGCTCTTCCTTCGCCTCATCCACGCCGGCAACATCCAGGAATGTGACTTTCAGCCTGTCGTCGGATGCAAGAGTCGCCCTCGATTTTCCGAACGCCCATAACTTGTTTCCGCCCGCTCCGCCCGGCGACCTGTATGCAAATAGCCAGAGGAACAGTATGAATAAGAACATAGGCCCGAGAGAGTAGAACAGGTTCATCAGGAACGTCTTTGGGGGTTTTATGTCGAAGTCTTTTACATTTTCACGCAGCGCCCGTAAGAGATCCTGATCATTATCCGGAATATTTACCGTGAATTTCGCTCCGTCCGCAAACTCCCCTCTCACGATATTATCGGTCTTTACGCACGCTTTTATCTTTTGAGTCGTTGGATTGTCCTTTACCAGCTCAAAGAACTTGGCGTAAGCTATTTCTTGTGTGGGTTTTTCGAGGTTAGCGGTTATATTGTTGAAAGCGAGCAGGACGCCCAGAATAATAAGGCTCCAGATCACCATATTCCAGCCGTTCTTCTGCTCTTTTATCGTCTTTTTTGGATTCTTTTTCATTAATTGATCACTCCGTTCTTTTTATGATTTCATTGTAACAAAATATTATTATCATATCAAGGTCATATTTTATGGAATGTGAGCCTGTCCGCCGAACGTGTAATGCGTATCCCGCCAGGCAAGTCAAGCCGGTCACCGGTCCTTTTAACCTTTATAAAATTCTCCATCTCTTTCCAATGCCTAAAGGTGAGGCGCTTGACTTCGCCCCCTATCCTATCTAGCGAGTCACGTAATATCTCTTTCTGCAGGGCCTTAGGCTGTATAACGAGGTCTTTTAACCTTATCTCAACCGCTCCTCCATCTTTGCCTGTTATGAACCTTTGAGCTTTGAGCCTTTCTTCTTCAATAAATTCAAAATCTTCTCTCAGGTGTTCAGCAAGATTAAAGAGGACCCTTTTAAACCGCACGTTATATTTTTCGAGGAACGGGATTATCTCATTTCTTACGATATTACGGAAATATATCGGTTCGAGGTTCGTATGGTCTATCCTGTATGAGATGCCTTTGTTGTCGAGATAATCCTTTATGACCTGTTTCTCTATCTCAAGGATCGGCCTGATGATGCGCAATCCTTCCGACTCCCTCACCGGCAATATTCCCACTATCCCCTTGAGAGCGCTCCCTTTTATAAGCCTCATAAGGATCGTCTCCGCCTGGTCGTCAAGAGTATGGCCCGTTGCGAGGACATTCGCGCCGGTCTTCTTTGCGGCTTCCGAAAAGAAACTGTACCTTGCCTCACGAGCCAGTTCTTCCGTCGAAAGTTTACCCTTGGCCGCGCTCTTAAGATCCACTTTTTTATGTATAAAATCTACGCCGAGTTCTGCGGCGATCTTTTTGGTAAAGAGAGAATCGTCGCGCGACTCTTTGCCTCTCAACCCGTGATCCATGTTGCAGACGATGAGGCGCTTGATACCCAGTTTTCTTTTTAAGGAATTGAGCGTATGGAGCAGGAATACGGAGTCGGGGCCGCCGGAAACGGCTACCAATACGGTGTCGCCGGGTTTCAGCATATCGTAATTCTTCGTGGTCTTTAGGACCCTCTCGATAAGCTTGTCCGCTGCCATATCTTGCCTCATTTATTGAAGTGAAAATGGCGCTAGATGCCCTAACGCCATAAAGAAGATGGTAGCGGGGACTGGATATTCTCGCCTAATGTCAGCTCCAGCGAGGAATCCAGTCCACTCTACTGAGTGAAACTGGTAGCGGGGACTGGATTTGAACCAGTGACACGCCGGGTATGAGCCGACTGCTCTACCAGACTGAGCTACCCCGCCACTTTTGTGAAACAAAAGTGATATTGAAGCCGCGTTAAAAAATCCGACGAATAGGAGGATTTTAGCGGCTGAAATACCTTAATTTTTGCTACGCAAAATGTGATCCTGAAGCGCCGTTAAACAATCCGACGAATAGGAGGATTGTAGCTGCCGAAGTACCTTAAACTGCGCAACAATTCAATGCGTTAGCGAATACGTAATGTAACACGACTTAAGCATAATTTCAAGGGAAAAAGCGAGCTACCTTGCTCCTAGCTTTACCACTACTCGTAGGCGTTTACTTTTGGGTGTTGCTTCCGCTGAATAGATTTTTTACGGGTCCTGGCTCGGGTGCGCCTTTCAGGCGTTCAAAAAGCGGCTCGCACGGGGTTTACACTTTCGTGGATACTAGGCGCGTATCGTTCACGGCCGCCTTTTCGGCGGCCTGATAGCCCCATCCCGTAAGCGCTCGCCGCTTTTTTCACAGCCTTCAAGGCATCACCTCTCGCCACCCGTAAAAAATCTTCTATTTATCTTTAATTCTTCTCATCCGAAGCGTATAATTTAATGAGAGGGACAGGTTTAGCTTTAATGGCAGAACCGATTTAAGATTGCCACCAGAACCGCCCCTAACGCAATGCATGTAAAAGATATCGAAATTTTTCTTTAGTTTTCCGTATTTGAAGCGTATAATTCGATAATCGGGAAATGGTAACCTGTGACTGCAGGACAGGCTTAAAATTGTCACAAAAACCGTCCTCAACACCACACAAAAATTAGAGGTAAATATGATAACGGCGGAAATGTTAAACCAAAATATTTGTGGTATTGCGATAGGGCTTCGCTTTGACCCTACTTTTGCGATTGGGGACAATCTTGGCAAAATAGCTGATAAAATTTTATACTCAAAAAAGTCGTATTTTAATCCAGTATTTTTTCCACTTGTAACTAGCGATATAAATACGATTATGTTAAGAGATGAAGCGCGAAGTAAATATCTTGTCATTAGTACAACAGATATTATTTTGGAAGTTAAATTAGAT
>Ga0172379_10007644_pt1 | contig 13943 bp, 14 predicted proteins | sample GrowelOW334metaG_FD_119756 | JGI IMG/M metagenome (GOLD analysis project Ga0172379, IMG submission 119756) | Groundwater microbial communities from an aquifer near a municipal landfill in Southern Ontario, Canada - Groundwater well OW334 metaG | ecosystem: Environmental > Aquatic > Deep... | reverse complement strand
TGTTGATCGGTGGATCGTTAGGACGCCGTGAGGCTACGGGACGCGGAGTAATGATTGTGACTCTCGGCGCGATGGAAAAATTAGGATTGAAACCGAAAGAGACTGCTGTTGTTGTCCAAGGGTTCGGTAACGTAGGATCGATTACTGCTCAGTTGATGAGAATGCAGGGATGCAAAGTGGTCGGCATTTCTGATGTTACTGGCGGTTATTATAACAAACGGGGAGTTGATGTCGAAAAAGCTCTGGAATATGTTGCGAAGAACAAAGTCCTTACCGGTTTTGACGGCGGTGAAAAAATTACACAATCAGAATTACTTGAATTGGATTGTGATGTGTTAATTCCGGCCGCGAAGGAAGATCAGATCACAACAAAAAATGCATCAAAGATTAAAGCGAAGCTTATTGTGGAAGGGGCAAACGGACCAACAGCAGCAAAGGCTGATCCGATCTTAAATGACCGTGGAATTATTGTCGTTCCCGATATTCTCGCTAATGCGGGCGGCGTGACTGTGTCCTACTTTGAATGGGTGCAGGACCGTGTTGGTTATTTCTGGTCACTGGACCGTGTGAATCGACGATTGGAACGGATGATGAAAGCATCATTCGATAACGTGTACGAAACAGCAATGAAGCACAAAGTGCCGTTGCGTATCGGTGCCTATATCGTTGCGATCGATAAGGTTGCACGGACGTTAAAGATTCGCGGGATTTACGCATAATGTTCTCATCACTGCGGTACATAACGATCGTTCTATTTTTCAGTTCGCTGTGTACCGCAGAAGAACATGAATCCGCGGCAACACACCGCGAGATTTTTTTTCAGTTGAGTGATTCGGTAATGTTCGATGTTTCGCAAAAACTAAAAGCCTATCGCTCAATTGCGATGGTAACGCGTCGCGATTCTTTTACTTCATACTATCAGCCACTTTTTGTTCATGGGTTGATGTCACAAAATATCCCCCTCTTTCTCAACACTGATTCTACGGAAACGACGCTCGAACTGACAGTTCGGGAGTCGTCTATATTTCACGGTGAAGCGTTCTATCAGTCCTTCTTAGGACATCGCAGTATCGAACGACGTATTGTGTTCACTATTACGGGTACGCTTATCTCCGTTCAGGAAGGGAAGATATTGTGGTCTAAACAATTCTCTAGAACCTTTTCGGATACCGTCCGGTACGATCAGTTAGAACAATTAGACTACAGCGTTCCTCCCGTGACGGCATACGTTCGATCTGAACTTTCTTTTTTTGATTCCATTGTCGAACCTGTTATTGTGACCATCGCTTCCGGTGTAGCTATTTACCTCTTCTTTACGATTCGAAGTTAATACTCGGCAGGCATTGTTGACCTCAGCGTACAAAAAACTCATTGTCGGAATTCTTTTTGTCACCCTTCTGTTGTGTGCTGAAATCATCATCCTGTCCAAAAAGTCAGTTTCCAAAGATATCAAATTTACCGAACCGGTCTTTATTCAACCTTCCACGGTATCGTTTCTGGCTTTCGGTGATATTAACTTGGGCAGAAAGGTTGGTCAACGCATAATAAAGGACGATGTTCATTTTCCGTTCCGACATTTTTCTATTCGCGATGACTCAGCGGATATTGTTTTTGCCAATCTTGAATGCCAGGTTTCCGATCAACATGGGGAAACCGGTCATTCTGAATACAATCTTATCTTCACGGCACCACCTGAAGCGGTGACAACACTGCAACATTCGGGAATCGATATAATCTCAACTGCGAATAATCATGCGCTGGACTACGGTATTTCGGCGTTGAAAGAGACGATTGACCGGTTAAACAATGCGAACATTTCGTTCGTTGGCACGTCTAAGGACAAAGAAAAACTCTTCGATCCGCTGATTTTCAAGAAAAACAATATAAAATTTGCTATCTTTGGTGTAACAGCGTTCGTCAATATGACTTTTAAGAATTGGCGGGACTATGTTTCGACGCCGGATACAATCGAATTGCTTAAAAAGATTACAGCTATTCGTGATTCAGTAGATGTTATTTTGATGAGTTTCCACGGCGGAGTTGAGTATATTGATCGTCCGACTGCCAAGGTAAAAGCGTTTGCAGAATGGTCGGTAAACAATGGAGTAGATATTTTCCTTGGTCATCATCCGCATGTGACATTTGGAGTGCAGCAACAGGGAAACAGTTACATCATTCATTCGTTGGGAAATTTTATTTTCTATCAGCCGCAGCATTATTGGACACAGCGAAGCTATGGGATAAAATTTTTAATCGAAAAAAATGATTCGGCAACAACGGTGCGCATCGATCGGTTTATTCCGGTGAAGGTGTCCATGCAGACACGCCGGTTGTATGATTCATTGGAGGTGCAAAAACTGTTTCAGCGAACTCAGCAATTATCGAATTTTGATCTTATAAAATATTGGAATTAATGTGAAAAGAGTTTTTTTTGTTATAGTGTCTATATTGTCATCAGTGTGGTTTATCTCATGTTCTTCTTCTGAAGAGACCGTTTCAATCCCGGTGGCAGAGCGTTATATGAACGCAAAAGCGCTGTTTGATGATGGCGATTATCTTGAAGCCATTGAAGAGTTTAAAGTGATTACCGTTCAGTCGCAAGGAAGCGAATTCGGTGATGATGCGCAGTTTTATCTTGCCGAATGCCGGTTTATCCGCGGAGAATATATTCTGGCATCGGCTGAATACGACAACCTTGTGCGGTTAATGCCCGGTAGCCCGTTCGTAACTATTGCCCGATATAAACGTGCCGAATCCTACTACCAGCTTTCTCCAAAACCGCAGTTGGATCAGAAATATTCCCGTTTTGCTCTGGACAATTTCCAAACGTATATCGAATTTTCTCCGACCGATAGTCTCGTGACAGATGCTGAAAAGAAAATTGAGGAGTTAACCTTAAAACTTGCGCGTAAAATGTTTGAAGGAGGGAAATTATATTTTCGCCTGGAATATTACAAAGCATCTATCGCGTATTTTGATAAATTGATTCAGGAGTATCATGATTCTCCGTTTGTAGATGACGGCATGCTGTGGAAAGCAAAATCTCAGAATGAACGGAAAGATTTTGCCGGTGCAACCGGGACATTGAATGAATTACTGTCGAAATATCCGGAAACTGATTTGATGGAAGAGATCATGGAATTGAAATTAGAAATTGTTGAAGATAAAAAAGAATATGAAGAAGATCAGGCAAAACGACAATTGAGCATAACAGAATGAGCCACGAACTTCCGTTATTACCGCACCAGGCGGGCATGACGCAACTCGTCCTGCCGAATGATACCAACCAGTTGGGCAACCTACTTGGCGGACAGTTAATGCACTGGATTGATCTTGTTGCCGCTATCGCAGCTGCACGTCATTCACATCGTATTTGCGTTACCGCGTCTGTCGATGATCTCAATTTTCTTCATCCGATCAAGATTGGCGAAGTTGTTACACTATTGGCGTCGGTGAATCGGGTCTTTCGTACTTCAATGGAAATCGGCGTAAAAGTGATCTCTGAAAATCTGTTGACCGGAGCAACGAAGCATGCCAATACGGCGTACCTCACGTTTGTTGCGCTCGATGAAAATGGAAAACCGATGCAGGTGTCGCAAGTGCCGTATTCAACCGAAGAGGAACAACGCAGATTTGACGACGCATTACATCGCAGAGAACTTCGGCTTGCTCGACGCAAGAAAATACTTAAATAATCCTAACACTGGTGAATGGCAAAACAAGGGGACGTGTGCTCAGAGAATAGATGGCTGATTGTTTTGGTCGTGCTGAACATGTTCGCCGCCTTCGAATCTAAAGCCCAGTTGCGCGATATCAATTCGCTGAGTAGCATCACCAGTCATGAACTTCCTGGAGAAGTTCGTTTCCCCGCACTCATTCATTATTCATCAATACAGTATCCCGATCTGTTAACCTACTTCCCTGATTCTTCATCATTTGTAATCCTGAAAAACGAAGGGAATGGCAGCATGGGAGGGATGCAATCGGTCGGATACTCGGCAAACGTTACGAATTGTACCGTTGGAAATATCAATAATGACGGGATCGACGATTTTGTTGTAGTGCACCGCGATATGAACAGTATTGAAGTCTTTACCAGCACCCGAACGGATTCCACATATTCCTCTTTCACATTTCCTGTAAATTTTTATCCGGAGCGGGCGATTATCGGCGATATCACCAACGATCGGATTCCGGATGTCATTAGTTTCGGAAAACTTTCCTCCGGTCTCAGCGTACTGCAGGGAAAAGGGAATGGAAAGTTTCATTCGTATAAGACCATCTTCGAGAATATCCCTGTCAGCGATTGTGCATTAATTGCATTGAATGGAGACAATATTCCCGATGTCGCTATTCACAATTGGTTGATGAATGAAACAACAATTCATCTCGGACTGGGAAGATTGAAATTTTCCGAACAGACGGTATTATCGTTTTCACAGGATACTGTTCAGTCGATCTTTTCAGATTTTACCGGTGATGGAATTGCCGACGTTGCAGTATTATCCATACAAAATAAGACAGTACAGATTTTAGACGGCGACGGTTTAGGAAATTTTTCCTTTGCTCAGGCTTTACCCATCTCGTTTTTATCATATCAGATAACTGTCGGATCGTTTACTGCGCCGCATTCGAGTGATCTGTTGATTTATAATAACGCTGCAAACACAATGTCGCTGTTGAATAACCGCTCCGACGGGACATTCTACGATGAAATTGTTTTCGGAACGGGTATCGTTCCGACCACTGTGGTGACGGGTGACGTGAATGGAGACGGTATTCAGGAAGTGCTTTCCTTTCCAACAGGGAAAAATCAGTACGCAATATTTTGGAACTCCTGTTCGAAAATATCGCGGGATGACAGAAAACAAACGTTTGGTGTAGGGCAATTTCCGTCGAATTTGTACGTCAGCGACATTACCGGCGACGGATTTGATGATATTGTAGTGAGCAACGAAGGATCATCGTCGATCTCAATATTACGCTCGATAGGTGATTCGTTTGCCGGACAGTTAACCATTGAAACACCGGAAAAACCAGTTTCGGTGTCACTTTATGCAAAGTCCGATTCTTCCATTACACTCTACTCGTTGCATCGCGAAAATCCGAAAGTATCGTTGTATTCGCTCCATCGTGAAAAAGACTCGTTGAACTCATTAGTAGGAGATCTTGAACAATTTTCCATCTCATTGCCGGATAAACCTGTTAACGTACTTCCGGACGTTTCATTTATGCAGCGGGGCATTTCATTATATGCATTTATGTCTACCGCGCCAAATGCCATTATGTTTTATCAACAGGTGAAGGGGACGAGATTTCTGGCAAAGAGTCTTGTTCCGCTGGTGCCGGCAAAAATAGCCTATTCCACTATCAGCGATTTGAATAGCGACGGTAAAACCGATCTGCTGTATGTCTATACAAACACTGCTTCAAAGAACACTCATTTGGGTGTGACGCTGAATGATTCCATTGGTGAATTTAAGGGAAAAGTATATACTTTTCCACTTCCCGATACGTCAGTGCGCAAAGCGTTACTGTTTATTGACGATTTTAACGGCGATCAATTAAAGGATTGCCTGTTATATTTAGCGCCTGAAAACTCTTTACGGTTGGCGCTTGGGAACATAAATACATTATTTGGCGCTTTTGAGGAGATCGTCGATTCTGTATCAATTAAGGGACCGGAACAACTTCAATTGTATGATATAAACAATGACGGTATAATGGATATCATTTATTTTGATAAAGAATCGTCTATCGTATGGAGTTACCGCGGTAAAGGAAACGGAAAATTTTTGCCGCGAAAATCACTTGTGGAAATTCCTGGGGGTGCGACATTCCGATGCGGAGATTTTAATGGTGATGGCTTTATTGATATTGTCTATACAGAATCCAATGGACATACGGTAACGGTGATTTATGGAACGTAACATCTGTATTTTGGTTCTGTTGATGGTTCTCCTCGTTGACATTCTCCATACCCAATACGAATCTGAGAAATGCGGAACATTTGTCGGTGTCAGACTGAGAAATGAAGCAAAAAAGAATCAACTGGATCTTCCGATGGAAATTCGTCCGGAGTTGCAAAAAAGTATCCTGACTCCTAGCAGTAAAATCCGCATTCATTATGATACTGTTAATGCACATGAGCCGGCGTTGGTTTCGATAACGTATGTAAATGGAAAGAAGATTGTTACCAGAAGACCCAATACATATAAACAATTTATTGATACACTTGCATTATTATTTGATTCTGTGTGGCGTGCCGAGATCGACCAGTTTGGTTTTACACCGCCTCCATCCGACAACGGCAGAGGCGGAGGGAATGAATTTGATGTTTATGTGTTGAATATGGGAGCAGGTTATTTTGGTGAAACGTTGATTGAATGGGATCTTCCTGTTGGCGTTACAAAAAGTAATCAACAATATGCTTCTTTTATTAAGTTTGAAAACGATTTTGGCACCGGATACCGAACGAATGGTATTGAAGCGATGATGGCTACCGCTGCACATGAATTTCACCATGCCATCCAAATAGGCGGTTCAGGAATATGGGAGGGCGAATATTTTTATTTTTACGAACTGTGTGCAGAATCGATGGAGCCAATAGTATTTAGAGAGGCTAAAGATTATTTGTTTGACGTAAAAACGTATTTTAAAAATATCTCCGGGACACCTTTATTCCAACAAAGAACAGATCAAAATCCAATTGAAACGGCGGGATATGAACGGGCAATTTGGGCAATCTTCCTGATGAAAAATTACTCCATATCTCTAATGGGGGAAATTTGGAATGAGATAAAGATTCAACGTCCGGTTTCAGCATTGAATACTGTGTTAAACAGACATTCTACATCAATACAGCGTGAGTTCATCAATTTTACCTACTGGAATTTCTTTACCGCTCATCGGGCTGATACTGCGCGGTATTATACAGATGCAAAATTGTATCCCTTAGTGCCATTCTTGCAAACGATTTCAGTCGGCCCTTCAGTTCAACAATTATCTGTCAGCACCCATAGTTTTACACCGAATTATTACAAAGTGATTTCAAATTCTGATTCAACATTTTTTGTTGTTTCAAATACGGATTATACTGATGCGTTAACGTATTCACAGAAACTGTTCTCGTCACAAATTTCTGTTACAACTTCGGCACACTCAGGATATGATGCCGTTGCTGCTGGACTCTACGCCAAATTTTCTTCGTCGAATATTGAAAATTGGTCATTCATACCAATCGGTCTTGCAGCACATCCATATTGTTTCCCTAATCCATTTAAACCTGCTGAATCATCGTTATTGATTTCTCCAGGCAAAATTGGAGTTTCTGATGATGTTACGTTAACTGTTGTTTCGGCAGTTTCGCTGGACTTGATCTACTCAAAAAGAGCCGAATATTCAACCTTCTCTGGCACGCAATATGTGACATGGATGGGAAGGGATAATAGAGGTGAAATTGTTCCATCCGGGGTATATTTGTACATTCTTTCAAATGGTTCCACTGTTCTTAAAGGGAAATTTGCAGTAATTAGATGAAAAAACTGACTTTTAAGTCCGAAAATATCGCTAAATTATACAACCGGCGCATAATATTAGAAAATATCTCATTCTCGCTTTCAGATGGGACGGCATTTGCAATAACAGGAAAAAATGGCTCCGGGAAATCAACGCTGGTAAAGATTCTATGCGGTGTCTTGTCGCCAACTCGAGGATCGGTAGAATTTTCTGTTGGTGGTGCAATAGTTCCATATCCGGATTACTATCCGCACATCGGATTAGTTTCTCCATACTTAAACATGTACGAGGAATTTACGGCGGAAGAAAATCTTTCCTTTATTGCTAAAGTACGCTCATTGGAAAGAGAATGGCAGGAACGAAGCAACATGCTGTTAAAAGAATTCGGAATCTATGATCATCGTAAAAAAGAAGTGCGGTATTATTCGTCCGGTATGAAACAGCGGCTAAAATATTGCGCTGCGTTATTGCATCAGCCTTCATTGCTGGTGCTTGATGAACCATCATCTAACCTTGACAGTTACGGAATTGATGCGGTAAGAAAATTTATGGTACTGCAGAAACAGAACGGAATATTGATGTTTGCCACCAATGACGCGGAAGATTTGCAGTTTGCTGATCGCGTCTATTCCATTGAAATTGGTAACCATTGAACAACAGACATTAATGTCGTATTTTAGAATATGATGATCATCTCAACTTCGTATCACATTTTTGTGAAGGAATTTGTCTCTGAATTTCGGACTCGGTACGCGCTGAATGCGCTATTGATGTTTGTGGTGACAACACTCTCGATCATACTATTTTCTATCGGTCAGGAATCTCCTTCCATCGATGTGCTTTCCGGAACTCTCTGGATCGTGATCTTCTTCAGCGCCATGTCCGGTCTATCACGGACTTTTGTTGCAGAGGAAGAACGCGGTACATCGCTGACCCTAAGATTATTAGTCAACGCAAGTTCAGTGTACATTGGAAAACTCGTCTATAATTTCGCACTCATTCTTGTTCTCTCTGTTATCATTGCTGTTTCGTACGTGCTGTTTATTACAGAGTTCACAGTAAAGACATTCGAAATATTTTGGCTAACTATTTTGCTGGGCAGTGCCGGACTGGCAAGCGCGTCGACAATTCTCGCGGCGATAATTGCTAAAGCCAACACGAAGGGAACATTGTTCCCGGTGCTGGCATTTCCGATTCTGCTTCCACTGCTGCTAACCTGTATTAATGCAACAAAGCTGGCAACAGAAGGGGCGTTCCTTGTCGAAGCGGTGAAGGAATTTCAAATTCTTATTTCATTTACGGTAGTGATGATTGCTACCTCGTTTCTTGTCTTTGATTTTGTTTGGAAAGATTAATCGTTATGAAAACGTGGTTAAAAATAGCTGTCTCAGTGTGGTTAACGGGAATTATCATTGCCGGCATTGCGTTCTCGATGGTGAAGGTACCTCAAACCTGGTATGAGTTTCCATTTATACCCGGCTTGGAAGAAAAAGCCAGAAATATCATCTTTCATGTTCCAATTTCCTGGGCAACGGTTGTTGCATTCGCTATGTCGATGATCTATGGGATCATCTATTTGCGGAAAAAAGATATCGATTACGATCTCCGCTCGGTTTCATCCGCCAGTCTTGGACTGTTGTTATGTATTCTTGCGACGGTGACAGGTGCAATTTGGGCAAAATTTAATTGGGGTTCGTTCTGGAACTGGGATCCGAGACAAACTTCGATCTTTATACTTTTATTGATTTATGGCGCGTATTTCGTTCTTCGTTCAGCGATCGATGAAGAAGAACGACGGGCCACGCTTTCTTCAGTGTATTCAATCATTGCAGGAGTTACGGTGCCGTTCTTCATATTTGTGATGCCGAGAATTATGTCCGGGCTGCATCCCGGTTCGCTTGGCGATGAACAGGGGAAAGGTCCTGTATTAGAATTTAAAATGGCGCCCAATATGCTGATGGTCTTTTTTGCATCGCTTATCGGCTTTACGGTATTGTATTTTTGGATGTATTCGCTTAAAGTTCGGCAGATGAGAATCGAACGGCATGTTCAACAAATCACAGAAACACATTAATTGAGGAACAAATGGAATTCTTTGAACAAAATCAGATGTATGTCGTACTAGTCGTCGTTCTGGCGATCTGGTTCGGCTTTTTGGGATATATGTTTGTACTGGATGCAAAGATCAAAAAACTGGAAGAACAAATTAAGAAATAGGAGATCGTATGAATTTAAAAGTTATTGTTGCAAGCATCATCATTGTTGGTGCATTAATTTTCGGTGCATCTACGTTTATGGAAAGCAATATCGAATACATGGATTTTGAGATGGCGCAAACTGTCAATAAAAAAGTGCAGGTTAAAGGGAGATGGGTTAAAGAAAAAGAATCCAATTTCGACGCGACAACATCACAATTTACCTTTTACATGGTGGATGATAATAATCAAGAGGTCAAAGTTGTTTTGGACGGCGCAAAACCGAACAATTTTGAGATTGCCACCGAAGTGGTTGCCAAAGGAAGATTTAAAGACGGATATTTTCATGCGAACGAACTTCTTACCAAGTGTCCTTCAAAATATGAAGGCGATGGCGAAGCGGTAAAGAAAACATTATGAGGTCTTCATGTTTGGTGCTGCATTAGTTAAGATCGCATTTGCTTCGTCGATCCTTTCCACCGTGTTGTATTTTGTGGTCCATCGGAATCCTTCCGATACGGTGAAAAAAATTGCACGGTTATTTTATGAGCTGACTGTTGCCGGACTTGTTACAGCTTCGGCGATACTGTTATATTTTATCTTGACGCATCAGTTTCAATATTATTACGTTTGGAACTACAGTTCTACTGATTTGCCCTTATCTCTGCTGATCTCTACATTTTACGCCGGTCAGGAAGGGAGTTTTATGTTATGGTCTCTCTACACAGGTGTGATTGGACTGGTGTTGCTGCGGTATACTGCAAAACGAGGATATGAACCGGAATTTATGGCGGTTTTTTCGGCGATACTCTCATTTCTTATTTTGATGCTTGTCGTGAAGAATCCATTTAAGCCGATCTGGGAACAATTTTCAACCGAATTGCTGCATGTCGGTGCTGTTCCGGTGGGAACGACAAACTTTATTTGGGTTGATCAGGCAAGAGGATTGTGGGCACAGGTTCCGTTGGAAGGAAAAGGGCTTAATGCGTTATTACAAAATTATTGGATGGTGATACATCCGCAGATTCTCTTTATCGGTTTTACATCGATGTCCATTCCCTTTGCGTATGCTGTCGCTGGAATGCTGAAAAAAGATTACGTCAGTTGGATCCGAGTCGCCACTCCTTGGACAGCCTTCGGGTCCATGATGTTAGGCACCGGGATTATTCTTGGCGGATATTGGGCGTACGAAACGCTCGGATGGGGGGGGTATTGGGGATGGGATCCAGTGGAGAACTCTTCATTGGTGCCGTGGTTGGTATGCGTCGCGTCAATTCATACGATGCTGGCACAACGAAAAAACGGGACATATATTAAAACGAATTTTGTGCTGAGCATGTTCTGTTTTATTCTTGTGTTGTATTCCACCTTTCTAACCCGCAGCGGTGTACTTGGTGAAACATCTGTTCATTCATTTGTCGATCCCGGAATGTGGGTGTACTGGTTGCTGTTGATCGTCATCGGACTTTTTGCGGCACTCGGCTTCGGACTTCTATTTTCGCGTTGGAAAGAGATGCCGGTTGTACCGGTGCAGCATACGCTTGTCTCCCGCGAATTCGCACTGTTCCTTGGTGCATCTTCATTGGTATTTGCCTCTATTTTCATCCTCATCGGAACATCATCACCGATCATCACAAATATTATTAAAGGAAAAATCTCCGCTGTCGATCCGTCATTCTACATAACAACAACACTTCCATTAGGAGTTGCTATTGCATTATTGTCTGGTCTCGGACAACTGCTGTGGTGGCAAAATTCAAAAACAAATGATTTGTTAAAACAGTTAATGATGCCGGCAGCGTTGGCGGCAACATTCACTGTTGGTACTTTTATTATGGGTGCGACGCATGTAGCAATGATTGTTTTTATTTTTGCATCGGCATTTGCGTTATGTACCAATGTGATTGTCGGATGGAAGATTGTGCGGGGAAATCCCAAAATGGCGGGAGGATCTATTGCGCATGTTGGCATTGCGTTGATGTTCCTCGGTTTCGTTGCTTCGGCAAAATATGACGATGTGAAAACGCTGAATTTAGAACAGGGGAAATCTGTTCAGGCGCTTGGATATACTATGACGTATGTTGGGTATCAACCGCTGGAACGCGGTCGGTTCGGATTTAATGTGGAAGTGGAGAAGGACGGACAGAAATTTGTCGTTACGCCGGTGATGTTCAAAGAAAGCGATGAAGGATCATTGATCCGCAATCCGGATATCGTGAATATGATCACCAAGGACTTTTACGTTTCTCCATTATCTCTGGAATCTGCCGGTGCATCAGATCATGATCAAGAGATTATGCTTCTGAAAGGAAAAACCGAAACGTACGAAGGAATGCAGTTGACATATTTGGGTTACAACTTCACTCAGACAAAAGAAAAAGGGAATTATCTGGTGATGGATATCGAGGTTCTGTATAACGGTATGAAAGAACTCGTTCATCCAACCATGTCAAACAAAGGTGGGAAACCGACATTCACCGAAGCACAACTGCAAAATTCCGAAATTGCTCTGGTGATTAAAGGTATGAATCCCAGCAAAGAAGAGGGAGAAGCGACTGTGACGCTAGAAGTCACCGGAATACATGGACAGAAAAAATTATCTGCTCCGAAAGCAGAAACATTGGTTGTTGAAGCGAGCGTCAAACCGTATATCAATCTCGTGTGGATCGGAACAGTATTGTTGATCGGAGGATTTTTAATAACGATTGTTCGCAGAATTCAGGAAACATTGAAGAAATAAAAAATGTTCAATGAAAAACAGGAATGGCCGGTGTATCACCGGCCATTCCTGTTTTTATAATCGAGTTCTCCATTGTTGCACGAGGTGTTTATCAATCCGCACCATGCCGTTAGTTACAGTGCTCGGTATCGGTTCGGGATAATACTTTTGGCAACACGCATATGCTTCCAAACTTTCCATATTCCAATAGGAAGGACAATTTGCGCAATGGATATTCTCTCCTTCAAGATAAAAATCATTCGAGCGGCAAGACTCGCTGATGCTCATCGCAGTGACGATTTTTCCTCTTGGAGTCACGTACAGAAGAATAGGAACCGTTTGGATACCCTCGGGGTCGTTAATTCGAACAATCCGGTAGTTCGAAACCTGTTCGGACGGAATCACGATATCATTTCCATCGATAGCCCCCTTCATACTGCTACTGACGATTTTCTCTTTCGATAGAGTGATTCCATATCCGATGGACGGCTGATGATCGATCACCGGATGATATGTTCGGCCGATCGTTGCAAAGAAATATCCCACTCCTAAAAACAGTACGCTGATCAATATCACGACTGAAGCAGATTTAATTATTTTTTGCTGCGTTGTCTGTTTAATTGTTGTAAGAACAGTACCGCATTGCAGACAAACAACAGCATTACTTAATTGTTGAGATCCACAGTGTGGACAGGTCATAGAAACACTCCTACATCATAATATCAAAGAATGTGTTGAAACCGAGCGGCTCAACACTGTAATACGGTTCTCCATATTCAACATTCATCAGGCTTCCAAAGTGCCTGTCTCTTGCATAAATCGATTCTAAAAACAATTTTGATGATAGAATTGTTTCCCGCTCTTTACTGTTGGGATTATAAAACTGTGAAGAGAATGCTTCCAATGACCGTTGTTTTATTGCGTACACATCCGAAACGTCGACAATAAAGGTCGGGTGAAATTCATATTTTTGCATAAAATGGAAATATTTTTTTGGACGAAACGGTGGCTGTCGTTTTCCACGGTATGTTGTCGGGATCTTTTCCAGTCCACTGTAAAACCAGGCTTCACGGCATAACCGGTGTGCGTGCTCGTGATCGGGATGCCGTTCCAACCAATGAGGGAATAATAGTACTGTAGGCTGGTGGTGCCGAATCACCTGTATTACTTTTTTAATATTCACTTGAGTTACTTCAATATTTCCGTCATGCAGTCCAAGTCGAATGCGGTTGGTTACTCCGAGAATACTGGATGCCTCTGTCGCTTCTTTTAATCGAATGGAACGGCTTCCGCGTGTTCCTAATTCACCGTCGGTAAGATCAAGAATACCGACTGATTTCCCTTGGTTAATTAATTTTACGACAGTTGCTGAACAGGATAGTTCAATGTCATCAGGATGTGCACCAATTGCAAGAACGTCGAGCTTCATAGTTTTTATTTTCAATATAACGAACGTTTTTCTTATTCGCACTCTTTAGAATATTACGTATATTCATTTTATGAGTGATAAT
>Ga0172379_10007643_pt1 | contig 13944 bp, 12 predicted proteins | sample GrowelOW334metaG_FD_119756 | JGI IMG/M metagenome (GOLD analysis project Ga0172379, IMG submission 119756) | Groundwater microbial communities from an aquifer near a municipal landfill in Southern Ontario, Canada - Groundwater well OW334 metaG | ecosystem: Environmental > Aquatic > Deep... | reverse complement strand
CGTCTACCATACCTGTGGCGGTATGCTGGGTATACTTGATTCCATTGCGGCGAATGGTTGCGACGCTTCGGAAACGCTGTCGCCCCCTGGTATAGGCGGGGATATCGTGGATCCACAGGTGGTGATGGAAGAACTAGGCGGCAAGGTTGCCCTCGTCGGCGGTATGGATCAGATCAACCTGCTTGAGCAGGGGACGGAGAAGCAAATTCGGGCTGAAGTCCACCGTCTGTTTGAAGGTTTTGGACAGGATGGTGGCTATATCCTTTCCGCCTGCGATCACTTCTTCCATGCCGACAGGGAAAAGCTTGTGGTATTTGCCCAGAGCGCGAAAGACTGTGTATACTAAGCCAAGTTCAAATACCTTGAATTCCTGAACTTGGTTCTATAATTATGCATACACCGCGAACGATAAGGCAGGTAACGCATGTCCCGAATTCTTAGCATCGGTTCCATAAATCTGGATGAGGTTTTTTCCGTCCCCCATTTCATCAAGCCAGGGGAAACCATGGCCTGCCTCTCCTTCGAACGTTTTGTGGGGGGGAAGGGCAACAACCAGTCCACCGCCCTGGTGCGGGCTGGTGCCGAGGTCCACCATGCAGGCAAGATCGGAGCCGACGGTCGGTTCGCCGTGGAACTGTTGAGGGATTCCGGTGTCGATGCATCCCGAATAATCGAAGCGGCCGTGCCCACAGGCAGGGCTCTTATCCAGGTGGATCCCAGCGGGCAGAACTGCATCCTGCTTTTCGGTGGAGCCAACCGGGCGATCACCAACGCCGACATCGACGCGTTCCTGACCGGTTGGGGCAAGGGCGACGCGGTGCTTTTCCAGAACGAGATTTCCGCCTTGCCCTACGCCATTGAACGGGCAAAAAAACAGGGCCTCCGTATCTACCTGAACCCGTCACCGGCGGATGAAGTCATCCGGACACTTCCGCTGGAGGCCGTCGATTGCTTCATCCTCAATGAAATTGAGGGGGCTCTCCTGGCTGGCGAGGAGCTGGCCGGCGAGGGGGTTGCTGGTAAAGGTTTGGCTGGCGAGGGTTTTGCTGGCGGCAAAAATTCCACCCTGTCGATCGCCGCGCAGGGCGAGAAGGTTCTGGGTGGCTTGCGGAAGCGTTTCCCCCACGCGGATATCGTTCTCACCCTGGGTGCGGCCGGCGCGTGCTATTCCGGCGTCGACGGGACGAACCTGACGGTACCGGCGGCTCCCGTGAAGCCAGTGGACACCACCGCCGCAGGGGATACCTTCACCGGTTATTTTATTGCCGCCATGCTGAGGGGAGAAACGGCGGTGGTGGCCATGAAGGAGGCAAGCACCGCCGCAGGTATCTGCGTAACCAGGAAAGGTGCCGTGGTTTCCATTCCCCGGCGCGACGAAGTCAGCAGGCTACTCTAGGCGAGTATCGTTGCTACTTTAACTTTCAGGGCTTCCGCCAGCTTCCGGTGTTCGGGCGCTTCCAGGTGGATACCGTCTAGGTCGCTGGATTTAATCACCGAACCTGCATCGAAGAAGGCCACACCCAGCTCCTCGGCGAATTGGCGGTACCTGGCGGCCATTTTCCGGGACGTCTCCTCGCAACCCTCGAACATCGTGCGGAAGTAGGTCAGTTTCGCCACAGGTGGCGGTGCCACCAGCAAAACCTTGGGGGCTTTATTATCCGGACCACTGCCTGAATCCAGCGCGGCTTTCGCCACCAGATAGGCTCCACGGGCGATATCGAATTCGGTGGGCACATGGCGCATTTTCAGGTCGTTTGTGCCCAGCATGATAATCACTAGGTCCAGCGGCTTGTGGCTGTCAAGGATGGGACCGATCTGCTTCAATCCATTCTTGTCGCCCTCCACCGGGTCGTCCCGGCAGGTGGTGCGGCCGCATAAGCCTTCCTCGACAACCCAGTAATCCTTTTCACCGGGCCGCGCGTTCGCGTTAAGAAGCTGCCGCAAAACCCCGGGCCAGCGCGTGAACCGATCAAAGCGGCCACCAGACGCCGGGTCGGCGCCCCAGGTATTGGAGTCCCCGTAGCACAGTACTGTTTTCATGTTCATGCCCACCTTATCAAACCGGGTAGATACTCATGAATGAGGGCCGGGGGTATGGGTAGTATACGTAGCGTGTGCCCATGCCTTCCGGTTGCCGCACAGTCTATATTCACCCGGTACTTGTGGCAATCGCCGTCCTGGGTCACGGGTTTCATTTCCGCCCTTTTTGCATGCACCAGATCGCCTTGGTTGGATACCGATCCGTAGTACAGTTCCACCAGGACTTCCTCGGGTGATAGTGAGCCCAATTTGACGCAGGCCGTCACCGTCAGGTTTTCGCCCCGTTGCATCACCGGCTTGACGTTGGATTCGATCGTGTTCACCACAATCTCGTGCCAGGAAGAACGGGTTTTGGCCAGATACGCTGCAAGCTCCTTGGCTTCCTGGAAGTTGTCCTTGGCCAGTTTCTTGTAGTTTTTCAGGGCGGGGTAGTAGAACTGGTTCGAGTATTCCATGAGCATGCGATGGCTGGACATGGACTGCCCAATCTCCCTCATGCAGCTTTTCATCATCTTGATCCATTCCCGGGGCAGGCCGTCACGACCGCGCTGGTAGAAAGTGGGTACGATTTCCCTTTCCAGCAGGTCGTACAGGGCCTTGCTTTCGATATCGTCCTGCAGTTCGGTATCGCTGTATTCCTCACCCTTGCCGATGGCCCAACCCACTTCGGGGTTATAGGCTTCGTCCCACCAGCCGTCCAGGATGGAACAGTTGAGGACTCCGTTGAAAGCGGCTTTCATTCCGCTGGTGCCGGAAGCTTCCAATGGGCGCCGGGGCGTGTTCAGCCAGAGATCGGATCCACTGGTCAGGTAACGGGCTATCGTCATGTCGTAGTCTTCAAGGAAGATTATCTTGCTTGTGACATCGTGACGTTCCGCGAAATGCACGATTTCCTTGATGATCTCCTTGCCAGGTATGTCGTGGGGGTGCGCTTTTCCCGCGAAGATAAGCTGGATGGGGCGATCCTTGTCCTGCAGAAGCCGCAACAACCTATCCGGGTCGCGGAGCAACAGGTTCCCGCGCTTGTAGGTGGCGAAGCGGCGTGCGAATGCGATGGTGAGGGTATAGGGGGATAGTGCATCCTCAGCCTGCTTAACCCGGCTCTCGGCTGCACCGGTCCTTTTCAGCTGCTGGCGTATGCGGTCCCGAGAGAAGGCTACCAGACGCTCACGGCGCCTTTCGTGGGTACGCCAGAGTTCCTCGTCGGATATGCGTTCCATTCGATCCCAGATGGGTAGATTCGTGGGATCGTCCTCGAAGCGGGGGCCAAAATAGCGGTCCAGCAGTTCCACCATGTTGTTGGATGCCCAAGTGCGCGGATGCACGCCGTTGGTGATGGCACCTATGGGGATTTCCTCCTTGGGAAGTCCAGGCCACAGGTTTTTCCACATGTCCCGCGAGACCAGCCCGTGGAGCTGGGATACGCCGTTACTGTAGGCGGAAAATTTAAGCGCCAATATGGTCATGCAGAAAAGTTCCCGGTCGTCGTGGGGATTCTCACGGCCCAGGGCGAGGAAATCCTTCCAGTCCAGTCCCAAGTCATGGGCCCAGGGGCGAAAGTATTTTTCCATAAGGTCGATGGAGAAGCGTTCGTTGCCAGCAGGCACCGGCGTGTGGGTAGTGAAGATATTCGTGGGCCAGAGCGCCTGGCGGGCTTCCTCGAAACTGAACTTCCACTCCACCATGAGCTCCCGAATACGTTCCAGACCGAGGAAGGCCGAATGGCCTTCGTTCATGTGGCTGACCGCAGGGTTTATGCCCAACGCGCGCAACGCCCGTATGCCGCCCACTCCTAGCAATAATTCCTGGCGGATGCGTATCTCCTTGTCGCCTCCGTACAGGGCCGACGTGATGTTCCGGTACTCGCCCTCGTTCTCGTCGATATTGGTATCCAGGAGTATGAGGGAACTTCTGCCTACCTTCGCTTCCCATACCTGGGCGACAACAGTTCGGCCTGCCATATCCACCGAAATCTTGAGAGGGCTTTCATCCTTGTTGCATTTCCGTTCCACCGGCATGTTGTACCAGTCGTTTTCCGGGTACGACTCCTGCTGGAATCCATCGGCGTTCAGGTATTGCTTGAAATAACCCTGCCGGTACAACAGTCCGACGCCAACCAGGGGGAGACCCAAGTCGGAGGAAGTCTTCATGTGGTCCCCGGAGAGTATGCCCAAGCCCCCGGAATAGATGGGCAACGAGATATCCATGCCGTATTCCATGGAAAAATAAGCCACCATATCCTTCCGGGTACCCTTGTACCAGGTATCGCCCTTCTTGTACTTGTTGAACCTGGAATACACTTCCTTGAGCGCCGCCAGGTAGGAATCGTCCTTGGCCATGCGTTCGAGCCGTTCCTGGCTTACCATCCCCAGCATCCGTGCGGGATTTTGCTGCGCGTGGGTCCAGGTTTCATAATCAAGCCTGATGAAAAGCATGACGGCGTCGCAATTCCAGGAGAGCCACAGATTGTTGGCGATTTCCTCAAGAGGTTTGAGAGGGGTCGGAAGTTTCGGTTTTACGGTATAGGTCGCAATGGTCATTAATCGCCGCCTTGGTTCAGGAGATCGGACCGCGGTGTGTAGGCTGGCCTGGTCCTGGGATGGGAAGCTAGCGCTCCCTGTGGATAAGCCTATAGGTGCAGGGATCGATTGTCAAAGGGTCCGGTATGTATCCGTCAAGCCGAAAACAGGAAATCGGGCTTTATGGTTGTTCCAATTCACTGTTTTCATCCAATTTGAACCGTATTACGAATTCGTTGAGATGGGTTCCGATGAAAAGGGCTCCGTAGGCACTCAGAATCAAACCCAGCACAACGTTGAGGGGAAGCAGGAAATCCGACCCGAAAGACTTCTTGACCCAGCTGAATGCGCTGCCCAGGGGAGCGATGGCGATGGCTGCGAGGATGACTATTCCTACTATAGCCCAATCCCGAAAGGAAACGGGGGCTATCTCCGCTTTTGGGCTTGTCCGGATTGCGGTCATGATCAGTTCGGCCAGATCGGGTGAGCGGGGAAGATATTCGGACCGCATGAAGTCTATCGCCTTACGCATGCGCGTATACTCGGCAGTGCAGGAAGCGCAACGGGAAAGATGCAGGCGAACGAGGAGGGGAAGATGGCCGTCTTCCTTCGATTCTATTATCGACAGCATGGCACGAGCGCAATCCATTATATCCTCCTATCCAGAGTGGGATTCAATTTTCATCCTTAAGGGTTTCCCGCAATATCGATTTAGCCCTGAAAACATGGGACTTGATCGTATTCACCGGGAAACCGGTTATCGTCTCTATATCGGGGTACGAAACTCCGAAAAAGTAGTACAGATCGACGCATATCCGGAAACGCTCCGGTAAATCCTTAACCGCGGAAAGCACCGCCGCCCGTGTGGCTTCTCCCAAGGCCTGCCGTTCGGGATCGTCATAGTCTGGCAGTTCCGCATCCTCGGCGAGGCTGGCGTACTCCTTCCTCCGTTTGAGGGCGTTGATAGCGGTGTTGTAGGCGATCCGGTAAAGCCAGGTTGAGAACTTTGACCTGCCCTGGAAGGAGGAAAGGCTGCGGAAAGCCTTGAGGAAGACATCCTGGGTGAAATCCGCTGCATCTTCACGGTTCTTGAAGAAGCCCAGTCCCAATCCGAATACGGAGCGCTGATGACGTCCAATAAGCAGACTGAACTGTTCCGTATCCCCTCCCTGGACCATGCGGACAAGATCGACGTCATCCGGGTCCGAATCAGGTGGACTCATCGACCAAGTTCACGGCGCCGTATTCCGTAATACGCAAGCAAGCCCACACCTACTGCTGCGGGAAGTACGCCTCCCAGCAGTCCGAAGCCGAAGCCTTCAAGAGCTAGCAGAAATATCGTGAGTACACTTCCCGTGAAGACCAGCAACAAGCCGGAGAGCAGGCAAAACGATAGGAGATCGAAATTGGGCCGTTCATAGCTGCCTGCCTGAATCATCAGCACCGTTCGTTTGTGGTGCCACAGGAGGTAGAAGAAAGCTATAACACTACCCATCACGATACCTGCAAGGGGAATTATGGTTATCAGGATCTGGGCGGCGATTGAAGGCACTTCATTCATGTCCTTTCCCTCACTATACTATTGATTTTGTCTTGGCGTCCAGCTTTAGGACAGTGGTGGGTTCGTTTCGGTTGCAGAAAGGTGTGGATTCCCGCTTCACTGCAGACGTCGGGGTGTCAATCGACGAGTAGATAGTCGTTGAAGTAGATGACGGAGATTTTTCCCAGCCTGAGAATGGCGTTGTACCGACGCAGCAACTCCGCCTTCAGTTTATCCTCCGACCCGGCTTGGAGCTCCGCGGCGCCCAGGTTCGAAAACAGGTCGGCCGTCAGTTCACGCAGGTCTTTTGTCCGGGCCGCCAATTCCTCGGAAAAGGCCAAATCCGAACGGTCGTAGGGGAAGGCTATGGAAACGATGACCGTCGCGGGCTCAGGATCGGCGGTGGCCGCGCGTATCCTGCCGATACCCGTGAAAAAGGCAGGACCGGTGGGTGCCGAGTCGGAGTTGTCCCCTGTGTTGTCCCCTGTTTGAACGGTCTGAGACCCAGTGTTAAGGGGAAGGGACTCAGTGCTGCCGGTTTTCGCAATCTGAGCCGGCCTGCGCAGCAATCCGTACACGGTACCAGCCAGGAAGCCCAGAACCAGCAAGGTCAGAAAGACAAGCAAAACACGGTACAAGACAAGCAACGCGCGCGGTTCCTGATCAGTCTGTAAATTCCTGGGTTCCAAGCTCGTTCCTTTCCTGCAGGTCCTTTCCTATTCTTCCCTGGTTTCGCCCGCGACTATCCATTCTTTCAGCGTTCCCGCCAGACGATCACCGGTTCTGGCTTCAACCTCGATCCATTCGTCCCCGAAGCGTTCGGCGAGCACCGTGCCGTTCCGGTGGACCATGGCCGCCAGATCGTGGCGGTTCGCCGGGAAACGGAAGGTCAGCTTGTCGCCGGAAAGCATGGTATCCAGTTTATGGGCAAGCTCGTCCAGTCCCGTGCCTTTGGTTGCCGAAACAGTGACGGCATCGGAATAGCGCTCGGTCAGTTCTTTCATGCGGGTCGGGTCGGTCACCAGGTCGGTCTTGTTGAGCACCACCAGCATGGGGGTAGAATCAGCTTCCAGATCCTTGAGTACCGACATGGTGGTGGCGTAATGCCTGTCCAGATCGGGATCCGACGCGTCGAGCACCTGGATGATCAGGTCCGCCACCGCGGCTTCCTCCAGCGTGGCGCGGAAGGCGTCCACCAGATCGTGGGGCAGGCGACGGATGAAACCCACCGTATCGGTTAAAAGGATGGGTCTTCCCTTGCCTATATCCAGACGCCTTGTCGTGGGATCCAGGGTCGCGAAAAGCTTGTCCTCCACGAAGACAGCAGCCTGGGTCATGGCGTTCAGGAGGGAGGATTTTCCGGCATTCGTATAGCCGACCAAAGCGCAGGAAGGTACGGGCGTTCTTTCCCTTCGCTTTCTCTGGGTGGCACGGTGCTTGCGAACCTCCTCCAGTTCTTCCTTTATCTGGTGGATCCGCTTCTGCGCCGTCCGCCGGTCCTGCTCCAGCCGGGTCTCGCCGGAACCCTTGGTGCCATAGCGTCCGCCGCGCTGCCGGGAAAGGTCGATGTAGGCGTGGGCAAGGCGGGGGAGGGAGTGGGTGAGGGACGCAAGCTCAACCTGCAGGGCCGCTTCCTTGGTTTTTGCCCTGGAAGCGAATATCTGGATAATGACTTCCTGGCGGTCCAGAACCGGCATATCCGCCAGTTTTTCCCAGTTGCGCTGTTGGGAGGGGCTTATGTCCTGGTCGAAGATTATGCAGTCCACTTCGAGGCTTTTGGCCAGGGCGGCGATTTCGTCAGCTTTTCCGCTCCCCATGCCGTAACGGGGCTGGGTATCTCGGACGGGGATGATGATCCGGTCCACTATGTCCACACCAAGGGTTTTCGCAAGACCGGCCAGTTCCTTGGAAAGGGATTGGGCTTCCTCGTCTTCGCGGGAATCGGTTCTGATACCGATCAGGAGGGCTTTGGTGGGGGCTTCTTCAGTTGCTTTCATTTCGTTCATGCGATATCAAGTATGCTCCCCGAGCCTAATCCGGTCAAGGCATTGGGTGTAAGCCATTCCATGTAGGACATTCGGGACAGCACAATCCCAGGCCTGCTGGAGTAAGTTCTTTGGTTTGCGCTATATTCGTACGGGTAAGCTTCCGATAATGAAGCGTAATACTATGCCGGAGGCTATTGTTTGACGGTATCCCAGAAGGTTTCCGTCAGTCTACTCATCAGCGTCGTCCTCTTCGCGGGTTTTGCCGCGCTTGCTTTCACGGGTTTGTTCGAGTTCGTCGAGACTCGATTCTACAACCCCGCGGTAGCCAAGGGATTGGAACGCGAAATCGAGGCGGACGCCCAAAGCACCGGGGAATTCCTGGATGAACTGCGGGATCGTTTCGGCGCGGGCCTTAAGGAAGCGTCTGTAAAACGCAGTTTCCTGCCCAACCAGAGTGCGGAAGACATTTTCGAACGCACCAAGATTTTTGGCAGCCTCATGGAATCCATCCCCGGCTTGCAGTCGGTTCGCTTTGTGGATTCCGCCGGAAAACGCTTGCACTTCTCCACATCCCGGGCGGATGTACTCAAACAGGATCGCCTGTCCGTTGCATACAGGAATTATGGCGACGCGGCGACTGACCGTCCCTTCGAGACCCTCTCTATCCAGGCCCAGGATTCATACCGTTTTGTGGTGGATGCCGCCAACGAGCGCTTTCTTTTTGTTTTTCCCTTCACTGACTCCTTCGATGTCTACAAGGGGATCGCTATCTATTCGGTCTCCGTCCGTTCCCTTGTTGAACGCCTGATCACCGATGGTCGGCTGAAAGTGGGTGAAGACCTGGTGGCTGTCGAGCCAGGCGTGCCTGATCCTGCTTTGGCGAAGCAGAACCTAACCCCTGCAAGCATGAACCCCACCGTTCCGGCCACCACTTCCACAGCTTCCACCACTTCTGCCGTGGTCCCCGCGACAGTTTCAGATACTGCGGTAGTCGGGGGCTCCCAGACTGGGGGCAGCTCCAGCTCTGCGTCCGTTGGCGCTTCCGGGGTTGTTTCCGGCTTGCCCCGCGTTGGGCGCCTTACCTTGTCCACATCCATTTCCGGCCTGTGGAATGAAGGTGCACGGGGACCGGTTCCCCTGGCCACTTCCGCCGAAGGAAGTTCCTACGCCTTGGTTTCCACCCGGGTGAAGAAGGATTCTATGTAGGCCGGGTGATCTCGGATGAGCTGTTCATGTTCCCTGCCGCGATGAAGGGTATCCTGCTGGCTTCTTTCTTCATCACCGTATTCCTGGTTATTTTCCTGCTCTTCAACCTCCGGCAGGATTCGATGGTCGTCATCAGGGATCGTATAAAACGTTTCCAGATCGCGCTTTTGGAAGAATATTACGAGCGGAAGGAAGCGATTGACTGGAGCCGTTGGTCCCGTGAGCTGGAACAGAGGCGGGATGAGGTTCGCGGGGAGCTGAAAAAGAGCCTTGGCAGACAGGGCGCCAAGAATCTGGGAACCGATATCGATCAGATGATCGATAAGTCCTGGGATGAGCTGATCTCAGCCATGGGAGCCCGTGCCCCTGCGCCTGTCCAGGTTTCAGCCCAGATCGACGAAGACCGCCTCCAGGACATCCTTGGACGCATACTCGCTGCTGTTCCGGCCTCGTCCTCCGCTGCGCCCGCCGCCACGCCCGCCGGAGCTGTTCGGTCAGCCCAGACGAAACCACCTCCCACCCGCGTTCCCACCCGCGCTCCAACTCCCTCCGCTGCGCAGGACGTGGAAGAGCTCGAAGAACTTGAAGAACTTGAGGAAATGGAAGAGTTGGAAGAAGTTGCCGAGGATGCGGAGATACCTGCGGAACCAGAGGTACCCCCGGCAACAAGCGAACCCGAAGACCTTGAGGAGCTTGAAGAGCTGGAGGAATTCGAAGATGCCGAAGCTGAGGGGGAAACCATCCAGCCCCCGGAACCTGAAGAAATAGAAGAAGCCGCTGAGGTCGGGGAAATTGAACAAGTCCAGGAAACCGCGGAATCTGCGGAATCCGAAGAACTCAAAGAACTCGAGGAACTTGGAGAACTCGAGGAGCCTGAAGTGCCCAAGGAACTTGGGGAGCCCGAGAAGCTTGAGGAACTCGAGGAACTTGGGGAGCCCGAGAAGCTTGAGGAACTCGAGGAACTCGAGGAACTCGAGGAACTTGGCGAGGCCGAAGAACCTGAGGAGCTCGAGGAGCTCGAAGAGGTTGAGTCAGCCGACCACGTGGAACTGCCTCTCTCTGCTGCTGCGCAGGAATCAGCGGACGAGTTGCTTGATATGGAATTGCCAGGCGAGGACGCAGGCACCTACCAACCCGTGTATACCGCCAGGACTGCGGCAACTTCGAATATACGTGTCGTCTTCGACGAGGATGATGATATTCCCTATATAGTGGAAACCAGCGGAATCGAATTGGTTGACGACGATCTGAACTCGATCCTGGGTTTCCTGGATTTGGAATCCCCTCAGGAAGTCGAAGAACTCACGGCTGCCGACGATGTGGAGGAGCTCGAGGAAGTCTCCGAAATTGGTTCCGAAATTGAATCAGCCGAACCGAGTCCACGAATGAGCGAGGCGAAATTGGAAGCCCTTGCCCGCGAAATCGAATTCGCACCGCGGGTTGAACGTCCGGAAGACTCCCGTTCCTTTGATGTGGATATTGCTTCGCCCTTCGATTCGTATTTTTCCGAAGTTTTTGCCGAGTACTCACCGGATTTCCCTGAGGATGCTGGTGGTAGCCAGAATAATTCGAATGGTAAAGCGTTTTCGGAAGCGGAAATGGTCGGCCAAGCGGAATCCGCCGATGAGCCGATTCCAGTGCTGGAAACCGAGCCCGAGGAATTGGATGGCTACGAAGAGGAAGGTGCCGGCATCGACGAACAGGCGTTTGAACTGGTCTCGTTCGAGCCCTACCCCGTGGTGTATACCCCGTATTTCAACGGAAACTCATCACCACAGCGAGGGGATCCTGAAATTCTCGAGGCGATGGACGACGGAAGCCAAGATTCTGAGCCATTGGCGGAGCTTCTGGATGAGGAAGAGTGCCTGGACGCAATAGTGGTACAGGATGGAATCGCCTACGTAGCCGAAAGTGTGTTCGATTCCCAGGCCATGGATGAAAAATGGAACCCTGAAATGAAAACCTTGGCAGATTCGGTTATTTTCCGTTCCCGCTAGACGGGGTTCTGGAATCAAGGACAAGAGCCGCATTCCTGCGGATAGCTTGCGGCCCGAACCAGGAAAGGCCAAGTGCGCTACCCTTGAATAAAGCCCGGAGTTGATCGTCAGATGCGGCAACCAGGTCTGCGGCGTCGAATGATTCCGGGAGCTGACCAATGCTGCAAGCCACACCTTCTATTCTTTTCTGATTCATGGGGCAGACGTCCCGGCAAACCGAACAACCATACAGTCGATCTCCCCAACGAGCGGCAATTTCCGGAGGAATATCACCGGGGCGTGATGCGTACCATTGCAGGCAGCGCGACCTGTCCAGGTTGCCATCGCCGTCAAGTGCAGCAACCGGACATGCGTCCACGCATGCAGAGCATGTGCCGCATGCGTGGCACACCGCGCTGGATTGCGTATCCAATGCGGTGTCGGTCGGCAGGGCGAAGGGTAGAGTCATGGCTGCGATGACGACGAGGGATCCAGCTTCGGGTGTCATGATCAACGAATTGCGCCCCATACAGCCCAGTTCGCACGCCAATGCAAGCGGTTTTTCCGGTACGGGGGAGTTGCACAGTATTCGGTAGTCCGATTTCGACCCACCCCAGGCGGTGCGGGCTCGGAGCGACAGGGTTTTGAGTCTTTTGACTGCCTCAGCGTAGTAGTTTCTTCGGGAGAACAAATCCAGGCGCGCCTGAGGCGCAGCGCCAGGCTGGAGCAGTCCTCCCACCGGGCTCGGAATACCTGGGGACGTTGGATCCCGTCTATCGGGATCATCGTTGCCATAGGTGAGCGTGACAAGGATAGCCGAGGGTGCATCCCCAGCGTAGCGGGATTCAGTCTGTACAGACGGTTGGAAGGGAGCCAGAATACGGGCACGGCAAAAACCGGCGTCCAAGGCCATCTCGATGAGTTCGGGCTTTATCCCTTCGCCTGGGTGCACGTCTATTGACGGATGATTCATTTTACCGTTACTTTACGATGAAAGAGGCCGTTTGTCAGGCCATCCTGTTGGTAATATGAGGTCAAGATGCCCTTGGCGATAGTAGAGCGTCTTATCAACCTGTTTGGCGGTGCCGGTGACCCGGAAGCCGACAAACGCCGCGTGCTCAAGCAGATTGCCAGGGATTTGACGAAGCACAAGTATAAATTCTATAAACCCAAAGGCGAGGAAGCCCTCCCCAATTTAGGCCGCTTCTTCTACGAAGTATACAAAATCATTGCACCCGCCCAGGTTTTCATGCAGAACGCGGCGGAATCTGCCCAGCTACGTGGTTTCATCATCGATTCATTCCTGGATGAGAAGCTTATAGCCTTGCAGGAACGTCTGAGTGACGAATCCATCAAGGAAAGATCCAAAACCACAGCAACAAAAGAATTATCGCAACAATTGAAGGATGAGCTCGTCTCCTTGTTCTCCGGATTCGACGGTGAGCGCGTGAAATCGATCGATACCTGTTATTCAACCATCCTTTCATTCCACCGTTTCATCAATTTCGACTACTTCTTCGTGCTCAAGAAATTCGATTCGAACATGAGCGAACGCAATTTTACCTATCGCCCCAAGTTCGAGACCATCCGCGCCGAATATATCGGCGATGATCTGAAGGATTTTATGGAAGTCCTTCTGGGTTTGGACTTTGAGCAGGACTGGAAAGGCATTTTCACGGTACTCAAACAATTCAAGAGTGTCGATGTTGTGGTTTTGGACCAGTGGAACAAGTTGCTTGTCCAGCTCAGGGAAGTACAGAAATCTGGTATCCTTGAATTGATCGTCAGGCATATCTCCAAGGATCCCTACTGGCAACCCACTTCGTCCCGAATCGACGAACATATAGTTGAACCGTATCTGCAGAAATTGCGTACCCAGATCGAGATCGCGATACAGAAAATAATGCAGGAAAAGCGGAACAGCAAGATCGACGAGCTGGCCAAACAGGTTTTTGGCACCATCGCGGTCTCCCGGCTCAAGAACTATACCGACAAGGCCAACATGGTTTTTTCCAAGAAAATGCTGGGTGGTTATACCCACGTGCAGGGTCTGAATTACCTGAAAGCCTTCCTCCTGGATTATTTCAAGAAAGACATACGCGAACTTATCGATCTTTTTCTCATCCGTGGCCAATGGACGACCAATCTACTGTCCCAACAGCTCTCGGAGGGGTTCCACGATTTGCTGAGTATATCTGAGGAGTTGTTGGCCTTTGACGATAAACTCGCGGAGGACACGGATTTTGGTCTCAGGATGCGGAATGCCATGGCCAAGGCCGACCGGGATAAGGATCAACTGAAAATTCTAAGGACCCTGCTCAAGACGGTGAACAACGATGCCCAACGTATGATAAACGGGTCCGCCCAAGCCCTTATAGCCATCGGCAAAAACCTGAAAAATGTATTGGATGATTACCAGAGGACACCCCACGAGTTGTTCGTCAATTGGAAGGAAGTGGAATTGGCTTCGGAGCAGCCCATCGCGGACCGCATCACCGACGTCTACAAGCGTATCTATTATTTCGTCCAACTCATGCAGTTTTTCGCCAAAGCCGACCAAGCCCCGGACGTGAAGTAGAGACCCCGGAGGGGGTACCTCCCTTTCCGGCGCTTGCACATATCGATAAAGAGTTATACTATGGCCTAAACATCAATTACCCACCCCACCTACGAGG
>Ga0172379_10007642_pt1 | contig 13945 bp, 34 predicted proteins | sample GrowelOW334metaG_FD_119756 | JGI IMG/M metagenome (GOLD analysis project Ga0172379, IMG submission 119756) | Groundwater microbial communities from an aquifer near a municipal landfill in Southern Ontario, Canada - Groundwater well OW334 metaG | ecosystem: Environmental > Aquatic > Deep... | reverse complement strand
GTCCCCTCCAAGAGCGAGAGGTCCTGCTCGGTGTGGACCGTGCGCTCCGGGCCCCCGAAGTGGTCCTTCTGCGCGAGGCCGTAGGAGAGCGCGTCGAGGATGCGCCCCTCGGCCTTCGTCCCGAAGCGCAGGGCCTGGCCGTCCGGCGTCCGGAGCTGCCGGTAGAGCTCCTCGGCGGCGACGGCGTAGTCGGCGGGGACCTTCGGGTAGCCGCAGCGCACGAAGCGCCGGGGCTCGAGGACGCGCACGCGGTCACCGGGGCGGTAGACGATGTCGGGCATCAAGGCTCCTCCTTCGCTGGCTTCCAGTGGCTGTACTCGACGCATCCGCCGCAGCGCGTTCCGTTCGGCATGTGGTCGCCGCAGATGCAGTTGCCGCAGTTCTGGCCGACTTCGGGCCTCGCGGCGGCGGCGGATAGGGCGGCGCGGAGGGCGCGCTTGCTCTCGCATTCGCCGCAGAAGCACGACGGGGTGTCGGTCGTCGACGGGGTGTCGGTCGTGTCCATCATCCTCGCCGCATCCGCCACCCGCTCCAGCCGCGCGAGACGGGCGCGCAGCCGCTCATGTTCAGCCTTCCACCGCGCCCAAGCGGAGTCCCGCTCGGCACGCAGTTCGGCCACTTCCGCGCGGAGGGCGGCGAGGAGCGGCTTGTCGTCGCTCATGCCTCGCCTCGCTTGTGCTCGTAGGGGTAGATCTCGTCCTGGCCCGAGGACACCTTGGCGCACTCCGGGTGCATCTTGCAGGTGCAGGCGTCCCGGCCGTCGATGGAACACCAGCGCGCGTACTTCTGGCCCGGCTCGATGTCCTCGCCGCACCAGAGGCAGCGGTGCTTCTTCCGGGCCTTGCGCTCCTCGTAGCCGACGCAGCTCACCGAAGCACCTTCCGGCCCTTGCAGCGGGGGCAGACCCGCCAGTCCACGGTGCCCTTGCCATCCACCCACCGCCCAGGCAGCCGCCCCTCGCCGTCGCACTCCCAGCACGTCGTCGCCGGCACGTTCTGCTCCCAGCACTTCTTGTGCGCGTCAGTGGGGAACTTCGCGAGCCGCACGCGGGCCTGGTTCAGGTGCATGGGCTTGCCGCAGTAGTGGCAGAGAGGCTCGTTCACGGCGCCTCCCAGTGGCCGTAGCCGCTGCACCACACGCACGGCCCTTTCGTCGGGGTGACGTTGGCGCTGTGGTGCTTACAGTTGGCGCACTGGCGTGCCTCGGCGGGCGTGGGCCGGAAGTCGAGCATGGCGTTGCAGGCGAGCAGGTACCTCTTCGCCGCCTCCTCCGACTCGCGGGTGCCGGGCTCGGTGCGGAGCCATGCGAAGTTGGTCCGGCGCTCCTCGAACATCAAGGCCAGCATCTTGTCGGTGTCGCTGCTCACGGCTTCCTCCGGTGCTTGTACAGATTGGCCTCGACGGTGAGCAGTCGAATGACCACCGCAGCCAGCTGGGTCGCCGTGCTGCGGCCCTCGCAGTACCTCTTCGCGGCGCGCACCACGGCGTCCTTCGCCTTGTCGCGCCGGGTGAGTAGGCGCGCGAGCTTGTGCTGCTGCTGGAGCAGCCAGGTCGTGCGGTCGACGTACTTCACGGCTTCCTCCCGTCGAGGCGCGCCCAGAGCAGCGCCTCGATCTGGGGCTCGGGCTTCCAGTAGTTGGGGCCCTTGAGGAACTTCCCGCGCTCGTCCTTGATGGGCTTGCCGTCCGCGCCCAGCTTGGAGGCGTTCGAGTCCATGATGATCTCGAGGACCTCCTCCAGCGGCAGGCCCCAGCGCAGCGCCTCGGACCGGCAGTAGACCGTGAGGTCGCCCAGGAGGTCCGCGAGCTTCACCAGGGTCTGCAACTCGCTGTCGCCCGCGCCCCGGCCGTCGAGGATGTCCTCGATCTCCTTGCACTCGTCCACCAGGATGCTCTTGAAGTCCCAGAGCCGGCGCGTCGCCTCGGAGTGGAACCTCGGCCGGTCGTTCACCGGCAGCTCGTACATCTCGTTCATGGCCCGGATGCGCCGCGCGAAGTGGAACTGGTCCTTCGGGCCGGCGCTGCTCTCGATGTGCTCGACGGCGGCGCGGGCGACCCCGCGGTACTCCTCGGCCTTGTCCATCCAGTACGAGGGCCCTCCCTTGTCGGTCCCGATGTGCCTGCTGTTGGCGATCTGCCCCAGCGCCTTCTCGGCCTCCTGCAGCTTGGCCTTGAGGCACTCGACGCAGCCGTGCTCACGGGTAACGGACTCCTGGGGATGCCCGCAAGGGGCGATGTGGTTCAAGACGACCTCCCAACGATGATGAGTTCTCCGACCTTCCCGCGCTTCTTGGCGTTGCAGTTCACGGCCCGGCGGGCCTGCACTTCGTGCAGCTGCCAGAAGTCGGCGCGGCCGGGGATGTACTCCAAGAGCTTGCGCGTGTGCGGCGTGTCGCTGTTGGAGATGATGACGTGGACGCCGCGGTGGGTCAGGATGTCGGCCTCGACCAGCAGCCGCTTCTGGGCGTCCCCGTCGAAACCCTCGGCGGTGTAGCTCGTGAAGTCGGCCGTCGTGGTGACCGGAATGTAGGGCGGGTCGAAGTAGACCAAGTCCCCGGCCTTGGCGCCCTTCACGGCCTGGGCGAAGTCGCCGCAGGTGATCTCGACGCCCTTGAGCGCGGCGCTGGCGGCGCGCAGGGTCTTGGCGTGGTTCATCAGCGGCGGTGTCTGCGGCACCCGGCGTCGAGCGTCGAAGAAGCGCCCTGGCGGCACGTTGCACTCGCCCTTCTTGTTCACCCGCCAAAGCCCGTTGAAGCCCCACCGATTGATGGCGATGAAGTAGGCCGCGCGGTGGCTCGGCTCGACGACGCGCTCGTCGTTGAACAGCCCACGGACGGCCATGTAGTTCGCCCGGAAGTCGGCGCCCGGCGCGAACGCGATGCTGTCGGCCAGCTTGAGCCGGTCGATGACCTCCTCGACGTTGTCGCGCACCTGCGTGTAGACGTTGATGAGGTGCGGGTTGCTGTCGTTGAGGTGGTCGTTGAGGTGCAGGAAAGCCCCCGGCTCGGCATCCAGCGCGAAGAAGAGCGCGGCGCCGCCACAGAACGGCTCGTAGTAGTCGTTGAAGTCGTCGGGGACGTGCTTGAGCAGCTCGGGCACCAGGCCGCGCTTGCCTCCCACCCACTTCAGGATCGGGCTCGCCATCTAGTCCTCCCCCCACTCTCCCCCGCAGATGACCCCGTCGTAGGGGGCCAGCATCCATTCGCCCCACGCCACGAAGCCGTTGACCTCACGATTGAGCAGGACCTGGTCGTGCCAGATGAGGACGATCCGGCGCTTCTCCTCCCAGTGACCGACGATGCAGACCTCGTCGCCCACCTTCCACTTCTCCAGGGAGCCTTCCGAGAGCGTGACCATCACGGCACCTCCTTCGTCTGCTCGGCCTTGCGGTGCTCGCGCTCGGTGAGCATCGCGTCGGCGTACTCGTAGGCAGTCACCGCGATGTGGCCGAAGTTGGCGCTGGAGAGCAGGCCCTGCATCGCCGCCACCGCGATGCGGTCGCGCTCGTCGGCCACCTGGCGCTGCAGCTGCTTGATGTCCCGGTCGGCCACCAGGAGCGCGACGGCGAGGTTCTGCAGGGCCTCGCTGGTGACCTTGGTGTTGACCGGCGCCTCCGCGAGGGCCTTGGCGATCTTCAGGGCGTTGGGGTCGATGCTCATCGAGGCTCCATGTGGCGCTGGCACTTCACGCAGAAGGGGGCGTAGCGGGCGTCGGGGACCTTGTCCTTGCAGCTGGGGCACTGCCAGGGCGTGTTGCTCCGCAGCTTCCGGATGACGGTCACGCTCCGGGTCCACTCCCGGTCGGTGAGCTGGCGGCGCATCAGGGGTTCCCCTTCCGGTGCTTCTCGATGGCCTCGACGCCGATCCGCAGCGCCGTCTCGAACCCCATGCGGATGACGCTCGACTCGGAGCCGTCGAACTCGCGGATGACGAGGCCGTTGCCGCGGTTCAGAACCGAGATGCGGGAGTCCCTCAACTCCACGAGAGTGTTCTCGACGGCGAGGCGCGCGACCTCATACTCCTCGGCGGTGAACATCTTAGCCCCTCCCCGTGATGTCGTAGAGCGGGTGGGTCTTGCCCCACGTCCAGTAGCCCTCGCAGGGCGTCTCGGAGAACCGGGCCACGGTGTCGAAGTCGGCCTCGGAGGGCTCGAGGAACGTGGGCTTGTCGTGGTGCCGGAGGAGGGTGACGCGCGGGACGAGGACCCGGAGGATGACGGTGCCAAACTCCGGGTAGTCGGTGTCCGGGATGTCGATGACGATGGCGGCGTGGTCGGCGCCGCCACGGCGGTACTGCACGACGGCGCCGATGTGGATGCCGTAGGGGCGGGTCATGCTACCTCCTCATCCACGACTTGAGGGCCGCGCGCAGGGAGCCGCGGACGTGGCGGAAGCCGGCGACCGACGCGATGGTCGAGGCGGTCAGCAGGTGCTCCTTGTCGAAGGCCTTCTTGACGAGGGCCTTGACCTGGGCCCCGGTGAAGTCGAGGCGCTTGCGCCCGTTCAGGCCGGGGAAGTCGTCCCAGGTCAGGTCCCTCTCGTCCAACAGCTGCAGGAGCTTGTCGGTGAGGGCCTGGCGGCGCTTCGTGGCCTCGGCCTCGCGCTCCTTGGCGACCGCGGCCTCCAGCTCCACGTCGGTCATCGCGTCGGCCTGGGCGTCGCCGTCGGCCTTCAGGAGGTTGAGCGCGGCGCTGTTCTTCGGGTCCACGGGCCCGACGGCCACGGCGTTCTCGGCGGTGCCGCACTCGCAGAGCGGGTGATGCCCGCCGACCTCCTCCGCGTGCTTCTGGCAGAGCGCCGTGAGGAAGGCCTCGCGCACCTTCTGGCCCGTCTCGGTGCGGATGGGGATGTTCTGCAGGTTGGGCTCGCTGGCCTGCCGGCCGGTGCAGGTGCCCGGCTCCACGAGGAGAACCGGCTTCTCCACGAGGACGGTGCCGTCCTGCGCCTCGACGGTCAGGATGAGCGGGTCGTTGGTCTTGTCGGTCACTGGAGTTTCTCCTGGTCCTTCTTGGGGAGGGGGATGCCTGCGAAGGCGGTGAACACCGCGGCCTGCTGGTCGGTGATGTCGTCACCGAAGAGGGCCTTGAACGCCCGCTTCGCCAGGGCGATGGGGTCCTTCTGGCCGCACGGGAAGCAGACGTTCTCGCCGTTGGGGCCGTAGGGGCGAAGCTCGGCCGTCTCGCCGCAGAGGTCGCACTTGGCCGGCGGCGTGCGCTTGATGACCTTGGGGTTGAGGGTCACGACTTGGGCTCCTTCGTCGCCTTGGCCTTGGCGACGCGCTTGACGTTCTCGCGGCGGATGTTGCGGCTCTCGCGCCGGACGAGGCGCATCTGAGCGGTCCGCAGGGCCTCGTCCAGCAGCGCCATCGTCTCGGCGCCGTAGCCCATGACCGACGCCAGCTCCTTGCCCTTGTCGTCCACGAAGAGGACGGTGGGGACGGCCTGGACGTTGTACTTCTCGCTCGTCTCCAGGCCCCCCGGCTTGTCGAGGCTGACGACCTCGATCTCGAGGCCCTTCTCCTTGGCCCACTTGTCGAGCAGGGGCTTGAGGGCGCGGCACGGGCCGCACCATGCTGCTCCGAATTTGAGAATGCGCGGGTTCATCTAACGCCGTCCTTTCTTACCACGACAGGTCTTGCGGGTGACTGCCTCGTCTGCGTTCCAACCCAACTTGATGCGCTGATAAATGGTGTCGGCCTTGAGGCCCGACCTCTCTCCCCACTGCGTGTAGGTCATCGTCTCGCCCAACGCCGTCAGCAGGGAGCGGGCGTCCGGCTCCTTGTTCTGGTTCTGCTCGGCACGGGTCGCCCAGCGCACGTTGCCAGGTTCGTAGCCCTTGTCGTTGTCGATACGCTCCACGGTATAGGACGGGTCGGGCTTCGGCCCGATGTGGGCGAAGAAGGCGGCGAAGCCTTCGGGGCCCAACCACTCGGCGCAGACCGTGATGCCGCGCCCGATGTAGCGGTCGGCGTGGTCCCTCTTGGAGTCGGTGCCCCGGTCGCACAATGCCCGCCACGAGGTGTACTCGGAACTCTCCCCGGCGCGCCTGGCCTGCCCGTGCTTGACGTACCTCGGGTAGGACCCGCTCACGGCGTGTTCTCCTTGCCCACCAGAGCGGTGAGCCGGTCCTTCAGTTCGTGGACGTGGTTGCGGTGGGAGACGACTTCCTGCTCTGCCTCGACGCCAAGCTTCCTCACCTGCTCCAAGAAGAGCTTGGCCTTACGGAGCGCCTTCTCGGCGGCGCCCAGCTGCTGCACGATGTTCTCGGCCTCGGCGTTCACTTAGTGGTCCTCCCGACGATGGAGCGGATCTGGACGATGAGGGTGTTCTGCGCGGTGGTCGTGGCCTCGTAGGCGTGCGTGTCGAGCAGCTGCCGGACGAGGTCCTTGAGCCGGTCGTGCTCGGCCTGCAGGCGCTGCAGGGTCAACTGCTTGGGCTTGTTCACGTTGCCTCCAGGCCGTACTCGCGGGAGAGGGGGCGCCCGTGCCAGTCCAGGGTCACCAGGATGCCCAGGCGCTCCTTGGACCGGCCGCAGGCCTCGCACCGGCCGAAGTGCCGGCGCAGGACCACGCTGGCGCCGGCCGGGGCCTGGGTGCGGACGTTGCGGAAGGTGGTGTACTGGTCGGGGGAGAGGTTCTTGACCTCGGTCGAGACGCCGTACTGCGCCCGGCTCGGCATCCTCGGGCCGCGCAGGGGCACGGCCTGGGTCACGCACGCGCAGAACTCGCGGTCCTCGAGCTTGCGGAGCCTCGGGCACCGGATGTTGTAGAAGAGCACGTCGCGGACGACCTTGAGGGCCTCCTCGTCGTCCAGCAGGCCGTCGGCGCGCTGGCGGCGAAGGGCGTCGGCGTCGTGCCGCTCGCCGGCGATCAGGCGCTGCAGGAACTGATCGACGGCGAGGGTCAGGTTGGTGGGCATAGTGTCCTTCCTACAGCGTGACGGCGCCGGTCTGGATCGCGCGGACCTCGTACTGGACTTGGTACTTGCCGTCGGGCTGCTTTTCGAGGAGGAGCCGCGGGACCTCGAGGACGGGCTCGGCGCGCATGGTGTCCACGAGCAGCTGGACGGCCTCCAGAACCTTGGCCGGGAGCTGGGGTTGGGGCGGAACGTATTTGGACGACGGGAGGACGGTAGAGGCCACGATCTTCTCCGGGGGCTTGTTGTTGTCTACACCATTCGAGGCCTCAGGCACAATGCCCGCGGCGACCAACTTCGGCCAGGCGAACGACTTCTTGCGGCTGATGAGGACGAGGGGAATCCCAGCGGCCTTCGCGAGCATGGTCGCCCGGTCGCTCATGTCGTGCCCGCAGACCTCGTAGAGCAAGAGCACGGCCTGCGTGCCGGGCGGGAGGACGGCGCTGCGGACCGCCGCGGAGCGCATCGCCTCGTAGGTGACGAGGATGGTCACGCCGTAGGGCGCGAGCCACCGCTCGATGTCCCGGTGGAGGTCCGAGACGCCGCCGAAGATGGCGACGTTCACGGGGCCTCCGGTGCCGGGCGGGTGAGCTGCCACTGGGCCACGACCGCGCTGGCGCAGCGGTTGACGGTCCAGACGTTGCCGTTGTGGTCGAAGTAGCTGTGGGCGAGGACGACGGTGTCCGAGGCCCGGAGCTTGACGACGGTGACCGGCGGCGCGCCGTAGGCCTGGACGCGCAGGACGACCTCGTTGAGGTCCGGGCCGTAGTCCACGCCGTGGACGGCGGCGAGGCCCTGGACGAAGCCGTCGGCGGCGACTAGGCGGTCGCCGGCCCGGATGGAGCGGGCCTGGACGGTGATGGTGACGAGGGGGTGGGGGTTCATGGGGTCCTCCAGGGGGCTGCGTCGTTGAGGGCCAGGGCGCACCGGCCCTCGTAGGTGTGGCGGGCGAGCTTCAGGGTGGCCCAGCTGGAGCCGGCGCGCGGGACGACCGACGAGGCGGTCCAGATGAGGTGGCACTGGTGCAGGCCCTCGGCGGTGTCCTCCTCGGAGGGCATCAGGTACCGCCAGCCCTCGCTGGGGAGCGTGCGGAGCAGCTGGGCCTCGAGATCGGTCAGGATGCTCATATCGCCCACCGGCCTTTCGAGTAGACCGGGCAGCTGCCCCAGCCCTTGCGGCTTCCGAGACGGCCCCAGACGACGCCGCACCAGAGCGGGTCGGAGCCGATGCGGCCCTGCATCATCGGCGGGGGCCCGCCGGCCGCGAAGACCTCGGCCGGGCTGAAGGTGTTGGGGCGCCCGTGCTCGTCCGCGAGACGGGTCAAGGCCTTGGCGATGAGCGCGGTGGCCTGGTGGTAGGTCACAGCCCCTCCTCGTACAGCTGGATGCCGGCGAGGATGGCGGCGGCGAGGTCGGCTTCGGTCATGTGGACCTCGCCGTTCCGGCGCTGCTTGCTGCGCTGCGCGAAGATGCGCCGGGTGACGAGCAGGGCGACGCGGGCCTGCTTCAGGGTCTTCTCAGAAGGGTTCACGGCAGGGCCTCCATCAGCAGCCAGACGGTGAGGGGGATGACGACGGACGCGGTGGCGAGGGCGACGAGGACCTCCTCCGCGAAGGCGCGCAGGGTGGCGCGGCGCTCGGCCTTGGCGAGGACCTCGGCGGGGGTCTGCTGCTCCTGCAGGGCTTGGCCGGTGTACATCAGAGGGCCTCCGGCTTGCTGTTCGGCGCGGGGGTGTAGTACTCCGAGCGCGGGTGGAAGGCGCGACGCTTGTGCTGCTCGCAGTAGCACATGAGGGTGCCGTGGGATGTGAGTCGGGACCACTTCGCCTGCCGCTCGCAGCGGTGGTACCCCTTCTTTGAACCGCCGACCTCGGCCATACAGGTGACGATGACCACGGGTCAGTCCTTCCTGCCCAGGTAGGGCTTCGCGGCGTTCTCGATCTCGGCGTTGGTCAGGTCGAAGCGGGGGTCGGCCACGTCGTGGACGCGCCAGGAGAAGGGCCGGTCGATGTGCCCCTTCGGGAAGTTCAGGTTGGTGCCCTCGACGCGGAGGCGGTAGTGCGGCAGGTTGTAGTTGCCCCGCTTCTCCAGGCACTCCTGGGCCTCCGCGGTGAGGGTGATCTGGCTGACGATCCAGTCGGGGGTCATGGGTCAGCCCCTCCCGGCAGCGGCCAGCGCCTGCGCGCGGGTCTTGTAGGTCTTGATGCCCAGGTTCACCAGCTGCTCCAGGGTCCGGGCGTAGGTGAACTGGTAGCCGGTCTGGTGCTTCAGGGACCGGGCGTTGAGGTCGCTGGAGGTCCACTGCGAGTTCTGCCAGCGGGCGACGATGTAGCGCCCGCCGGTCAGCGGCTGAACCTCGTCCACCAGCTCGGCCTCGACCGCGGCGATGGCCTGCTCGGCGGTGACCGTCTCGTACTCGCGGTACTGGGTGGCGACCTCGATGCGGGCCCAGCGGTCGCCGCCGGCCTTCTCCTTGGTGATGCGGGCCTTCAGGGCGCGCACCGTGAGGGCGCCCTCGTAGGTGACCGACTGGCCGCGCTGCCCCTCGCCGCTGACGATCTTGATGACCGTGTTCATCACTTCACCCCCACCAGCTGCTTCAGCTCGGCCTTCAGGGCCTTGGCCTTCTCGCCGCGGTAGCTCCGAGCGTTGTTCAGGAAGTAGAGGATGATGCTCTTCATCGAGTCGTAGCCGCAGTCGTCGTGGATCGTCTCGGCCTCCAACATGGCGTTGAGGTAGGGCTGCGCGGCGTAGTTGATCTTGACGCCCCAGTCCTTGCGGATGTCGCGAGCGATGGCGCAGACGAGGCGCGGGGTGGGCTTGGCGGGCTTCGGGGCCAGTGCTCGCTTGCACGCCTCAGAGCAGAACTCGTAGGGAGTAGCGCCAGCCGCTACCTCGGGAAGCACCCGGCCGCAGCGGCAGCGCGAGACGGGGCGGCGCAGGACCTCGCCGGACTCGATGGTCCTCGAGATCTCGTCGGCCAGGGCCGCGTCCACCGGCCGGACCAGCTCGCGCAGGGCCTGCAGGGAGAGGGACTGCGCGTCCTCGGCGGTCCAGTTCAGGGCGGCGGCGATGCGGCTGTGCAGGGTGTTCATTACGACCTCCTAGGTCTGTGGGGCTCCAAGCCCCGGTGGTTGCTGCGTGCTGCTCTTGACACCCTCGACTCTAGTGGGGGTTAAACACGTTGTCAACAGGTATATGTCGATTCTTGCTAAGTACCCGGAAACACTAGGTTTTTAGCCCCTCTGGCGGCGGCACCGCTTGGCCCGCCTGATGGCCGCGACCACCGGCCGCGCCCCTGCGGCGTAGCCCCGCTCGCAGTCGGGGGAGCCGCGGGGGCTGTAGTAGCTGCGGCGGTCGGTCCTGCAGGCATCCGCCGCCATCGAGCGCAGCCAGTAGCCGCGGGTGCCCGCCTCACAGGCGTCGTCGGCGGCGCCCGGCTCACTGCGGATACGGCGCCCTCGGGCGAGGCCCCTCTTGTACTCGGCGGTCTTCATGGGGCGGAAGGTAGCCGGGCCCGGCCGGCGAGTCCAGCTGCAGCGGCGAGACAGGTCTGCAGGCAGATCTGGTAGTGCATCGAGAGGAGGCACTCACCTATGCAGCGCGTCCTCTCGGGCGAGGGCTCCCCGGCCGGCGGCGTGTGCTTGCAGCCGGCGAGGAGGAGCGCGAGGAGGAGCGCGAGCCTCACCGGCCCTCGCGGCGCAAGTCGCGGAGGACCCTCGCCACCAACGCCCGCAGCTCCCGGTCGGCGCCCGCCGGGAGCCCGCCCGACATGGCGTCGATGACCTCGTCGTCGCGGTGCGCCTTCCCGGCCTTGTGGACGAGGCGCCGCACGGCCTCTGGCAGCGTCTCGCGGTCGCGGCCGGAGAAGCCCCGCTTGCTCCAGACCATGTTCCGGTTGTTGGCGCCGGGGTTCTTGACCGACTCGGAGTAGACGAAGACCGTGCGGGACGACTTCGCGAGGCTCCGGGCCTTCTTGAGCGCCTTCGCCTTGCTGGTGAAGCAGGCCTCCAGCATCCAGTCGAGCACGCTGTTGTTGCCGTGCTTCACGCAGTAGAGCTTCCGGTCCATCGGCAGCCTCGCTTTCACTCGTCCTCATCCTCGACAACCGCCCGTGGAGCTGGAGGCAACCTCTCCCCCGTCTCCGCTGCCCAGGCCTTCGCGAAGCTGGGCTTCTCCTTCTCCTGGGCACGCGAGGGCGCCAGCACCAGGAACTCGTCCTGCGTCGAGGTCTTGCCCTTGCGCTCGCGCAGGCTCACCCGGAGGATGCCGTACTCGTCCTCGGTGACGCTCGACCGGTACTCCTGCGCGAACATCGAGAGGATGTTCGCCATCGTGTCGTGGTCGGCCTGCGTCGTGCCGTAGCGCCGGATGGAGCGCCCGTTGCCCCCCGCCGCGGTGAAGTAGCGGCGCAGGTGGTAGATGCTCCAGGGCTCGCGGTGCAGCTGCTTCTGGAGGGCCTTCTCGGCCGTGGTGATGCCGGCGCGCTGCAGCAGGTGGCGCAAACTCCCCTCGTTCGCGAAGAGCGGGATGAGCGGGTTGAAGGCCAGGGTGACGTACTCCAGCATCAGCGCCTCGGCTGCGGCCTCCGGGTAGTCGCGGTACCGGACGAGGGTCGCCTCGGGCATCTCGAGCCCCTTGCGCTCGCTGGCCTTGCCCCGCTGGAACGGACAGTAGGTGCAGCAGGACTTGGCCCAGGGCTCCCCGACGACCTCTTCGCAGTAGTCCTCGACCGCCTTGCGCCCCCAGCCCCAGCCCATGAGCGGGAAGTCCCCCTTGCGCCCAGGCAGCTTCACCCGCTTCTCGCCCGTCTCCCCGATGGTCGTGTAGGCCTTGGAGTCGCGCTCGACACGGCTCTTCTCGTCCGCGTTGAAGCCGATCACCTGTAGGAACGAGCGGTCCCCAAACTCGTCGCGCAGCCAGCGGTCGAGCACCCAGCCCTTGAACTTCAAGGTGCAGCGCCGGTTCGCCATGACGGGCAGCGTCGAGGCCCTCCGCAACTCGTCGGAGAGCCGAAACGCACCCTCGATGTGGAGCTTGCGCGGGCTGGTGGAGTCGTCCAGCACGGCGACACCAGCACGCATCGACATGGCGGCGCGGGCGATCTGGACGTAGCGGACGCCGTGCTCCCGGAGCCGGGGCAGGATGTGCTCCTCCACCAGGCGCTTCGTGTCCGGCCACTCGTCGCCCAACATCGCCGTGACGACGGTCAGGTCCTCGAGATCGAAGTCGCGGCTGCGCGGCTCTTCCAGCCAGCGCAGGAGGATGGCCGTGGAGTCCACGCCCATGCCGTAGGAGAGGACGACGGGCGTGCTCATCGCTTCTTCCACCAGTCCGGGTCCACCAGCTGCTCGACCGTGCTCTCGACCTCGTCGCGCGCAAGCTCCTGCAGCTGCTCCAGGCCGCTCTCGACGCCGCTGTTCTCGTCGTAGCTGCCGGCGGCGAGCGCCTGGATGAGCTTCTTGTCGTCCATCGCGTCGAGGGCCATGTGCCAGGCCATCCGCTCGACCTCGCGCGGCGGCAGGCCCAGGTCCTTGAGGGCGTCGAAGGCGATGAGGTAGGGCCCCATCGTGCGCGTCCGGGCGCCCATCATCTTGCCCGTGACGTTCTTGGAGTCGCTGGACACCTGCAGGCCCGGCAGCGCGCGGGTCGCGGCGCGGAAGGTCGAGGCGTACTTCTCGGACTGGACTCCGCGGCCCAAGAAGTGGACCGCCTCCGGACGCGGGTCGAGGCGCTTCAGCAGCTCCTCGATCTCATCGTCGGGCGGCGGGCGGGCCTTGACCGTCAGCGGCAGGCCGGGGCGCACCCGGCCGAGGTTGGGCACGCCATTGCCCTCGAGGACGCTCATGCACACGCGCCAGAACTCGGCCCGGTCCCACTCGCCTCCCTGCAGCGCGAGGACCGCGTGGGCCCCGTGGGACATGATGGTGCGGATCTCGTCGGCGTAGGCCGCGAGGCGCGCGAGGGTGCCCTGCTGACTCGCGACCTGATCCGGCAGAACCAGGAGCACGCGGGGGCCCAGCGCGTGGGCGAAGCGGTCGTACCAGCCCAGGCGCTTCACCCACTGCGCGTCGGTGATGGGCTTGGGCCAGGTGGGGCCGCTGGCGCTCTCGACCATCTCCGGGAAGGCGCCGTTGTCCACGAACAGTTTCGCGTGCGTGTGCCGCAGGAGGATCTCGATCATGTCCTGAACGAGGTCATCGGACAGCTCCTCGGTGGTCGTGCCGGGGTTCGTCTCGCGCTCGGCCTGGGCGAGGAACCGGGCGCGCTGGTTGGTGCCCGACTGGTAGTAGTGGAACTCGTCCGGCCACGGCCACTCGATGGAAGGCTCGCGGGGGTCCTCCCACTCCTTCTCTTCGGTCGAGACGTAGCTCTTGTCGTGCTGGTCGTTCCAGTAGGGGAGCTTCATCGCCGCCCCCTCTTCGCGGCAGCTACCGCGGCCAAGGACCGGACGACGCGCTCCACGCACCGCTGGACGAAGATGCCCTTCCCCTCCCAGGTCTTGAGGTTGCCCTCGACGGCGGCGCGCTCGCAGAACTGCGCCGCGACCTTCAAGAACTTCTTGGCGCCGGGGGTGTGGCCGCGCGTGGCGGCGCGAGGCCGGCGCTGGTCCCACTCGCCGCGCGGAGCCCCCTTGCGGTGGTAGTAGTGCTTGCGGTACCAGGCCCGGTCGTCGGCGGCGCTCATCCCAGCTGCTCCTTGAGCCAGTGCTTGCGCTCCCCGATCTCGAGCCCCTTCATCGGCTCCACGACCGTGACGTTCCACTTCGGGAAGTCCTTGAGGCCGGCGCGCACCGGCTCGACGTACTTCTTGCCGGCGTAGAAGGTGAGGCGGGCCGGGCCGCGGCGCAGGTGCCGCGCCGCGAGGTGGCACGCGACGTTGAAGCCCCACGCCTCGTCGTACTTCTTCAACTTGCCAAGCTCCTGGTCGTACCAGTCGAGGACCGCGTCGAGCTCTACGAGGCCGTACTTGGCCGAGAGGATGTAGACGAGCGGGTGCCGCGCGACGGCGACCTCGAACTGCGCCTTGAACAGCTG
>Ga0172379_10007641_pt1 | contig 13946 bp, 13 predicted proteins | sample GrowelOW334metaG_FD_119756 | JGI IMG/M metagenome (GOLD analysis project Ga0172379, IMG submission 119756) | Groundwater microbial communities from an aquifer near a municipal landfill in Southern Ontario, Canada - Groundwater well OW334 metaG | ecosystem: Environmental > Aquatic > Deep... | reverse complement strand
TGGATATTGGAGATAACACCGCCTATCTTAACGACCTGATTATTCATACTGTCTGTGAGATCTAATATCGGGTTCACATTTAGTTTTAAAAGCTGTTCTTTGTATTCATTCATTGGATGCTCGGATATATAAATGCCCAGAAGCTCCTTTTCAAATTTTAGTTTTTCGGACATTTTCATCTTAGGAACGGGCTCAAGCTTCAGACCTGGCATTTCCACGCCTGTCCCACCAAAAAGATCAATCTGTCCATTTGCTGTGTGACCCTGTGCCTTCGATGAATACGCAAGTATCCTCTCCATATTTGCAAGCAATGTACCTCTCTCGCCAAAAGTATCCATGGCACCACTTTTTATGAGAGACTCCAGCATCTTCTTATTTACTTCTGATGTGTGAACTCGCTTTGCAAAGTCCTCAATAGAGATAAACTTGCCTCCTTCTTCCCGCGCTTGTAGTATGGCTTCTATAGGACCTAGGCCGACATTTTTCACAGCCATCAGACCGAAACGTATTTTGCCCGTATCTTTCACAACACCAAATTCAGCGAATGATTCGTTGACATCTGGAGGCAAAACCTCGATTTTCATTCTTTGACATTCATCGATTTCAATAGTTATTCTATCCATATTCCCATAGTCAGAGGTAAGAAGAGCAGACATAAACGCCTCTGGATAATGAGCCTTTAGATACGCTGTCCAATAGGAAATCAGCGCGTAACAAGCAGCGTGCGCTTTTACAAAACCATATTGTGAAAACTTTTCAAAATCATCAAATATCTTCTCTGCAATTTTCTTTTCAACACCATTTTCCACAGACCCAGAGATAAAGTCGTTTCTCATTTTTTTCATAAGCTCAGCTATTTTTTTGCCCATAGCCTTACGAAGGGTGTCTGCCTGTCCACCAGTAAAACCAGCCAGCTCTTTTGAAATCTGCATGACTTGTTCTTGATAAACGATGATGCCATAAGTATTCTTGAGGGCGGCTTCCATCATGGGATGCGCATAGGTAATTTTCTTTTTACCATGTTTTCTCGCTATGAAATCATCGATAAATTGCATTGGTCCAGGTCTATATAGCGCCACCATAGCAATAATATCTTCAAAAACAGTCGGTTTTAACTCTTTGATGTACCTCTTCATCCCAGCTGATTCCAGCTGGAATACCCCTGTGGTTTCACCTTTAGCAAGTAATTTATAAGTCTTTTCATCGTCTATCGGGAGCGAATAAAGATCGACATCTACATCATAAACTTTCTTGATGATACGCATAGCGTTCTTGATAACCGTCAGATTGGAGAGGCCCAAAAAGTCCATCTTGAGAAGCCCCAGATCTTCTATGGCATGCATTTCGTATTGTGTGTTGGTCGCAAGGTCACCTTTTGTTGCCTTCTGGAGTGGGGTGTATTCTACCAAGGGATCCTTTGAAATCACAACTCCAGCAGCGTGTGTTGATGAATGTCTAGCAACACCTTCGAGCTTGGTTGCGAGATCAATAAGATGTTTTACTTCTTTATTATCGAGATATGCTCTTTTTAATTCTTCGCTAGTGTTGAGCGCATCAGCGAGACGGATATTCAATACTTCAGGCACCATCTTTGCGACCTTATCCACGTCACCATAAGCCATTCCGAGGGCTCTGCCAACATCCCGTATGGCATTTCTAGCCTTCATAGTTCCAAAGGTGATTATTTGTGCTACATGGTCCTGACCATATTTTTCCGTCACATAAGCGATAACTTCATGACGCCTATCGTCTGCAAAGTCCATATCCACATCTGGCATAGATATACGGTCAGGATTGAGAAATCTTTCAAAAAGTAGGTCATACTGCATGGGTTCTAGATCAGTTATGCCCAACGAATAGGCCACCACAGAGCCTGCGGCCGAGCCACGACCTGGCCCAACTACGATACCCTGCTTTTTGGCCCAATTGACATAATCTTGGACTATTAGAAAGTATCCTTCATATTTCATTTTTTCAATAACGCCTAGTTCATAAGCCAGTCTCTCCTTGAGTTCTGGTGTTTTTTTGCCGTAGCGACGAACGATACCCTCGTCAACTAGCTGTTCTAGGTACTTTTTCTCCGTCAAACCCTTTGGCACTGGAAAGTCCGGAATCAGGATTCCGCCAAGCTCTATCTCGACATTACACATTTCGGCTATCTTGACGGTATTTTCAAATGCTTCAGGGACATCAGGGAACGCTTTTACCAAATCATCATAAGTGCGCATACTGTTATCCATGGTCATCTTCATGCGATCTTCCTCAAGAACGGTCTTCCCCATTTGGACACAGAGCAATATGTCTTGAGCTTCGGCATCGTCTTTGTTTACATAATGGACATCGTTGGTAACGACTAGCCCAATGCCCGTTTCTTTGGATATTTCCTTAAGCGTTTTGTTGGCGTCCTCTTGATCCTTGACTCCTGGCTGATCCTGCAATTCAAGATAATAATGATCTTTGCCAAAAATTTCCTGGTATTCCAGTGCTGCCACTTTTGCTGCTTCGTAGTCACCATTTTTTGCATATCTGGCCGGTTCACCGTTGAGACAGGCTGACATACCAATTAGTCCTTCTGAATGCTTTCGCAAAGTTTCTTTGTCAATTCTGGGCTTATAGTAGTAACCATCTATGTGAGCGATGGTGACTAGTTTCATTAAGTTTTGATACCCGATGTTATTTTTGGCGAGCAAAACTAGATGATACGGCTTAATATCTACACGTGCCTCCTTGTCATGAAGGCTTCTGTGCGCCACATACATCTCACAACCTATAATCGGACTGATATCTCGTTTCTTTGCCTCTTTATAAAATTCGATTGCGCCATACATCACACCGTGGTCAGTGATAGCCATTGCTGGCATATCGAGTTCTTTTGCCTTGTCCAAATAGTCTGGAATTTTACCCATACCATCTAGCAAGGAATAGTGAGTGTGAACGTGTAGGTGAACAAATTTTGCTTTATTGTCGGTCAAAGTTTCCCCCATTACTGTAATAATCAAAAAAGACCACGTCAGAAAAAAGGTCTTTTGTTATAAAAGTTCCTGCACCTCAAATCTATCTACTATTTTAGTCGTGTCAGAGAGCTAAAACAAGGGCAAAATTACTTAATTTCTCGTATTATTTCAACCGAAAAGTTCTGTCCTTCTTCAAAATCAACAATTGCTTCTTTCCACCTAGGCGAACGAAGGGTGTCGTTATCCATTGCCATTATTTCTTCTTTTGTAAACCACCTTTTATCAGAAATATCATCAGCCATCTTGTTCACTTCGCCTTCTATTTCTGCTCTGAAAACAAATATGTATCGGGTCAGGTTATTTGTTGAACGATAAATACCTAGAAGTCCATTTATCTTACACTTGTAACCTGTTTCTTCCAATGTTTCTCTAATTGCGCCCGCAACTATAGTTTCGCCTAGATCTAGCTTACCTGCAGGGAGATTCCATTTACCTTTATCTGGTCCGCCAGCTTCTTTAACGAAAAGAAATTTCCCATTACGCTCTAGCAAAATACCAACGATAATAACTGGCTGATTCCAATTAAATTCTTCCTTCACTTTATCTCCCGTATCTTTGACTTATTTTTCTCTAGTAGTGTCATGACACCAAAAATGACAAAAACGAGAATGCCTGCGCCGACTATTACGACTAGAAACCAGGAAAAGAAAAAGTTTGCGACAGCAACAATCGCATTTACGACGACGAGGCCAAAGCTAGTCGATGCAAGTAGCTTCACAAGAACAAAGAAAAGAACAATTCCAACGAGTAACTTCTTAGAAAATGACGATTTAATTGAAATGTAATTATCCCACAACAAGCCGACTTTGCGTTGCCACGACAGGGCCTTTGCTTTAGAAAAGTCCTCTATCGCCTTGGCATAGGCAGTTATAATATCTTCTGTTTCAAAACTAGAAAGAGTATATTCAAAGCTATTTTTGATGAGTTCTGTCTTTTCTAGCGCCTTCTGTAAAGCCTTCTTGTCGCTAAGTTTCCAGCCAAATACAGCCAGGACATTTTTCATATTCTTGGTCGGATATCCCTTTGAACGAAGGAGATAATAGAAAACTTTTTGGGCCTCTATACAAGCCATTTTGTAGCCACTCGCAGTATGCTCTTTCAGGGCCCTCTCTACCTCTCCCCAGAGATCATCACTTTTCGCGCTTATTGCTTTCATTTCAGCTTCTCCCTAAGTATTTCATTCACGAGACTAGGATTCGCTTGTCCGCGGGTCTCGGCCATTACTTGGCCAATTAGGTAGCCAAATGCTTGCTGTTTTCCAGCCTTGAAATCTTCGACTGACTTCGAATTGTCTAATAAAACCTTATCAATCGTACTAGCTAGTTCGTCGGCGTTACTAATTTGCCCGAGGCCACTAGCGGCTATAATCTCGCTTGGTTCCTGGCCTGTTTCAAACATCTTGTCGAACACTTCTTTTGCTTGTTTGCCAGAGATGGAGCCAGACTCAATCAAGACAAGTAATCCAGTAATTTGTTCAGGTCTGACTTTTGTCACTGAAAGTTGAACACTAAACTTGTTCAATCTTCCAATGAGTTCCCCTACTATCCAATTGGCAAGCTTCTTGGCAGTTGTTCTTTTAACTTCGCCTGAAGCTGTCATTTCGTCTGGTAGCGCGGTCACGGCTTGTTCAAAATATCGGGCTAATTCCAAATCCGCCGTTAGTTGCATGGCATCTGCATTAGAAAGACCGTATTCATTTTTGAATCGTACGCATTTATCTTTTGGCAACTCTGGGAGCATTTCTTTGATTGTCTTCATATCAAATTCTTTGCCTGTTTTCAGATCGAATGGTGGCAGGTCTGGCTCTGGGAAATATCTATAATCGTTCGCCTCTTCTTTGCTTCTCTGACCTAGAGTGATACCTTTCGCTTCGTCCCAACCACGAGTTTCTTGGGTAATTCGTTCACCCTTATCCATCATTTCTGTTTGGCGCCCTACCTCAAAGTTCAATGCCCGCTCTATCATTCTAAAAGAGTTCATGTTCTTTATTTCGACTTTAGTTCCCAACTCTTTATTCCCGACAGGACGCAGAGAAACGTTGGCGTCACAGCGCAGGTTCCCCTGTTCCATATTTGCATCAGAGATGCCCAGATAACGAAGAATCGAGCGTAAATCTTGCATAAACACGCTTGCCTCTCTAGGGCTACGGATATCTGGTTCAGTGACTATCTCCATGAGCGGTGTCCCCGCACGGTTTAGATCCACTAGACTGTATTTGGCACCAGTAGGATGAACGAGCTTCCCAGCATCTTCCTCAAGATGAATGTGATGGATTCTAACCTTCGTCATAACACCATCAACATCTACGTCAACGCTACCGCCTACAACTGGTGGATTTGTACTACTAGTAATCTGATATGCTTTGGGTAAATCTGGATAAAAGTAATTCTTACGTTCAAAATTAAACTTTTCGGCAGGTTTGGCACCAAGAGCCATGCCAAAAAGATATGTCCATTCTATGGCCTGCTTGTTAGCCACAGGGAGCATGCCTGGCATGCCAAGACACACTGGGCATACATTTGTATTTGGTTCTGCATCTACAGAGAAGTTATCACAACCACAGAACATCTTGCTTTCCGTTCTTAGCTGAGCATGTATCTCAAGGCCGATAACTGTTTCGTATTTGCTCATCAAATTGCTCCCAGTGCCTTCAGCGCCTTCTTAAAGGCTTCGATAGTTCTATTTACTTCGCCAGTCACCATATCGTGACCAGCCTCATGGGCGATACTATTACGCACCTTGTGAGCAAACCAAAGGTTATCATAGTCAGAGTAATTCCGAAATTTGTTTTTGGCATTTTTCAAGCGTTCGCCCATAGTTTCTCCTGCTACACCCTTGCTTTTCAATGCATAATCTACCAGCTTATCTGCCTCCATAACGGCCGTTTTTTTATGACTTGCTCCGCCCATAGCAATCAAAGCCTCTATTTCAGTCCACTTGTCTTGCACAAAATTTGTGTCCATCGATATAGCACTACCGTATTGTTGATATTTCGGCTTCGATTTCTTACCAAAACCACCAAAGAAAGAAAGAAACTCGCGTATCATTATTTCTCCTCAATCGTAACTTTGTTAATTGTCACAGCAGTTGTCGGTTTTGATTGTTCACCCTGACCGTTATCTACTGTTGGAGTAAGATTAATCTGTTGCACAATATCAAGACCCGTGGAAATACTACCGAATATCACGTAATCTTTAGGGAGTTTACCATTACTATAATCGCCCGTCATAATGAAGAATTGTGAGCCGTTTGTGTTTTCGCCAGAGTTAGCCATAGCGACAGTTCCTACTGTGTAATCCCCGACTACCTCCTCGTCATCAAATTTATAACCTGGGCCGCCACTACCCGTGCCTTCAGGATCTCCCCCTTGTATCATAAAATCCTTCACAATTCGGTGGAATGTAAGACCATCATAAAATCCGTCGCGAGCAAGAACAACAAAGTTATTTACCGTCTTCGGTGATTCTTTCGTGTTTAAAGTAACCTCAAAATTCCCATCGTTTGTTTCAAACTTGGCAATATAAGTCTTGCTCATATCTATTTGCATATCTGGTGCCTGGCTATACTGTTTATCGACTGTTTTGTAGCTTTTCGTCTCTACTTTTGTAGGGAAATATGTATCTTTCACAAAGCGAACACCGAAGTAAAGACCTGTTCCAGCGAGAGCTCCAATAACGAGTCCGAGTGCAATAAATCCTACCAAACGAAACTTCTTCTCCTTGGCAAGCTGTTTTCGAACTTTTTCAATTTTTCTCTGCTCTTTTAGTTTCTCTGCTTTACCCATTTACTTCCTTACCCTTTCATACATGTGCCCAAAATTAAGTACTGTTTCTTCATCGAAGTGCTTTCCGATTATCTGCATAGCAATCGGTAGATTGTCTTTGTCGAAACCGCATGGTAGTGAAAGCGCGGGATTGCCAGCTAGATTAATAGCTGCTGTATAAACGTCCGCCAGATACATTTGCATGGGGTCGTTCGCTTTTTCGCCAATCTTAAACGCGGTGGTTGGTGACACTGGAGCCAATATAACATCAGCCTTTGCAAGCGCTTTTTCAAAATCTTGTTTTATAAGCGTGCGCACTTTCATCGCCTTGTTGTAATAAGCATCGTAATAACCGGCTGACAGAACGAATGTTCCAAGCATAATACGTCTCTTTGCCTCTGCACCAAAACCTTCGTCGCGAGATTTGAAATAATGATCTATCAGATTTTCAGATCTGCCAGAACTATGTCCGTATTTTATACCATCATATCTCCCCAGATTTGAACTCACCTCGGCAGGCTGAATAATGTAATAGACTGGAACGCCGTATTGAATATGTGGCAGTGTGATGTCCACAAATGTTGCTCCAAGTTTTTCATATTCTTTTCTTGCGTTCTCAAGAACTGTTTTTATTTCAGCATCGAGCCCCATCTCAAAGAATTCTTTAGCCCATCCTATCTTCTTGCCAGTTAGTGGTTTATCTAAAAATTTGGAATATTCTGGAACTGGTAGATTGAGAGAGGTGGAGTCCTTTTCATCATAACCAGCTATGATTTCCATGATTTTAGCGATGTCCTCTGTCGTATTTGCGATTGGTCCCACGCAATCAAGGGAAGATGCCATAGCGATTAGTCCAAAGCGAGAAACGCGGCCATACGTTGGCTTCAAGCCCACCACTCCACAGAAACCTGCCGGCTGACGAATAGAACCACCCGTGTCACTTCCTATCGAGTAGACACATTCACCAGCAGCCACAGCGGCAGCAGAACCACCTGATGATCCGCCAGAAACTCGTGTCGCATCCCAAGGGTTCTTAGTTACCCCATAATCAGAATTTTCAGTACTAGCACCGTGAGCCCATGCGTCACAATTGTTCTTACCCACGATCACTGCACCGGCATCCTTCAGCTTCCTTACAACAGTGGCATCATAAGCTGGTACAAATTCATCAAGCATTTTACTACTAGCCGTCGTACGCACATCTCTCGTACAGAAAACATCTTTTATACCGACTGTAACCCCGTCCAAAATACTTTTTTGCTGTTTACTACTAAACCTTTTTGTTGATTCTTTGGCATCTTGAATAGCGCCCTCGGCAGTCACCGTAACAAAACAATTCAGTTCGTCTTCACGTTCATCTATTATTCTTAATACATTTCGTAGTTCATCCACTACGGCATTTGGTTTTTGTACAAATTTTTTATTCAATTCTAATATAGTTTCTCTGCTCATCTCATAACACCGATTTTACCTTTATAAAACCATTTTCTGTGTCTGGAGCATTAGCAAGTAGCTCTGAACGCACGATTTCTGAACGAACAACCCCGTCTTTTCTAGTTACATTCGTAAGCCCAGTGACTTGGCTCGTTGGTTCAACATTACTAACATCTACACCGTCTAACTGCTTTACGTATTCCAAGACAGCCGTCATATCAGTCGCGAGAGTTCCCTTCTCTTCTTCTGTCAGACCTACTCTAGCTAGTTTGGCTAGTTTCTCGATTTCTTCAGATGTTATTTTGCTCATTTTGTTGCTTTTTTTACTCTCCGAGTATATCATTTATTCGTAAATTAGGGAATAAATAGATGCCAGATAGCGAAATCTCATTTCTCGAACAGCTTAAAGCGAGGCAGAACCAGCCGGAAGCTCCAAAAAATGATTTAAAAAAACTTTCTGAAGTAGTAGTTGGTAACACGATTGTTCTTGGTTTTCAGGAAGCACCTAATAAGCTAACCATTGTCGGCGATGACGAATTTGGAGATATCTCTACCGGGAAAGTGACTAAAAGTTTCTTCTTAAGATTTTTATCGGCAAAAACGCCCGAAGAAAGAGATTTGATCGCAAGAAATAATGGCTTCAGCCCTGAATAATATCCGCTAGTTCCTTTTCAGAGATGATTTTTATACCAAGATTCTCTGCCTTAGTAAGTTTAGATCCAGGATTTTCGCCTACGACCAGATAACTGGTCGTTTTTGAGACAGATGAAGACGCTTTGCCACCAAGAAGACGGATTTTTTCTTCAGCCTCTTCCCTAGACATCTGCGTAAGAGATCCCGTAATTACAAATGTCTGACCGATTAGCTTTGATCCCCTTTTGATAACTTCATATCCGACACCAACTTCTTTTAATTTATCTAGAAGTCGGAGATTTTTATTGTCGTGAAACCAATTATAAACACTGGTAGCAACGACTTCGCCTACTCCCTCTATTTCTGAAAGCTCTTCCAGGCTGGCATTCTTTAATGATTGCAAATCTCCAAAGTGAGCCGCGAGATCACTAGCCGTTATGGCGCCAACATGACGAATACCTAAAGCATAAACAAACCGTGAAAATGTAGTTTTTTTGTGAGATTGAATTGCCTCTACCAAATTCTTCGCACTCTTTTCAGCAAATCGTTCAAGTGGCTCTAAATCACCCTCTGTCAGGGCGAAAAAGTCAGCTGCGTCAGAGACAAGTCCTTCTTGAGCTAATAGTTCCACGCTTTTTTCACCTAGTCCATCAATGTCAAAAGCATCCTTACTAACAAAATGTTCCAAACCAAGCACTTCTATGGCAAAACAATTTCTACTAGCACACCTGCTTACTGCCTCCCCTTCCAGGCGAACTATCGGTCCACCACAAACAGGACAAACTTGAGGCATCTTGAATACCTTTTCGCTTCCATTACGCAATTCGACGAGTGGTCGCAAAATTTCTGGAATTATATCCCCTGCTTTCTGAACAACGACCGTATCGCCGATACGGATGTCTTTACGAGCAATCTCGTCTTCGTTGTGCAGGGTAGCACGAGAAACTGTACTGCCAGCCAAACGAACTGGGTCCATGACAGCCACGGGAGTCAAAGCACCAGTTCTACCGACTCCTATCTGAATGTCTAGGACCTTTGTAGTGGCTTGTTCTGCAGGAAATTTATAGGCCACTGCTCCGCGTGGAGCCTTACCGACAAAGCCCAGTTTATCAAAAATTTTATTACTATTTATAATTACTACAATTCCATCAACTTGGAAGTCAAGCGAATTGCGCTTGTCGTCCCAATATTTACAATATTCAATTACATCCTCTATTGTTTCACAATGTTTCACGTATTTACTGGTCTTTAGTCCCAGTTCTGCGAGCCTTTGGTGCTTTTCTTCATGTGTAGATACATCATAGCCAGCCATAATGTCATAGATATATGTGTCCAATCTTCGTTTGGCAGTAATTTTGGGATCTAGCTGACGGATACTACCAGCTGCCAAATTACGTGGGTTTGCGTACGTTTGCAAGCCTTCAGCTGACATTTTGTCATTGACCTCGTCAAATACCCGTTTCGACATAAAAACTTCGCCTCGTACGTCTAGACGCCCCTTAAGTGGCCTTCTTAGAACCATCGGTACGGAACTAATAGTACGAATATTGGCTGTCACGTCTTCCCCGACGAGCCCATTTCCACGTGTAACTGCCCTCGCAAATTTCCCTTCTACATATGTAAGCATCACAGACAATCCGTCTATTTTAAGTTCACAATAGTAGTCCAGAGCTACTTGCCCAGTTAGCTTGATTACTCTTTTCTGCCACTCCAGTATTTCATCCCTACTGAAGACATCATTCAAGGAAAGCATAGGCGATATGTGCTCCACCTTTGCAAATTTATCGAGAGCTACTCCACCTACACGTTGTGTGGGTGAGTCTGGAGTAACGAGTTCGGGATACTTTGCCTCGATTTCACGCAACTCAACCGTGAGCGAATCGAATATTACGTCTGAAACCGTTGGATCATCTAATACATGGTACTGGTAACGATATTCGTTGATTAGCTCGCTTAATTTCGCGGCACGTTCCTTCGCTTGCTTTAGGGTCAGATTTGTCATAAGAATATTATACCAAAAAAGGCCCGTAAGCGGGCCTTTTTATTATAGTTCACTATTATTTTACTGGGTACCAGTCTCCGATGGTAATATTTGAGACAGCCTTCGATTCTTCTACGTTCACAGCTATCTTTGTAGTATCTGTACAACTTACTGCCATACCGCATACTACGAACTGACTATAGTATGCCTTCCAGGGGGTACCATTTTGATCGTTGAAGTCTGGTTGAGTTCCATAAACGTAATAACTACCAACTGGTAGTGTGAGCGTGTAAGTACCAGAAGAAGACATCAACGTTTCTGTCGGAGCAAAAGCCATAGTCGCTTCATAGGTCTTACCTGTCTTCGTATCTTCTCCGAATACCTTTATATTTGTAGGAATTCCCGACGAAGGATACATAAGATCACCAGCGATAGTCCCATTACCAGTCACGCTAGTTACGGCAGGGGTTGATGGTGAAATCTTTGTTCCTAAAAATGTAATCTTTTTCTCTAGGTCATCAATTAGTTTTGCGTTTGTCTGTTGGCTCTCATTGAAAGTACGATCCAGTATAAACCAAGTTATGCTCGAGGTGAGAGCTGAAGCCACAACTACAAGTAGCGTAGTGATTATCAGCCTTTGCCAATTGACTAATTCTTTTTTGTCCATGTCCCCTCCTATATGATTCTATTATGCTACTAAAGTGCCATTTCGCGCAAGCGCTTTATACGCTCCGCGGGATCAGGGTGTGTGTCAAATAAGTTGGCAAATAGCCCTTTGCTTTTGCCATTCTCATCCTTGAGTGGACTAGCGATGAATAGATGCGCCGTCGCCTTATTCGCTCGTTTAAAGACAGCCGTATCTGTATTAATTTTTTCCAAGGCAGTCGCAAGTCCTTCGGGGTTTCTTGTAAGGAGCGCCCCATCGGCATCAGCCAAAAACTCGCGCTTCCTCGATATAGCGAGCTGAATAAGGGATGCAAAAAGTGGTGAAAGCAGCGCCAAAATAATTCCTACAATCATCATGATTGCGCCCAATTGACCGCTATCCCCGTTGTCATCATCGCCGATGCCCCAAAAACTAAAACGCAAAAACCAATCAGAGATTAGTACCACAAAGCCAACTAGGACGACTATGACAGCAGAAAGTCTGATATCATAATTTCCGACATGAGAAAATTCATGAGCTATAACTCCTTCGAGTTCTGCTTTGTTAAGCTTGCTGAGTAACCCAGAAGTTACAGCTACAGCAGCGTGCTTTGGATCACGCCCCGTGGCAAAGGCATTTGGTGCAACGTCATCAATGATATATACACGTGGGCTTGGCAAGCCAGCTGTTATAGATAAATTTTCCACTAGTCTATACAACTCTGGAGCATCCTTTTTCTGCACCTCTCTCGCACCAGAAATCGCTAAGGCCACCTTGTCACTCCACCAGTACGAAGAAAATGCCTGCAAAACGGCGAAAACAATAGCGACTGGTAATATCCAGGCTATACCCAATGCTCGAGAAAAAATATATCCAAGCCCAATCGCAAAAATCACAAAAAAAGTCATTATGACAACTGTACGCCATTTATTCTGGGATATATGGGTATAAGTCGTGGCCATCTCTAGAATTTAACTTCGACGTTCTCTTTCTCGCCGTCAGTAGCCTCGATAAATTCAAACTTACCAAAACCAAGCTGACGCGCATAAATGTTCGTTGGGAAAACTTCTATCTTCGTATTGAAATCACGTACGTTCCCATTGTAAAAGCGTTGGGCGGACATGATTTTGTCTTGCGTGTCCGTAAGGTCGGCCTGCAGTTGCAAAAAGTTAGAATTTGCTTTGAGATCAGGATAATTCTCGGCGACCGCAAACAATGACTTCAAAGTATCTGTCATCGCGTTGCTAGCAGCTATTTTATCAGCTGTCGAGCCAGTCACGAGACCAGCCCTTTCCGCGGTTACCTTTTCCAGTAAATCTTTTTCATGTTTTGCATATCCCTTTACGGTATTTATGAGATTTGGGATGAGCTCATAGCGACGTTTGAGCTGAACGTCGATGTCGCTGGCCGCTTCCGCAACACGATTTTTTAGCATAATAAGGCCATTGTAGGTAGCAATGACATAAACCGCGACCAAAGCAACGGCTCCGAGTACAATCCATATAGTAGGCATAATTACCTCCCTTTTATTGTGTTTTTAATACTTGACCAATTTGAAGAGAATTTTCATCTGTTATACCATTTAGCTCCATCAGTTTGGCAACAGTTGTTTCGAATCTACTAGCGATAGATCCGAGGACATCTCCCTCAACAACAGTATACTCCTTTACGGGTGGTGTGGAAACAGTGGGGGTAGCTGGTGCTGGAGCCTCAACAGCAGGGGTTTCTACCTTGGGTGTCTCTACTGTTTCTTTTGGTCTGGACTCTATTTTTTCATCAGCTGATTTCTCTTGTATTTGTTCTGGTTCAAAGATTAGTTCGTATCCAGCTACGCCGATAGTACCAAATACCAGCACAATCGCTATAAGTGCAAGAACGGTGCCAAGCACATTTCTCTTTGCTCCATTTTCACTGATATCTTTCTTAAATTCGTCAGACAATTGATTTTTTGATTCTTTACTCATAAAAATCATTATACACCTAAAAATAAAAAAATCACCACTTGTGGTGATTTTTTTTGGTGCCCGGGGCGGGACTTGAACCCGCAAGACCGAAGCCAACGGATTTTAAGTCCGTCGCGTATACCAATTCCGCCACCCGGGCACGTCAACGTTTGCTAGCGTGCTACTAAGTCCGTCTTACGGCTTTTGCGCACTCTCGCAACGTTTCCTTTCCCAGAAAAATTTGTAATTTTTCTGGAGGAGGCGCAATTGCGTTAGGGCAAAGCAGTTGGCTTTAGCCAATCTGCAACACCCGAAAGCAAATTGTAACGTAACGTGGAGGCCTGACCCGGAATTGAACCGGGGTACGCGGTTTTGCAGACCGCTGCGTAACCACTCCGCCATCAGGCCGTGTACGCAATAAATAAAATGGAGCGGGAGACGGGGATCGAACCCGCGACCTCAACCTTGGCAAGGTTGCGCTCTACCGCTAAGCTACTCCCGCTTGTGGTGGCTCAGGCCGGGTTCGAACCGG
>Ga0172379_10007640_pt1 | contig 13948 bp, 15 predicted proteins | sample GrowelOW334metaG_FD_119756 | JGI IMG/M metagenome (GOLD analysis project Ga0172379, IMG submission 119756) | Groundwater microbial communities from an aquifer near a municipal landfill in Southern Ontario, Canada - Groundwater well OW334 metaG | ecosystem: Environmental > Aquatic > Deep... | reverse complement strand
CCTGCACCTTTGTTGCGCGAAACTTACAGGTTCATTGGAGCCTGCGCGTTTCGCGCAACTTCGGTTCGGCCTCAAAACCGTCAATTTCGCCTTAAAAACCTTATGTCGGACAGGCTCCTAGGGATTCTGTTGGGGGATATCGTTCCAGAACAGCGTGCCATGGGAAAGCAGCTCGGTTATTCCCAGCTCTACGGCAGCGGGGCCGCCGGCCTCGCCCATAAGCTCAACATCCCCAAGAAACAGGCTGTAGAGCTACTGGACAAGTACTTCGCCGCCGTCCCTAAGCTGGTAGCGTTCCTGGAGACATTACGACAACGAGCCTTATCGCAAGGGTATGTGGCGAGCTATTACGGTCGGCGCCGCCCTCTCCCGGAGATTTACAGCGCTAATCCCAAGATACAATGGCAGAGGTTAAGGCCGCACAGAAACGTGTCGAGAGCATTTGGAATAAATCCTGCCGGGGTGATGAGGCGCGCCTGAAGTTTGCTGTTTTCCTGGAAGAGGCCCGGGACTTCGGTAAAATCCGGGACGTCGAGCACCAGGCCTATTTTATAAACACGTTGAAGTGGCCGCTATATTTCGCGCTGCCAGAAACCTTCCCAATCTGGACAGACCTGCTGTTAAACTGGGTTGTTCATCCGGAGGGAAAAATACGCATAGCGGCGGTGCGCGTTGCCCATTACCTGGGGGTAAGCATGGTAAGTTCTTTTGACGAACCATGCCGTAACCCAAACCGGCGGGAATCCCCGGAGACACAGGAATTTGCCAGGAACTGTTTCTGCATCTTCGCGCTATAAGTTGAGTGACACACAACCTAATTCAATAGGAATTAAGTTGTGTGTCACCTTAGCCCCATAGCCCACCCACGGAGTGTAACTAAAAGTCCTTGATTCGCGGCCGGGCGGCGGGTATACTTTGGATGTCGGGGGGAGGGGGGTAAGGCGTCCGCCGGTGGCGCTTGTAAAGAAAAAACCCCTCGCGGGGTTTTTTGAAAATTGGCGCCCCCAAAGGGATTCGAACCCTTGATCTCTGCCTTGAAAGGGCAGCGTCCTAACCGCTAGACGATGGGGGCGCAATATGAAACGCGGGACTGAAAATTTTGTATGATTTGAACTGCGATTTTCAGTGCGTAAATTCCCGCTGAAATGAAAGTTTATCAATTCTGTCCGCTCTTGTCAAACGGAGGGTTTTGTGGAAGAAAAAAAAGAGGAAACGCGGGCCGTTGAAGCGGCGGACGGTCCTGCGGCTGCCGAGGAACTGGCGAGGGTCAGGTCCAGCAACAAGGTCTTTAGAGCCGCGGCCATAGTCTTTTCCTCTCTATTCATATTGCTTCTCTGCGCGGTGCTTTTCATATACCAGAAACTTTCCGGTTTCAGGAATATTCTTATGCCTCCGACGGAAACCTTCCAGGATACCGCATTCCGCGCCGGTGAGGAGGCCGCGTCCGCCGCGCTGCCGGAGGGGTTTAAAAGGCCGGAAGTTCCCGCTCAGGCGCAGAGCGGCTCCGCCCTTACCGTCTTTACCAACTCCGGGGAATACGGCCCCGCTGCCGCGGGAATAACGGCGGAGGACGGGGAAAGGACCGCCGCGGCTTTGGCCAAATACGCGAAGCGTCCGATAGTAAAAGAGTTCGTGGCCGAGCTGAAGAAAGACCCCGATTTCGCCCGGGCGCTTAAGCAGAAGGACGCGAATAATCCGCTGGCGATGATCGCGTCCATTCAAAAGACCAAGAGCATCCAGGGCCTGGCGCTCAAGTTCGCCACGCGAAAGGATTTCCTGCCTCTGATGATGGAAGTGATGAACGATCCGGACCTTAAGCCCATGCTCAGCAAGCTGCCGATGGGCAACATGGGGTCGGCGGTGCAGATGCTGAAGATGATGTCCGGCGCGGCGCAAACTCCGTTTCCGGTCGCCGCGCGGGCCGGGAACGAAGCGGCCCCGGATACGGGCTCCGGTTCCCCCGCCCTTCTGGACACTTCCGCTATGCAAACTCCGTCCAAACCGTCCGGCGCCGGACGGAAAAAAAGGGTTCCGCCTCCACCCGGAGATTGATAATTTTTACCGTACCGGCGTTCTATTTGACAGACTTCGCGTATATTGGTCTAATATATAAATTATGCGGTATAAATGGCTGAAAAAAATCGTCAGGGGCGCGGTTAAACCCATAAGCATTTTTGTCGTGCCCCATAGCGGCCTGCCCTCCCTCAGGCTGAACCTGCCGGCGGCGTTGCTGCTGGCTTTAGGCGTTTCCTGGACCGCGCTTACCGTCTGGGCGGGGTATATCGCCGGCCGGCAGTTCGATTATTACGTCACAAGAACGGACAACAAAATCCTGCGCGCCAAGATGGAATATGTGTCGCAGCAGGTGGAAAAGGGTCTCGCCTACCTTGAGATGACCCGTAAGACCGACCGCCAACTTCGCAAGATGCTGGGCATGAGCCCCAATCTTGCGGACGACAACGACTCTATCGGCGGGCCCACCGCTTCCGACCTTTCCGATTTCAGAAAGCTTCTTTCAAGCAAGGCCTCCGAGATAAGGGAAACCTCGCTGAATAATTCCATTTTCAAGATGCAGGAGGAATCCCATCGCCGCCTGTCCAGCTACGCCGAGGTCACCTGGTACATCACGAACAGGCACAATAGCGCCAAGGCGACGCCTTCCAGCTGGCCGGTCGTCGGCAGGATAACTTCCTACTTCGGCTACCGCATCGCGCCTTTGCGGATCGCCAGCGAATATCATTCCGGCGTCGATATCGCCAACGAGCCCGGCACCCCGGTCTATGCCACGGCGGACGGCGTTGTGCGCTACTCCGGCTGGGCCAACGGCTACGGGTTATCAGTGGTGCTGGACCACGGGTTCGCCTATTCGACCCTCTACGGGCATTTCAGCGAGCTGGTCGTTAAAGAAGGGGCGCAGGTCAGGCGCGGGCAGTTGATAGGGCGCGTGGGTTCCACGGGAACTTCCACCGGACCGCATCTTCACTACGAGGTGTGGGTGGACGGCATCCCCAGGGACCCCGTAAAATATTTACAGGAGGGCGGCAAGAGAAGCCCCCTGGCCGGCATATTTGAAAGCATATTTTCCTGAAACGCGGACAGGGAGGCTGTATGGCTATTTTTAAGAGCACAAATATAACTTTTGACGCGAAAAACTCCGACACGGTGATAGGACACGAGGCTTATTTCCAGGGCACTCTCACCGCCAAGGGGTCCCTGCGGATCGACGGCCGCATCGACGGGGCCATTGTGGACGCCAATCTTGTCACCGTAGGCAAGACCGGAAAGGTCAAAGGAGATATTTCCTGCGAGTCCTGCTCGGTTTCCGGCGATATCAACGGCAATGTGGCGGCTTTGGACCATATCGAGGTGCTCTCCGGCTCAAAGATCACCGGCGATCTTCGCGCCCCGAAGATCATAATCGAAGAGGGGGCTGTTTTCAACGGCAACTGTTCCATGACAAGTCCGAAAAATTCTAAAACTGAAAATTCCGAAAAGGCGGTCAAATAACATGATCTCGTTCCTCGCGAAATATAAAAGGGTTATTTTCACCGTGGTCGTCGTAGTGTTCGTCGGTTCCACCTTTTTCTTCAGCGGCCAGATCTTTACCTCCTCTTCCGCGGACGCCCTGGCGGATGTGGGGGGGAAAAAGATCCCTTACCGGCGCTTTTCCCTGCAGGTCAATCGGGTCCTCTCCAACTTCAAGGATTCCGGCACCGAGGTTAACGAGGTCATAACCAAGAGCGTGAAGCAGGAGATTTTCAGGGATATGGTGATAGAGGAACTCCTGTCGCAGCAGGGCGACAAGATGGCCATGCGCGTGCCGGACTTCGAGGTGGCGGTGGAGATCCAGAATACGCCCCAGTTCACGGAGAACGGAGCTTTCAGCTACAGGCGTTACGCCCAGACTATTTTTAGCGAGTTTCAGATGTCGCCGAGCGACTACGAGGTCTGGCGCAAGCAGGCGCGCCTGGCCGGCAAATTCAAGCAGTTCCTGCTCACGAATGTAAAAGTAACGCCGGCGGAACTCCAGGCCTACTATCTGGCCAAGAATAAAAGCCTCAAGGATTTCGACAAGAACAAGGCAAAATACCTGGACGAGCTCTCCAAAGATAAATTTTCCCAGGTGGCAAACTACCTCCTGCGCCAGCTTACCTCCCAGCTTGAGATCAAGAGCTATCTGGAGCAGCGCGAGCAGGGAAAGTAGTGCCGGGAGAGTTCAGGGCGGATGGATAAAATGTCCCCGCCGTGCCGCCCTCCTACCCTATTGTGATCAAAATAGAGAACCTTACCAAAAGTTTCGGCGTCTACAAGGCCGTGGACGCCCTGAACCTTGAGGTCGCTCCGGGCGAGATCTTCGGTTTTCTCGGGCCGAACGGCGCCGGAAAGACCACCACCGTCAAGATCCTGTCCGGCATCATGCGGCCCTCTTCCGGCCGGATCCTGGTGGGCGGTTTCGATGTGGTGAAGGAGCCTTTGGAGGCCAAAAAAGCGCTCGCTTATATCCCCGACGAACCGTTCGTCTATCCCAAGCTTACCGGTTTTGAATTCCTGCGTTTTCTCGGAGATCTCTATTCCGTCCCGTACGCGGAACAGGCGCGGCGCATTCCCGAACTGCTGGAGGTTTTCGAGCTCTCGGCCCAGGGCGGAGAACTTCTTGAATCCTATTCCCACGGCATGAAACAAAAACTGCTGATCGCCGGCGTCCTGCTGCGCAGGCCCCGTGTGGTCTTATTCGACGAGCCGACGGTCGGGCTGGACCCGAAAAGCATCAGGCGGTTCAAGAAATTGCTGGCGGAGATCGCCGCCGGGGGCGCGGCTGTTTTTATGTGCACCCACATCCTGGATATGGCGGAAAAGCTTTGCACTTCCATCGGCATTATCTGCGCCGGCCGGCTTATAGCCAAGGGCACGGTGGCGGAAGTCAAGAAGCTGGCCTCAGGCGCTCAGCGCGACCGCTCCCTGGAAGAAGTGTTCCTGGAACTGACGGAATATGCTTAATGTCCTTCTCAGACGGAAAGCGCTGACCTTTAAAAACGGGATAAAGGAACTGCGCGGGTGGCGCCTGGCCAAGACCCTGATGTTCCTCCTCGTCGGCTTTCTGATGCTGGCGGCCCTGTACGGCGGGTTCCTGCGGCTTCTGGCCTACCTCGAAGGCGTACAGTTCATCGGTCCCATGCTTTCCTGGAAGCTTACCTCCATGGTCCTCCTTATAACTTTTTCCATGGTCATCGTTTCCTCCATCATCATCTCCATGACCACGCTTTACTATTCTTCCGATCTGAAATTCCTTTTCTCCTGTCCCGTCGCTTTGCGCGCTCTTTTCATGGATAAAGCCCTGGAAACCGTGTTCTATTCCTCGTGGACGCTGGCTCTCGCCCTTCTGCCCTTCATTATCGCGCTTGGCCGGGTGAAGGGGTTCGGTCCGGGCTTCTACCTTTCTTACCTCCTGATCATGGTCCCGTTCATTATGCTGGCCGGCTCGTTCGGCATTATTTTCAGCACGCTGGTCATGTATATTTTTCCGTCTTCCAGGACCCGGGATATCACCTGGCTGCTCGGGAGTTTATCGGTTTCCTTCGTCTATGTCGCGTTCCGTTTCGCAAAGCCGGAAAAGCTCCTGCGGCCCGACAGCCTTGAGGTGGTGGCCCAGTACATACAATACCTGCAATCCCCGACCGCGCCGTATCTGCCGTCGTGGTGGGTGACCAAGGCCATGATCTCGTACTCCGCCGGGGGCCGGGGCTCCTTCTTTTTTTATTCCGGGGTCCTTTTCGCGGCGGCTTTTATCGTTTACGCGCTGATATATTATTGCTCCGGTTTCGTCTACGCGAAGGGTTTCAGCGGGGCGCAAAGCTCGCCCAGATTCCACGGGACGCCACGGCTGCTCCTGGAACAGCGCCTTGTCCTGAGAACCGGTAAATTCAGGCAACTGCTTACATTTTACTGGAAGGACAGGCTGCTGCTCCTGCGCGACCCCCGCTACTGGTCGCAGCTCATCCTGATCGCGGCGCTTATCGTCGTATATTTATTCAGCATCCGCCAGCTGCCCCTGGACTCGCAGGACATAAAAAGCCTGGTTTCCTTCCTGAATATCGGCGTCGCGGGCTTTGTCATGGCCGCTATCGGGCTGCGGTTCACTTTCCCGGCCGTAAGCCTTGAAGGAGCGAGCTTCTGGCTGCTCAAATCCTCGCCGGTCTCCACCGCCCAGATCCTGAAAGAAAAGCTCCTGCTCTCGCTTGTCCCTTCCATGGCGATCGGCGCGGTGCTTATAACCGCTTCCAACCGGCTGCTGAACGCCGACCTTTTTATCTCCACGCTTTCCAGCTGCACCATCGTTCTGGCCGCCGTCGTCATTTCGGTGATGGGGGTGGGGCTCGGCGCGCTGTTCCCTGACTTTAAGGTGGAAAATATCCATCAGCTGGAATCCTCCTACGGCGGTTTTATTTACATGGCCTGCGCCATGGGTTATCTGAGCCTGTTGGTCGCAGTAGAGGCCTGGCCCGTCCAGATGCATTTTGCGCAGCGGTTCGGGCGGGCGCATCCCTGGGACTGGCGGGCCCTGGCTCTATGCGCCGTTACTTTTACCGTCCTGAACGCGGCGGCGCTGGTCGTGCCGTGGAAGCTGGGGCTCAGGAACCTTGAGAAGTACGAGATCTAATCCTAAACTTGTATCCGCGGGCGGAGATTTAATTCTATGAACTTTAAAACATTCAAATCGTGTAAAAAATATTTTCCGGTATTCCTGCTGGTCGCCGGCTGCTTTTCGCCGCTCGCCGTCCGCTGTTTTGCCGCAAATCCTTATGCGGGGAAATTTTACGCCGAAGGGTCCGTTTCAAAGCGCGAGTTCGCCCTTACTTACGACGACGGCCCCGGTTTTATAACAGGGGACCTGTTGAAGCTGCTGGACAAGTACGGCGCCAAGGCCTCGTTCTTTGTGACGGGCTATTCGGTCCGCAAATATCCCGCGCTGGCCGCCGCCGAGCACGCCGCCGGCCATCTTACGGGCAATCATACCGACAAGCATGAGTTTTATCCGAAAATCGGCAAAGGCGCGGACCGTGAAAGGATACTTGAAAAAGAGCTCGACGGCGGCGCCGCCGCCATCTGGAAGGCCGCCGGCGTGAGGCCAGTGTTTATGCGCATGCCCAACGGTTACGACAGGGACTGGGTAAGGAAAGTGGCGGCCGCAAGAGGCTACACCCTGGTCAACTGGACCTATGGCAGCGATTGGACGAATATTCCGGAAGAGAAGATGACGGGGGAATATCTCAGGAACCTCAAGCCCGGAGCCATACTTCTTATGCACGACGGCGGCGGCAAAACGAGGGAAAAGACGCTTCGCATAACCGAAGCGGTGCTCAAGGAAGCCCGGCGCAAAGGTCTAAAACCCGTGACGCTGGATGTGCTGCTCGGGATCCCGGCGCAGGACGGTAAACAGTAAAAATTTTTGCCGTAAAAAGCAAAAGAAGCCGGATAAATTTTGTAGAATTGAGTAAGTTCTTTTTCGCGCCTTTAATGCGCGAAAAAGGAGTGGCGAAGGGGAACTTCGTTCCCCTCGTGGGGTGGACTTGGCGGCAGTCCTGCGCTGCTAATGGACACAATTCAGCAGAGCAGGCACCGGACCGATTTCCATTAGAGGTCCGGCGGCAATCCGCCCCGCGCATCAAGCGCGGTGTGCGACAGGCGGAGAGGATCGATTCCGTTTTATTGAAGAGATTACCGCTTCGAGGGGTTCAGCGCAGCGACCAAGCGAAGCGCCGGGAGCAAGCGACGAGGAAACGGGGGGCAGAGCCCCCCTTGTGGAGCACCGGACCGATTTCCATTAGAGGTCCGGCGGCAATCCGCCCCGCGCATCAAGCGCGGGGTGCGACAAGTGATGGGCAAGTGGCGGAACTGGTAGACGCGCAGGTCTCAAAAACCTGTGATCTCACGATCGTGAGGGTTCGAGTCCCTCCTTGCCCAGAATAACGCGGTTTTGCGAAGCGCGCATTGAGCTCCGCGAAAAGGAAAGCTGCAACTGCGGCTTCCAGGTTAAAGGGGGGGCGATATGGGCGGCAGATCGAAGATCCTGGTGGTGGATGATAACCTTAATTTCCTTCAGCTCATAGATGTGGAGCTCTCCATGGACCACGAGATCCTCACCGCTTTGGACGGTCAGGAGGGGCTTGATAAGGCCAAGGCTGAGCATCCGGATGTTATTCTCATGGATGTGATGATGCCCAAGGTCTCGGGCCTTGAGATGCTGCGGATGCTGCTTGCCGATGAGGAAACCCGCGACATCCCGGTCCTCATCATGACCGCCAGCCATTTCGATCCTTCCACCGAAATGATCTTCAAGCAGGAGAGGAACGTGAAAGGCTTCCTGCAAAAACCGTATACCATCTCCGTCCTGAAGGAAGCGATCTCCGCGGCCGTCAAGAAGTAAGGCGGCCTGAGGCGAAAAGAAGAAAGGCGCCGCCCGGCGCCTTTCTTTATGTGTACGGGATGCTGATGCGGGTGGGCTCCGGTTTGGGTTTCCACCGGAACTCGGTTTCCTGCAGTTCCACTCCTATCTGGATGACCTCTTTTATGATACAGGTGACAGGGATGGAAAAGATCACTCCCCAGATCCCGGCCAGTTCCCAGCCCGCCAGCAGGGCGAAAAGTATGATGGCCGGGTTGAGCTTAACGGCTTTTTTCATTATATACGGCTGTAGGAACCAGTCATCCACAAAGCGGATGCCGGTAAAAAATATCAGCAGTTGGATTATGGGCAGCATTTTTCCGAACTGTAAATAGGCGACGATGGACGAGACCACGACTCCGACAAAAGCGCCGGCGTACGGCACAAGGCTTGAAAAGCCTATCAGGATGGCGATGAAAGCCGAATAATTAAGGTCCATGAGTATAAGGCCGATGAAGGCGATGAGGAAGATTATGAAGGCTTCGGTAATAACTCCGCGCAGATAATTGCCCAGGGAGGCGTCGATACGCGAGGCGATGTGGAGTATGATCTCCGCGTGCCTCGACGGGACATGGTCCAGGAGATAATCAAGGATGTCCGAGCCGCCCAGCAGGATAAAAAAAGTTATGAACGGCACCACGAACAAAAGCGTAAGGGCCGGAAGCAGCGTGAGCAACAGCCGCGGCACGGCTTCCAGGGCATAGGCGAACTTTTCCGTCAGTTTCAGGCCGGCCATGAACGGGTGATTTTTTACGAGCTTGGCGTTCAGGTTCAGCACGAATTGCTGGATGCGGTCGGCGTAAGAGGGCCAGGACTGCTGGAGGCTTTCTATCTCGAAAGAAAGGAAATGGAACAGGAGATAGACGATGATGAAGATAAGCGCTCCCACCGTCAGATAGAGGCCGATGACGGCGTACAGCCTTTTTATCCCGCGCACTTCGAAATAATTTATGACAGGGTTCAGGATATACGCCAGCGCGGCGCTGAGGACGAAAGGGAAGACCGCGCCTTTGGCCAGGATCGCCAGATAGGAAAACCCCAGGACGATGAGGACCGGGATGATGAATTCCCTATAATTCCGTTTGACGGGTGTTTCAGTGGACATAGGTCAGAGCGCCGCGGCAGGCGGCGGGACGGGGGCCGCTATACTTTCTCCAGCACGGCTCTCAGGCGGGCCGACATGATCTTGGCCAGCTGGGTGGCTATGATCACGCCGATCCTGGGCCGGGCAAAAAGCAACGTTTCAAGTTTTATTTTAAAAAGCATGAAAACCCGGGTTTCTTCAAGCGCGTACACGGTCGCGGTCCGGGGCATTTCTTCAAGCAGCGCCATTTCCCCGAAAAATTCCCCGGGCTGCACCTCCGCGATGATCTCGCTGTGCCCGGTTTCGCGGTCAAGCCGCGACAGGGCTATCTTGCCTGAGAATACTATGAACAGGGCGCGGCCGATGTCTCCCTGCGTAAAAATGGTCTCGCCCTTGAGATAAGTGCGCTCCTGTAGGTTTTCCAGGATATGGATGAGATCCCGTTTTTTGATGCCTTCAAAAAGCCTGATGCTTTTGAGGAAGTCTATTTTTTTGAGGGTCCCTTTGTCGTAGAGGCCGTTCAGCAGGCGGATCGCTTTAAACATGTTTTGCTCCAGATAAAGATGCCCAGAGGCCGCGCCTACTTCTTGAAGAACCCGTAGACGGCCTGCGCCGCGCGGAACCAGCCCGAGGAGAGGCCGCCGGCCACTGCCTGAACGGCGCTGACGACCGGGTCCAGGGCCGTGAGCTTGCCGTCCGCGTTCAGGGCCAGGTATTCCACGGCCTTGGCGGTGAGGCGGACCTGCCGCAGCGTCAGGATCGCCTGAGCGGCCAGCGCGACGAAGGCCAGCGAAACTGTTACCGCGCAAACTGTGAGTATGGTTGTCATCGTATTCTCCGTGGAAAGATATGGCCGGCCGGTTACGGCCTTCCGTCTAAAGTATATAAAATTCAGCGCTCCCTGGCGCTGCCGGACAGGATCTCATGGATCGCCCGCGCCACGGAATCCGGCTCGGACATCTTGGGCATAAAGCCTTTGCAGGCGGCGTTCCCCTGGAAGGCGTCCTGGATCTTCATGTCCATGTAATTCTCTCCCGTCATGATTATGAACGGCACTTTTTTCAGCGCGGGATCGACGGGCGGCCTGTTCAGCCTGGCTATGAATTCGCAGCCGTCCATTTCCGGCATCGAGATATCGACGAGCATACAGTCCGGCTTGAAGGCCTTGATCTTTTCAAGGGCTTCCCTGCCGTTCACCGCCGTCTCAACGGTGTAGCCCAATTCGGCGAAAATATATTTGTAAAGCTCCCTTATCGAGTAATCGTCGTCGACTATCAGGATGTTGTTCATGGCCGTCAATCTTTCAGGATGCGGCGTTCAAGCACCCGTACCCTGGCCAGAAAAACTTCGGCGTCGAAGGGCTTGGTCAGGTAATCGTCCGCCCCGGTTTCATATCCGGCCACCTGGTCCTCGGCGAAGGCCCTTATGGTCAGCATAAGCACCGGCATATTCTTAAATCTGTCGTCGGTCCTGATATGTCTCAGCACTTCGAAACCGTCCATCTGCGGCATGTTTATGTCCAGGACCGCCATGTCGGCCCCTTCGGCCTGAAGCCTCTCCCAGGCCAGCAGGCCGTTAACTTCGGCGGCCACCTGATAGCCGGCTTCGGTGAGTATTTCGATCACCAGGCTCCTGAAACTATCGTCGTCGTCAGCTACAAGGACTTTCATGAAGGCTCCTTTAACCTGCTTTTAAACGAGTATCCGGTCCCATAGATGGTCTTTATGCTTTTTCCGTACGCCCCCAGTTTGCGCCTTAAGGTCCCCACATGTTTATCGATGGTTTCAAGGTTGACTTCCCCGGATTTTTCTTTCCAGAGGTCCTCCATCAGGGATTCCCTTGAAACTATGTGCTCCTCGTTGCTGAGGAGCACCGCGAAGATCCCGAATTCCTTGGGGGTAAAATCGTGCAGGGTCTTTTCGTTGCCGGAGGCCAGGCCCAGCCTTACCGTTCGTTTAACATTGTCGATCTCGATATCCCCGTCCGCGGATGTCACCACGGTCCTGGCCAGGTTCAGGCTGGGCAGAAGCCGCCGTATGTGCGCTTTCGTCTTGGAGAACAAAACCTTCTCATCTATGTCGCTTGTTATGAAATCGTCGGCTCCGTTCTCAAGGAACCCGGAAATGTCCGAATTGGAGGTTTTGCCCGGCTTGCCGAAGACGATGACCGAGATGTTCTTCCTTCCGTTCAGGAAGGTTTGCAGGTCCCTGGGGGCCGCGAAGCCCCCGGCGCCGAATTCGACGAACGCCAGGCCCCAGATATCCTGGGGTATCTTTTTGGCGGCCGAAAGGTCGGGGAGCGGCTTGACATTAAGCCGTTCCCTGGAGAACAGCCTGTACCATTTGTCCGCTATATCCCTGTCCGGGGTGATAAGCCACAAAGCGAATTCTATCATAGATTTTTGCCCCGCCCGCCGCCAGCTTTCATATTGTATAACAAAACCCGGCATTTAACAAACTGTTCTTAATAACTTCGTGATTTCTTCGGGATTCGGATTTGAGTGTTGCGTATACTATTAGTACTAAATATAGGGGAATCGTGGAAGGACTATGGATATGCGGCTTTGTAAAATATTCCGGAACCTCGTATGCCTGCCTGCGGCTGTGCTTCTGTCCGTCCGGCCCGCCTGCGCGGACCTGCCTTCGGGCGCGGACTATCAGATGGAGTCCTCCGTGATCGACAACGGCGGCGGCGAGAAACTGACCGGCGGGGAGTATCTTTCCAAAGCCTCCATAGGCCAGAACGGCCTGCCCGCCGGCTGCGGCCTCTCCAACGGCGGGGAATATGCCAACAGGAACGGCTTTTACAACCCGCCCCATTTTACTTACCAGGGCGGACTGCCCGTTCTCCTCTCCATGGCTTCTGGCGACGCCCGGATCGCCCTTCCGGCCGATTCGGTGGATAAAAGGGTTTTTGACATCACGCTTAATAAAAACCCCATGACCCAGCCCGTGATCGCCGATCCGGGCAAGATCCGTAACGCCACGGAGAAGATGATCCATAACGAGGGCCAATGGTCCCAAGTGCTTCCTAACGATCTGGCCGAGCTGGCCATGTTCGACGAACAGGATTACTATACCCGGCCCCTGGCCAACCGCGGAGTCCTGAGCCTCCGTTATAAAGACGACAATAACGACGGGATCCTGGACGGTTCCAACCCTCCGGTGCGCGTGGAAACGCTGAACGCCTGGACCTTGGATGAAGCTCTGAACTCCTGGGTCAGGCTCCAGGACGCCGGCGAATACAAGGCCGACAAGATGCTGACGGTCTATTTCGGCATGCCCGGCGTCTATGCCCTGCTCGGCGCGCTGGACCAGACGGTTAAAAATGTGTTCGCCTTCCCGGTGCCTTTCAGACCCAATGGTCCGCAGGCGGGCGCCGGGCCGGGGCAGACCGGCACCGAAGCCGAAGGCATCACTTTCCTGAATGTTCCCCAGAACGGGCACATAGAGATCTATACCTTGGACGGCAGGCTTGTGAAAAAAATAGGCATCCCGGATAACATTTCCTTACAGAAAATAAAATGGGATGTTAAAACCGCTTCCGGGGAAAGGACGGCCAGCGGCGTGTATATCTGGCGCGTGGTTTCCGGTTCCAACGCGAAGACCGGCAAACTGATGGTGATCTGGTAAGCGGCCTTTTAAGGATTGATGTAGTTAAGTATTAAATAGACGGATTGGGCGGTGGCCGGTAACCAAATACCGGGTACTGCAAATAAGCAAGGAGGAAGTATGAAAACTGTTACAAAAGCGGCCTTGGGCCTGCTGACGGCGATAGCGCTGTCGTGGGTCCCTGCCGCCTATGCGGCCAATAGTACCGAGTTCGGCGTAGAGGGCGACCTCACCGTGCTCGGGACCGGTGGGAACAGCGCTCTGGACCCGGATGTTGAGATCAAGGGGTTCACTGTGTTCGGTTCCACCCAAAGCTCGTATCCCGGAGGCCAGCCGATAACCGCCGGTAATGTGGTGATAAACGGAGTGCTTTCCGTTTCCTCGGGCGCGTACTTTGTGGGGGGGTCGACCTTCTCCACAGGCGGCGCGTACTTCACCGGCGTAAGCAGCTTCAGCGATGTGGCCAATGTCCACTTCGGCGGCGGCGCGGCCGGCCAGGTGCTTAAGAAGGTCGCCGGCGCAGGTATGGTGTGGGCGAACGACGCCACCGGTCTATCCACGCTTGGCTCAGTGCGGCGTCTGCAAATGGTGAATAATACCGCCGACGGCCTGATAGACTCCGCGTTCATTCAGAATGCGGGCGATACCAACATCACCATGTACGCCAGCAGCTCCATGACCATACTTGGAGCCTTTGAGGCGGCCGGCGCTGCCAAAATGGGCGGCACCTTAAATGTAACCGGCGCGGCCACGCTGAGCAGCAGCCTTGGTGTGACCGGCGTCACCTCGCTGAACGGCGCTGTCAATCTG
>Ga0172379_10007639_pt1 | contig 13948 bp, 14 predicted proteins | sample GrowelOW334metaG_FD_119756 | JGI IMG/M metagenome (GOLD analysis project Ga0172379, IMG submission 119756) | Groundwater microbial communities from an aquifer near a municipal landfill in Southern Ontario, Canada - Groundwater well OW334 metaG | ecosystem: Environmental > Aquatic > Deep... | reverse complement strand
CGACAACTGATATTCGCCTCATGTTTTTTCTGGATGAGCTGGCGAGTTTGTCGAAATTGAAAGTGCTGGATATTGCCTTCACTGAAGCAAGAAAGTACGGGATCGTCTCGACTGTTGGTATGCAGAATTTCAGCCAGATGGACGAAATATACGGTGAACACATGACGAAAGTCTTTCTCGCCAATCTGCAAAACAAGCTCGTTTTGCGCACTGAAGAGGCTTCGTCGGCCGATAGATTGGCCGACAGCCTAGCTAAAGAAGAGGTCGAAGAGGTCAATCAATCCCTATCCTTCGGCATAGAGGCCAATCGTGACGGTGCAACTCTTGGGGCAAAGCGGAACGAGCGGCGCCTAGTAACGGGTAGCGAAATCATGATTCTGCCCGACATGACCGGCTATATAAAGATTTCAGGCGCTCATCCTATTGCTAAAGTCTCATACACATACAAAAAGCGTCCTGCAATTGTCGAAGCTTACATTGAGCGGGATGGACTGCTTCTGGCTGAGCCTAAGCCAGTGCTGCCGCCCGAGCTGGCCGCCGATCTCGTTGGTGACGCTTCCAGCAGGGAGGCGGTCGAAGAGTCTAAATCGAGCATTGTTTGGTAATTCTGCCTTTAGCGAATAAGGAATCCTCATGATCTCATTGACATCAATTTCATCCGCTGGCGGCATGAGCAAGTACATGACCACACAGGCCGTAACTGAATACTATGCAGGGCAGGAGGTTCCTTCGGAGTGGCAAGGTCAAGGAGCCGAGTTTCAAGGCCTTGCTGGCCGTCCAGTCGAAGAAAAGGAGCTAACCAAGCAGCTCCAAGGCAAGGTGATCGAGTTTGATAAAAACACCCAGGAATGGAAAGAAAAGCAATTGGGCGTGGAGCGCGGCGGGGAGTTAAAACATCGTGCAGGCTGGGATTTTACTTTTGCGCCGCCAAAGTCAGTAAGCATGGAGGCGTGCGTTTATGGCCGTCAGGACGTGATAGACGCGCTCAAAGAGGCATCCAAAGAGGGGATGCGCTTCCTGGAGGAGAATGCCGCGCAGAGTCGCGTTGGTGGTAATTTTGTGCAAACCGGTAATTTGACCTACGCCACTTTTCTGCATGCTACGAGTCGCGCCGGTGATCCTCAAATTCATATGCACAACATTGTTTCGAACGTGACTTATGTTGACGGTAAGGCATATAGCTTAAGTAATGAAAAGCTGCTGGAGTGGCGGACGGCCGCTGATGCAGTTGCAACAAATGCACTTGCGCACAAGCTTCAGGAGTTGGGGTATGGCTTGGAGTTTAATAAATCAGGCAGCTTTGAAATATCCGGCTATACAAAAGAAGGCCTCGATGCCTTTTCAAAGCGTAGCACAGAGCGCGATGCCGCGCTGACGGCCAAAGGCTTGGATAAGGACAACGCGAGCTATGAGGCGCGTCAGGCCGCCGTTTTGTCCACCAGAAACGATAAAACCATTTCGGATTCCGTTGAGGCGAATCAGGCCAGATGGAAAGCCGAAGCTGCCGGCGTTACCGGCGCACAACAGGCCAGCCGCAGTAAGCCTAAGCAGGGCACTCAAGAGGAACGGCTAAAGTCGGCCATCAATGCCGTACAAGCTTCGATAGACCACCTCTCTGAGCGCGAAATGGCTTTCCATGCGCGTGAGATCCACAAAGAGGCTGCGCGGTTTAATTATGGCGGTGCAGATCCCGCCAAACTTAAAGAGGCTTTTCATGTGCTGATTGAAGATGGCAAGCTGATCCAGCGCGAAGACGGCAAATTCACCACCCAAGAGGCGATTGAATCAGAGCAGATGATGGGACAGCGACTTGCGGCCGGGCATGGTGCGCATGAGGCTGTAATGACCGGCAGTGAGTTTGAAAAAGCACTGTCGGCATTCGAGGAACGAAATGGCTTTGAACTAACCAGTGAGCAGCGCAATGCTGCAGGCATGATCCTGACTGGCGATGATCGCTTTCAAGGCGTGCAAGGTTTGGCCGGTACTGGCAAGACCACTTCGCTTAAATTTGTACGCGAAGCCGCAGAAAGCAAGGGCTGGGAGGTTAAAGGGTTCAGTAATGGGGGTGCGCAGGCTGACAAGTTGCAGATGGAATCTGACATCAAGTCCAGCACTACCGCGCAGCATCTAATCGAGTCGGAGCAACTGGCCAAGAATGCCAATCTTGCGCAACGCGCCATCAGCACCTACGAGAAAAACATCGGTGCATTTGCCATTACACCAAACTTCAAAGAGCTATCCAAGGGGGTTGATAATGGCACGGTCAAGCTGGATTTTGATGCAGAGAAGCGGGCTTACTTCACCGATAAAAGCGGCAATACCTGGACAAGAAGTCTGTATGAAAAAACCACTCAAATAGATTCGAAAAACATCAATCACTTTGGGTTGACCGACACTAAATATGTAATCACTGATAAGGGCGTGTTCAAGTCAGGCGGCGGTTTGGGCGTGGCCGAACTGGCGGGACGCCTTAAAGACAATCTTAACGCTGGCTCGAAGCCTGCCACGGCATTAGATAAGGCCGCCAGATTGGCATCGAACAAGGTGCTCTCAAAACTTGAGGGATGGGAAAAGGCTTCGCAATTGGAGTCCGTTGCTGTGCATGCGCAAGCGGCCATCGAGACGGCTAGTAAGCGCAGTGCTGTGCTATCCGCTTTAAAAGATCAGGCGGCACAGGCGGATGGAGTAAATCGCAAATCGCTTTATATATGTGATGAAGCAGGTATGAGCGGTCAAAATGAATTTAATCGCGTCATCAATTCAACCGAGCAACAGGGAGCAAAGACCGTGTTCCTAGGCGACAAGCTTCAACATCAAGCCGTTGATGCAGGCAAGGGGTTTGAGCTGGCGCAAAAGCACATGCCTATGTCCGTGTTAAGTGAAAAATCGATTCGCCGCCAAACAACAGATCATGCAAAGGATGCAGTAAGTAAAATTCTCAAAGGCGAACACAGAGAGGCGATGAAAGGGCTATACACCAAGGAATTCAGCACAACACAAAGCGCTGTGCGGGCGCGGTACGAAGCTAAAACTAACCACTCTGACAGAGAGAAAGCGGAATTTCGTGGCGACCTCAAAGAGGCGGCCAAGGCAGATAACAGAGAGGTGATTTCGAATCTTGCAAAAGATTACTGTGGCATGGACAGAACAGCTCGCGATTCGACGCTAATCATTACATCTACAAATGCAGACCGGCAGGCGATCAACGCTGCTGTGCGCGACAGTTTAAAGGGAAAGGGAGAGCTTCAAGATGGCAAGCGCATTGATGTGCTAGTAAAGACCGACAACACAAAGGAAGACTTGAAGCGTGCGGCGACATTTGAGAAAAGCCAGATAGTTGAGTTCACCAGCAAATCAACAAAGCTTGGAATTGAAAAAGGCGAGCGGACAACTGTCTTAACCTCCGATAGTCGTACAAATCTGGTAACTGCACAAACGGAGTCTGGTCGCGTGTTCAAGTTTGATCCGGCCAAGCTTCAAGGCAAGGAGCTATACGAAATGTCCAAAGGCAAAGAGTTTGCTGTTGGCGATAAGATTTCATTCACAAAGAACGATAAAGGCCTCGACGTTAAAAACGGCCAGCTCGGTAGCATTGAGAAAATCGAGAGCGGCAAAATCACTGCGAAGATGGCAAGCGGCCAGACCCGCGAATTCGACACATTGAAGTATAAGCACATCGATCATGCGTATGCTGTCACTAGCTACAAGTCTCAAGGGCAAACTATTGATCGAGTAATGAAGCACCACAATACTGAAGGCGGACAGCATGGTGATCGCGAAACCTATGTTGACGTAACGCGAGCAAGGAAAGATGTAATCGTGTACACCCAAAACGCCGACAAAGCCGCTATGCAGTCCGGTGCCAAGCTGGATAAAGAAGTGGCTATTCCGAATACGGAGCGGTCGAAGAGTAGCGCTCAGGTTATACAGCGGCAGGCAGCAGCGCAGTCAAACGACGTGCAGATCGAGAAGGCGACACGTGCTAAGACACCAGAGCGGGATAGAGGAATGGAATTGGGGAGGTAATAGATGAAAAATTTCACCGATGGGTTGATGGATAGCCCAGTAATTAGGGACGAAACGGCGGAGCGCAGCGCCGCTTTTCGTGCGGCCAATGCGTCACTGGCTCTTGAGGGGTTGATTGTCGATTCGCACCAGCTTGCAAGACAGGAAGAGGTTATTCAGGGCAGATTGACCACGGAACAGGCTATTACTCAGTGTGTAATTGAGTACGGGAAACCCTAAACTGCCGCTAGCGGAGGCGTTTATAGGGCTTCCGCAATTGTACTTTTACTCTTTTCCGTATTTCTGTATAAGTAGCTCGCGCACTTCGTCTGCAATCTTGGTTCCGCGCATTGCGCACGCCCCTTTAATTCTGCGATGCAGGCTTTCAGGTATGTCGATGGTCAGCCGCTTCATGGGATCGTCGCCTTCCGTGCGGCTCTCAACCCATTTATCAGGTGATGGAGCCGGCGTCCTGGTTGTCGGTCTAGCTCCTATTGTGACTTTTTTCCCTGTTTGTTTTTCTGTCATTTTGTGTACTCCATCAATTCGGCCACAACGGCCTCGATCTCGGCCGCAGCCGGCCCGGTTGGATCGATTTCAAATACAGCCTGTCCTTGAGCAGCAGATTCCGCAAATATTACTCGCTGAGTTACTGCGGATTTCAGCACGTGGACGGGATATGCGGCCAAAGCTTCTGCCACATCACGCCCTATCGCCGTATTTGTAATTTTGCGATTAACCACAAATGCAGATTTCAGGTTATCTTTATAGACACGTGCTTCTTCGATTAGCTTAACAACTTCGTCTGCAGCCCAAATATCGTATGGGCTGGGTTGCACCGGTATCACAACACAATCGGCAGCCATGATTGCCGATCTAGCTAAATCTGTAACTCGCGGCGGGCCATCGATCACGATATGGTCATAACCTTGGCCGATTTGCCCAATCTCTTTATGGATGGATGCGCGAGGAAAACCGACCACAGAAAATAGTGGCTCGCCTTCACGAGCTGCAGCCCAATCCAATGCGCTGCCTTGTGGATCTGCATCAATTACCAAGACGCGAGCACCTGTGCGCGCCAGGCATGCGGCCATAGCTAAGGTAAGTGTGGTTTTACCGACGCCGCCCTTTTGATTCATAACTGCGTATATCATGATTTCTCCTTTTGTGTAATTACACATTTACGATTTTACGGAATGAGGCGCTTGAGTCAAGACATTTTTGCGCTTATGTGCATTTGCGCTTTTACGATTTTGCGGCGAATGGCATTGCGCCGCTGAAGAACTCCCGCCGGTGGAATCAAGCTCGCCGGAAGACAGCAGCGTCCCATAACCGATTTTATGCAAAATTCCGATGAAAATACTTAATTAACCTATTCCCATTTCTTTATATGTTGGATATGATGTGCTCTATTAATCGGAACTCAAAAGGTATTTAAATGGCAACTACCCGCGAAACCATCGACCATGTAACGCTTTCCCATCTTGTCGAAGCCGGAGCCGTCCACGGTGCAAATGTGATCGGCCAGCCGGGAGGGTGGGCGATTGTTATCAAGTACGGCATGACAGAACGCGCTTTGGCCGCAAAGCGTGGCAGCGTCCGCACCTTCCGCAAGTTTGAAACGCTTGTGAGCTATCTGAAAGGGATAGGCGTCGCCAAATATCAAGTGGATGCGGCAGGATTTGATCCGGTAGCCCTCAAGCTCACTCGCAACAATGAAGGCGCACAACTACGCCTCAAAGCTGCACATCAAGCCGCAGCCTTCGACAAACACTTTCGGCAGGAGGTCGCGGAAGGCATCAAAGAGGCCGACGATCCGAGCCTGGCATGGGTAGCTCACAAGGAAGTTAAAGCGGATATGGCGACTCAGCGCGCTCGCCTGAAGGCACAGATCGAGGCCGCTAAGCAATGATCGTATGGACGCCTCGCGCTCGCGCTAATCGCACCGCGATCATTGACTACATAGCCGAGAAGAACCCTCAAGCGGCCTTGGATATGTTGGACGAAATGGAAGCAAAAACCGACATGCTGGATACACAGGCCGAAATAGGCCGACCTGGACGGGTTAAAGGCACTCGTGAGCTGGTCATAGGTAAAACGATTATTGAGGTTTACCGTGTCCGGCCAAGATTGAAGCGTGTTGAAATTTTGCGGGTTTTGCATACCGCTCAAGATTACAAGTAGTCCTGACCTATAGGAGAAATTGGATGAACGCCGTTAAAAAAGCAGAGCAGCCAGAACAGCACGACTTGTTTGTATGTGACCTCACAAACTGGCCTGCAAAGGACGATCTAGCCTCAATGGACGTGCCGATTTTTTCTTTATCAAAGGGCGGTGATACCGAAATTCGCAAATATGTTCGCGGCAACCGCAAAACAACAATCATTCCGTCAGCAGCAGGTGCAGCCACGGTGTTCGATAAAGACCTGCTTATCTATGCAGTGTCCCAAATCATCGAGGCAAAAAACAAAGGTTTGCCGATCTCGCGCAGAGTGAAAATTAACAGCTATGATTTTTTAACAAGCACCGAGCGAGGCGACGGCGGCGCGGCCTTTGATCGAGTAATCGATATGCTGCGCCGACTGAAGGGCACGAACATTGAAACGAACATTCCCACAAACGGAGTTACTAAAATTCAATCATTCAGCCTGATTGAGGACTACATTGTGTTGTCAGAGAAAAAGCGCACAGTTTCGGCCTCAAAAGGCGATAAAGGCAATGTCGCAAAAGAGGTGAACAGGATATTGAGCTTCGAGATTATTCTTTCGGAATGGCTGATGAATGGACTTCTGAATTATGAAGTTCTCACCATCGACAAGGGGTATTTTAAGCTGGACAAACCCTATGAAAAAAGAATTTATGAAATAGGCCGCAAGCATTGTGGCAATCAACCGATGTACAAAGAGAACATCGACGATTTTGCAGAAAAAATGGGAATAAAAGGGGCTCGATTCAAAGTCAGAAGCGCTTTAAAAGAAATCATCAAGCGAGATCCATTGCCGGAATATCACCTCGCCCTGGATGAAAGTAAAAAAATTGATGATGTTGTTCTGTTCACCAGAAATCAGGCTCAACTATCCAAGCATGTCATCGCCAATCAGCTTTATGAGTGGTACGAAAATCTCTATAGGCATGACAATTTTGCCAGAGCGTAAAGCCGGCAATGATTATTTCCGCCCTATGTCGGGGTTGACCGTCAACCTAACGCGGTGATGTATAAGCAATTTCTACCGTCTATCGCGGATGTTTGCAGAGCGGCATAGCCTTCCCGTCGCGGCTTGATTTACCGTCTATCGCGGATGCTTTTACCGTCTATCGCGGATGTTTTTTTAGATAGAAAACATTGCGCAAACCTCGTAGCCATCGCATTTATTGAGCTTATAAGCCGTTTCTGACAGACAAATCTTATGTTTGGTCTTACCGTCTATCGCGGATGTTTTTTACCGTCTATCGCGGATGTTTGCAGGAGTTATCCACAGTTTTTTTGATTTACCGTCTATCGCGGATGAAACTACCGTCTATCGCGGATGTTTTTTACCGTCTATCGCGGATGTTTATTTTTTGAGTTTTACCGTCTATCGCGGATGTTTGCCGCCTTGAAAGCCACGCCAGTATTGGCTTACAAAAACCTTAACAACGCGTGTGTGCGCGCGCGGTTTTTAACCAATCTTTCTTAACGTTTTAACGCAACACACTCGCTGTCGAAAAATTACGCGAAATCCGCCCAGGAGCGAGGGGCACCCCCTAAAGGGGGTTCCCCCACCCTTCGGGCGGCTCCCCCTCCCTCAATAAGGCCACGGCTGCGCCGTGAGATTTCTTTTTGTCGGTCGTGGCCAGCGCCATCCATCCGCTGAACAACTCCCGCTCATCAACACCTAAACAACAAAAAGGACAAGCCGCAAGGCGCGGCTTGGTTATTTGGAAACGCACAGAACAGCGGTACATGAACCGCACACCGGCAAGCCGGTGGCGTCCCGTATCGGCCTTGCTACGCAAGGCGCGGACGGGTTTCGCTCGCGCTCAATTCACTCGGAACGAGCCAGGTACGCAAAGTTTTCTAAAAAAGCGTCTACCAGAAAAGGGGGGGAATCCATCTAGCAGAGACATTTAAACAGAGCGCAGGCGCTCTATATGGCCGCATACGGCTATTTTCGCGAGAGGGATGGGTGGGGGGTGGGCGACGGCCTTTTGAGGGCTTAAAACACGCCTATTGCTATCAATGAACTTTCGCATGCGAAAGTCATTCAGGACTATTTTAGTATCCGCGAAACCCTTGAATTATTTTTTTTGGTTGGATCTGGCTTTTTAAGCTTTGCATGCAGCTCGATCAGTTTCAATCCTATATCGGCGTTAGGCGTTTCAATCTCGCCTGAACCTATTTCGCTAATTGTGGATTGTCCGCATTTGCATTGCTTAGCAAGTGCTGTTTGCGTATGCCCGCCTCTCGAACGATCCGTCAGCTCAGTAATTATTATTTGCCAGTCAATCTTTTTCATCTTGTAGGTTAGCCAATTTTTAATCGAACTTTAAATCCCTTTTGAAGTATGCCTTCGCTTTGGGTTGACGGTCAACCTTGCGTTTTTTTAAAAACATTCGCCCTATTAATTATCGGTAAAGCGATTATAGCGCTTGACTTTAATTATCGTCAAACCGATAATTAGCGAGACGATAAATCAATCGTTATCACATTTATTTTTTAACCGTTAAGGAGTTTTAAATGAATATCAGAATAGGAAATATCAATCTCAATTTTGCAGAATTTCTATGCGTTAATATATTTATTGTTTTAATCTCAATGAGCGCAACGGCAAGGCCTGCGCATGCCGATGCCGTCAATAAATCATCACAGGAAATCATGAAGGAAACAGATGATTCAGCTCGTTTTAGACAAGTTTGTTTACAACATAAACCATCGTTATGGACAGGCCGCACTAACGGAATAAATACGTCAATAAATTGCCAATCAGGTGACGGCGGCAATGTTGGCATTTCGATGGCTGATAGGGACGGCATTATTACCATTCATCAAACTAAACAAATGGACGCCGGTTTTATACAGTCTGTTCTTGATGCCCTGCGTGTTGAAATGTATCTCGGTGATACGGCCTATCTCCCTGATGCCGATACGCCAGCCACCGAAAAGGTGCGCTACGCATGCGCGAACAAACTTAAGAAAGCCCAGTCATCGAGAAAGTATGGGGACATGGCATTTAAGTTTGTTCTCGGTTCCTACCTGGTGACTTGTGACGGCTCGAAATAAGCCACGAGACAGCGCGGCGATCACCGCGCTGTTGTTTAGATTAGGAGCTTATTTTATGAAAGGTTCAAAGTCGTATAAAGGCATTGTCATGCTTTACATCCATCACCGTGATTTGCCATATCTCCGCGCAGCAGCAGTTGCAGAAAGTCTTTCACTACATGATTTTCTAATTCTTTCGGCGTGGAAGGCGGCTCGAAATAGCAGTAAAGTACGAGTGTTTCGGCCATGTGTACCCGGCAAACGGAATCACTATTTGATAAAAAATCAGGAGACTTTATGAAGAATATTTTTCACGCGATATTGATTGCTACTCCGATTGCCGCAATCGTTCTGTTCTTTGCGTTGACCGGCAAGGAAGAAATCAAACAAGAGCAGCGACTACAGCAAGCTACTCAAAAACTGGATGAACAGAAATTTGATAATGATTTTGCAGACGCTTGGAATGCTCAACCGCCTGGTGCGATAGAAAAGCGCACAGGCAAGGTTGCCGAGCTGGAGGCCGAAGTTGCTACCGCCAAGGCCAAGCGCGACGGACTCGACAAAGAGTTCGACGACATGCACTCCGATATGAAGCATGCCATTTCGGATGAGGATGCGCGTTTATCAGCTCCGGCCGCTTCGTCTGTAAAGGCGACTAAAACCAGCTTACAACCTTAAGGATCTTCCATGAGATATTTAATCCTCACGCTGGCCTTGCTTTTACCCGCCATTGCCAGGGCGGACGCTTCCGTGAACTCTGATGCTGGCCGGAATATAGAAAGCGGCCAGAGCAGCACGATCAAGCGGGATAAGAGCCTGTCCACTGATAAAAGTAACGGTCGCAAAGCTACCGATTCTACTAGCCGCGAAAATTCCACGGAGACATCCAGCAACCGATCCAAGAGTACAAAGACTTCTCAGACTTCGGCATCGTCATCGAGTGCGTCGGTTGATGTCAACATCAATGGCCTTTTGCTTCGTGAGTTTACGGCGCGTTATGAGCGCGATGGTGGAGGCGGCGGAAAAGCAGGAGAGTATTTTGGGATTTGCAAACCGCTTACTCATGCCTTATCCGATTACCCCGTTATTTTTGGTGAAGGCATCGTAGGCAGAAGAGAGGCTCAGGAACAAGCATTGCGCCAAGGCTTCACAACAACCTGGGCTAATCCGTTGTCGGTACGTTTTCAACACAACGATCCGACTTTTAGCCGATATGTGCAGTGCCGTATTACTGCTTCATATTGGGTAGCCGAGGCAGGAAAGCGAGCTGCTAACGCAAAAGTCAATACAGAGGACGAAGTGAGCCGACGAATTGTAAAGGTGTTCGCCGAAATGGATGCAGACGATTATGTATTCCAAACATTAAGGCAGCGGGCGCGCGATCTTTGGAGACAAGAAACGTGCTCCCTCCAGTTACAACAACTCAGTGAATTTAAATCTCCTGATATGCAGTGCGGCATATTTTCCTTTATTGGCGACACCTTCACTGTAGAAAATCGTACAACACTTTCCGAATCCAGCATTGACGGCCACAGCTACAAAATCGCTGTAAGTTCTAGCGCTGGGGATGCAGTGGCCGTGGATGATACTTATTCATCCGACGATAAAGTTAGTTTGACAAATAAGGATGGAGTATCAATTGAGCGTTTCAAGGAGTCTAAGAAGACCGCCAGTATGAATAAATCAAGGTCTACCGATAATAACACTAGCAGCAAGCTCAATAGATCGTCAGGTAATAACATGAACTCTACACCAACTAAAGATTAAGGAGTTTCAAATGAAGATCAGCCAGCTTAAATTTTTATATGTAACCGCCTTAACTTGCGCAGCTCTTTTTTCTATATCTGCATTCGCAGATGATACTTTTGAAAGTTATGATGTCTCATCAAAGAAATATGAAAAGTTTTCAGATTGGACAACAAAGTTTTTATGTATGGGAGTGACGCCTACGGCAGAAGAGGCGCGAATAAAGGGCGAATCATTACATATGAGTGCAGAACAAGTTAAAAATGGTTTGGATTCGGCAATTGATACTGACAAACGCAGCAATAAATTAATGTTTCATACGTGCATGAGTCTCTACAATAATTCGATAAATCTTGTCATGCAGGCATCAAATAGCTACTTTAAGGGCACGCGGATATTAGCGAGTAAAATGGCAGAATTGATGAAAGACTTTACTGAAAATACCAGAAGGCATGACGTTGACTCTTTGTGGCTGACTTTAGACAAAATGAGAGAACTGAATATAATTATTGCAGATCGTATTGATGCAGAATCCACCGCAGATAATATCTGGAAAAAAATTCCGACGGCTCAAAATCAAGGCCAGCAAATTGATGTAAAAGAAATTCGCGATGCGTTACAAACTTTTTCAAAGAAAGAAGACGATCCAAGTTTTTTACCAAAGGGCTGGATTCAAGATTTATTGGACAGCAAGGTAAATCCATATATCGTGCGTTGGAATGCTGAGGCTAATGGTCAGCAAGCAGCGCATACCGATAATAAAAAGTTACACGAGATACTGGACTAGATTTATTTCACAACAAATATTTTTTAACGACTAAAGGAAATATCATGAGCAAGAAACTCGAAGCATTACAAAAGAAAGCCGCCGCTATTCAAGAGCAAATTGCACAAGCCGAGCTTGCGAAAAAAAACAAAAACCGCACCGAGCGTTTGGTTTTAAAGCTTCTCAATAAGTATCCAGCTATTTTCCTATCCGATCCTGCGATATTAGAAAAGAGTCTCGATAGTGCCTTTTCTAATATCGCCGAAAGTCTAAAGAAGTAATTAGTTTTTGAGAGGCGCACTAATCAGCTTTGTGATTTTTGCGCCTTTAAGTCGTTTTTGTGGTGTTTGTAGTTGAGTAAAACATAATTGGTTTGTGGGTCAGTCAGGGGTAAATCTCCTGACTTAAAATAAGAAGCACACATTACGCATCTCCTTTCAGGAGATAAAACTAGCTCTTTGGCCTATAGATATGTGGTTTATAAAGGTGTGCAAAAACTAATTAACATCTGATAACAAATGCACCCGAAATCATATCGAAACACTTACAATCATTGTTAAATCAATCGATATACGGTGTGCATCGTTAGTGTTTTGTTAAGCGTACAATTCAAACTATTTAGAGGTAATGGATATGGACTCATTCAAGAAATTTTCGATACGAGTGTCTGAAAGTACGTGTGGTTTAGTTGAGGAATTTGCAAAATCAAACAAACTGAGCCGAAATGCAGCAGTTGAACTTTTACTAAAACTAGGCATTCAGTCATTGCAGAATTCAGGTGTAGAGAATGAGCGCTTTGATAGGCTTGAGAAAATTATTAAAGATTCGTTTCGACTTTCCTACTCAAACATATTATTTTGCGTGGAAATGGTAAAGCCTACGGAGAATAGCGCAGCTATAGACACCGTAAAAATGTGTAGGAAGGAAGCAACGTCTAAGGCTGATGCAATCTTCGGGGAGGATAAGTAATGAGCACAACAGATAAAGGTTTGCTAACTAGATTCCTAACTGGTGGCGATTTGCTTTTCAATCGCATTCAATATTTATTCGCAAATATTGTGCGCGTTTTTGCTGTTGGTGCCGTTGTTTTTACTGTGATGAGCTGGATAATAATTAGTGTTTTTTTGGACGAATATGAGTGGTATGTATTTTATAAAACGATGTACGCGAAGTTCTGGAGTTTCGTACACCTACCAAACTATCGGTTAGATTTTGTTCGTCCAGATGGAATTCTAGTTGATGGCACAACGAGTGCGGCCATCGTTAAATTTATAAAAACAACACCGGAGCTTTCAGGATATTTTAACCATGTATTATGGTGTTTCATTGTGGCACTCTTGTTTTCGATTGCCGCAATAGTTGGGCTGACTCGCTTCTATGTTCGCTACGGAAAAAAAGCACAGACGGATGAATTCTTGCGCGGACAAGTTCTCGTAGACGCAGAAACACTGGCACAACAGATCAAGAATCCATCACCAATAAAGATAGCAAATATTCCAATTCCTTTAGACCTTCTTGCGCGCAACCTCTTGGCCGTCGGTAGCATGGGAGCGGGTAAATCTCAAGTGATCGAACAAATCATTGAAGATTCTCGCAACTGGAAAAAGAAAATGGTTATCTATGACAAAACTGGTGAATATACACAGCGGTTTTTTCGTCCTGGCATAGATGTTTTACTCAGCCCTATTGATGCCCGTTGCGCGGATTGGTCAATCTTTTCCGACCTTCGGACAATTACTGATCCTGCGATGGTTTCGACGTTCTTTGTTCCTGAAAATAAACACAGCAGTGACCCAATATGGGACAACGCGGCCAGAATGTTGCTTGAGGATTTAATCGTGATAGTTCGCAACGACGGCGGGAGTATGTCCGACATATTGCATATCATCACACAGTACACCCTTGAGGATTTATCTGAGCTTTTGAGGAGACACAATGCCCCAAGTTGCGGAACAATTAATCCCGGCAACAGCAAGGGCAGCGAATCGGTGCGGCTAACGCTGATTGCTCAACCGGCTGTAAGGTTCTTCTCTTTTTTCGACAAAACAAATGCGTCATTCTCTGTTCGCAATTTCATACGGCGCGAGGATGATGCTTGCCTGTTCCTTGTCTCATCTTCCACACATCACCAGGTCGCAAGACCATTCATAAGCGCGTGGCTTGAAATGGCTTACGCTGAGGCCATGTCAATG
>Ga0172379_10007638_pt1 | contig 13948 bp, 7 predicted proteins | sample GrowelOW334metaG_FD_119756 | JGI IMG/M metagenome (GOLD analysis project Ga0172379, IMG submission 119756) | Groundwater microbial communities from an aquifer near a municipal landfill in Southern Ontario, Canada - Groundwater well OW334 metaG | ecosystem: Environmental > Aquatic > Deep... | reverse complement strand
TTTCACCACCAGCGAGCAATGCCTCAATCCTGTCCCGATCATACTGATTCAAGTGTCTGAATTGTTGTAGGTTCATATAACTTCCAGGTTAATGGAAGTTGCATTTCAAAGTCGAATTTTCGATCTAAAAACTAAATTAAATGAAAAAGGAATCTAACGATGGTGCAGAAGTTCGCGGTAGGTCGTATCGTTTGCAAAACTGGGCCAGGCCCGGTAATGTTGTTAACCCGTTAAAAAAGATTCCGGATGGTGGTCCTGTTAATCTAAAACCCGATTCAGGGCTTGATATCGATTATAGGCCTTTATTAGTTCTCGCGGTAGTTGCATTGGCGGCGTCGACTTTGTCTTTTTGTCCTAGAGGTGTTTCTACCCCTACTGGTAAGATCGAGTGGGTACCGATATATCCGGTTGGAGATAAGACAGCAGTTCTTATCGATGGGGATTCCAGTGACGCTGATTCTATTCCGGATAATGCGATTGATGTATTGCGACGGGATGGGTTTGGGAAAATTATGGTTGCACAAGCCGGTGGTGGTAAGCAGAAAAAAGATGTTTCTCAATATGAAGGTACGGCAGCCGGGGTTGATGCTCTTTTTGGAGATCTTGCAGGTTCGTTAAAGGGTCAAGAAAACAGTTTGGTTTTTGTTTATAGCCTTGGCGGGACGGATCAAATGGGACAGCACGTTGCTCAAATAAAAGAGGCCGGAGCAAGGGTTGTTTGGGTTTCCGATGATTGTTTTGATGGCAAGTTGCCGCCTGATATTATTGATAGGCAAAAAGCCCCTGGGATAGCGTTATCGCTTGGTAAAAGTAATATTTCCGATGCGAATTGTGTCCCACTCGGGTCTGAATTTTTTGCCGGGTTGGAAAGATTCGTTGATTTAAATGGAGATGGGGTTACCGAAACATCGGAAGTTTTTGAGAGTACGGTTGGGGCACATTCTCCTGTCGAAAAGGCGAATACTTTTGTCGGAACGAATCCCGAATTAACGCTCGCAAATTTCGATAGAGTTATGAGCGATAAAAGACCGATATTGATTATGGTGGGACCGGATTGGTGTCCGGCCTGTGCGTTACTTGATAGTTTACTTGAAAGATCAAAAGGATTTATTGGCGAGAAGGTAAGGATTGTTAAAGTCACAAGTGCCGATGTGAATCGTGTTGATAGTCCCGATTATCCTGCGTTGATGCAGAGATTAAAGGTTTCTGAACCGGATTCTTATCCGCAATTATTAGTCAGAAGAAGTTCGAGTGGCGCATTTGAAGAAATTATGAGGGGCTCTGCTAGCGATCTTTCGGGATTGCTTTCGGTGATTGCCGAAAAGACAGGTGTTCGGTATGAAACGGATTCTTTACCAGATGGTCTTTAAGATACAATGCGAATGTGTCAAAAGTTTTACATCCCAATTTGACATCATGGCAAATGTTTGCTATAAGTGAATCTTCTTACTTTAAATCCATTTTGCATTTGACATCGTGCTGAATTGGTACTATACTTACATGATTTCACGATTTAATATTTAATTATTTACAACATGGCTACTCCTCCTTCAGCTCCAGGAAATGAAATCGATTTAGACGATGTAACTCCGATACCATCACTCGATGATTCGGAAGTAGTAACCCCGGCTCCAGTATCAACTCGTTTGGTAGATGGGTTGGCTGCCGATTACGCCAGGGAGTTATTAGGTCGCGATCCTCATTATAAAGGAGCTAATGACGCGACGGATGCATCTACCGATATGGTTGCCAGGCATGTATATTTACCAAATCCGGATACAAATCCCGATGCTTTTGGTGCGCAACTTGGAGAAGCTGGTCCAATGTCCGATGTGACTGTTGCAAAAGTTGCACGCGTATCGGAAACCGGAGATATTTCCAGGAAAGCGGTTAGTGTTTTCACTGCTTTGGTTCAAAATGTAATTGCTAAATATAGAGCCAATGGTGTTACCGGTGGGAGGTTGCCTTCTCCAATGTATGCCGGAGATTCCGGGGCAGGTGCTGATTTTTTTGAACATCATTATGATTTTATATTGGTGGCATTAAGAAATGTCCAGGATAGATTGATGTTGAAACCTACCGATACAGTTAAAGATCTTTTGATAATGGTTAGAGATTTAAATACACATTTAAGTGCTTATGTTGGCAGAGGGAAACTAACCGTTGCAGAGCAAGTAGCTGTTAATGAATATTTGGTTACGGCACTTCGCAATTTGGTTATGGATGGGCGGTTTGCAGGTATCGGTGTGACCGGGCTTGCTCCATCTCGTGAACAATTGGAAGGGACATATGTTTCCGCCGCTCACGATGCTATCAGTGATGCTGATGTTGAGCATAGAGTTACACAAGATCCTGAATATTTGGCGTTAAGCGCCAAAGGTTCTTCGGTTTCATTTGTTGACGCCGATATTGATGGATATATAGAGGAAGCTTTGAACGCAAATGGTACCGGAGTTTCAGATCTTTTGAAAACTGTCGGAGAAAGACTTGTTGCAGACACGACATTGGATATCAAAGTGCTTGATCCGGAATATGATAATAAGGTTCAGGCTGTTGTTATGGCGAAGAGTGCGAATCTTGAGAAAGAGGTCAGCGCGTTGGCAATTGCTAAAGCTAAAGCTGAAAAACCTCAATGGGGAAGAATGAGCGATGCTGCACTTGCAGGGAAACCTGAGGTTAAGGCCAAAATTGTACAGGCAAGGGCTGAAGTTACAGCCAAATATCAAACAGAAGCTGAAGCTCAAGTCCGCGCAGAGAGTTTAGGCGGGTTCGTTAGTGCCATTTCCGACGGTAGAGCCAGTACGAGTTTGCCGGAGTCGGTTCGTGCATTTGTGCTATCAACCGTACGAAAAGATCCGACATTATTTGCCGTGGTTTCTGAATCTGTTGAACATAAGAAACAAGAGGCGTCATCACGCGGTGGAGCGAGACATTCAGAGGCATTACGAGCGATGATTGAATCGAAGAAGCCTGCTTACAGAGCGCAAATGGAAGATTCTCTTGTCCAACAGTGGATTGCAGAATCTACTAAAAACACAGCTACCGTATATACAGTAGGTCTTCAGTTTGAACCAAAAGCATTTGCGGCTGTTAGAAGTACTGTTGAACAGGGTAGGAAGTCTCGTGTTCCGAATCAGTCGTTTGATGGCGTTGTACAAATAGTTGAATAATTTAAATTTAAAAAAATATTTATGAAAGCTCATATTGCTGCCCCTGTTCCAGATCCTCAACAGCCACCTGCAGAACAACATCGCAGGTTTCAAGCTGCAGAAGCAGCTGCGCCTTCCGCGATTGCTTTAAGCCCTCAAGAAATATCGCACTATGCTGCAACTACTCTCGGTAGAGGTTTTGAAGCATTTCAAGAGCGTGTTGAAAAAGGTGAGTCTATTAATCCGATGATGATTGGTCAGATGGTTGATATGGTTCTCAAGGGTATTACGGGACCCCTTAGGAATGAAATAATTGATCGTGAAGGCTTGAGGGCTGAATTGGTTGCTGTTATTACCAATTTTGCCGAAATGGTTCAAAAAGCTAAAAAGGATGGAGTTGAGATGACACCGGGAATTCTCGAGGGAGTTATGGCAACTTTTCTTTCGGTTCTGATGAAATATCATGCTCACAGTTCCGTTAATAATCCAACATTGGAGAACAAGGCGATTTCGCCCGATTATGATCCTCTTATTGACTCCAATTACAGCGTGTTGTTTCCGGTTAAGAATTTATCGTGTATTTGTTTATGGATAATGTCTACGGCTGCCAGTGCTTTTGGTATGACTTATTATGCCGGTAATGCGCTTAGTAGCATGGGTGCTTTCAGTGATCTTCCGGGCATGGCGCAATATATTACAAGGCTCGGTACTGGAGGTTTCTTGGCGTTGATTATGACGCAAGTTGTGTTCCAATTCAGAGAGCAACATGGTGATCATGTTAATAAAGATCAAATGAAAGTATGGCCCGCTGCGAAGAAAGCTTTTGTGGATATTGCTCATGCCGAAGGTAGAGGCCCTATGATGAGAGAAATCGCTAAATTCGGGACTCTTGGAGCGGTACTTGTGTTAGGCTTACTCGCGGATGGTATAACAAATCTTAGCGGTCTTGTTACTTGGCGAGGGCAGACAGTTGATTTGACTACTCAGATAGATGGTGCTCGTGGTCAGATTGGAGATAGAGTGCAGCAGCTTAGAGATGTTGTAGGACAACTTGAGACATTCCCCGGACAGGTTGAACAACAAGCGACAGATGATCTTACTCATGAAGCAGGCGGTTCTTCAGTTACCCAGCTTCCTGGTCAAGGATCTGTTTGGATGAGTAAAAATGCAGTTTATAACGATGTTCCTTTGGTTGTTACTGATGGTATTACCGGAGGAACTCAGACTTTGGTAGAACAAGAAGGATTAGGTGATGGTAGGACCGTAAGAGCGGATTTCCAAAACGCTCTCGACACGGTTGATGGAGTCGAACCGATTTTGCAAAAAGTTGAGAGCGATATGTCCGCTCTTGACCCAAGTCAGCCGCTTGAAGTTACACAAGATAAAATAGATGCTATCGTTGCCGAACTCGGTACCGCTATAACGGCTGCCGAAAGGATGCCGGATGCGTTAAAGGCAAGACAAGATGTTTATAATCGCGTTTTACAGAAAATATCTGAGTTGGCTATCGCTTCCGGCAAATATCCAGGTGCACAACCTGCGAGATTGGAGCTTGTTCAGTTGCCTGAAGTTCATGTTCCTAACGATCCTATCAAGGTATCCAAGCTTGAATATAGGGATGCAATTTCTCTTTGGAAAGCCGCTATTGAGGGACAGAGCCCGGTTGCTTCCAGTATCCTGTTGGCATTTGCTGTTCTTTTGGCTATTGCAGCTTCACATGGTGATCAGATTTTGTTGCCGCTTACCAGGGTTATTTATAAAGGTGATCTTGATGCCGAGAAGAAAATTGATCGCGAATATGTGAACGTATCGATTGAAAATTTCGTACATACAATGTGCCAAGTTTTGAATAAAGGGCCTTATTCCGCTTATTTTAAGGATGCGGAGTATGTTGTCAGTCCGGATGTTGTTAGAGATGTTTTGGTTGGCAGAATGGCCGAAATCGTTCAAGAGAAAGATGAGGGTGGGTTGGTTGCTCGGGCCGGAAAAAGATTTTTGTCATTTATTGGGCTTGGAGAAGTGTCTACGACGAGTAATTGGCATGAAAGCGATGTTGCCCGTATGCATAATTTTAGGGATGAGGCTTTGAAACAGATACGGATGAGTCCGGATGAAGTTTTCGAACTTGTATGTCGTTTGTTACCGGGCTTAAGACATCTTAACGCGGAGGTGTTCAATTTGGGTAGAGATACTTCCGGTTCTTTGGCTGAAGCGTCGAGAGGCTTAAATAATCAGGAGATTTTAAGGGCAAATACAGCCACGCAAGCTGCGGAATTAGCTCCAATACGAGCTGATCTTGAGAGAGAGTTGGCCACTACTGATGCCGAGAAGGTTTCAGGTGGTGAAACCAGGATTCTTGGACTGGTTGAAAGAAATAGTCGAACTATGGCTAAATTTGATGCAGAAAAAGGTATATATCCTGAGAACGAATCTATTGTGCAAGGAATCAATGATTTGGTTAAAAGATGCGGTGTCGGGTTGAGTGTTGCCAGAATTAGAGAAGTCGGTTCTCGTGTTGACGCAATGGTTGCCGCTACGAGCGGTCAGGTTAAGCCTAAACTTACTCTCGAAACTCTTTCTAACCTCGAACGCGTTGAAGGTGAGGTTACTACTATGTGCCAGAATCGAATCGTTGGTGATGTTAGAGGTGAAGACGCAATTACAGAAGTGTTTGCCGAGGTTGTTACCAAGGCGGATGAAGGAAGACGCACTGTGGTGAATAATCTTTTGAGAGCTATTATTGCTGAGCTTAAAGGTATAGAGGGAAAGATTCCTTCTGTTGCCAAAACCGAAGATGCACGTCAGGTTGCTGATAGATTCGATTACTTGTCAGATCATGCATTTGCTCCAATCAATACCCACCTGGAACTTGTTGATGGCGAGTTAAGTGATGAGGCAGGTGCGTTAATCGGTCGAATATCGGACCCGTTGCAAGCACTTGTCGCTCGTTTGAAAGGAAGAGATGACGTGATTGGTGCTAATAGGCAAGCTTTAGATCTTCGTGATGTTAAAAATCAGGAGTATGTTAGGGCACATCAATTCTGGACTTTGAAAAAACAGATTGGTGCTAATGCTACAAGAGAGGGTCGTATTGATGTACTTGCGATGTTCCTTAGAGGTAAAATTGTTACCGGTGATCCTTTATTGGCTACGCAATCGGGCGGGGTTAATGTTGTCCAAATACCTGTATCTGCACAGACAGATTTCGAAGAGAGATTTGATAACTGTGTACTTCAAGTACAAGGTGTTCTTGATGATGCCTCTGGTGCTGGAAATAATGCAAGAGAGGATGAGGCTCAACAGATTATGGATACCATTATTGAAGAAATGAATTTATTAAGAGAGTATTACGTAGAGGAATAACTTACAACTGACAACTTACAGCTGACAACTAGCAACTGACAACTTACAACTGACAACTTACAACTGACAACTTGTAACTGACAACTTACAATTTAAGAAGAAATCCCCCATCTGTTAGTTGTAATCTGTCAGTTGGAGAATAGGAGATTGCATACGCAATCGGACTTGATAGTATTGCGCAAGGAAGCGGTTGCCCGAAAGGCAACCTTTCCTAGCGCTGTTCAATAGGGATTTGCTTGATTCTCTACGAAATAAGTTGTTTCGCTTGCGCTCAACTTCCTTATTTCTTGAGAATCCCACGCCGCTACGCGAAGGTTCGCAGAGCTCAACTTCGCTCCGCTTTGTGACGCAAATCTCGCTACTTTACTTATCCGGGGGCACATTGTAATAATCGAACAAGAAATCTGCGATTTTCGCGAAGGTTTCCGCGGCGGTTTGGCCGCCCCAGACGCTGTTTTTTGGATAATCGTATTTTACAAGTACGATGAATTTCGGGTCGTTCAGAGGAGCATAACCGACAAATGTTCCGATTGTTGTTCCTGCTCCTTCAAGCGGTACGCCGTGCTTGTAAGTTTGAGAGGTTCCTGTTTTGCCTGCAACATAGTGATCGGGAAGTTTTGCCAAAATTCCTTCACCCGTTTCGATTACTTCCGTGAGCATGGATTTGATTTTTTCCGCCGTATCTCCGGTTACAACCTGTCTGATTATTTCCGGTTCATATTCCGTAATTGTTCCGTCCGCGTATTCGATTTTTTTGACCAAATATGGTTGCATCAAAACTCCATCATTCGCGAGCGCCGCCATTGCCGTGATCATTTGAAGAGGGGTTGCGGAAATACCTTGACCGAATGCGTGAGTAAAAAGTTCCGAATCCGCCCAGTCCTCATAATATTCGATATATCCCGCCTCCTCACTTTCGAGTTGGATATCCGTTCTTTCCCCAAATCCGAAAGCTTGTATATAACTGTAAAAAAGGCTTCTTCCCAATAGCTCCGCCACATAACTCATCCCGATATTGCATGAATGTACCAAGATGTCCGTCATTGATTCGGTTCCGTGTGCCGTGTGAGTCGAGTTGTCGATCACGTATTCGTCCACTTCAATTGGGCCTAGGCATTCGAATGTTGAATCAGGTTCAACCTCTCCGGCATTTATCGCCGCCGCCATCGCTATCGGTTTGAAAACCGAGCCGGGTTCGTAAATAGATTGGACACTGTTGTTTTTGTAAACCGCCGGTCCTTGCAAATTCGTGTATGAATACCATTTGTCGGGATTGTCGGTGTCTTGGAAAATGCGAATTTTTTCATCCGGATCAACGTGAATATAAAGCCAATATTCTGGTTCTTCCTCCGTTCCTTCATTGAAAACGAACTGTTTTTTGTCTTCGGTGATTTCGATTTCCGAAAGTTCGTAAGCATCGCTGTAACTGTTTGGATCAAATGTCGGATAGTTTGCCATTGCCAAAATCGCGCCTGTTTCCGGATCCATAACTATAGCTTGTCCGCTTTGCGCCTGGTACTCTTCTACGCCTTGCGATAGCCATTTTTCGACCTCAAGTTGAATTGTGCGATCGATTGTTAGCGTTATATCCGCGCCATCTTCCGCCGGTTCGATTACACTATCTCCGACTGTTATTTGATTGCCTACGCCGTCGATTTCAGAGGTGAAATAACCTTTTTTGCCGGTCAGATTTGTATTAAAAAATCCTTCTATTCCATATTGACCCACTCCGGCCGAGTTAACATATCCCAGCACTTGTGCCGCAAGATCGCCTTCCGGATAGTATCTGTAGTACTCTTCAATCATCCCGATACCTATGAAGTTTTTATCAGTGTCGTTGTTTTTGATTTCTTCTATTTGAGCTGAAATTTCCGGATCAAGTTTTCGTTTCAAGGCGGTATAACGGTTTGTGCCTTTGAGTGTTTTTGTCAGGCTTTCCGCGTCTACTTGGAAAACTTCCGCGAGAAGGGAGGCTATCGCCTCCTTGTCTTCTATTTCGTTTGGCATTGCGTAAACATCGCCGGTTTCCGTTATCAATATGCCTTCGAGATCCATCGTATTGAGGCTTTCTTGAGTGAGTGGATCTGTCTCTTCGGCAAGGAGTATTTGGTCGCGGATTTTTTCGCCAAGTTGGTTTTCAAGATCTTTTTGAAAATTTTCTTTTAATTCATCATCCGTCTTATATGCGATGAGCGATAGAGCGTCCGTGCGTGCGATTTCATCCTCGATTGTTTCCGCTTCTTCTGTTTCAGTTTCCACTCTTTCCGCATCCAATTCTTTTGCTTCTTCAAGGTCGAAAAGCAATGGGGCAAGAGTTTCGGCTACCAGTTCGGGATTATCTATCAGGTATGGGTCGGCATACAACAGGTCAAAAGTTGTGTTTGTCGCCAGTCTGAACGGCTCTCCGGAATTCGGATCTTCTATCAATATTTCGCCTCGACGAGCCGGCAATTCGGTATAGCCCTGATGTTCGCGTTGAGCGATTTCTTGGTAGTAGGTTCCGGAGATTACTTGAAGTTGGAAAAGCCGCGCTCCGATTAGGACGGTTGTTAGGATGAGGAGGACGATGAGGATTTTGAAGCGGCGGAGAGGCATAAGAGAGGACTTAGTAAGCTAGTTAAGCTAGTTAAGATAGCGAGCTAGTGAAGAGAGGAGAAAGAGAAGAAAAGAGAGGACCTAGTTTCTAGTTAGCTAGTCAAGATGCTAGTAAAGAAAAGAGAAGAAAAAGGAACTAAATTCAATGTACTACCGTTTTTATATTTTTGGCAGTGTTGAGGACTTGTCTTCAGTAGGGATTTGTGATATAATTTTATGATTTAAATCATAATAAAAACAAAATATGGGTGCAGAAGGACACCAACACGAACAGGACCGTACGCGCCCCGGGAATCCGGAGACAGCTGTTGCGTTAGACGAGTTGAAAGGTGAAATTCGGGATGAGCAGGCGAAGATTAAGGAAAAGGCAGAGAATCGTGGCAAGCGATTTTTCGACGAATATAAAGAACATGATGATGTTCTTGTTGAGCAGGTTAATGTGTTCGTTGATCGTCTTGGGGATACGGATGCGATATCTCCTGCTGCGAAGGTTGTAATGTTGCAAAAAGTTTTGAGAGCTTTGAATGATTATGTCGGAGGTGTCGATGGAGCGTTTAGCGATAAGGATAGAGTTGCCGATAGGCTTAGTGGGATTTTGAAAGATTTTAATCGAAATATTACAACTGCGGAAGTTAGGCCTCGCGAGCCTGTGACAAATGTTCATACCGGGGCGCCAGTCGAAGGAGTGCGAGAAAATATTGATCCCGCGTTGAGCGAGATCGTGGCTGACATTAAGGGAGAACAAGGTAAAATTAAGGACAAACTGCATAGTCGCGGTAATGCTTATGGAGCTAAATACAGGGAACACGAGATAGTTATCATGGAGGATGTGAATTATTTTATTAAGCGTGTTAACAGGGTTCCGGTGAGTACCATGGATAATTCTCTTAAAGTTGGAATGCTTAATGAGATTTTAAGGACCCTGAATGATTATGTCGGGGGTCTTGACGGGTTTTTCAGCGGGCAACACAGAGTTGCTGAGAGGCTTAGCGGTATTTTGCAGAGATTTAATGGTGATATTACAGCCGCCGAAAGAGAGGCTCGACCGGATCCGAGATTGAGACCGGTGCCTCCGCCTCGCCGCGAACGAGTTCCCGTAGCTCGTGAGCTTTATGAGGTTAAAGATGGTGATACAATGTTGGACATTGTGGCTTCCAGACTTGGAGTGGACTGGCATCAGAAACCAAGGCTCGCTTTGGCTCTCGTCAAGGCTATAAATGATACGAGAGGTCCGGGTGCGGATCCGAATATGATTTATGCAAATCGTGATGTTTTGGATATCGGTAAGGCTAGAAAAGAGCTTCCGAATCTTCATCCTGATAATAGTATTTTTGATTGGTATGCCGGATACGGTCATCCGAGTTGGGTTAAGGCATTGAGAGATATTGCAAAAGATAAAACAGAATAAATAAAAAATATTTCATATGGCAAAAGTTGAAAAAAAATCAGATTTGAAAAAACAGGCCGTTTTACTTTTGGCCATGAATCCTTTTTTGGATGTTGAAAAAAAACACGAATGGCTTCGCAAAATCGAGACTATGAAGTCTGCCGATTTGAAAAAACTTATTTCGATTCTTGGGACCAGCAAGCAGGATTTTCACGATCTTCTTTCGAGAGCTCTCAAGATGGATAAGGATGGAGTTTTGAGCGCCAAGTTGGCGCAATACATCAAGTCCACCGACAAGGAGATAGTCGAGGTTGCTCATGAGAAAGAAGAGGACGAGGCTGAGGTGATGTTGTCTAATAATTTAAACAATATTTAATATGCCAACAGAAAAACCACAGGATGTTAAAGATAAGATTGTTACGAAAGAGAGGGAAGTGATTGCTGCTTTGCCCGAAGAGGAGAAGGATCATGAAGAGCTTGTTCATCGCGTTGATGAGTTTGCGGAGCGTATTATTGCCGAGGAGAGCTTGACTGATGCCCAAAAGGTTGATAAGTTAAACGGTCTTTTGTATATACTTTGTGGGTTTAGTATCCCGGTTCCGGATGCAGTTGATTCTGCGGTTAACGATCTTGATATTAGACTTAAGGCATTGGACGCGGAACTAGGAGTTGCAACTTCTGGTTCGGAAGCGGCTGGTGAAGGTTCCACTACTTATACTTTTACAGTAGGTGATAGTCTTTCCAATATCGTCCTTAGCGGTCTTGATCAGGAGCTTAGGGTTAATTTTAAGGAGAATTCGGCTAAGGCTTTTGCTTTTATTAGGGTATTGAATGATTATCTTGGGAGTCTTGCTGTTCCGCCGAATTTGAACAGAGATCCTAATCAAGAGATAACGGATGCAGAGGTCAAGTTGGTTAATAAGGCTGCATTGAATGCGAAATTGAATGCGGTTAAAGATGTTGATATTGCAGGTTCGCTCGATTGGTATGCCGATCAGACGAGTACCAAGGCTCATCCCGAGTGGGTTGCCGGGTTGAGAGGAGAGCGAAGAACGGGCGGTGGAGGAGTGCCGAGGAATCCATCGGAGCCTTCTTATTACTCAGGAGAGGTTATTGCTGAAACTGTTGATACTCTTCCTGCGTGGAAAGTACTTAAATTTGATCAGGCTGTGAAAGCCGGTATTCTTGATCCTGATGGACAAGGTATTATAGGAGGTAAAGAAATGAAATGGGGGTTATTTAAGGCAGATGGTAGTAATGATTATAATGCCGCAATTAAATTGCCGGATGGTAAAATTAGAGATGCCAGTGTAGTACCAAATGGAGTTGCCATGGACGCAGCGGCTGCTAAACAACTTGGTATTATTACAGATGATGCCGGTACCATTATGCAGGGTTTTGCGTATACAGATGCGGCCAAAACATTTGTTGAAAAGGTTGCGGTTCCGGAAGCAAAAGCATCTTTTATACAAGTATTTGGATTAGACGGTTCGTCGCCTGTGCAGCGTCTTAATAGTTCTGTTGAAAATTTTGCAGGCATGATGAAGTTCGGACAAATGATTTCCATTTCCGATGCAAAAACGATAGGTATTATGACGGGTGAGACGGTGCCTGTCGGTTGGGGAAGGCTTGATGATAAATTAGTAAAACTTACGGGTGAAGGGGCGGATAAGAATAAATTGCCTGCCGGATGTGTTGTTGGAGGTGTAGATGCTGAACGGTTGGGGATAATAAAAACTTTAAATCTTGCAAAACCCGATATAACATCTACCGGATGGGATTGGGTTGATGGATCTCCTAGTTCGAACGAGTGGAGCGTTAAGAAGGTTAGTGATGCGCGGGTTGCTGATGGTGTTTCGTCGCCGCCGCCAAGGGCCGGGGAAACAATAGTGATTCAACAAGAAGCACCTGTTGGTGATGTTGCTGTGCTGCCAGGCGTTCCAACCGAATCTCTTTCTGCTTCCGAAACAAGTATGATTTCTACAAGGGTTAAGCAATATATTGATGCCTGCGAGGTTCGTCCAGGTATTGACTATGAGAATAGTCCTTTTCAGCTAGAAAATGGATGGGTGATTTTTCATGGAAAGAATAGTACTAGTGGGATAATTAATGATAGGATAATCCAGTCCACTAGTCAGAGTTTAACTGATGCGTTTAATCGCGAATGGGTTCGGCAAGTGGGTGCTAAAATGAAAGAAATAGCTGAAAAACAGAAGAATGATCTTAATGCGTTTGTTGTAAGTACCGTTGATCACTTCGCAAATTACGATGCGGAAACCGATTCACCTTTTGTGATTACATCTGAATCTAGTGAGTATCTAGGTTCGTATGAGATTATCAAGTTTGATGAAGATTTTGGATGGAACGATCCTGTTATAACAGATTTGGATTTGTCTTCTCAATTTGGTCCCGACATTACGCTTGGCGAGTTGGCAGGGTTGCTTAACAAGAAATGGGTTGAAAAGAAATATCCAGCTAATGTTTAATGGGTAAACATAGTAAGTCCAAGAGCTTCTGTGTATACTCCTTTTCGATTTAATTAATCCAATTTTTTCCCATGCACAAAAAAACAACTCTTGAAAACGGGCTTCGAATTATTACGCAAAAAGTTCCAGGTACAAAAGCTGTGACGATTTTGATTTTATGTGGAGCAGGTTCGAGATACGAGGACCAAAGAATTCGAGGGATTTCGCACTTCCTTGAGCATATGTTTTTCAAAGGTGCTTCCAGATATACGAACGCGAAGGCGGTTGCTGAAGCGATTGATGCGATTGGTGGAGAGTTTAATGCTTTTACCGGGAAAGAGTATGCGGGATATTTTGTAAAAGTTGCGAGTGAGCATTTCGAAACTGCGGCGGATGTGCTTTCGGATATGCTCGTGAATGCCAAGTTCGATTCGAAGGAAATTGAGAAGGAGCGAGGGGTGATTTTGGAGGAATATAATATGTATCAAGATACGCCGATGTATCAGGTCGGGTGGGATTTTGAGAATTTGCTTTTTGGCGAACAACCGATGGGATGGGACGAAATCGGCACGAAGGAGCTTATCAAGACTGTGACGCATGAAGATTTTGTTAATTATAAAAAATCTTTATATACGGCTGATAATTGCGTTGTTTGTATTGCAGGAAATATTAATGATACAGAGGTTGTTAAAACCGTTACTGAAAAATTCACATTCGGTGAGGAAAAAAGCAGTCGAAAGTTTGAGGCTTTCAAGCCCGGAATCGCCAAGGATTTAAAAAAACTTCATGTCAAAAAAACCGAGCAAACTCATATCGTTTGCGGAGCGCGCGGAGTTCCGGAGAATCATAAGGATCATTATGTTGAACAGGTCTTATCCACTATTCTCGGAGGGAATATGAGTTCGAGAATGTTTACTGCTGTGCGTGAGGAAAAGGGTTTGTGCTATTATATTAAAACGGAAACCGATAATTATACCGATTGCGGGGCT
>Ga0172379_10007637_pt1 | contig 13949 bp, 17 predicted proteins | sample GrowelOW334metaG_FD_119756 | JGI IMG/M metagenome (GOLD analysis project Ga0172379, IMG submission 119756) | Groundwater microbial communities from an aquifer near a municipal landfill in Southern Ontario, Canada - Groundwater well OW334 metaG | ecosystem: Environmental > Aquatic > Deep... | reverse complement strand
CTCGATCGTGACCGCAGCAGAGGCGATTGCTGGAACGACGAGCGTCGCGATTGACGCTGCACCAGCGATGAGTTTGCGGTTGAGTTTCATGATATTCACCTCCCTTCGTAAGCTACCGACATCTGTAGAGTTGCAGCGCATCTTGCATGCCACTAGGCAACCCCGTGTGTCTTCTGGATAACTGTTCCTTAATGGGAACGGGCCAACTATACCACAGATTACGGCCCGTTGTCAATTCACCGTACAGTTAGTTGGATACTGTATTGATGGTACTGAAGATGAACTGCAGTATTTGCCAGCTACTGAGCACTATCGCAATACCAACCGAAGCCCAAATGATCGTCCCTTTCGCTTTCTTGATTATGTCCGCATTCCCGCCGGAGGTGAGCATGAGGAAGCCGCCGTAGATGATCATGACGAGGGCGAGAATGCCCAGGAAACCCAAGCTGTATCGCAGTATACGGAGTACGAGGAGTTTTGGATCGTTGACTCCTAACGGATTTGTCAGTTCGACTGCGCCGTCGTCTGCGGCGAATGCTACGAGCGGGAGGAGCGCAGTGCCAGCTGCGAGGAGGAGTGAACCAATGGTACGTCGCATAGTCATAGTGTACTGGAGTTAGACAGGCGTGTCGCCACTCGTGAAGCAGGGGAAGGTGTAATTTTCAAATCCCGAGAGGACATCAGTTTCGGGTTCGCTATTCGCCCGTTGCCAATTGTGCCACGCCTCCAGCGTCTTGTCACCGAAATTGCCATCAACAACCTCGCTCCGCGGCCCCGGGTTAAAGTAGCACTGAGCATTCAGGAGTCTTTCCTGAACCAGTTGAACGGTGGCATTCCCACCGGCACACGGGTACTTCGGAACGTCGCCGCATGGTTCAGGCTTCGTGCTGGAGCCAATGCGGAACCAGGGTTGACTGCCAATGAGCGCAGCGCCCGCTTGCTGTTTCTGATCTTCGGGCAGGAGCGCATTCATGGTGAGGTTGACAATGACCCAGCTGCTCAGCGCAATGCCAAGGCCAATGACCGTGTTCACGAGGATTGCTTTGCCAGTGCGGACCCGTTCCTCGCTGCCGCCCGAGAGGAGCAGCGTGCCCCCGCCGAGGAAGAAGAAGAAGAGGGCTAGGATGGAGAGGACGTACAGCCCCCAGTTGAAGAGGTTGACGAAGAGCTTGAGGAAGTCTTCGAACCCGCAATTCTTGGAGAGCGTGTAGTCCACCACCTCCCAGTCGGCTTTCAGGTAGGGCGAAACGCCAAATTCCTCCGGAAAAATTTCGATTGTTCCTCCAGGCTGCATTGGTCCGAACGGTCCAACAACTGACCCGCTCTTCGACTGGATGACGTACTTCGTTACATCACACGATGGCAGGATTGATGGCGGGAGGTTTGCGGCATGAGCATGCGGCGCGGCGAAGAAGAGTGAGCTCGCTATGCACAGGGTGAGGAGGAAGCGTCGCATAGAACTAGCTTGCTCGCAGTGCGAGGCTGAAGAGCTGTCCAGCACGGAGCAGTGCATTCTCTGTTGTATCCTTCTGCGTCGCTACCGTGTCGACGAGCTCGTTCAAGGCCTCTCGCGCCTTCTCTGGGTTGGTGCCATTGAACCAGCCGGTGGCCGTAGCGGCTTGCAGCGCGAAGATCTTCGTCGTTGCGCTAGATTCTTCGCTCGTCTGCATAGCCCCCAGGAGTGCACGGAGAGTTGGCGTGCCTTGCGTTTGCTGCAGGAGCGTCTGCACCTGCGTAGTATCCGCTGCGAACCGAAGGAAATCCCATGCAACGTTGAGATCCTTCACTTTTGCCGCAACTGTTTCAACCCAGTAGTCTGCAGTGAACGTGGTGCCACGATCGGTGGCTTGCGGGAAAGTAGTGACGCGAATGTCCGCCCCGGTCGTTTGCTCCTGAACCTTCTGGAGCTCGGCTTGCGTGCCGAAGGCGATAGCGGTCTTCCCCTGCGCTAGCGCATCGAGTGCCGAGGGAAGGGCGCTGTCCCAGGTGTAGGTGGTTTTCGTCGGGTTTGCAAAACTCGTCGCAAACTCTACAACCTCCTTTGCGCCTTTCTCCGCCGGGAAGAGCACCTCACTCCCTGTGGGATCCGTCAGCTTCACCTGGAACTGCAGCATGATCGTTCTGAGAATTTCGGGCATGTTGGGGATATTCGATCCGAGCCCGAGCGCGGCTCCCGCACGGATGACATTGCCCTTATCATCAAGGAGCGTGAGTTTTGGAATGACCGTTCGGATTTCATCCCACGTTTTCGGTGGCGTGAGGATACCCGCCTCGTCGAGGAGTTGCTGGTTGTAGAACATCGCTAGGCTGTCGAACTGCAACGGGAAGCCATAAATTTGACCACCGCGGGTAATATCTGCAACTGCCCCGGCGATGAAGGTGTTGGTGAGCACTTCGGCGCTCGGGGCGGCGCGCGTGACTTGGCAAATCTCCAATTCTTCTTTAATGCCGAGTGTCTTCTTCTTGGTGTACGTGAAACTCGTCGTCGATGGCGGCATTGGCGACACCAAACCAATTGAGGTGAAGTGCTTGAGCTGCTCGTTCCGTAATGAGTAAATATCTGGGCCCGTGTCTCTGGCCCACGCCTCAATCAGCTGCTGCTCTCCCGTCTTCGCATCGAGCTGCGTGTACGCAATGCTCACGTACGGTCGTCCCGCAACGTACGCGTTGATGACTGGCTGCACCGCAGCAGCAGGGAGGGTGCCCCACCAGGTGAGGGCGACGCTCTTCGGTGCGGGCACGCCGCATGCCCCGCTCGGCGCGCTCCCGCCGGTCACTGCGCGGTAGACTACAATGCCGCCGATCACAACAACCAGCAGGCCACCGAGTGCAATCATGCGCTTCTTGAATGGGTCCATAGGGGGTTACTTGTTCACGCGCTGACGGAGGTAGGCCATGAGCTTGTCCTTGAGGTCATCCCGCTGCAGCGCGAATTCAATGTTGGCGCGGAGGTAGTCGAACTTATTACCGGTATCGTAGTACTCGCCGTTCTCAATCTCCTTGGCGTAGACGTCGTCGACCTTCATCAGCGCGTTGATGGCGTCGACGAGCCACAGCTCGCCGCCCTGCCCAGGCTTCAGCGCCTTGAGGTGATCGAAGATGTCGGGGTTGAAGATGTACGCGCCATGGGCAGCGAGGTTCGAGGGCGCCTCCTCAGCTTTTGGTTTCTCTACGATGCGCTTGATGCGGTGCACCTTCTCTTTCACCGTCTCCACATCGGCGATGCCGTACTTGCTCACGTCCTGAGGGTTTGGAATCCGAACTGCACTAATGACAGCTTTCCCGTACTCCTCGTACACGTCTACCATTTGCTTCAGCCGAGGCGGGTTAGCATGAATGAACTCGTCGCCCCAGAGGACGGCGAATGGCTCGTCGTTGATGATGTGCTTGGCCGACATAACCGGCGAGGCGTTGCCGTAGGGCCCGCGCTGGCGGACGTAGATGAAGTTCGCCATGTTCGCTATGCGCTTTACCTCTTCAATCTGCTCGTGCTTGCCCGCCGCCGCGAGGTACTTCTCTAGTTCGTACGGGTAATCGAAGTGGTCTTCCAGTGACCGTTTGCCTGCGCTGGTGATGATGATAATGTCAGTAATGCCGCTGGCAACTGCTTCTTCCACGACGTACTGGATGATTGGCTTGTCGACAATGGGGAGCATTTCCTTGGGCATCGCCTTGGTTGCGGGTAAGAACCGCGTGCCCATGCCTGCCGCAGGAATGACTGCCTTCCGAATGCGCTTGTGCATACCGAAAAAGGTCAACGTGAGTGCGTTGATTATACTAAGTTCCTTTGGTTTTGGCGAGTTTAAGACTTCGGTTTGAATTCCAGTGCCAGCGAATTGATGCAGTACCGCTTCTTGACTGTGGGCTTCGGGCCGCCCGCCTTGCCGAGCAAGTAGCGAGGTAGGTCATCGAAGACGTGGCCCAGGTGTGCGCCGCACTTGCTACAAAGCACTTCGGTCCGTTGCATGCCCAGGCTCATGTCATTCTCGGTTCTCACGCTTGAGCGGGCAGCTGGATCCCAGAAGCTGGGCCAGCCCGTGCCGCTGTCGAACTTAGTGTCGCTCATGAACAGCACTTGCCCGCAGTTCACGCAGTGGTAGGTGCCGGCATCTTTAGTATGCAAGTACTTCCCTGAACCAGGCGGTTCAGTGCCTTTGCGGAAGCAGACATCGTACTGCTCGGGGGTAAGCTTTGAAGCCGCAGCGTTTTCGCTAGGCATTCGTTGCCTTGTTGGCTTTCAAATTTCGGTACAGCAAGTACCCGCCGACGAGGGAGAATGATGTGCCGATGCTGCCAATGGTATTGACGATTGCTACCGAGATGACGTTCCCACCGCGGAACGGCATGCTCACAATCGACGTCACGATGCCAGCGACGATGGCGAAGGCGAGGGTATTCCCCAGGACTTTCCACCAGCGACCGCGGACAATTTCCCTGCTCGCCTTCAGGGCGGCCATGCCCGAGAGCTTCTCTTCAATGATGATGTACATTGCGAATGCCCACAGCACGCCGAAGTAGATGGCTGGCACAACGAGCAGAATTGCAAGCCCAATGAGGCAAACGGCCATGAGCAGAGACGTCGCTATGCCTGCTGTCCAGCGGTTGAAGGCGGTGCGGAGTGCCTCTTGGTACCCAACCTGCTTGCCGACAAGGCTGCCTCGCAGAATGACGGTAATGCCCATGGGGATGAGGATCCCGAGTAAGCTCAGCAAGAGAATAGAGATACCATTCCCTGCCGTTGCAATGCCCTCGATGACCGACGGGTTGGCATTCGTGCTCGCAACTTGCCGGCTGAAGATAGCGGCGAGCAAGTTCAATGGCAGGCTAATGGCAACGGTGAGGAGCACGATGTCCTTCCAGTTCTTCACGAACTGGCTCCATGCCAGGCGGAAGAGGTCACCGAGCAGAAGGGGGTGCTTCTCCAGGTCTGCGGTCGTTCCTTGGGGAGCGGTTGCGGGGGTCTGGTCCATATATGCAGGAATCAAATGTGAGGTGCTTGCAGTATACCGCACTTCTCGGCCTGCGGTCGCCCCGCCTAGGTGCTGGATTGTATCAGGTGAGCGTAGTGCTGCCGAAACTTCGCCAGCTTGGGGCTAATGACTGCTTGGCAGTAGGGCTGGTCTGGATTATTGGCGTAGTAGTTGCGGTGGTAGTTTTCAGCTGGGAAGAAGGTTTTCAGCGGTTCGATAGTCGTCACGATGGGGGAGTCGAAGGTCTTCTCTTTTTCGAGCTTCTCCCTCGCACCCTCGGCTGTTTGCTGCTGGTCTTCATCGTGGAAGAAAATGACCGAGCGGTACTGCTCACCCACGTCGTTGCCTTGACGATTCAGGGTGGTTGGGTTGTGCGAGCCGAAGAAAACTTCCACGAGCTGCTCAAAGCTTATGACGCTGGGGTCAAACGTAATGCGCGCCACTTCCGCGTGGCCAGTTGTACCCGCGCAAACCTGCTCGTACGTCGGCTGTTCCACGTGACCACCTGCGTACCCCGGCACGACATTCGTCACACCGCGTAGTGACGAGAAGATAGCTTCGCTACACCAAAAACATCCAGACCCAAAAGTGGCCTGCTTCATGACTTGGTCATTCATAGATGCACCAAAAGCCTTGCCCCGCACCGAACCCTGTGACTGGTGCGGGGATCCAGAACCAAGTGTTGCACTAGCCACCTAGACTCTCGAAATGCCTAAGGCGATGAGCAGCACCAAAAACTCGACAGCCAAGAAGCCAATGGTCGCACCGGCGAGGTACACAGCGTCCCGCTTCTTCCCATCCAGGTAGAGCATGACGGGCTTCCCGAATACCAGGCTCCCGACAATCGCTGCCGAAAGCGTGAAGAGCGTGAGGAAGACAATGGGCATGAGCATGGTGTCTTCCTTCCCGAATAGCTCTTCGCCGTAGTTCATGAACACCGAGATAACGGTAATGTACACGACGACACCGAGCGAGTGGAGGAAGGCCGCCCCTGCCAGGGGAGATGCTGTTTGGGGGGTGGTTTTCGGTTGAGCACGCTGTTTCTTTGCCATACGCTTTTGTGGTTACGGCGAACGAACGCCATCCACTATACCACAAGACGCTTCCTCTTTGGAGGTGTTAGGTAACGCTCTGAATGCCGATGGTTGTGAGCGTCACAATAACCCCAGCTATGAGGACGCCGAGCAAAATAGCCAGGAATGCCCGTCGGAATGGCATACCGAAGAGGAACGCTGCGGCTGCGCCTGTCCAGGCGCCCGTCACCGGCAAGGGAATGGCAACGAAAATTGTTAGAGCTAAGAAGAGGCCGTACTTTTGCACACCACTAGAGAACTTGCGTCGCGTCCGTGCAAAAAGCCAATCGAAGAATTTTTGGAATATGCGTCCGCGCTTGCTTAGCCACTGCGCAATGGACTCTAGGTAGAGGAGCAGGAAGACGACCGGGATCATGTTGCCAACGACGGCCCACAGGTACGCTGACCACACGGGCAAGTCGAAGCTCACCAGCGCTACCGGGATGGCGCCGCGGAGCTCTGCAATAGGAATCATGCCAATGAGGAGCGTCGCCAGCTCCGGTGGCATGTTCTGGAAGGTCGCAGCCCAATTGATGTCGAGCATAGTGTACCTACAGCTTACGCGAAGAGTCCCTGCACCATACCAATTTCTGCCATAGTCAGGCAACCAATGGCTATACTCGCCAGGCCGGCCGCGAGCGTGAGGCCTGTGTGCATACGCTGCATCCGCCCAGCCGCAATGAAAGGGAGACTAATGAGCGCAGTCACCACAGCCATGCCCACCATCGTACCCACCCCGAAGATGAGGATGTAGAGAATGCCGAGCGGGAGTGAGCGGACCGTTGCGAGTACTAACAGCATCAAGGCTGCACTGCCTGCCAGGCCGTGCACCATGCCAACAGCGAAGGACATGTGGCTGTGCTGGTGAGTTGGTGTGCTGGCATGTGCGTGCAGGTGCGTGTGCGTATCGCCGCCATGTTCGTGGCGGTGGATGTGGAGCCGGTCTCTCTTCATGCGCACAAGCACGCGGACGCCGAGGACAACCAGCATGATGCCTACGATAAATTCAAAACCCAGCCCGATGCGGCGGGGGATTGTTACGCCGAGTGCCAGGACAATTGTGCCAGCTGCCAAGAGCGTCGTGGTATGGCCGAGCCCCCAGAACGCGCCAATCCGCGCAGCCTTCTTCAGACTTTTCGTCTGGCTGGTGATCGTCGAAACCGCCACGACGTGGTCAGCGTCGAGCGCGTGCTTCAGGCCAAGCAGCAAACCCAGGCCGAGGATGGAGAGGAGGTGCAACATGGTATTCTAGGTTCAACAGTTGACTTACAATTGCAGTATAGTAGAGTCTAACACACACGGAGAGGTGGCTGAGTGGTCGAAAGCGCCGCACTCGAAATGCGGTGTACCCGTAAGGGTACCGAGGGTTCGAATCCTTCCCTCTCCGCCAGCTCGTTTCGTGCTCAGTGCTCCGTGTGAACCGCTTCGCGTTTCCCACTGCGCCCTTCGGACGAAGTTTCGCTTAGCCACACGGACGCGTGCTTACGGAGTTTACCCCGCTATCTAGCGGGGTTACGCGCCACGTCCGCGTGGACGCCCAGAATGTACAATTAGCATGCTGCATATTCAGTACAAGTTAGATCGGTCGAAGAAGCATGGCATTGGCCTGTTTACCAATGAAGATTTGGAAAAGGGGCAGTTGGTATACTCGGCAAGCCCCACGCTGGATGTGAATATTACCCAGGAGCAATTCGATTCGCTGAGCGAAAAAGAAAGAGACGAAGTGCGATGGTGGGGCTTCTTCGATGCGCCATCACAGAAATGGCACGTCGACTTCGACGTATCGAAGTTCATAAACCATTCTTCCGGTGCAACGTTGACACAAGATGTAAACCATACCGATGCGCATCTCGTAACGACGCGAAAGGTGCGGCACGGAGAAGAACTCACCCAAAATTACCTTGAATTTGAGGACGAAAAATCCCTCAAGGCAAGAGGTATTGCCCTGTAGACACGTACATTCTCCTTGCGCTGGTTTTTAGCGTTTACTTTTTGTACACGTAGAACTTCGATCCCGTCGGCCGATCCGGTTGCGGGACAATGATCTGGGTTGGCGTCCAACCTGGCAACTCGTAGCCATAGCAAATGACCGTCTGTCCAGTTTTGACCTCGGTATTGAGCTTTTGCATTAGGCCGGGAATGCCAGTTGGAGCCAGGAAGTTGAAGATGATTGTTGGCTCGCTCAAATCCACGTTGAGGAAGTTTTGCAAATGCATTTTCCAGCGCTTGGATGTTGCGGCGCGGATTTCGCCAAGGAGCCAGACGATTGGGGAGATTTCAAACCCTTCGCCGCGGCAGCCTGTGGCGGTAACAATATCGTGGAGGAATTTTCCATCGCCTGCGCCAAGATCAAATACCACATCGGTTGGTTGGATGAGTTTTGCATCCAGGAGCGCCTGGGTGGCGCGTTTGGGCGTGCGCACGAACGGTACGCGCACGACGAGCATGACGACGAAGCTCATGAGGAGCATGAGCAAGCCGAGGCCCAAGAGGACGAGGAGGAGGTAGACGATGATGAGCATCGCTTCAGGCATATTTTTAGAATAGCGTAGATTGCTTATGGCGTTGTTCAAACCGACTCTCCCGCCATTCAGCGGGTTCCGCCTCTGGCAGAAGTCGGGTTGGTTGACTACAGGCAACGCCACTAAAGTGGCTTAGAAATTTTAAAACAGTGCAGCTTGTTCGTGTCGTTGACGATCTGCCACGGAGAAGATCTTTACCGTACCGAAGATGCCATCGTACCCACCCTCCACGTGCACCTTCCCGGTACGTACCCGCTGTATTGCCTCGGCAACCGTCTCGCCAGCAACGCGGGTAATGTCTGGGAGTGGCGTCTCGAGTAGCACGTTGAACTCGCCGCCGAGTTTTTGCACGAGATTCAGGTAGAGTGCCTGCACTTTTTTGCTCGCCGGCCCAACGTTCAGGGCTTCCCCAATGGTCTCCTCTAACGGCACCAGGGATCGGAACGGCGGACGTTTGGCGTCCGTGTAGCCCTCAGTACGGTCTGCAAGCTGTTTGACGCGGTTCAGGACACCGACGGTGAGCGGCTTCTTGCACACTGGGCAAATACCTTTCGCTCGTTTCGTCTGCGCTGGGGTCAGGCGCTGCTTGCACGCGGCATGTCCGTCCAAGTGGTACTTGCCTTCCTCGGGGAAGAATTCCAGGGTTTCGAGGATGCGGTTCGGGCTTGGGTTCTTGCCGGTCACGGGATTGTTCCACAGTGCAGCCGCGAGCGCAGCGTAGCCGGGTTTCTCCAGATCGAACACGGTTGCCTCACGGCCAAATTTTCGGGGCGAGTGCGCGTCACCCGCTGACACGATGGTGAATTGGTCCAGGTGGCTCCACTGCCAGTTCATGGTGGGGTCAGAGGAGAGACCGGTCTCAATAGCAGGTATGTGTTTGAAGAGTTCGCGGAAGCAGGCGTTCGCGCTGTCGTAGCCAGACTTGGAACCGAAGAGCGAGAACCACGGCGTCCACACGTGCGCCGGGATGATGAGGATGCTGGGGTCAATCGTGAGTAGACGCGCCGTCAGATCGTGGGCGCTAATGCCGAGGATTGGGCGGCCGTCGCTCTTGATGTTGAAGTCTCTGCCGAGATTCGTGTTTATTTTCTCCACGGTCTGCAAGCTCGGCGCGAGGACCACCAGGTGTATACGTCGCGTCTGCTCGTGCTCGGTGTAGATGCAGGAGAGCTCCGTGGACAGGATGAAGAGGGGATTGGTGCCAAGGTGTGGTTGCCGTAGTGCAGCCTTCAACTCGAAGAAGCCGTCTGGCGTTGGGACAAGCTGGTCGCGCATTTCCGCAAACCATGTGGGGTGTGTGAAATCGCCGGTGCCTACCAGGCCAATGCCCTTCCAGCTCGCCCACTGGTGCATGTTCGGCAGGGTCATGTCTTTGGAGACGGCGCGCGAAAAACGTGAGTGGACGTGGAGGTCGGCAATGAGGCGCATGGGGGCATTCTACCACGCTTGACACCCGCGGCGGCGTGCCGTAGGATCGGATAATTGCGGAACCTAAATTCTCAGGAGGTTGCCTTGCTTACGGAAGAAAACGTTCGTTCTACAGCGCTCGGTCCCACGCACCAGGAAAAAGTTCAGAAGATTACCGCTTTCGTCCAGGCGGCTCGTGATCGCATCGGCGTTACGCCGACGAGGAAAAAGCAATTCGAGCCCTCCGCCCTTCTCTGCAATCAAGGCGAAGGCTACATCCATCTGAACTCGCTCATTGTTAGCGACCACACAGATCACTGGACAACCTTGCTCGACCCCGCTTGGGGCGAGGCGCAGTGCGACGATATCATCGGTGCATTCTCAATGATATCGTGAGGTCGTGAAAAGCGCAGAGTCAACGTGACTCTGCGCTCTTTTCTAAAGGTTCAAGTAGCTTCGATCGCCTTGCCGGATTGCCTGGAGGGCGTCGTAGGTGTCGACACCGAGGGCCTCCCATGCATCCGCGATTGGGAAGGTGAGAACGCCATTTCCTAGAGTTGCAGCCGCTTCTACCGCTAGGTACACGTGGACCTCGCCCGGTCGGTTGAAGTCGATGTGCATAATGCATTCGTGCAGCCAACTGCGGAGGAAGGCGTATGGCCCAGCGTGGAGGTCAATGGCCTGGTCGACCGTGGCCGCCGGACGGGCAATCGTGAGGCGCCCGCTCTCATACAGGATAGCGCCGCACTTCTTGAATGCAGATCGCATGCGGTTGCCACGGAAGGTTGCCACTGTAACCAAGCGCTTGCCCTGTGCTTGCCGTACCATCATGTTTGATAGCGTTGCAGGCTGGAGCAACGGCTGGTCGCCCATGAGTATGAGCACCTGCTTGCAGGGGGCAAGTTGACCTTGCTCCATGACGAGCTGAGCCGCATGCGCTGAACCGCGAGCAGCGTCCTGGAATGCGAGGCGAACGTCCGTTCCCCGAAACACCTTGCGGAAGTCGTCTTCCAGAGCGCGTTTTACCACGACGGTAACTTTGTGCGCTGGGATGCCAGCCGCAATGGCATTATCCACCACGTGGCGGATAACGGGTTTCCCGTTGAGGTCAGCTAAGGTCTTTGGCCCGTTCCCTTCTGGGTTTATGAAGCTCGTACTATCGCCCGCCGCGAGCACGATGCAGCTGTAATCTGACAAAGAGTCACCTTCTTTCAGTTTTGCTTTCACGTACAACAATTCCCGCTACCCTAGCAGGGCAAGGGTTATTTGTCAATGCAAAAAACACCATCGAGTGCCTGCGGGTGGTGAATTCGGATTAGCTGTTCTCTTGCACTTCCTGAACAGCGAGATCAGTTATTTCAATAAAGTCCGTGCGTTTCACACCGCCAAAGGCGCCACCGTTCTTTATGATATTCTCCTGAATCTTCTCGACGATAAATTTCCGTTCCTCATCATCGACCCCCTGCAGCTTTTCTACTGCAGCTTTGAGTTTACCGATGCTCGTCTCGAGGATTGATTCATCACCCTCGGCATCTTCGAGATTTTCTAAAGCAGCGGCAATCTTCGAGCTGCAATCATCTAACTCACCTTGAGCAAAGGCAGCTGCGGCTTCGCCGTACGTTGTACAGGCACGGGGTCCAGGTTCGGCGAACGGCCCATCTTCTGGTCCGCGTGCGCTATTCGCTTCGGCATAGCATTCACCAGCGTCAGCGAATCGCCCATCTGCGAATGCGACATCACCGAGCCGGTGGAGGGCGTGGAAGTGCTCGGAAAATATACGTCGTTCTTCTTCTGTGAGCGTGCTCAGATCCGTTGGGATTTCAGGTAGATCTCCATCGGTAACGCGTTCATAGGCAGCCTCCGCTTCTTTTAGGTACTCATTATCCGAAGTACCAGCGAACAGGAGTGCTTCCCCAGTTTTCACATCGAAACGGTTCACGAGATCTTCGGGAAGCTTTTCACGGTACACAGCCATGTGTTCGGCAAGCTGCACCGCGAATTCCGTCTGGCCTTGGCGTGCCCATTCGGAAATTGCTTCGGTGTACAGCTGTACACCAGCGGCGTAATCCTGGGACTCAAATGCCATGCCGATTTTTTCTGTTCGATCCAGTATTGAAGCTTCTTCTTCGTAACGTTCAGGCATTGCATTAGCGGTTAGGGGATTGGCCTCTATCCTACGCGTTGCCCTCCATTTGGTCAAGGTATTTGGGTATCAAAAAAGCGTTGCAGAACCCTGGCGATGGCCTGCGGGTCATCGCGGGTATCGAGCTCCACGTGCCGGCCTGCGCCAGCCCGCTCCGCCCTCAACCCGCGTTACCCCTTATCCCCACGCATCCGTGCTCGTCCCGCCTTGGCGGGAATGCGCTCCTGCTGCGTGGGGTCCCCTGAAAGCTGTTCGGGTGGAACAGCTGTCCGTGTCTTACTCCTGCTCCGCTGCCTCGCCGGCGTCGGCGGGGTTTACTTCCGCGCGAGCCGCATCAAAAAGCTTTCTAAAATCGATGTCCAACACCCCGCCCTCGCTGCCGCCCTGCTCGCGGAGTATGCGATTCATGGCCGCGAAAATTTTTGGATGCACGTCTTCGGGCAGGTCTTCTATCTCCCCAATGATATCTTCTAGCTCCATCACTAACGGTTCGATCCGGTCTTCCACGTCCTTGTCTCGGCTCAGAATACTAGAAAACCATGGCCCCGCGTCCATGCGCGCCTCACGCAGATCGCCATCCATGAGATGCGATGCCATTTCGCCGTACATGGCGTCCGCCGTTGGCCCGATTTCGTCAGAGTCTTCATGCGCCTTTTCGCGGGAGTGCCATAAGGCGTAGAATTCATTGGCGGCAACCTCGTAGTCTCCCTGGAAGAATATGAAGTCGCCCATGCGGCCCAGGCTTACTTCCTGGTCCTTAAATTCCCGCGTGCCTTTCTCGGCATTTTTGGTTCGCTCAATCACGCCCTGGTGCAGTGCCTCGCCTGCTTCGAGGTGACCCGGCTGCCCGAGGTCATGGCGGGCTTCATCGCTTACTGCGCTCCCGCCGTAGAGATAGAGCTCGCCCAATCCCTGGTCAAAGGCGTTATTATCCGTCGGGTAATCAATACCCCCGTCGCGAATCTTTTCCGCCAGCAGCGCGGCCTGCCTGGCCTTCCCCTGGCTGGCAAACTCCCGGGCCAGCTGACACATTGCTTGGCCGGCCGCTTCCGGGGATTCGCCAAGCTTTTCTCGCACTTTCTCGAGGCCATTGTGGAGGAGGGCCTCATTTTCGACCTCATTCTCTCGTGAGTCAGTCATCATAGAGGTACGTTAGGGGGAGAACGTCTGTCCCCATCCTTACACGGTGTTTCCGGGATGTCAAAAACCCGATGTATACCGTTGATAAGGGTAACAAAAAGCGTTGCAGAACCCTGGCGATGGCCTACTCTCCCCCATAGGAGTACCATCAGCACTGACTGGCTTAACTTCCGAGTTCGGAATGGGATCGGGTGTGACCCAGTCGTTTGAATCACCAGGGTTCTACAACGCTTCTAGCGCGCGCCAGCTATGGAAGCGGGGCTCAGCAAGAGCACCAGCCCAATGGCTGCGGCAGTGAGGACGAGGGCGAGCACCAGTTCGGTGCCCGGTCGTCGTTTGAATATTCTACGCATGTATAAGGGAAAGGTTTCGAACCGCTTTTGGAAACGGGTGACTGTGGTACACGCTCTCCGCTTACCCCTCGAACTCGCGTGTAGCGCGAGTCTCGGGGTCTTCGAGCGCGTCCCATGGTTGCCGCTGGTTCGATTAGTACTCCTCCGCTCAAACCCTTACGGGTCTTCCACGTAGAGCCTATCAACCCGGTAGTCTCCCGGGGAACTCATAACGATACCTAATCTAGAAGGCGGCTTCACGCTTAGATGCTTTCAGCGTTTATCCGTACCGAACGTAGCTACTGGGCAATGCTGTTGGTACAACAACCCATCCACCAGAGGTTCGTCCTTCCCGGTCCTCT